>MDTC01071434.1_pt1 | contig 45538 bp, 39 predicted proteins | sample 811181 | NCBI WGS metagenome assembly MDTC01 (sample SAMN05326644, study PRJNA326480) | marine metagenome | isolation source: seawater | place: Pacific Ocean: North | collected 2011 | reverse complement strand
GTCCTTCCATATACATAACACCAATTGGGACAAAGGCAAGTGCATAGCCGCCCTCGGCCGCGCCTAAATAATATTTAAGCGCCTTGTCGTCGTTCTTGTCGACACCCAGGCCGAGCCTGTAGAGGTTGGCAAGGTTTACCTGGCTAGCCGGAAAACCGGCCAACGCCGCTCCTTCATACCACTTGAATGCGGCCGAATAGTCACCCTCAACATGCTCGGCAAGAATACCGAGATGATTCTGTGTGAGCTTGTGGTCGGGATCCAGTTTAATAGCCTTTTGCAGGTCTACTTTTGCAAGACCATAGGCTTTAAGCAGGCTATAGGCTATACCACGATTGGAATAGGCAATAACCTCCTGGGATGAATCCAGGTCACCGGTATCAAGGACATCGGACAAAATGGTAACGACCTGCTTGTATTGGCCGTTTCGTGCAGCAGACTGAGCATCATCAAACGCAGTTGCAAAGACTAACTGCACATTGACGAGAATAAAGATGAAAACAAATACCCTAATCATGGTAAATCAACTACCAACTATCCAAGAACCCGGCTGACCTTACCAGAATAACCCCTAGTGTTGCAGTCGGGCCGACAAACAAAATGCTATAGTAGCACCCGATTCAAAGCCAGGTTAAAAGATGCAAGACGCCACTGCCAATGCCGGCAGCACAGGGGAAACCGTCAAGGTACGGGATCCGCTGCTCGACGTTCTTGTCGCACTGACGAGACTGCACCACAAACCTTTCTCAGCGGAAAGTCTGGTAGCAGGCCTGCCCCTTCAAGGTGGACTGCTCACCCCTGACCTGTTCGTGCGTGCGGCGGAGCGCGCAGGGTTTAATGCCGCCCACCTGCAACGTGACCTTTACGATATTACATCGCTGGTCCTTCCCGTAGCTCTGATTCTTACGGATGGCAACTGTTGCATACTACTATCGCAGAAAAACGGTGAAGTCTCGGTGATGTTTCCTGATGAGCCCAAGCAGGCTCACAGCATGACACGCGATACGCTCAGGGAAAGATATAGCGGCCGCTGCATGTTTCTGAGACCAGTTCATGAGTCCCCTGCTAATGAATCAAACAGAAGCCACTGGTTCTGGAGCACTATCAAAAGGTCCCGCGGGCTCTACGCCGAGGTTCTGGTCGCATCTTTTCTGGTCAACCTGTTTGCACTGGTTACACCTCTGTTTATTATGAATGTCTATGACAGGGTGGTACCAAACCAGGCTATAGAGACACTTTGGGTTCTGGCATCCGGCGTTGCCATCGTCTTTATGTTTGATCTTGTGATGAAATCACTGCGCGGCTATTTCATCGATACGGCAGGAAAAAGAGCGGATATTCTACTTTCCTCAAAGACATTCTCCAAGGTTATGGATATCAAATTTAGTGCTCGACCTGCCAGGGTTGGAAGCTTCGCCAATAACCTGCAGGAATTTGACAGCTTCCGTGAGTTTTTTACGTCAACAACCCTGATTGCAGTTATCGACCTTCCATTTGTTTTCCTTTTCGTTCTCCTTATTTATGCCATTGGCGGTATTCTTGCTGTTGTTCCGATGGTTGCAATTCCCCTGATCGTAGTCGTCGGCATGATCTTTCAGAAACCACTGCAGGAACTAATCACCAAGACTTTCACCGAGGCAGCGGCAAAGCATGCAATGCTGATTGAAACCCTCACTGCCCTTGATGCGGTAAAGAGCGCCAGGGCGGAGGGTGTTATGCAGCAGAGGTGGGAATCGTTTAATGCCAGAATCGCAAAACTTGCCCTCAAATCAAGGCTCCTGTCACTAGCCACCATTAATATCGCTCAGGTTGTACAACAAATGAGCACCGTTGCCATAGTGATCCTTGGCGTCTATTCAATCCTGGACGGAAAATTGTCTGTCGGTGGGTTGATAGCCTGCACCATTCTCACTGGCAGGAGCCTGGCACCAATGGCTCAAGTCGCAAGTATCCTGACCCGATACCATCATTCAATTGCATCATATGGTGCCATCGCTCAGCTGATGACACTTCCGGTTGAAAGACCTGATGGCCGCAAGTTCCTGCACCGCCCGAATATAACTGGCGATATAAAGTTCAGGGACGTGAGTTTTGCTTACCCGGACCAGCAGATACCCGCGATAAAAGGTATCTCCTTCTCTATCAGGGAGGGTGAAAAGGTCGGCATCATCGGCAAGACGGGGTCTGGAAAGAGTACGATGCAAAAACTGATGATGAATTTTCACGACCTTTCTGACGGCAGCATCCTGGTGAGTGGTACTGACCTGAAGCAAATTGACCCTACTGACCTAAGGAGAAATATCAGCTATGTACCGCAAGATGTTACCCTTTTCAGCGGCACCGTCAGGGAGAATATCGTCCTCGGTGCCCCACTCAGCACTGATGAATCTGTTTTGGCCGCCGCCGATCTTGCCGGTATCAGCGATTTTCTGAACGAACATCCCGAGGGATACGATCTACTCGTTTCCGAAAGAGGCGGCAATCTATCCGGAGGACAGCGTCAGGGAATAGCCATTGCACGCGCTATGGTCAGCGGTGCATCAATACTGCTGTTGGACGAGCCTAGCAATGCAATGGACAACAGCACCGAACTTGTTTTCAAAAATCGCTTCGAAAAATACGCTGAAACGAGAACACTGATCCTCGTCACTCACAAGACGTCCATGCTGTCGCTGGTGGATCGTCTGCTGGTACTGAACAATGGTCAGTTGGTAGCAGATGGCCCCAGGGATGAAATCGTAAAAATGCTTTCCGGAGAACAGCAGTGATTGTGAAGAAGGAAGACATCGACTTCATGCCCGACACCTATGCAGCCGAGGTCGAGTCAACACCCATCGCGGTACACGCAATCCTGTGGACCAGCGCCATCTTTCTAATCATTGCGATTATCTGGGCAAATCTGGCTGTGCTTGATGAGGTTGCCCACGCAAATGGCAAGGTCATCCCTTCCAGTCAAATCCAGGTAATCCAGAACCTTGAGGGTGGAATACTTGCAGAGATCCTGGTCAAGGCCGGTGACCAGGTGAAGAAAAAACAGAGTCTGATACGCATGGATGACACGCGCTTTGCATCATCATTTGATGAGGGGGTGCTCTCTTCCCAGGCACTGCAGGCCAGAATTGTGCGACTGGAGGCTGAAATCAGTGGTCACCCGTTCGAGGCACCCGAAAAATTCCCGCCAGAGCATGCAGAGATCATTGAAGATGAACTCCAACTTTATAACTCCAGGCAACAAGAATTTGGGTCCAGCATTGCCATTCTCAATCAACAACTCAATCAACATAGACAGGCATTGGCAGCGCTGCGGGCAGAAGAAGAGAATCTGGTAGTAAATGCTGAACTTGCAAGCCAAGAACTCTCAAAGTGGGAGCCACTTGTGAAGACGGGCGCAGTTTCTGAGGTAGAGTTGATACCCCTGCGCCAGGCAGTAAATGAATCCATCGGCAGGCTGGAGGTCACGCAACTCACTGTGCCTAAAGCCCAGGCAGTCATTGAAGAAGCACTGGACAAGATAGATGAACGGAAACAACAGTTCGTAAGCGCATCACGAATTGAAATGAATGAGGCTAAAACACAGCTCAGCAGGTTGAATATATCGAATGTGGCACTGGAGGACAGAGTCAATCGAACGGACGTTCAGTCCCCGGTTGACGGCACTGTTAATCAAGTCCTCGTGAATACAACCGGTGGCGTAATCCAGCCCGGTATGGACCTGCTCGAAATCGTACCCGCAAACGATACGCTCCTGGTGGAAGCAAAGATCAAGCCTTCAGATGTCGCTTTCATTCACCCAGGGCAACAGGCAACCGTCAAACTTACGGCCTATGATTTCGCGATCTATGGCGGCTTGGATTCCGTGCTTGAACTCATCAGCGCTGACTCACTCACCGATGAAACAGGTGAGCACTTTTTCCAGATACGGGTTAGAACAAAAAAAAATCACCTTGGCTCCGACAGTAACCCCCTGCCCATTATCCCCGGCATGATCGCAACGGTAGACATTATTACCGGCAAAAAAACGGTCATGGACTATATCCTGAAACCACTAAAAAGAGCCCAGGCATCGGCATTGTCAGAACGCTAGCGGCGTCAGCCTCTGCTCTGGGATTCGATATCGGGGTCCTGTACCGAGACTCTATACCGCAGCTTCAACGGCCCCTAAAAACTGGTTTTCTTTTCTCCTTGAAAGCCCTGCGGCCTTCAACGTAATCTTCACTGTCAAAGCAGGCATTAATCATCTGATCGATGGCTTCATGGTCGCGTTTGTCCAGGTCCTGAGAATTTTCATTCACCGCCGCCTTCGCAGCCTTGACCGTCAAGGGTGCATTCGCAGCGATCAGTGCGGCGTAATCCCTGACCTTCTGTTCAAGTTCCTGCCGCGAAACTACAAAATTAATAAGCCCAATACGAAGCGCCTCCTCAGCATCGAGAAACCGCGCACTGAACATAATATCTTTTGCACTGGACGGACCAACGAGGTCACTGAGGACCTTGAGCCCACCGTACTCATATCCCAAACCCAGTTTAGCCGCCGGTATGCCGAACGTGGAATCTTTGGTCGCAAACCTGACATCAGCACTAAGGGCAGTCGCCAGTCCCCCGCCGATGCAATACCCCTGAATCATTGCAATCAGCGGCTTATCCAATTTCCCAAGCCAGAGGCTGGCATTTGCGGATACGGCTCCATATTGTTTCTTCTGTGCAGCATTACCACGCTTGGAGTCAAACTCCGATATGTCTGCACCAGAAACAAATGCCTTTTCGCCGGCGCCCTTCATCACCACGACGCGCACTCCATCATCGTGCTGAAAGGATTCTAGGATAGTTCCAAGCCCTTCCCACATCTCAAGTGAGATCGCATTTCTGCGCTCTGGACTATTAAATGTTATCCAGCCAATACCGTCTTCAACATCAGCTAACATTTTTGTCGTATTGAGTTTCATATGTGGCCTTGCACTTAAATGGATACCTATATCACGAGTGCGTCCCGCAACGCCTCAATTTCTTTTGTGGTAAGACCCGCCTCCAGCAATACCTCGTCATTGTGCTCTCCCAACTCAGGGCCAGCACGGTCGAATGATTCCGATGATGAAAATGCGGACATGTTGATTGGCGATCGAATGAGGTTGAAGTCTCCAAGATCTTTATGGCTGACGGAACGCTCCATTTTCAGGAATTTCACCTGTCCATCTTCAAAAGCTTCGCCTACGTTGTATATTGGGCCGCAGGGGCAACCGACATCATTCATTTTGGTAACAAAATCGGCGGTTGTTTCCTTGCTGGTGATGGCGTTCATCTTCGCGAAAAGTTCGCCGCGGTGTTCTACCCGACCACGCGGCGTTTTAAATCTTTCATCCTCTGCCATATCAGGCACTTCCATCTTTTCGCAGAAGGCCCTGAACATCTTGTTTGTACTCGCTGCCAGGTTGACCTGCCCATCACAGGTATCAAATAGACCCATTGGGGAGTTGGTAGGGTGATTATTTCCTTGCCGGGTAGCGATTTCACGATGCATGGTATATCTCGCCCCCTGGAAATCGAGTTTATTTATCATCGATTCCAGGAGCGAGGTATGAACCCACTGCCCTTCACCGGTTTTCTCACGATGGAGCAGAGCAAGCAGAATACCCTGCCCAAGAAACATCCCAGCTGATGTATCGCTGATCGCAATGCCGACGCGCATGGGGCCCTGCTCCGGCTCACCTGTTAAGGACATCAGTCCACTGGTCCCCTGAATGATCTGATCTACACCGGGTCGACCACTATAGGGACCATCCTGGCCGAAGCCGGAGATACTCGCATATATTATTCCAGGGTTGATACTCTTGACCGACTCATAGTCCACACCAAGGCGGTACTTAACAGCCATTCTGAAGTTCTCAACGATAACGTCAGCCCTCTTAGCCAGCCTCAGAAATAGGCCGCGACCTTCATCCAATTTCAGGTCAATGGTTATACCACGCTTGTTACGATGCAGATTCTGAGAATCAGGGTTGTGGCGTCCGCCTGCTAAATCAGCGATGCCCGATGAGGCTGGTGGTTCAATGCGAATTACGTTCGCGCCCCAATCTGCCAACAATCTGACTGCAGCGGGCCCGGCACGTGCAAGTGTAAGATCAAGAACCGTAAGATCGGCTAGAGGCAGTTCAGCCATTTTCCAATAGCGATCTCAATTCCAGGGCAATCTCACTAAGTTTGACCTGCAGGGCACGCGTATTCTTCGGCCCCATTCGAATCAACTGCTTTTGTGCCGCGCTTAATGATTCAAGCTTCTTTTCTTCAAACTGATACATTACCACTGGCCGAAGCAACCTGATGGGTTTATTGATCACGGGCGTCTCAAGCAGCCTGCCAATTGCTTTGAATACAACATCATTGAACTTCTTGTCCGGAGACCCGAGCTCGCCATAAGCCTCCTGCAGCATCGGGTGTACGAGGAGATAGAATTCGGCTGAGCGTCTGGCATCCAGCGAAACCACCACTTCCGAGAAAAAATCGTACCGCTCGTAGGAGGCGCTATCGAGCAAATATACCTGCTCAGAAATTTGACTGGCAAGAAACGGTCCCTGGGGAGCTAAATCCCGCACCGGGTCCTTCGCAACCTGCCCAATTGCAACGCCTTCAACAAAGGCAACGAACTTGCGAATCAGTTCATTTGGAGACAGCCAGGTATTTACCCCTTCATGCCTGGTTAAACTGACCACACCATCACGTATCAATTGGTCACTATCATTGAGTCTTGGAAGTACGAAGGCAGGTTCGACCTCTTCTTCTACCGGCGCCTCAACCACCTGTTCAGGTTCCAACTCTGGTTCAGGCTCAGCCTCTATTACCGGCTCCGGTACCGGAGGCTCGGGCTCAGGAATGGCAACAGGCTGAGTAACCACCTCGGGGACTGACTCCTTGGAAGACACAGAGTAGACAATAAATCCAACGATGAGCAGCCCGACTATAGCCAGGGCAATGATAATGGGTCGATTTTCAGACATTTAAACCTCTGTTTTCTAATGTTTCATTTTCCAGATGTATCATCGTGGAAACAACAGCACGGGAGCAGGCAATTGACTGAATATCCTGCCCGCCAATGCCACAGCATTCGTCCATCATAGTTTCATTGGCGTAGAAACTACAACCCTATCATGGGGCTGGTTGCCGCCATGAATTAGAACCATTGAAGTTTGATGCTATATCAAAATTCTCATTGATGGCCTCAGCATTCCCGCTGAATATCCTCTCTCAGCTGCCATTAAGCAGCTTTTTGAGGTTCTGATCAAATGGTGGCTCCACCAGCATCTTCTCGGTGATGATACCTGCAATGAGGTTTGCCGGCGTTACATCGAAAGCTGGATTTGCTGCATTGATGTTGTCTGGTGCAACCTGCTCACCCATGACATGCGTTACTTCCATCATACTTCGCTGCTCTATATTGATATTCGCGCCTGATGCGGTATCGGCATCAATGGTAGAGACCGGACAGGCGACATAGAAGGGAATATCAAAATGTCGGCACAATATAGCAACGCCAAGTGTACCAATTTTGTTTGCCACATCACCGTTTGCTGCGACCCTGTCAGCACCAACCAGCGCCATATCCACTGCCCCCAGCGCCATCATATGGGCTGCCATAGAGTCGGTTATCAAGGTGCAACTAACGCCTAGAGCTTGGAGCTCATATGCCGTAAGCCTGGCACCCTGGAGAAGTGGGCGTGTTTCATCTACGAGGACGTGAACTTCCACACCTTCCTCGTAGGCTCGGTATATGGGCGCGAGGGCTGTACCAAGTTCCGATACTGCAAGCGAACCCGCATTACAATGCGTGAGCACGTTTGGACGTTGCCTGACCAAAGAAACACCATGATTACCTATCTGATGGCAGGCACTGATATCTTCCTGATGAATGGCAATTGCTTCCTGCTCCAGGCGGTCGAGCAATTCTCCGCTACTGCCAAATTCACCGGATGTAACAGCCATCATCCTGGTCACTGCCCAGGGCAGATTCACCGCGGTAGGCCTTGCATCTATTAGGTAGTGAGCACGTTCAGCAAGGTCTTCCCTCAGCGCCGTCAGAGAGCGGTCGCTCTCAAACAAGCCCACCAGTAGCCCATAGGCGGCGGCAATGCCTATGGCGGGGGCTCCCCTAACAGCTAGTTGCTGAATGCATTCAAAAACATCTTCGATTTTGTTGCACCGAATCAGTGACCTCTCCCCCGGTAAACGTCGCTGATCCAGCAGGCACAAGATTCTGTTATCCCACAACACTGCTTTGGGCAATGCCTTCAGGCTATTAGTCACACCACCAGGATTTGTCACACCCTAAGCTCAGCTACCATCTGCAGTCGAGCCTCCGTATCAACGAAGGAAAAACCACCGCTGGTGCGGTCAGTGAAGTCACTATATCGGCTCCGCATTTCTGCAACTATATTGCCAGGCTCATCCATCACACAGAAAGCGTGAAGCATATCATCGGTAATTAGCTCACCCATCTCCTCCCACTTACCCTGCTTCGACATGGCATTCAACTCAGCCTGCATGTCACCCCACCCATGGACACCCAGAACATTCTTATAGGCGGGCGTTGAACCATAGAAAGAAATTCGTTGCTTGATGGCACTCTTAACCGCCTCAAAAGTCTTCTCGTCTTTCCCTGAGATGACGAAGGGGGTGTAGGATATTTCAAAATCATCCCGTGATCGCCCTGATTTAGCGAGGCCCTTCTCAACGGCCGGCAATGTCACTTCACGAATGTACTTCTCATTACTGAAGGGATGAATAATCAAACCATCTGCTACTTCCCCTGCCACTTCCGTCATAACCGGACCAACAGCCGCAAGCGTGACCTTCGGTGCACTATATTCCGTATTTTCAGGTGTAAAAGCCGGTGTCATCAAGGTGTGGTTGTAGTATTTGCCATCGTGGTGCAAAGCTTCACCCTCATACCAGTTCGCCCAGATTGCTCGTATCGCCTGCACCAGTTCTCGCATCTGGGCGGCTGGCGCTCCCCAGGGCATACTGAATCGTTTGGTGATGTGCGGCCTGATCTGGGAACCAAGCCCCATTGTAAAGCGACCAGCGGAGTATGCATTCAGATCATGTCCAAGGTTCGCCAACACCATCGGACTGCGGGCAAAGGCGACAGCAATTCCCGTATGAAGCTCTATAGACTTGCTGTGTTCAGCCGCAAGCATCAATGGCATAAAGGGATCGTGACTCATCTCTGCCGTTCCCGCACCATCAAACCCGTGAGATTCCAGTTCCTTAATATGCTCGGGAACCTTATGCCAATCCGCCGTTAAATGTGCATCTACTTTCATCTTATCTCCTAGTCAATTGTTCGCTACCATACCATTATCGTCCCGCCTCTGGGCCGACCAGTTCTGCCAGTATCGACAAAGGCACTGCTCCTGAACCAAGAACACTGGTGTGAAATTCCTTCAAATTGGAATCAGTCTGTAACCTGGATTGCTCCTGTTGACGAAGCAATAGAAACTGCCTCATCCCAACCATGTAGGCCGTCGCCTGCCCAGGGTAGAGCATGTAGCGAAATATCTGCCCTTCGTTGTAGGAGTCCGACAGGCCGGTAGCTTAGGCAAAGTAGCGTGAGGCTTCATAAAAGGTTCAGCCCTGATGATGTATACCCGTATCAACCACCAGCCGCGCTGCTCGCATCGCTTCAAATTGCAGGCGCCTAAGGTTTCCGTATGGGTCGTGCCATCCCAGTTCCCAGGCGAGCCTCTCCGCATAGAGTGCCTAGCCCTCCACAAAGGCAGTAAAGTGCAACCCTTTTCTGAAATTTGGCAAATTAAGCTCATGGGATAGTGCGATCTGGAGATGATGACCCGGCAGGGCCTCGTGTTAAGCCAGCGTGGCCATACCGTAGAGAGACACATCTGAAGTATTGGATTCGTAAAAAGCCCCCGCTCGTTCTCCATCGTAGGAACCTTCGATATAGTACCCGCCAGTCTGGCCACCAATTACCTGAACCTGCTAAGCCGGAACTTGTGAAAATGCCTGATCAAGTTTCGCACTCGCTCCTGCAATGATAGTTGTATGGGTTGCGACAACCTGTGAGGCCGGGACCATGCCGCCATCGGTTTCCAAACGGGAATAGATTTGACCCAGGCTATCGGTCTCGGGATAACCGAGCTCCGCGACCGCCATTCGTATCTCGTTATAAATTCGGCTGATCTCAGAAAGGCCCAACTGATGTATTTCATCTGCAGTGAGATCCGTTGACGTGTGATGTTTGGGCGCCTGCTGGTAGTAGTCCTGTCCACCGGAAAACTGGCCAAAACCAATGGCAGACGGCGCAATCATTTCCAAACGCTCGAGCTCAGCTTTCAGTGATTGAAAAGCCGAGACGATTTGCTGTTCAATTATTGCTCTTGCATCGGCAAGCATGGTTGTGCGCAAAGTACTGTCAACAGACACATGCTTTAGTGTTTGCTCCATGGTCTGATAATAAATTGAAGCCATCGCCCCATTACCAACAAGGCCAGACAAATGCCGCAGGCTGACCCCCATAGATAGTGCCGGCTGGATGATTCCAGCACTCTCCCTGTTCCTTAGGTTTCCTATGAGTTGGGTTACTCGACTATCAATCTGTCCGAGTCGCAACAGGTAGTCCCTCGCATCTTGCTCAGTTGCAAAGGGATGGATATCACTAAAGAAAAGCTCAGTTTACGCAACGACATCAGTAAATGAAGGGTTTGCTGGACAAGAAAACTCCAGGTAGCCACCCAGGTTTATCTGATCCTAGAGGTACCACTCGTAGATATCATAGGAAAGCTGTTGATCCTGGCTTAACTGGGATCGATCATATTGCTGAAGAAGGAGCAATGCCCGCTTCGATGACTGCGTAGGTTTCACTTACATAGGCATCAGATATGTCATCCAGCAGTACGGATTACATGCCAACATAATCCCCAAGCCCGTCAGCAACAACTGTCTCAGGTGAGCGGATCAACAGCACCCGACTCGCACCCTCAAAAAAGTCAACCATGGATAATCCGGTGAGATCGGCGGTCACCTGCTCCACCGATGTGGCCCTGACTCTGGTGGTGGGCTGCTGGCCTGGTCTATCTATGCCAGCCGTTCCTAAACCTTATGGCTACAGGGATCGAACTCATCAGCCTTCTAATCTTCACCGGCTTTTGAATTGAGCTCATCGGTAAATTCAACATGTTGCATCAGGGCATAGTGATAGGCCTCAACCAGGGCCCCCCAACTGGCCTTAATGATATCGACGTTTACACCAACCGTACCAAATAGTTCGCCTTCAAAACTGTGTTCAAGGTAGACCCTCACTTTAGCAGCAGTTTCCTGTGTTGAGTTGATCACCTTGACACTGTAGTCAGTCAGGTGCAGATCCAGCACAACCGGGAATTTCTCTACCAGGGATTTCTGTAGTGCCTTGTTCAGAGCATCAACCGGCCCGCTACCCTCAGCCGCACAGAGTTGCAGTTCATCATCCACCCTGACCTTGACCGAAGCTTCTATTAGGCCATCGCTGTCAGAGCTATCATTTTGCTCCAGGGTTTCATTACTGGGAGAATAAATCCTGTAGTAGACAGGTTCAAAACAGGCTTTAAATTTCTTTACGTGCCGGCGGACAAGAAGGTCAAAACTTCCATCCGCATTTTCAAAGGAAAAACCGGCATGCTCTTTATCCTGCACCTCTTCAAGAATGGACTTCACGGCCTTTCCGTCTTCCAGTTCCGGGTAACGGTTCGCAAGTTTTGCACGCAGGTTTGAACCACCGGCAAGCTCGCTTATGAGAATTTTCCTGGAGTTACCTATCAGTTCCGGGTCAATATGTTCATAGGTCTCAGGATTTCTCTGAACTGCACTTACATGGATTCCACCCTTGTGCGCAAATGCAGATGGCCCAACAAAAGGCTGACCGGAAGGCCCCTGGATACCGAGGTACTCCCACACCTTTCGGCTGAGATTTGTCAGGTTCTTGAGGTTGCCTTCAGGCAGGCAGTCATAGCCAAGTTTCAGTTCAAGGTTGGCCAGTACGGATGTCAGATCAGCATTACCGCAACGTTCCCCAATACCATTAATCGTCCCGTGGACCTGAATAACACCTTCTTCTATAGCCCGAAGGGTATTCGCAATGGCAAGACCGCCATCATTGTGCACATGGATACCCAGCTTAATGGCCGGTATTTCCTTCCTGACTTCACTAACCGCATGAGCCAGATCATGGGGCATTATGCCGCCATTGGTATCGCAAAGAATCACTCTTTGCGCACCCGCATCAACGGCTACCTGTAAAGATGCCAGCGCATAACCTGGGTCACTTCTAAAACCATCAAAAAAGTGTTCTGCATCATAAAAAACCGGTTGCCCGGTGGACTCAGAGAGATGAGCAATTGAGCTGCCAATCATCTCCAGATTTTTGTCTGGAGAAACACGTAAAGCCTGCTCCACATGAAGATCCCAGGTCTTGCCAAATATGCATGTCACATCCGGTTTGGCAGCAATCAACTTTTGCAGAAAGAAATCTTCCTCTGGTGTGGAATCAGCACGACGAGTTGAGCCGAAAGCTACAATCTTCAGCTTGTTCAGCTCCAGATCCCGAACACGGCTAAAGTATTCATCATCCTTGGGGTTCGAGCCAGGCCAGCCGCCTTCAACATAATCGACACCCATCGCATCCAGTGCCTGCGTAATATCAAGCTTGTCACCAAGACTGAGGTTTACCCCTTCCCCCTGGTTGCCGTCACGAAGCGTGGTATCGAAAATTTCTATCTTTTTCCTAGTCATAGGACTTTGCCGTGTTTACGTATAACCTAACTTTACAGCAGTAGCCGCTATTTCGTCTGAGGCTGCAAGCAGGTTGTCTAGTGGATCATATGTTGCCGCGAGGAATGCCTCGCGTGCACTTTCCTTCATATTAATATCGAAGATATTGTTCGCACAAATAACTTTCAGGCCTTCCAGGTCAATGATAATTTCAGCATCCGGGTCAGTTTCCACCAATGCTGAAAGTTTCCCCCGGGCATCTTTTCCCATTGTCACACATGGAATTCCGAGGGTCGTACAGTTGCCATGAAATATTTCAGCAAAGGAGTCTGCAATCACTGCCTTCAGGCCAAATTTCTGTATGGCTTGAGGCGCATGCTCACGGCTCGAGCCACATCCAAAATTAACGTCTGAGATGAGAATCTCTGCGCCCCGATGCTGTTCTGAATCAAGAACATGACCCTTTGAATTGCCCTCTTCATCAAAGCGCACGTCATAAAAAAGGGATGAACCCAGCTCAGCAAAGGTAACACACTTCAAGAATCTGGCAGGAATAATCCGATCCGTATCGATATCGTTGCCTTCAACATACACACCCTTGCCGCCAAATTTTGTAATCGCCTTCACTGCACCTCTCCAAGCCCGAACACTTCACGTGCATCCGCCACCTTACCCTCAATTGCTGCGGCTGCAACCATCAGCGGGCTCATCAGGATTGTCCGCCCCGTAGGCGAACCCTGCCGGCCAATAAAATTCCTGTTGGAACTGGAAGCACAGAGTTCATCACCAATCAGTTTATCCGGATTCATAGCCAGGCACATGGAACATCCAGGCTTCCGCCATTCAAAACCAGCTTCTTCGAAAACCAGATGCAGATTCTTCTCCCTGGCGGCCTTGTCTACTTTTTCTGACCCCGGCACCGCAATTGCCCGTACCGACGGCAATACTTTTCGCCCCTTCAGAACCGCGGCAACCTGCTCAAAATCACTAAGCCTGCCATTAGTGCAACTGCCTAAAAAGGCAACATCAACCTTTGTCCCCTTAATCGGCTGGTTGACCTCCAATTTCATATAGTCCAGTGCATCTGAAATTAAATTCTTCTCCAAGCCTTGAACAAGGTCGGGGTCTGGAATAACTTCCTCTATGGAAATTGCCTGAGCAGGAGTAACGCCCCAGGTTATCGTCGGTTTGATCTTGGCCGCTTCAATAATTACTTCATCATCATACTGAGCATCAGCATCACTGGCGTAGCTGCGCCACTTCTTTACTTCGCTGTCAAAAGCATCACCCTCTGGAACTCTCTCCCGCCCCTTCAGAAACTCAAATGTGGTTTCATCCGGGCTCACATACCCACACCGGGCACCACCCTCAATACTCATGTTGCAAACTGTCATCCGCTCTTCCATGGTCATATTCTCGATTACGGACCCAGCATACTCATAGGCGAAGCCTACGCCGCCATTCACGCCCAAGGTGCGTATGATATGCAAAATAACATCCTTCGCAGTCACTCCGCGTGAAAGTTCTCCCTCAATTCTGATTCGCCTCACTTTCAGCGGATCCATTGCAATCGTCTGGCTGGCAAGGACATCACGCACCTGACTGGTACCAATTCCGAGTGCAATACAGCCAAACGCACCGTGAGTTGAGGTGTGACTGTCACCACAGCATATGGTCATACCCGGCTGTGTTAGTCCAAGTTCGGGACTCACTACATGTACTATTCCCTGGGATCCGGATTGCGGGGCAAAAAATTCAATTTTGTTTTGCGTGGTTGCCTCGACAAGTACCTGAATCATCCGCTCAGCCATATCATCAGCCAGCGGCCGAGACTGATCATCGGTTGGTATTATGTGGTCAACCGTTGCAAAGGTTCTTCCAGGATAGGCAACACCTAAACCCTTGTCCTTCAGCATGCCAAAGGCTTGCGGGCTGGTCACTTCGTGAATCAGGTGAAGCGCGATAAATAGCTGGTACTGACCGCTGTCCAACTGCCGTACAACATGGTCATCCCAAACCTTCTGATAAAGGTTTTTAGCCACGGGGGCTCCTGTCTAAGATAAAAGAGCGGCGAGTTTAGCATGAAAAAAGCGATTTTCTATTCCATTTAGAGATAGAGGTGAGTCGCGAAGCGCAGTTCCAAACCTATGAAGGCATCGTCGGATCAACGATGATCTTTGCGTGTTTGTCCGGGTCAGCAAGGTCTTCAAACGCAGCAGGAACACCACTAAGTCCAACCCTGCCAGATATCAGGGGCGAAGCATCCACCTTCCCCTCCGCAATATTGTGCAGGGTTTGCGCGAACTCTTCCGGCGTATAACCGAGGACAAACTGTAGACTAAGCTCCTTGGTAATACCAGACATAGGCTGAAAGTGATCCTCTTCCATGCACACTCCAAGGATAACTATTCTGCCGCCCTGCGGTGCACCTGCCATTACCTGGTCTATTACGCCAGGAATACCAACGCACTCAAAAAATACACCTGGTCGCAGTGCTGGGCCGGCAATTAGTGACTGGGGCAAGGCTCCTTCGTCAACGTCAGTCGACGCCACCTGCACCCAGCTTTCATATGGGGAGTTCTCGGCTGGATCTACTACTAGGTCAGCACCCATGACTTCGGCCAGCTGTCGCCGCTTGGGGCTGAAATCAGCAGCTATTATTGGGCCAACCTGATTCATTTTGAGCGCGGCAATGACTGCGAGACCAACCGGGCCACAGCCTATGACAAGCGGCACTTCTTTGCTGAGCTTCGCCACCTGCACCGCGTGATACCCAACAGCCATCGGCTCTGTCAGTGCTGCCATGTCGGTGGACAGACCGTTGGGAACTTCCAGCAGCATGGATTCAGTTAGCACCATATTTTCCGCATACCCACCCGGCACCTCATCTGAATAGCCCACTGCCTTCATTTCACCATTGCGAAAGGTCATTGGCACCGAACATACCCGCGACCCAATGGCATGTGCCTTTGTCGTTCCCGGACCATGCTCAAGTATCTCAGCACAGAACTCGTGCCCCATGATTACACCCCGGGACAAATCCATTTCCATGGAGCCATCAGCCTGCGCTGACGCTTCACTCATCTGCGCAGCGAATTTCAGAGCGTGCAAATCAGAGCCACAAATCCCACACGCCAATGTCTTTACGAGCACCTCTCCTTCACTCGGCTCCGGCGCCACCACATCCTCAACTTTCAGCTCCGAACCACGCATGACTACTGCTTGCATTATTCAGCTCCTGCTGCTGTTTGTTTTTCAGAAAGGCTGATGACTTGATTTGCATATTTTGAATTGGGGAGCACCTCATAAAATACGTCATCGGAATCAGCCAACTGCTCCACCTTCTCATCCTTCCACAGGCCAACCTTACCAACCCTCACAACAAGGTGCCTTTCCTTCCCTTTGACATCTGGAAATTTGCCAACGCACAGGGTTTCATTCCTGCCTCCAGACTTTATGTTCATCTGTGTAAAATTCACCTCAATCTTTAACTTCTCGAAGGCCGCAGCATCCAACAGAATGCCATTCACGTTGTATCGAATCTGGTGCTGGCCCTTTTCACCCTTTTGTGCATCGGACTCACTTATCTCAAGAACCTCAACATTAAAATCACCTGAATCGAAGCTATCTCGTAATTTCCAGGAGCAGGAAGACATTCGATCAGCACCACCAATTGCTGACGATATCATTATGGGGCGCTTATCATCGAATAGAAAGAGGGGGATCTCATTCGAAAAACAAATACCAATACCAATCTCCAGCTTAGGAAGTCCGGTCTTGGCGGAGTGAGAATTTTTAGAATTGACGATATCGAGCATTTCTTTGGCCATTCCACAGGCACGCGATACTGAGTACCACTCGGTTGGGCTACCTTCATATTCATAGGTGCCGAGGATCACTGCATCACCCTCGATAAAAACTTTAGCCGCACCATAGGTCTTGAGCCTTTCATTGATGGGGTCAAAAAAACGTAAACTGAAGTAGCTTGCCGGGTTCAGATCCCGGCGCAGCAATTCCTGGGTAACCGTCGTCGAGCCACGAACATCAGCTTTTAGAATTGTGTGATGGATAATCTCCGGGAGCTCATCCGCAACCTGTTTCACTTCTTCGCTATCCATCAGGCGAAATAGTTGCCCTCCGGCCCTTGCAAGCTGTAGTTGTTCTGCATCTGTAATGACTGAGATGCGATTGAATACGCGATGTGCAAACCGATAATACTTCAGGTGAAAACGATAGCGGCTGATATCCGTCAAAAGCTTCAACATCAACTCATCTTCTGATTTCCTGTCTTTTTCATCGTACTCATCAGCAAGAGTTATCAGTTTCTGGGAGAGCGTTTTTGCCCCTTTCTTGGATAAACCTATTGCCTCAATAATCTTCTTCGTGTCATTTCCTGCCACTGCTGATACGGCATCAGCCACATCAATGAGACCAAGATCCTGCTGGGTTAGTTTTTCCCGCAGAAAGTAAGTCGCCATCATCTCTTTGACGTCGCTACTACTGGCGATCTCCTTTCGTATTTCCGCAAGGATTTTTGACAGCTTCTTTGTAGCCGAGTTGAAAGACCAATGGGCCTTCATCCCCAGTTGCCCCTTAACCTTGGCCGCAAGCTTTCCATGAAAATTCTCATCAAATAGCAAGCGAATATTTCCAGGCTGCTCAAGCCAGCTGAATGACTCGGATATGACTTCCTTCTGATCCTCCGATGGTCCCAGCAGTGACTGCACTGCAAAGAGCCCACCAAGGGCATCGTAGACCTCCACTTGTGCCGACGTGAGGTTGGTCATGTTCTTCAGGGAGTCAGCCTTTATTTCCGGCAATCTTTTAGCCAGAACATTTTCAAGGGCAGTATTCAGCTTCTCAAACCCCACGCCCCCGCCGGACCACAGGGCGTAGCACTCAAGCAATAACACGGGCTCCTGGGGAGATCTGGCGTACAGGAGTGGATTATACATAATATTGGCAGCTTCAGAGAGGTCATCTCCAAGCACCTGTGCACGGAGTTCCTTTAGCTGATTGTTTTCTTCCCGCTGCAGTTGTTTCAGGAGCAGCCGGCAAATCCGAAACATAAACTCATTAGAGTATTTCCTGAACCAGGTGATTTTCTCCTGCGTGGTCAACAAACTCCTCGAGCCGGAATACTGCTGCTGCCCCTGGGTTTCCTCCAGCTTCGCACGATATTTGTCCAATTCATCACGAACCTGCTGAAGAATGAACTTAACCACCGCAAATTGAAGAACCCTGATCTGACCCCGCTTCAGGTCAGTTTTGTAACGATGCAGCGTCACACGCATCATGTTCGTATAGGCTTCTCGGAAGTCGTTGACCTCCTTCGAGTTACCAGAAACCAGTTTGTTCCCGGCAACAATTCGCTTGACCTGGCCCTCTATTATTTCCCTCGCCTTGAAGGAAAAGGTTAGGGAAAGCTCCACATCAATGTGGTAGTTATCAACACCCTTATTGGCCACACTACAGTCTAGCTTAACCTCCCTCGGAGTTTTTACTCTTTCCAGGATGTCATCAAGTGACGCTATTATTTGTTGTTCTGCCATTTTTCTACCGACCTAACCTCACAGCCTGTCGCTTTGGCCCCCAATCCCCAGGGCCCGCCTCAAAAACACCAGCAATCCATTCACCGCAGGAACGGCAGCAACCCTGGCTATCCAGTTGCCATTTGTCGAGCTTATACCAGTCCCGCTCAATCAACATCGTCTCGCATGAAGGGCACCAGGTAGAACCTCCTTCGCTATCGTGAACATTACCAATATAAACAAACTTCAAGCCATTGGATTTTGCAATTTTTCTCGCCCTGCTCAAGGTTGCTGGTGGTGTTGAGGGTTTGTCAGTCATTTTGAAATCGGGGTGAAAGGCTGAGAAGTGGATCGGCACATCTTCGCCAAGGTTTTCAACCACCCACTGGCTCATAGCTTCAATCTCATCCGTAGAATCATTCTCACCTGGAATCAATAGCGTAGTGAGTTCAAACCAGATACTTGTCTCGTGCTTCAAGTACAGCAATGTATCTAGTACATCCGCCAGGTGCCCTCCACAAATCTTGTGATAAAAATGTTCACTGAAGGCCTTCAGATCTATGTTGGCAGCATCCATATATTCAAAAAATTCACGCCTGGGCTCAGGGCAAATATACCCGGCGGTAACAGCAACGGAGTTGATTCCCTTATCCCTGGCAGCAGCAGCTACATCAATGGCATATTCGTGAAAGATCACAGGATCATTGTAGGTATAAGCGATACTTCTGCACCCAAGCGCCGTCGCTGCTTCCACCAACACTTCAGGTGAGGCGGCATCTGCCAGCGTCTGCATTTCCCTTGATTTGCTCATATCCCAGTTCTGGCAGAACTTGCATACAAGGTTGCAACCCGCCGTCCCAAACGAAAGGACCGGGGTACCAGGCAGAAAGTGATTCAGTGGTTTCTTTTCGATTGGATCAACACAGAAACCACTGGATAACCCATAGGTAGTCAATACTATTTCATCGTTCTGTCTGGCACGGACAAAACACAAACCCTGCTGCCCCTGTCGCAACCTGCAATGGCGGGGACATAAATCGCATTGCAGACGACCATCATCACATTTGCGCCAATACCGGGTACCGACCACACTAGATGTCCCAGGTTTATGAATGCCCTTGCCAAGCTGCCAATTAAGAATTGATGACATTTTCGCAGATGATTGATTTAGAATGACCATTATTACACAGGAATCGCCTTATGAGCGCAGTGAGGCTCCCAGCAGTAGCAGGAACGTTTTATCCGTCAAATGACGATGTACTTTCGTCATCCGTCGACGCCATGCTGCGCAATAGTACCAACGGCCTCCCCTGCCCAAAGGTTATCATCGCCCCCCATGCAGGCCACGTCTATTCAGGTCAAATAGCGGCCAGCGCCTACAGCCGTCTAAGTAATACTGATACCCCTATTAAACGGGTCGTCCTGTTGGGACCATCCCACAAAGTAGCCTTCAAGGGTGTTGCAGCCACCAGCTGCACCGCCTATAAAACACCTCTTGGTGAAATTCCTGTTGATTCTGCTGCTGTACAGACAATATTGCAGCTGCCTGGCACCGGTTTCCTTGATGAAGCCCATACTAACGAGCATAGCCTGGAGGTACACCTGCCATTTTTGCAACGGGAACTGGGAGCATTCTCACTGGTGCCGCTCGTAGTCGGAGACGCGACTAAAGATGAAGTGGCCAACGTTATCAACGCACTTTGGGGTGGCGCAGAAACCCTGATCATAGTCAGCTCTGACCTCAGCCATTTTCATGCCTACGACAAGGCCCGGGAAATTGACACCCAGACGTCCAGAAAAATACTCACTCTGGAAAGCAACCTGGTGGGTGAAGAAGCATGTGGCTGCAGACCGATTAATGGTTTGCTGCATGTTTTGAAAGCAAGAGGCCTTAAAGTTGAACAGCTTTCCGTTTTGAATTCAGGTGATACAGCCGGGGACAAGGATCGGGTCGTCGGCTATGGCGCATACATTGTTCTGGAAGCACCAGGAATTTTGAAGAATGAGACAGAAGCGAACACGATGGATAGCCAATTGCCACTGGCCTTTCGGCAACGGCTACTACAGGTTGCGAGAGGGACTGTTTTGAGCTCTCTGGAAAGCAGCGGAATCTACAATATTGATCTCGACAGCTACCCACCCGAACTCAAACAAGAGAGAGCAACCTTCGTTACCCTAAATATCAATGATAGCCTTCGAGGCTGTATAGGCAGTCTGGCCGCACACAGGCCCCTGGTAGTCGACATAGCGCACAACGCACAGGCTGCTGCCTTTAAGGATCCCCGGTTCAAGCCCTTGACCCTGGCGGAATTTCAGCATGTTGATTTCCATATATCGGTGCTCAGCGTTCCGCGAGTACTGGCGGTATCATCAAGATCAGAGCTCATGGACAAACTGAGGCCTGGAATCGATGGTTTGATCATTGAAGAAAAGGGAAGAAGGGCAACCTACCTGCCCTCCGTTTGGGAGCAAATCAGCGACGCTGAAACATTTGTGTCAGAGCTTCGCAGGAAGGCGGGGCTGGATGCAACTGGGTGGCACGCAGATACAGTGGTACATCAGTACACCACGGAGGAGTTCTGTTAGTTGATAAACCTGAGCGTCGCACCTGATGTACCCCTCTCCTTTTCCACTTCTCGCCTTTCTATGCGTCGCTACGAACTTAGTGATGAGTTGATGCTATTTGAAGCTACGACGGAATCCATTGACGAGGTCCACCCTTTCCTTCCCTGGTACCACCCCGACTACAGTATTGAAGACTCAAGGTCCTGGCTGTTGGACATAAAGCCAAACTGGAAAGACGAAAAATCTTACCAGTTCGCGATCATTGACTGGGTGACCGGTAAGTTCAACGGGGGATGCGGCCTAAACAGTGTCGATGATAATCCAATTGCAAATCTTGGGTACTGGGTAAGAACGTCAGAAACCGGCAGGGGTATCGCTTCCGAGGCAGCGATAGGGCTCCTGCATTTTGGTTTGAGCACCTGGACCTGATAATAACCGAAATACTGATGTCCACGCAAAACGAAGCGAGCAAAAAAGTAGCCCAACTGGTGGGTGGGACGCTGGAAGGAAATCTTCTCAATCGCCTAGAATTGCATGGAGAAAATCACGATGCTTGCCTTTACTCTGTGCTCTCAGACGATATTATTGGCAACTGATTCATATTTGACAGATAAATCCGGAGAAAACCATGAGTGATCAAGAAACCCTGCGTGACGAAATGATGTCGATTCTCACCCGTCAGAGAAAGTCATACATTGCGGAAGGGGAAGTCTCCGCCGAAACCCGGATAGACCGAATTGACAGGGCTGTCAGTATTCTCGAAAAGTCCAGCGCAAAACTCTGTGAAGCAATGGCCGCAGACTTCGGTCACAGATCCTTTGACCAATCCAAGCTAGCTGATATCGATGGTGCTATCGGTCCGTTAAAGGACTCGAAGAAGCATGTCAGAAAATGGATGCGCTCGGAACGACGAAAAGTAATGTTTCCAATGAACCTGCTGGGCAGCAAGGGGCGAGTTGACTACCAGCCCCTGGGCGTAGTCGGGTGCATCAGCCCCTGGAATTTCCCTGTGCAATTAACATTTGCTCCTCTGGCGGGTGTTTTTAGCGCCGGTAATCGGACCATGATAAAACCGTCAGAGTTCACACCGGAAACTTCCGAACTGATGAAGCAGATACTTGAGGAAGCCTTTGACATCGAGGAAGTTGCCGTATTTACCGGCGGCGCTGAAGTTGGTGGAGCTTTCAGCAGCCTGCCCTTCGATCACCTCCTGTTTACGGGCGCCACGTCCATAGCAAAGCACGTAATGCGTGCGGCTTCTGAAAACCTTGTGCCGCTGACACTTGAACTGGGCGGTAAATCACCGGTGATAGTCGGCAAGAGTGCTGACATGACACTTGCTGCTGAAAATGTGATGGCAGGCAAGACCATGAACGCGGGTCAGATATGCCTCGCCCCCGACTACATCTTTGTTCCAGAAGGTAAAACTGACGAATTCGTCAACGCTGCAAAGGCCTCAGTTGCAAAAATGTACCCTAACCTTAAGGATAACCCTGACTACACCTCCATCATCAACGAGCGCCACTATGATCGATTGAATGGCTACATTGATGACGCCAGGTCCAAGGGTGCTGAAGTCGTTGAAATAAACCCTGCAGATGAGGACTTTGACCAGCAGCAGCATCACCGGATACCACCCACCCTCGTTCTCGAGCCTTCCGAAGAAATGAAGGTCATGCAGGATGAGATTTTCGGACCGGTACTGCCCATCAAGGCATACAAGTCAGTCGATGAGACTCTTGACTACATTAACGATCACGACAGACCCCTCGGGCTCTACTATTTTGGTGAGGATTCAAGTGAAGAACACAAGGTGCTGACCCACACAACTTCGGGGGGAGTCACCATCAACGATGTCATCATGCATGTCGCACAGGAGGGGCTTCCATTTGGTGGTATCGGTCCAAGTGGTATGGGTTGTTATCACGGTCATGATGGGTTCAAGACCTTCAGTCACACCAAAGCGATTTTTACCCAGTCCAAGCTAGTGGCGAAGCTGGCAGGTGCTTTGATGCGCCCGCCCTTCAAAAAAGCGAGTTAGCCCCAGAGCCCGCTAGTCAGTGGGCCACCGGCTGGTACTCAAACCTCCTTACAAGATTGCCGCACCAACCGACTGCAGTAGAGACGACGTCGGGTGGATAGAACAATATTTCGATGTAATCTATGTGATAACCATGCCTAGGATGCAAAACAGGAACGAAATGTGAGCAGAAGCGACCGCAAGATTACTAATTTCTTACTTACACCCAAATTCCAGCTCAAACTGACCTACTATTATATCGGCGTTGGCGTGGCGATTATTGTCTCTCCCGGCGTGACGGTATTCTACAAAATATCAGTAGTACGAGACATCATAAATAACAGCGTAGTTACGGATTTCGATGCACAGTCTAAAATCAGTGCGGAGATGTTTTTCATCGCCTAGGCTTCCCTCGTGGGGTTTGTCGCATTCGCCATCGCATCGTTTATTTTCGCGCTGATGGTCAGCCATCGAATAGCGGGCCCTGTGGTAGCTATAACAGCCCTTATTAGCGAGCTCAAGAAAGGTACCTACACCTATGGTCGAAAATTGCGACCAAACGATGAACTCACGCTCATAATGGATAAGCTGCACGAACTGAAAGATGCGCTTGCATCTAACGAGGCGAAAAAGTAAATCCAGTAGCTATTGGCTTCACCAATAGTAGATGTTTCAGCCTATTCGAGTTACTGATTACGGTTGCGGTTATAGGCATTATTTTTGCGATAGCCGTGCCTGCTTACCGCAACTATATCGAAACTGCCAACATGGCTAAGGTTACGGCAAACTTTGAAGAAGCTGTTCGTTTGGCGAGAAACACATTTGTAAAGGACAAGACGAGAATAACCATTGGTTTGCCGGCAACGGCGCCAAATGATACCGCTGGCTGGATTACCATGTTTAACAAAAGTGGCGTATTGGCACCGGGCGGTGGTCAAGCCTACATACCATCCAATAACAAAAAGGATACAGGGCGGGGCGATATGGTCACGGGTGCGATCGGTGTCAAATAGAGAGCGGCAAAGACAGATAAAAAACCCAAATCAGCACGCCTTGAACTATGGTGACCTCTTTACATGGGCCTCATCGAACAGCGCGCGCGATTGGAGGGTGATGATATTGATACCACGATTCAACGCGAAAAGCCTTAGCGTCCACTACTTAGTTGCCCAGGTGAACCAGTACCTTTCGCCTTGCAACGGCGTAGCGGTGCTCCCACAGGAAAATACCCTGCCAGGTTCCCAGGGCCAGTTTTCCTTCTAGGATTGGAATTGACACACTGGTCGCGGTCAACGCTGATTTGATATGCGCAGGCATGTCATCGGCGCCTTCAAGCGTATGGGTATAACTCGGATCACCTTCCGGTACCAGTCGATTCAGCCACTTTTCAAGATCGCGTTTTGCAGAAGGGTCACAGTTTTCCTGCATCACTAAACTTGCTGAAGTATGCTGGATAAAGAGGGTACAGAGCCCCTCCTCCTGCCTTAGCTGGTCAACGCAGTTTGATACTTCACCGGTAATATCGTGCAGCCCCTGCTTTGCCGCATCAATTTGCAGAGTCCTTATCATTAACCCTTATCTGCCGGTGAAATTTGGTTTTCGCCGTTCGAGAAATGCCTTTACGCCCTCCTGAAAATCTTCACTCTGGAACATTGGGACAAGATGAGCCATCAGATGATCAACAGCAGTATCATAAGATTCTTCAAGCCCCACTCGCATCATCCGCTTGGTAGTCTGAACTGCCAGGGGCGCATTCTCGGCGATCTCCTGCGCCCATTGCATGGTCGTCTCCATAAGTTGGTCGTCCGCGACAACCGTGTTGACCAGACCCAATTCAAGGCACTCGGCAGCGCCAATGGTACGGGCACGATAATAAAGTTCCGCAGCCTTGGCCCAACCAATCAGGCGCGGCAAAAGCCATGTTCCACCACTTTCCGGTACCACGTTTCGCTTGGCGGTTACAGCAGCCATTTTTGCAGACTCGCCGGCTATACGGATGTCACAGAGAAGCGACAAGTCCATCCCATATCCCGCAGCTGCACCATTGAGTGCGCAGATAATCGGTGTATCGATACTCCACATAACATTGATGGGGGCATCACGAAGGTCAAACAGTTGCCTTGGTCTGGCTCTGCCTCCTTCACCACCACCAATACCACCCTGGCCAGCATCAACCAGGTCCAGCCCTGAGCAAAACCCCCGCCCTGTACCCGTCAGCACTATGCATCGGATCTCAGGGTCCTTGTCAGCCTCGACTACCTTGGCGGACAATTCACCCAACATATCTCGACTAATTGCATTTAATCGATCTGGTCGATTGAGTGTAATTACGACAATGTTGCCCTTTTGTTCAACCAACAATTCGTCAGTATTCGATTCCGTTAAGGCCATCAGTTTATTCCTTCTCCGTTATTTTTAGACACTGGCCCGACTATACACGCTTCAAGGCTTCTGCAGTCACAAAACGATTAATATCCCAAAGAACCTCGCTATTTCCGCGATAGATCCGTGAAAGGGAAGCAACGATGTCGATATGCCCCATTCCATCGTAGACTTCCCTGCTTGCATCACCGCCTACCGCCTGCTGCTTTTCCATCAGGCTCTTGGAATGGCCCCGCCGTACTCGTACATCATCTCTTCCATGTAACAGATACAGGGGAGCGGCATCCGGGCGCACGAAATTCACCGGCTGGGATTCCCGGTACTTTTCCGCCGGAGAGAACAGCTCCCAGTGAGAGTCTTCCGTATAGGGGAAGAAGTCATATGGACCAGCCAGACCAATAAAACCACTTATTCTTTGCGCTGATTGAAGCAGCTGCGCGTTCAGTGTCAGTAGCGCACCGAGCTGGGCTCCGGCTGAATGCCCCATCAGGAAGATCGGTTCAGTGCTGATTGTGGACATGATCTCATCGACGGCAACCCGTATGTCGTCAAGGATCTGGCCAAATCGTACTGCCGGGAAAAGGCGATAGTCAGGGACAAATACATCGAACCCAAGAGAACAGAGGGAGTCTGCTACGAAACGATAGTCCCTGCGGTCGCCGCTGCGCCAGTTCCCACCATAGAGGAATATGATTTTCGGGCGGCTGGCATCAACCTCCCTGTGCAGGTAACAATCATAACGATGCCGTTCATGGTCACCATAACGCCTTTCCTGCAGAACATAGTGCCCGGATCGTGCAATCATATTGACCGCCTTCAACCCCGCAATCTGTGAAAGATCTTGAACGAATTCTTTAAATTTCAATAGCTTATAACCTTTATATCATCTAACATGGAATACTATTCAGCCCCCGGCAGGTTGCCAAAACACGGTAAACTATATGCTATCCGAACAACATTTGAAGACATTACTATGCACTACTTCATTCTGACTTTTATCGGAGATGACGAGCCAGGTTTTGTGCAATCAATAGCCAGGGTTATATCAGACCACGACGGAACCTGGCTGGAAAGCAGAATGAGCCAGTTGGAAGGTAAATTCGCTGGGCTCGCTCGTATTGGTGTAAGCGAAGCCGGTGCCGCGCAACTCAGGCGTTCACTGTTGGACCTTTCCGAGAGTCAATTCACGCTAAGCATAGAAGATGTCGCCGAATCTGAGGCGGCGGGCAAGCAGAAATATCAGCTAAGTATCCTGGGACATGATAGGCCCGGTATTGTAAATGAGGTCACGGCTACACTGGCGCGGGAACATATTAATCTGCTCGAGATGTCCTCTAATGTCATTGCCGCAGCCATGACCGGCGTGCCCATGTTCAGCGCTGAGGCAACGGTTGAGGTCACAATGGAAGTAGACATTACCGCCATCGACAATCAGCTTTCCGATATTGCAGCAGAACTGGGCGTTGACATCCTGCTCTCCGAGTTAACAGACTCTGAGTTAACATAAAATGGCTAAGCCTGCTCCGGAAGTGGGTAAGTGCCGACAGCAAAGTGAACTTAAGGAGAATACTGCTCCACACGGTAAAACCACCAGTCGGGAATCTCATCGCCGAAGACTTCAGCCATGTCGTATTTAGCGTTGTATGCCTGGTCCAGCTGAGCCGTTAGGGACTGATCCACTACCTTCGTCACGACAACACCATACAGATCATTGTCAATCTTAAGCCTAGCATGCGGCTCAGTCTGCAGGTTAACCTCCCAATTTTTCTTCTCTTCCCCGTAGGAGCCAATGAACAGAGATCCCTGATAAGCCACACACCATATCGTTGTTGAGTGCGGCAAGCCGTACCAAGGTCGGGTTTCGATAAAAACTTCCTCCACCTGGTCCGTAAATTGCCAATTATCAACCCTGCGCACAACTTCCTCACCGCTAAGCCAAAGACCGGGCTGCACGTCTCGCGGTTCGCATGCACTGAGAAGCGCCACAAATAAAACTAGCAGCGCTTTTTTGAACACCAGATGTACCGGACCTTCTCTATTCATTGCAGGTTCCTTCATCTAGCCTAATTTTGGTGCTGAGTAGATTTTGACCGTTATTTCATCGTCACTGTAAATCTCACCTGGCACATCTATCGACCCGACCACACCACGCTTCTTCTTCGCTTCAATCAAAAATTGTTTCCTGGTGAGCGGTTCTCCAGACTTTTTGGCATATAACCTGGCTATCTTGTCGCCCATGTCAGTGCACGGTGGGTTGTAGTCTTCAACGACCAGCACAGCCCTGGAAGGAAATACCAGCTTGGAGCCCTTAGGGAGGGAAGAAAAACCCTCAATTCCGCGAATGCAGATGTTGGCGCCAAGGTCTTCCGCGGTCAAGGCGCGGTCAAGTTCCAGCGCCTCCTGAATTTCTGTTAGCTCCTTTTCGGATACTCCAGACCACTGACGGTTATTTCTTCGTACCGTTCCCTCTGGCTCCGTGCCTCCTTCCCAGCAGACCCGTGAGAAACCCCGGTGTCGGTCACCAACAAAACCATCGAGTTCTGCGATAACGGAATCACAGGACTGTTTGCTCATATCATCCCTGGTGCCAATATGCAGTGAAACTAAAGTCGCTATCTGTTTTTTCATTAGAGTTGTTTTTTTCGAGCAATCCGGATAAACCTCTTCTATTCAGCAGTTTATGATTCTCTGTAGGCATTTCACTCCGAGCCTGAACGCCCGTATAGTGGTTTCAACTACCGGCTATCCCTCCGGCAGTATCCTCTCAGGGAGCTATGGCTAATTCTTCTTGGCTGATCGGTACTGGGCCGGGGTCTGGCCACAGGACTTTTTGAAAGCTGCATAGAATGCGGAATTGGAGTTAAAACCCACTTCAAAGGCGATGCTCAAAATGGCCTGGAGCTGACGATCTTCCAGCCGCAGGAGTTTTTTTGCATCTTCCACCCGGTACTGATTCAGGTAGTCGAAAAAGCTCATATCAAATCCGGCATTGATAACCTGGGATAAATGATTCACCGGGCATTCCACAAGCGCCGCTAGCTTGGGCAGTGTCAGATCCGGATTCAGGTACAGCTGCTCGGCCTGCATCATGGTTGTCAGCTGATCCTTATAGTGCTCCAACTGCTCGGTACTCAACCCAGACTTAGCGTACTTCTGTGAAGGTACTGAAGGGCTGGTAAAGCCGGCCTCAGAAATCTGATAGTAATCAGCAATCCTGGCGGCGGCCCCCCCCTCCATGGTAATAAACTCAGAACCAAACCAGGGCACACCAACCTCTTCTCCGGTCGCAGGGTCAATGGATGAAACCCTGTACTGAAATGCGATGGTATCTACACCACTCATGATCTCACCAACAACATCGTACCGATTATTCTCTCTACTGAAGGCTTCACGCAGATTGACGATCAATTCATCCCTGGCGAATTGTTTGTCTTTTGCTATATCACTATAGGTGCCATCGATAGCCAGGTGATCGGCAACATGTATTGCATCATGCTTATTCCATGCCTCAAAGTAGCTTTCTACGAAATCTACTACACTCTTTTTTGAATTTGCCATTTCGCCACCCAGGGTCCTGGATATCGTCGCTCCAATTAGGCGTTATTACCCTGTTGGCATTCGAGTGTCAAGCCGAAGGCAGAGAACAATTTCCTAACTCGCGGGCTTAAACTAGCGATCCAGCGGGGGGGTTAGCCCTGGCTCGGGCAGGCATCCAGAATGGCTTTTCTTTCACCTCACAGCGGGCTACCTTACTGTATTGGCGCAGTTCTTTTTCATAATATATTTCGGCCCAAATATTACCGCCCAGATATTCGGTTTTGATCATCGCAAGGGCAATATTGGCTTTGACGGCGGGCGACCACATTGCGGACGTGACATAGCCGATTTCAAGGCTGCATTGTTTATTTCCGTACAGGAAGGACCCTTCGGCCGTTTTGTTTCCTTCTATGTCAAGTTTAGTCAGGGTAAACCGGGCACCCCGCGTCTGCTCTGCCAGCAACGCACTTCTGCCATTGAAATGGCTTTTCTTAAAGTCGACCAACCAGCCAAGGTTGAGTTCAAATGGCGTCTGATCATGCTCAAAATGTACTGTTTTCAATGCTTCGTTAAACTCGAACCCCGGCATGATAAAGCCTGCTTCGATTCGCGCCATATTCGTTGCTGTTTCCCCGAACGGATGGATGCCATAGTTCGCACCGGCAGCATAAAGCGCATCCCAAAGCTCAAGTGCCTGTTCTGGCTTGACCCAGAGCTCATAGCCCAAATCACCACTGAAGCCAGTTCGCGATACCATCAGTGATTCGCCCTGAAATGGGAAATAGCTAATGTTAAACGGCTTAACCTTCGTGATGCCATCAAGTCCCATCTTTCGTAACACCGTGCAGGAGGTAGGGCCCTGCAAAGCCAGCGCTGCAATCTCATCGCTCACATCCGTGATCGTAACTTCTTTAAAGCCAAAGGCACTTTTCTCCAGCCATGCGGTACAGGGGCTGCCACAAACCAGCATGAATTCATCATCAGCAAGTTTGAAAATAGTCCCATCATCGATCAGTCGTCCTTCATCTGTACACCAAACGACGTATGAGACCCGGTTTACCCGTGATTTTGTGATATCCCGGGTAACCATGCGATTTAACATTACTTCAGCATCGCGACCCTTGATGTTGTATTTTTGCATTGGGCAGATATCGTATGTACCACAGGTATTGCGCACACAAAAATATTCATACTCAGCATCGTAGTAACAGTCTGCAAACTTGTAACCATTCCAGGCAGACCAGGCATCGCGGACGTTGAATGCAGCCTGCCTAGGATGAAAATGTGAGCGCTTTAACTGCTCTCTACTGAAATCAAATTGCTCACTCGTCATAGCAGTCATCTTCCGGAACGGTATTCTTGCGCTTCAGGTCCATCAGGATTTCTCTTGCCGCATTGGCACCGCAGGCAGCAGATACACCGCCGCCGGGATGGGTCGAAGAGCCACACATGTACATGTTTTTGATCGGCATCCGGTACTGCGCATACCCCGGGAAAGGTCGATTGAAAAGCAGTTGATCGATTGTCAGTTCGCCCTGGAAGATATTCCCTTCGGTTAGACCAACTTCTCTTTCTATGTCGTTGGCCGTTCTGACCTCCATGTGTACGATCAAGTCTTCAAATCCGAGGCAGTAACGGGCTATCTTGTCAACAACGGACTTACCAAACTGTTCACGTTTCTCATCGGTCCAGGGTCCATCACTAAGTTCAGCAGGGCAGTACTGGATGAAGTTAGACATCCAGTGTTTCCCCGGTGGCGCCACGGTTGGATCCCAGGCGGAAGGTATGACTGACTCAACAAACGGGTCATCGGACCAGCGACCACGCTTCCAGCAGTCAAAAGCCCTTTCCATTGTTTCCAGCGAACCGGGGAACGTCTGCCCGCCTCGATTAATGTAGGGATTATCCGGTACACCAGTAAATTTCGGCATCCCCGATAAGGCAATATTTACCTTTCCAGATGAGCCGCGTATTTTAAAATTTTTCGCCTTCTCATAGATCCCGGGCGGAAGGTCATTCTTATCCATAATCCCGGTAAAAGTCCGCTTTGCATCCAGATTTGACACGACGATGCGTGACTTTATTTCCTCGCCGCTTTCCAGCACTACTCCGGTCGCCTTACCATTCTTGACCAGAATTTGTTGCACTCCAGCGAGTGTTCGAATCTCGCCACCCTGCTCCTGAAAAGCCGCGGCGATTGCATTGGATATAGCGCCCATACCACCTCTCGCCAGACCCCATGCACCGATGCTGCCATCCACATCACCCATAACATGATGCAGCAATATATAAGATGAACCGGGGGAGTACACACCAAGCGCTGTACCGATAATACCGGCACTGGACATCGCTGCCTTGATTAAATCATTCTCGAAATAGTCATCGAGAAATTCTGCGGCGCTGATGGTGAAAAACCTGATGTATTCATAAATCTCTTTCTCCCCCAGCGACCAGAACTGTTTCGCCAGAAACAATAGTTCTGATATATCGCGTGGGCGGAATGAAGTTGGATCCGGTGGCGTGCGTAGCAGTGTTTTTCTGATTAGGAGCGAATAGCGGGTTAAGTCGGACTGGAATCGGTGCATGGCATCGGCATCGTGAGAGGAGTGTCGTTTCAGTTCCAGATAGGTCGACTCTTCGTTGTGATAGGACAGCAGTGTACGCCCATCATCAGCAAAGTTGACAGTCCCGAGGTAGGGAACAAGCAGCAGCCCATGCCTGCCTAGATCAAGATCACGGTGCAGGGACTGTCTCATCATACTGCATACGTATGAACAGCTTGAATAGATCCAGCCCTCGTGCATTTCGCGTGAAACGGCTGCACCGCCAATATAGTCGTTCTTCTCAACCACCAATACATCGAGCCCTGCCTTCGCCAGGTAAGCGGCATTGGTCAGACCATTGTGACCCGCACCAATGATGATGGCATCATATTCTTTCATTTCAGAATCTCTTGTGCAGCATTGTGTCCAGCCCCACCCATCAACCCGCCACCAGGGTGGCATCCAGCACCGCAGAGATGAAGGCCACCAATAGGCGTCTGGTACTGTGCAGCACCATAGGTAGGACGCATCATTAACGACTGGTCAAGGGACAACTCAGAATGGTGCCAGTGACCTCCAGTAACACCATACTCTCGCTCTAGATCAGCAGGTATCAGCAATTCATGATGCAGGATCTGCTCCCGGATACCAGGGGCATATTTGGCAATGGTGTCTATCAGAAGCTGAGTATAGGCTTCACGGACCTGGTCATCCCAACCCCCCTGCAGGTATCGAGGGACATACATGACATGAGCTGAGAGGACATGCTGGCCAGCCGGTGCCAGCGTCTCATCATGTATGCTCGGAATAACGATTTCCATTACCGGCACCATCGAGCAGTGTCCATATTTGGCATCATCATAGGCAAATTCGATGACGTCCATATCCGGCGCGATCAGTAACCTGCCATCCGGACTGTCAAGGCCTGAAAATTCAGGAAGTTCCTTGAGCGCAAGGTGAAACTTCGCCACATAACCATCGGCGCGCAACCTGCGAATTCTGTTGGTAAAACCGATTTCAAGGTGTTGCACACCAACCAGATCAAGAAAGGTTTTTTTCGGGTCGGCTGAAGATATCACGCAATCTGCTTCTATCTGCTCCCCCGTGTCCAGCTTTACGCCCGTGGCTAGGAGCCCCTCCGCACCATCACCAATAACTATTTCTGCTACGGGGGCGCCAGTACGAATTTCAACGCCGGAGGCGCTGGCCGACGAATGCAGTGCTTCTATCAATGTCTTCACGCTAGCGGATGATACCTGGTGCGCGGTTGGACCGGACATTCTCAGTAACAGCGTAATCAGCGAATGATTAGGTGAACGTGGGGCCAGTTTCGAGCCGATCAACCCGTCCCAACTTAGCATTGCCTTCAGTATTTCATTGTCAAAATTCTCGTCCATTAAATCCCGCATGGGCAGGGTCAGGATGCGAAGAAATTCTCGCATATCGGCCTTACCCATAAGGCGCATGTTCATCCCAAGATGCGCATATAACATTATCTCCGGCAGGCTGTTGTTGCCAATCGGGGGCACTGTCTGCAACCAGAAGGGCTTAACCATGTTGGCGAATCGTTGTATTAGTTCTAAATATTTGCCGTAGGACTGCTCATCATCGTTTGCTACACCGGAGATACGCCCCCCCTGCAGAACGATGTGGTTTGTATCGGCTGAAAGGCCAATCGTGGGTAATGGGGCAGCATCCAGATTGAAGCCATGCTTCTTTAGATTGAGGTCCCGTGCCACTTTTTCTGAGAAATAGCTGATACTGTGGGCAATGGAGGTCTTGAATTCAGGATGGAATTCACGCACAGAAGCGAGCCCACCAACAGAATCGGAGGATTCGAGTAGCAGAACCTTCTGACCACTTCGCGCTAGGTAGTTCGCGCAGACCATCCCGTTGTGGCCGGCACCAATGATGATCGAGTTGTAGCGATGCACTTCAAATCTGCCGTCTAAGGTATCGACACAGACTATTCAATGCTTGTAGATAGGGCTTCTCAGCCTATACGCTTAATACCTCTATCAGCCAGTAAAAAGCAGACCGGTAGACCGATACATGGATGCGTCGGTCGCAAATCAACGACATAGGCCGTTGATTTGTCGCGAGTGCACTTGAGGCCCACGACCTTAGAAAATGTGCAGGAATGCACTTTTTCAGCAGGCTGTAGGGGTATAATCGCCAGGCTTCCACTCTTATAGGGCAGGTGGCTAGCAAACGTCTAGTTGTTGAACATACGGGGCCTATTGCTCCAACAACCTTTTTAAAGTGGCCAAGAAGAACTCAAATGACTGAACCTAAAGCAGATATTGATATCGCTCGTGAAGCGGATTTAAAGCCGATCACCGAAATAGGCACCAGCCTCGAGATTCCGGAGGATTCACTACATTGTTACGGCCGCTACAAGGCCAAGATTGATTTTGGCTTTATCCGCTCTCTGGAGGACAGGAAGGATGGTCAGTTGATCCTGGTAACAGCCATGTCACCGACCCCGGCTGGCGAGGGGAAAACCACGACAACGGTTGGCCTTGGAGATGCGCTCAACCGCCTTGGCAAAAAAACTACCGTGTGTTTGCGAGAACCTTCCCTTGGACCCTGCTTCGGAATGAAGGGTGGTGCTGCAGGAGGCGGTTATGCCCAGGTTGTACCAATGGAAGATATTAACCTGCATTTCACCGGTGATCTGCATGCTATCACTACGGCTCACAACCTGCTTGCAGCGCTTGTGGACAACCATATTCACTGGAAAAACGATGAAGGTCTGGATGCCCGGCGTTTAAGCTGGCGTCGGGTAATGGACATTAACGATCGCACCCTGCGGCACATAAATACCGGCCTTGGTGGAACCGCAAACGGTGTCCCCCGAGAGACAGGGTTCGATCTCACGGTAGCATCCGAGGTCATGGCGATCTTCTGTCTCGCAAAAAATCTACCGGATCTGCAACAGAGGCTGGCAAAAATGATCGTCGGCTATCACCAAAATGGAGAACCGATAACGGCTAGTGAAATGAAAGCTGACGGCCCCCTGACTGCCATTTTGCGGGATGCCCTGATGCCCAATCTGGTACAGACACTGGAGAACAACCCAGCCATCATTCACGGTGGCCCGTTCGCCAACATCGCACATGGTTGCAACAGCGTTATTGCAACCAAGACAGCCTTAAAACTGTCCGACTATGTGGTAACAGAAGCAGGATTCGGGGCTGACCTTGGTGCGGAGAAATTCTTTAACATCAAGTGCCTCAAGGCTGGCCTAAAGCCTGCTGCTGCGGTTATTGTTGCAACTGTAAGGGCGCTGAAAATGCATGGTGGCGTAGCCAAAAAGGACCTGGATAGCGAAAATATCGTTGCGGTTCAGCAAGGCATTCCCAACCTGGCCCGCCACATCAGAAATGTTGGCAAGTTCGGTGTACCAATTGTGGTTGCGATTAACCGTTTTACAAAGGATGTTGACAGCGAGATAAGCGTCGTTAAGCAAATGTGTGCCGAACTGGGTGTGAAAGCTATTGAATCCAATCACTGGACCAGCGGCGGCTCCGGTGCCGAGGAGCTTGCAACCAACATCACCCAGTTGGTTGAGTCTGGCACATCTCAGTTTCGACCACTCTATGATGAGCAAACCAGCCTGTGGGATAAAACTGAAGAGGTTGCTAGAAGCATCTACGGTGCATCTGAGATTATCGCCGACAAGAAAGTACGAAACCAGTTTCGTCAATTTCAGAAAAAATACGGCCACTTTCAGGTCTGTATGGCAAAGACCCAATACAGCTTCTCTACCGACCCCAATTTAATGGGCGCACCGAGCCATCATGTTGTGCCCATACGTGAACTCCGATTGTGTGCCGGAGCGGAATTTGTTGTTGTGATCTGCGGTGACATCATGACCATGCCTGGATTACCCCTGCGACCCAGCGCACACGATATTCACGTGGATGAAGACGGCGAAATACAGGGCCTTTTCTAGCCGGCTCCTATCCCTATTTACCATCGAGGAGACTAACATCGAGCGGGCAATATCCAATCTGAACATCCAGCACAAAATACCATGTCATCGCCACTGAGTGATCATAAGCTAGTCGCATTGCTGGACAGATTACATGCCCAGAGCGACAGGCAGATAGCTGAAATCGATGAGTATTGCATTCAACTCGAAAAGAAAGATGATTTTGACTGGCGTGTCTTCGACGATGACATGCACCGATTCTTTGCAGATAAAATGGTCGCACTTGATCGTGACAAGGCTGAGTTCTGTTATCAGTTGTGCCGCGCACTAGGTGCATCTCGCGTCGTCGAGGCCGGCACCTCGTTCGGCGTCTCAACCCTTTATCTGGCAGCAGCAGTTCGTGACAATCGGGTGGAAGATGGTCTGGTCATTGCGACCGAATGGGATCCGGGAAAGGCAGCAATCGCTCGACGGAACTTCAGCGAAGCAGGGCTTAGTGAGTTTGTTGATCTACGCGAGGGTGACCTGCGTCAGACACTTCGCGGCCTTGAAGGTGGCATAGACTTTATGCTGGTGGACATATGGGAGGTTGCAAAACCTGCCCTTAAACTTGTTTCGCCCTATCTGCTTACAGGTGCCGTTGTGGTTTGCGACAACACCACGGTGGATCGGGGTGAGTACGATGACTACTTTGAGTTTGTTGAGAATCCTGCAAACAGGTTCCGCACCATGACACTCCCTTTTCAGGGTGGGTTAGAGCTTACCGTACGAATCTAAGGTCAGTTTAAAATTGACCGGGTGGTGTAGCTGATCGCCGTGGATGTGACCAGAATGGTTTATCAATAATCCTGCATTCGGCCCAGGTTGCTCGCCACTCCAACTCTTTCTGATAGTAGATTTCAGCCCAGACTTCTGATGGCGCCACCCCATTGCGATACTCAACGTCCGCCATGGCCAGGTTCGCTTTTAGTATGGGCGACCAAACTTGTGACTTTATGGTCCCAATCCGCTTACCACTCTTGCCGTCATAAAGAAATGAATCTGCGGGTGGCTTGTTCCCCTTCACCGACATTTTAACCAGGCGCCGCCTTATGGGTAGAGCCTGCTCGGCAATCAGCGCGCGTTTACCGGTAAAGTAAGGCTTATTAAAATTCACCACCCAGTCCATACCGAGCTCAAATGGAGAGCGATCGTGGTCTGCACGAACTGTGGTTTCAGCAGTATTAAAGTCATCCCCCGGCATAATGAAACCGGCTTCAATTCTGACTATTTCAAGCGCATCAAGGCCGACGGGTCTGATGTTGTACAGGTTCTGTACTGCGAAGATTGCGTCCCACAGTTCAAGCGCATTCTCCGGGCTGGTCCAGAGCTCGTAGCCAAGATCCCCCGTGTAACCGGTACGGGATATCATGACTTCGAAACCGTGCAAATTTGTCTGCAGAACGCGGAAAGGTTTCAATTGTGCAAGCCCTCTAAACCCTGCCTCCGTCAGGACTGAACATGAGGTAGGGCCCTGAATCGCAAGTGCCGCGACCTCGTGTGTCTCTTTGCTGATATTGACATCCATCCCCAGGCTGGACAGAAGCAACCAATCCAACTGATGATGCTGCGAACACAGGCGGTAGTCATTTTCCGCCAATTGAAAGATAGTGCCATCGTCCAGCACCTTACCCTCATCGTTACACCACAATACATAAGTGACACGGCCGACTTGTAACTTGGAAATGTCACGGACGACTAAGTGAGAGAGAAATTTGAAAGCATCTGGCCCGGTGATGCGGTATTTCTCCATGGGAGTCAGATCCATCACACTACAGGAACTGCGGATCGCGAAATATTCCGAAGCAAGCGTGTCGTAAACCCGCGCGGTCTGATAGCCATTCCACGATGTCCAGTTCTTCACCAAGCTCTGTTCATCAACCCTTGCATGAAAGGGGGTTGGCTCTAGTACCTGCTTAAAGTCATGCTTCGCCATAATGCTATCCGGACTCGCCCTGCGTCTTCAGTATGCGCTGCGCTGCATTGTGGCCTGGGATACCCGTCACATTGCCTCCAGGATGTGCCGTTGCCCCACAAAGAAACAGGCCTTCAATGGGCGTGTCGTATTGGGCGGAACCATGAACCGGCCGCATCATAAAGGATTGATCAATCGTCATTTCGCCCTGGTGCCAATGGCCACCGGTCAGGTTGTATTCTCTTTCGATATCAACCGGTGTAAGAATTTCCTTGCCCACCACCAACTGTTCAAAACCTGGCGCATATTCCCCGACCAGGGCAATTACCTTGTCCATAAAAATGGTTCGCTGCTGCTCCCAGCCTTCCTTCAATTCGTAGGGAGCGTAACCTGCTGACACAGACATTACGTGATGTCCCGCAGGAGCGAGGGATGTGTCGGCAATGCTTGGAACGGTAATCTCCAAAACAGGAGCCCGAGAAAACTCACCGTATTTGGCAAAATTAAAGGCGTGTTCAAGATAGCGCATATCGGGTGCCACCAGTAATCTATGTCCAAGTTGCTCAGGTGAAAGATCTCCAAATTGTGGCAGTTCACTTAAGGCAAGGTAAACCTTCGCAACCGTACCTTTGCAGCGCGTTTGGTTGACACGGTGTGCAAACATGGCGTCAAGTTCACCAGTCCCCACGAGATCCAGAAAGGTTGTTTTTGCATCTGCATTGGAAACCACGATGTCAGCATGAAGCTGTTCTCCATTGGAGAGTTCAACTCCCGAAGTTTTTCCATCACTGACCAGAATTCGTTTTACTTTCTCTCCCGTTCTTATCGTAGCTCCAAAACCATGAGCTGCATCTGATATTGCCTGTGTTACCTGCCCCATCCCACCGGGTGGGAGTGTTGGCAGACCCTGATTTTCCCCTTGCAACCGATGCAGGTAGGTTAACACTGTGTTTGGAGTGCGGGGCCCCATGTGATGGCCCAGAACCGCATCCAGCGCTATAGCCCCCTTCAAACTTTCGTTATCAAAAACCTCGTTGAGGATGTCATATATATTGATGCCGCCAACGCGCAGAAACTCCCTCATTGATTTTGCGCCGAGGCCAAAGCGTAGCTTCATACCAATTTTTGCCAGGGTCAACTTATCCCGACCATCCATGTCCTTGAGTCGCGGTGGCTTGTTCATCATCAGCGGGTCAAGCGCTGCCGCATAGGCACGATATTCGTTTTTGAAACTGCGATAGGCATCGATATCTTTTTGCGAAAGGCCATCACCACTGGCCGTGTTTGCACCAAGGGTCAGATGTCGGCCTTGCCTGTCTAGAGAAATCGTATCAACCGCCGGCCCGGCCTTTAGGCCTGCCCCGGCAAGGTTAAGATCCCTGCAGACTTTCTCATTCAGTGAATGAAGTATGTGAGCCAGTCCGGAAACGCTATAGCCTCCAGCAAAACTGACCGTGGATGCACCGCCGCCGACCCTGTCCCTGGCTTCCACAAGCTTAACCTCATAGCCCGCTTTCGCCAGATAGGCAGCACAAATCAGCCCATTGTGCCCACCACCTACAATGATGACAGATCTAGTCATCTCCAAAATCCTCTGGCGTTGTATTTTCCCGGCCAAGGTCAAGAAGTATTTCGCGCGCGGCGTTAGCACCAGGCGCTCCCATGACGCCACCGCCCGGGTGGGTCGATGACCCGCACATGTACATATTTTTAACCGGCCCACGATACTGGGCATAACCCGGAAATGGCCGATTAAACATCAGCTGATCAAGGGTTAGTTCGCCCTGGAAAATATTCCCCTCCGTGAGGCCAACCTCTGCTTCGATCTCACGGGGAGTACGAACCTCCGCATGTAAAATCAGGTCCTTGAAATTCGGGCTGTAGCTGGCGATCTGATCAATGACAGTCTCTCCAAATGCATCCCGTTTCGCGTCGGTCCACCCACCTTCAACTTCAGCAGGGCAGTATTGGACAAAAACGCTCATCATGTGCTTGCCGGCTGGCGACATCGTCGGGTCATATTGCGTCGGGATGAGAGTATCCACATAAGGGTCCCTCGACCAGCAATCATCCTTCCAGTCGTCATAAGCCCTTTCCAGGCGTTCAAGAGTATCCGTAAAATGCATATGCCCAAGGGTAAGCGGCGAGCCAATCGGTAAAGCAGGGAAACGTGGAAGGCCATCAAGCGCTATATTGAGTTTTCCAGAGGAACCACGAATCTTAAAATTGCTTGCGCGCTGATAAAGTTCATCCGGTAAATCTTTCCTCTCCATGATGTTAAGGAAAGTACGTTTTGCATCGAGATTGGAAACGACGACACCTGCATTAACTTCCTCTCCTGTAGCGAGTACGACTCCTGTCGCCTGCCTGCCTTTGACCAGGATCTGCTGTACTTCAGCCTGTGTGCGGATCTCACCGCCCATGGACTGAAAAGAGGATGCAATAGCCTTTGAAACAGCGCCCATTCCACCACGGGCGAACCCCCATGAGCCAATATTACCGTCAACGTCACCCATCGCATGGTGCAAAAGAACATAGGCCGTGCCGGGGGAATAGACGCCAAGACCCGTGCCAATAATGCTGCCCCCGGAAAAGTGAGCAAGAATGGCGTCACTTTCAAAATATTCTTCTAGATACTCCGCTATGGACATGGTGAAGAAGCGGATGAATTCATATATCTGGCTTTCGGTCAGGTGGTAAAAGCTCTTCAGAAGATAGGCAAATTCCATTGCGTCACGAATCTTTAACGACGCTGGGTCTGGTGGTGTACGCAGCAAAAATCCACGAACTAGGCGGCACCATTTCATTATGTCCGCATCAAAACGAATGGAGGCATCAGCATCTCGTTTGGAATGCCGAGCTATTTCTCGTCGCCTTACGGCTGGCTGGTGATAGCTGCCAAAATAGTCACCATCCTGCTTAAAAGTCGTGCTGCCCTGCAATGGAACAACTTCCAGGCCATGTTCACCGAGGTGGAGAGCCTGGTAAATTTCAGGGCGGAACAGGCTGCAGACATAGGAGCAGTTGGAATACATCCAACCCTCATGCAACTCACGGCTGACGGTCGCACCACCTATATATTCATTTTTCTCCAGGACCAGGACATCGAGACCAGCTTTTACAAGAAAAGCTGCGTTGGTGAGCCCGTTGTGACCAGCCCCAACTACGATTGCGTCATATTTTTTCATCGGTACAACTCCCGCTCCATGCGGAAATATATCATCGCCGCGGTACCGTTTCCTGTTTGCCGATAGGCTCGGGCTTGACAACAGGCAGCCCAATACCTTGTCATGTAAGTACCCAGATGCACAAATAATAGAGCACTGGCGAAGGATATTAGGCTTCAGCAGTGAAGGATTCTATCACCCGGACAGCTCAGCCTCGATCAGCACCGAGAAACCAACGACTAAACAACTTGGCATCAAAATGAATCCCAGCTATTCAATACTCTTTGAACCGGTGAAGTTAGGCCCCGTCACGACCCCGAACAGGTTTTACCAGGTACCCCACGCCAGTGGAATGACCGAAGCCAACCCCAGAGTCAGAGCAAAATTTCGCGGCACCAAGGCTGAAGGTGGCTGGGGTGTAGTGTCAACCGGTGCTGTCTCCACCCATCCCTCTTGTGATGACAGCCCCCTGCCCTATGCCCGGCTGTGGGACGAAAACGATGTGGCCTCTCATGCCCTTAGCACCGAGGCAATTCATGAGCATGGATCCCTCGCTGCCATCGAACTGTGGCATGGCGGGGGTGCCGTCATGAACAGGTCTTCGCGGATACCACCCTACTCACCATCCGGTATCCCATGGATGGCAACACATGTCGGATTCATGGGGCAGCTCCGACCGCGGATAATGGATAAGAAAGATATCCGCGATATAGTGCAATGGCAGGTGGATGCGGCCAGACGAGCACAAAGGGCTGGTTTCGACATTGTCTATATCTATGCCGGTATGGGTTACCTGGGATATGAATTCCTGCTCGAGGAATACAATCTCAGAACCGATGAGTATGGTGGCAGCGTCAAAAACCGGACACGATTTGTGCGTGAACTAATCGAAGCAACCAAGGATGTAATCGGCGATGATTGTGCCATCGCGTTGCGTATTTCGCTTGAAGAGCTGCGTGCAAGGAAAAGCGAACATTACGAATCCCAGGCACATGAGGTTGTCTCCCTGCTAGCGGACCTTCCAGACCTGTGGGATGTAAAGATGGATTCAAGCCCTACCGATTGTGCGGCCTCACGGTTCACGGCTGAAGGCTCGCATGAACCGGTCATTAATTTTGTTAAGCAAGTTACCGACAAGCCGGTCGTAGGCGTAGGTCGCTTTACCTCCCCGGATACCATGGTGTCGCAGATAAAGCGTGGGATCCTTGACCTGATAGGGGGCGCCCGCCCTTCTATCGCCGACCCTTATCTACCCAACAAGATCAAGGCGGGGCGTGAAGACGAGATCAGGGAGTGCATTGGCTGCAATATCTGCATCTCCAGCTGGCATGACGGTGTTCCTGTGCGTTGTACCCAGAACGCTACCATTGGTGAGGAATGGAGAAAGAACTGGCACCCTGAAAAGTTCAAAGCCAGTCAAAGCAATGACAAGATTCTTATCGTAGGAAGCGGCCCAGCGGGACTGGAAGCCGGTTTAACCGCCGCTCGCAGGGGTTATGAGGTCACGATAGCGGAAAAATCACACCAGCTGGGTGGTCGAATAAACTTTGAAGAATCGCTGCCAGGCTTGCAAGCATGGGGGCGTCTGAAGGACTACCGTCTCTATGCCCTGAAACAAATGGCCAACGTCAACCTCTATCCTGACAGCGAACTGGGTATCGGCGAAATCTTGTCATCGGAACATCAAAGAATCGTAATTGCCACCGGAGCTCGATGGACGCGGGCCCGCTATTCATCCCTTGAGATTCCAACCAGCAGTCTTGATGGCAACGAAATATACACGCCGGATGATATCGCGGCGGGGAAACTGCCAAAGGGCAAGGTACTGGTGTTTGATTTTGACAACTACTACATGGGTGGCATACTCGCCGAGTACCTGTCAGAGAAGGGGAATTCAGTTGAATACGCAACACCCGCGGGGCACGCTTCCGCCTGGACCATAATGACCAATGAACAACCCTACGTGCACCAGGCGCTGTTCAACCATGGTGTCGAGGTCCACACCCAGATGCTTCTGGAAAATCATATCGATGGCTCAGCCAGTATGAAGAATATTTTCACCGGTGAAGCTCGGGATATTGATGTGGATTCCGTCGTCATCGTCGGTCTTCGCCTGCCAGAAAACGACCTCTATGATCGACTGCTTACCGACCATGAAGCGGTCAAACAAGCCGGCATCCAGTCAGTAGACAGGATAGGTGATGCCCTGGCGGCCGGCGCGCTGGTGCACGCTGTCTATAGCGGTCATGAATATGCGCGTAACCTGGATGAAACTGACGAGGACAGGGTCTTACTGAGGGACCTGCCTATCGTCGAGATAGAGCCGGGACACATCACATGATGGCTTTGCTTTAGCAGGCCCGCCAGAAGAAGCATCAGCCTTCCTGCAACACCAGCCTTAAACCGTTAGCGCAAGATGCTCCCGTTCCCATTCAGTCACTGTTTCTGAGAAGGCAGTTACTTCCTCGGTTTTCAGGTGGGCGTATAACTTGATGAACTTCTCACCAAATAATTCTGCCAGGGGCTGGCACTGCGAGAGCAGGTCCAGCGAATCCCGAAGCGACCTGGGTATCGTACGGGGCAAATCCCAGGCGCTGTCCGCTACTGGTTTTCCAGGCGTCAATCCTTCCATCAGCCCCAGATAACCACAGGCCAGGCTGGCGGCTATTACCAGATAGGGGTTTGCATCAGACCCGGGGATCCGATTCTCCACACGTGTTGCACCAGCATCGCTCAGCGGCACTCGAAAACCAGTGGTGCGATTGTCGAGCCCCCACTCCACATTAGTCGGGCAGGATACGGCACCATCAAATCTTCTGTAGGCGTTTACATTTGGTGCAAAAAAGGCCATCGCACTGGTCGTATATCTTTGTAATCCCCCAAGGTAAGCATTGAACTGCCCGCTCTTGGAGCCATCCTCATTTGCGAACAGATTCCTGCCTGAATTCAAGTCCACTAGGCTCTGGTGCAGATGCATCGCGCTACCCGGTTCACCACTTATGGGTTTCGACAGGAAGGTCGCAAGGTAACCATTGTGCAAGGCAGCCTGTCGAGCAATGCGCTTGAAATTGAACATCTCATCAGCCTTTGTCAGTGCATCGCCATGCTTGAAGTTCACCTCCAGCTGACCCGGCCCCATTTCATGAACAACACCGGTTGTGAATACATTCTGCCGCTCAGCATAGTCGTATAGCGTTTCAAGGAATGGCGCGTACTCTGATATTGCTTCCATTTGAAACGAGCGTGGCGTTCTTGCCTGCCGACCGGATACTCCAGGCGCAGCCTCGAGGGGGAGTTTCGGATCAGGATTCTTGGCAACCAGGTAGAACTCCGCCTCCTGCGCGACCAGCGGCCTAATCCCGAGCGCTTCATAGAGGGATATAATCTTTTTCAGAATGGACCTTGGCGCAAGGTCAAAAACACTGCCATCTTTGTTCATGCAGTCGCATATGCACTGCGCTGTTGATGTCCCAGACCAGGGTTGAACAGCAAGCGTCGCCTCATCCGGCAGAAGAGCCATATCTACATCAGCAATACTCACAAGGTCTTCGTCCTTGCACCACTTCCCAAGAATATCCTGCGCGAAAATAGTCTCCGGAAACCGGACGTCACCACCAAGGAATTCATCCGTAGAAATGATCTTTCCCTTTCCAATGCCATGGAAATCGGGGACCAGACATTCGACGGACTTAATCTGGTGGGTGTTTAGCCAAGCTTTAGTATCAGACATCTCAACTCACTTACCTTGAAAGGATCCACTTTGCCAGCCGCTCCTACAGGTTGCAACGTTACCAATAGTCTTTATTGATAAGCTTTCTCAAAATCGATACTGTACGCGCAACAAAAAGGCACGGGGCACAACGCTATGAACTATAACTACACCACCGAACAATTACAGGAACTTGATTCCGCTCACTACCTGCACCCTTTTACAGACTCAAAGAAACTGTCAGAAGAAGGCAGCCGCATCATCACCAGAGCAGATGGCATTTACCTGTGGGATAGCGACGGCAATCGCTACCTGGATGCGATGTCAGGTTTATGGTGTGTCAACGTCGGATATGGACGTCGTGAAATAGCTGAAGCCGCCTTCGAGCAGCTACAAGAACTTCCCTACTACAACAGTTTTTTTAAAACCGCTCATTCACCAGCGATTGAACTATCGCGCCTGGTCTGCTCACTGGCGCCTGCTCACATGAACCACATTTTTTTTACCAGCTCTGGTTCTGAAGCAAACGACACCGTAGTGAGAATGGCTAGGCACTACTGGAGCAGCAAGGGGAAACCAGACAAGAAAGTAATCATCAGCCGTGAAAATGCTTATCACGGAAGTACCATGGCCGGAGCAAGCCTGGGTGGAATGAAACCAATGCATGCCCAGGGTGGACTGCCTATTCCTGACATCGCTCACATAGGCCAGCCCTACTGGTTCCAGGATGGCGGCGACCTGTCGGCGGATGCCTTTGGTGAACAGATAGCTTCTGAACTGGAGCAGAAAATCCAAGAACTTGGAGAAGACCGGATCGCTGCATTTATCGCAGAACCTATACAAGGTGCGGGGGGTGTCGTTATCCCACCTGCAACCTACTGGCCACGGATACAGAACATCTGTGACCGTCATGAAATTCTACTTGTAGCGGATGAAGTTATTTGTGGATTCGGGCGAACAGGGAAATGGTTCGGCTGTGACTACTATGATATCAAGGCTGATCTTATGCCTATCGCTAAAGGACTATCGTCCGGATATCTGCCTATTGGTGGCGTCCTCGTGGGTGACGAGGTTGCTGACGTACTGATTAATCTCGGAGGAGAGTTCAATCACGGCTTTACCTATTCCGGGCACCCGGTCGCTGCTGCCGCTGCAATCGCCAACCTCCATATTCTGATGGATGATGGAATTGTCGATCAGGTCGGGCAGGAAACGGGCCCCTACCTTGAGCAGGCATGGGGCAAACTCATTGATCACCCCCTTGTTGGAGAAACAAGAAGTGCAGGTTTCCTGGCTGCCATTGAAATTGTAAAGGATAAACAGAAAAGGCAGTTCTTTGATGACCGCGGCGCCGTTGGCACCATCTGCCGGGATGTCTGCTTTGCCAATGGTCTCGTCATGAGGGCAATTGAGGATACGATGGTTGTATCCCCTCCTCTCATCATG
>MDTC01016357.1_pt1 | contig 45539 bp, 28 predicted proteins | sample 811181 | NCBI WGS metagenome assembly MDTC01 (sample SAMN05326644, study PRJNA326480) | marine metagenome | isolation source: seawater | place: Pacific Ocean: North | collected 2011 | reverse complement strand
ATTCTTGAGTGTCACCTGTATAATTCATCCTCCTACAAACGCCCAGGGACGCCTGAGGCGCCGCTATTGGCGTGTGGATTTACAATATAAATGGCTTCAAAAATGCAGATGACGGATCAGACGAGCAGCGCTTCTGATCCGCACACTTCTGACCCGCACAATTCTTACCCACATGATGTCGGTGTATGGCTGGGTGACCCTGCGGCTGCCAATTTTTCACCACTGGATGCGGTTGCCGTTCAAGCGACAATGCGTCAGCCCACCTGCGTGGTATTTGATGCGGATACAAGGCGCGTAGGAACTGCCGGTCAGGGTGAAATTCAGAGCGGCGCTCCTGAGGCAGGCACACCTCACTATTCGCTGTTGGGAATCCTTCCACCGCTATACCCGGAATGGTTGGGTGATCGCGGTTTCCAAGAGACACACGGCGCCCGCTTTGCCTATGTAGGTGGTGCGATGGCGCGTGGCATCGGGTCAACCAGACTGGTCATTGAGCTGGCTAAAATGGGTGCTATGGGAATGTTTGGCTCAGCTGGGCTATCACCCCAGGTTGTAGAGGCGGCAATCAAGGAAATCAGTGTGGAGCTCGATCCTAAGGGGCTGCCCTGGGGAAGCAATCTGATTCATTCACCCAATGAACCCGAACTGGAAGATCAGATCGTTGATCTCTATTTACGTCATGGTGTGAAACGCGTCTCGACTTCCGCATTTATGGGGCTCTCCCCCGCAATTGTGCGCTACGCCTGCACCGGGCTGTCCCGGGCCGGTGATGGTTCGGTACAGCGGAAGAATCACGTTTTTGCGAAGATCTCGCGGGAAGAAGTAGCACGTCACTTCTTGTCACCAGCGCCCGCAAATATTCTTCAACAACTGGTGTCGGAACAAAAAATAACCCAGGCGGAAGCTGAAATTGCAGCAACTGTTTCACTCGCTGAAGATATTATTGTCGAGTCAGATTCCGGTGGGCACACGGACAATCGACCCTTGAACTCACTATTTTCTGCCATCCTGAGCCTGCGCGACAGCCTTAGCCAGGAATTTGGCTATGATCGACCCATTCGGCTGGGAGCTGCCGGCAGCCTGGGTACGCCCGTTGGAGTTGCTGCTGCATTTTCCCTGGGTGCAGCTTTTGTCGTCATCGGAACTGTCCACCAGGCAGCGATAGAATCAGGCATCTCTGATTCAAGCCGCAAGCTGTTGGCACAGGCTGAACTGGCTGACGTGGCGATGACTGCCTCGGCTGATATGTTTGAGCTGGGCGTCAAGGTGCAGGTATTGCAGAGGGGCACCATGATGGCTGTGCGGGGCAATCAGTTGTACGACCTCTACAGTCGATATGATTCGATTGATGAAATTCCCGTGGAACAGCGCGCCGCTATTGAAAAGAATATCTTCCGCGCGTCCCTCGAGGAAATCTGGCAGCAGACCGAGGCCTTTTTTGGTAAGGCAGATCCAGCACAACTGGACAAGGCTGAGCGCAATTCAAAACACAAGATGGCGCTGATTTTTAGATGGTATATTGGCAATTCGAGCCAGTGGCCGATTGTCGGCGAGACCTCTCGCCAGGTTGATTATCAGATCTGGTGTGGCCCTGCCATGGGGGCATTTAACCGCTGGGTATGCGGGAGCTTCCTTGAGGCACCAGAAAATAGGACAATTCAACAAATTGCGATGAATTTGCTTGAAGGAGCTGCACATGTGACCCGTGCGCAGCAATTGAGAACCTATGGAATACCGCTGGCACAGGACGCCTTGAATTTTATGCCGACGGTGCTTAGGACTTAAATTGACCAGAGCAAGTGGACGAGAGCAGGTTGACCAGAAAAACAGATAAGGGGAACCACCGATAAGGCTGGGCAGGAGTAAAGGTTTATGACAAAGCAGAAAGAACCCAGGTTTAGTCCGATAGCGATTGTAGGCGCTAGCGGGCTGTTCCCAGGATCAGTCGGTAGTCAATCATTTTGGCGCAACATCATGGCGGGTGAGGACTTCATGTCCGACGTGCCGGATAACCACTGGTTGATTGATGACTTTTATGATCCTGAGCCAGGTAAGAGCGGGAAGATCTATGGGAACCGGGGTGCTTTTCTGCCAAAGGTGGATTTTGATCCGATGGAATTTGGTATGCCACCGAAGCAACTTTCTACCACGGATACGGCGCAACTCCTGGCGCTGATTGTGGCTAGCAAGGTTCTGGAAGACGCTTCAAGTGTTCAGTTTGACAAGGTCAGCAAGTCAGATATCAGCGTTATCCTCGGCGTTGCTTCAGCTACTGAAATGGTTGGTCAGATGGCAGCCCGTATCCAGCGCCCTCACTGGGTGAAGGCCTTACGGGATGCTGGTATTCCTGAGAGTAAAGTCAATGAGGTCTGTGATGGAATTGAAGCAACCTACCCTGAGTGGGATGAAAGCACCTTCCCAGGCTTGTTGGGCAACGTAGTTGCCGGGCGAATAGCAAACAGACTGGACCTGGGTGGTGCAAACTGTGTCGTGGATGCCGCCTGTGCGAGTAGCCTCGGGGCCGTCTCCATGGGTATTCGAGAGCTGCAGTCCGGCAGTTCTGATCTCGTCATCACCGGTGGCGTAGATGCGCTCAATGATCCCTTTATGTTCATGTGTTTCAGTCAGACTCCGGCCCTGTCTCCGACGGGAGATTGCCGACCATTCTCAGCGGATGCCGATGGCACCATGCTGGGAGAAGGAATCGGCATGGTAGCCATGCGCCGGCTGGATGATGCCGAGCGGGATGGGGACGGAATTTATGCGGTAATCCGCGGGCTTGGTTCATCTTCTGATGGCCGCTCGGGAAGCATCTATGCCCCCGAATCAAAGGGGCAGGCTCTGGCAATTCGCCGCGCCTACGATATGGCAGGTTACGACGTTGACGAAGTTGAATTAGTTGAAGCCCATGGTACTGCTACAAAAGCAGGCGATGCGGCTGAGTTTGGCGGACTGCAATATGCATTCGCTGATTTCGCTGGGGACAGGAAGCAGTGGTGTGCACTGGGTAGTGTGAAGTCCCAGATTGGCCATACCAAGTCCGCAGCCGGCTCCGCCTCCCTGTTTAAAGTTATCATGGCGTTACACCACAAGGTGTTACCGCCTACATTAAAAGTTAGTGAGCCAAACCCGGCACTGAAAATAGAAGACAGTCCTTTCTACCTGAATACCGAGACCAGACCCTGGATTCACGATCCAGGTTCAACCAGAAAGGGTTCCGTCAGTTCCTTTGGTTTTGGTGGCAGCAATTTCCATGTCACCCTGGAGGAGTATAAAGGCGAAGAAACCCGCGGTCGCTATCATAATTCACCCGTGGAACTACTTCTTTTTTCCGCCGCAACTTCAGCAGAAGTTATAGCAGCAGCTGAGGCTGCCTGCGATACGCTGGCGGCCAGTCCAATTCAGGAAGTCGCAGCAGAATTGCAGAAGACATTTACTGCGAGCAATGAGTTTCGCCTTTCGGTAATAGCGGGCGATCGGGAATCTGCGGTGGCGCAGATTCAGCAGGCTGTCGAGAAAATCAGCAGTCAGCCGGATGAGGCTTTCTCCATGCCTAAACGCGTCCACTATGGTTTTGGTGGCAGCGAAGAGTCAGCAAAAATAGGTTTCCTTTTCCCCGGACAGGGCAGCCAGTACGTCAATATGGGTGCAGAACTAGCCTGTGAATTTGAACAGGCGCGCAAAGTCTGGGATACGTCGAGCGCCGTCAGCTTGGACGGTGATAAGCGACTTGATCAGGTTGTATTTCCAGTGCCGGTTTTTTCCGATACTGCGCGCGATGAGCAGGCCGGGCAGCTGACACTTACCCAGTGGGCACAACCAGCGATCGGGTGCGTCAGTGCATCCATGCTTGCACTGCTGGACTCACTGGAGCTTGAGCCCGATGCAGTTGCTGGACATAGCTATGGTGAAGTGACTGCACTTTACTCAGCTGGTGCGTTGAAAACACCCGCCAGCCTGTTGGCTGTTTCACGTCGGCGTGGAGAGCTGATGAATGAAGCAGCTTCCATTCCAGGTTCCATGACAGCGGTACGGGCAGGTCGTGATGAAGTCCAGGCTTACCTGGACCGGTGGGATTGTTCCGTTCGCATCGCTAATATTAATAGCCCCAGCCAGGTAGTGATAGCGGGCGAGACGGCCGAGATTGAAAAGGCCGAAAAGGAACTGGAAGGTGTCGGTGCTACCTTTCGCCGGCTAGCGGTCGCAACCGCCTTTCATACGGACATCGTCGGTCCAAGTGCGGAGCCGTTTCACGAATTTCTTGGTGATATAGACGTCGGAAAACCAAATATACCGGTTTACTCTAATACCACCGCATCAGTCTACAAAGCGCAACCCAACAAAATTCGGGAGACGCTGGCATGGCAACTTGCCAACCCTGTTCGTTTCCAGAAATCCATTGAACAGATGCACGACGATGGCATTCGCCTTTTCCTGGAAGTTGGTCCTGGTTCTCTGCTTGCTGGCATGGTTAAGGATTGCCTGAAGGGTCGTGATTTTTCTGTCATTTCTCTTGATAACAGGAAGCAGGATAGTCTGACGGCATTCTGGAATGCACTGGGGAACCTCTCTGCCTGTGGTGTGCAACTGAATTATGAAGCGCTGTGGCAAGGCTTTTCCGCAGACGATCCACTGCCCGAATCGATACAGAGATCACCCGCTACCGTGAAGCTTGACGGTACAAATTACGGTAAGCCCTATCCGCCTGAAAATGGCTCTGCTGGCGTACCAGGTCCAAACCCTGAAATCTCAAATGAGTTGCCGCCTGCACAGCTGGTCGTTCAGCCGGGGAAAGCTGCCGAACAGGTATCGACACCAACTCAAGCACCAGCGAGAGATGCCAACTGGGTGACGGCATTTCAAAGTCTGCAGCAGCAGACCCTGGAGGCTCAAAAGTCCTTTCAGAATACACTTGGCGAGGCACATCAGGCGTTCCTGCATGCGAGCGAGGTTGCTTTTGCGCAGCTCGGTGGCACAGGGCAGGCGATACAGCCGGGCGCGCCAGTTCCAGCAATGCCAGATACGGTTGCTATGCAGGCCACACCCCCGGCTGGGTACCCCTCGGCCTGGCACTCTCAGCCAGCCGTACCAACGGCCCCCGTTATACCAGATGCCCCAGCAGTTGAACCGGTATCAGCAGCCCCAGGTATTGACTTTGAGGCGATGCTGTTGGATATCATTGCCGAAAAAACAGGCTACCCGAAGGAAATGCTCACCCTTGATATGGAGCTTGAGTCCGGTCTTGGCATAGACTCCATTAAGCGGGTTGAAATTCTTTCATCTTTGCAGGAAACATTGCCGCATCTCGTCGAGTTGGATACGGCAGAACTTGCCGAGCTGAATACATTAGGTGAGATTCTTTATTTCGCGGGCGCATCGATGCCCACGGGAACTAACGATAGTGTTCAGGCGGTTGTTAGCGCTGACCCTGGGGTTGATTTTGAATCTTTGCTTCTGGATGTCGTCGCTGAAAAAACCGGCTATCCGAAGGAAATGCTAACCCTCGATATGGAGCTGGAGTCTGGTCTTGGTATCGACTCCATCAAACGTGTGGAAATTCTTTCTTCCCTTCAGGAGCAGCTACCGCATTTAGGTGAAATGGATACTGCAGAGCTTGCTGAGCTGAATACCCTCGGGGAGATTATCAGCCTGGCGAGCGCCTCTGCACCGGTCGCGTCCATCGCGAGTTCTACAGCGGCAAATTCAACGGCAGCGACACCCGATATTGATTTCGAGTCACTGTTACTGGATGTCGTCGCTAAGAAAACTGGCTACCCAAAAGAAATGCTAACCCTCGATATGGAACTCGAATCCGGCCTCGGTATAGACTCAATCAAGCGTGTGGAGATTCTTTCGTCCCTCCAGGAGCAGTTGCCCCATCTAGGTGAAATGGATACGGCTGAGCTTGCTGAATTGAATACCCTCGGAGAAATTATCAGTCTGGCTGGTGCCTCTGCGCCAGCGTCAACTGCACCCTCTTCGGCTGTAGCGGACTCAAGCGCGTCAGGATCCAGTATTGACTTCGAGTCGCTACTGCTGGAGGTAGTCGCTGAGAAAACCGGTTATCCAAAAGAAATGCTGACTCTTGATATGGAACTAGAGTCTGGTCTTGGCATTGACTCTATCAAGCGGGTTGAGATCCTTTCCTCTTTGCAGGAGCAAGTACCACAACTGGGTGAAATGGATACTGCCGAACTTGCAGAGCTAAACACGCTGGGTGAAATAATAGATTTTGCCTCGGGTGTATCGGCAGGGGTCGCAACACCGTCTGAATCAAATAGAGAATCTTCTGCGGCGTTGCAGATTCCAGATATGACTCGATATGAGGTTGTCTCTGAAGAGCGTATTGCTACCGGAATTTCGATAGGGCAGATTCAAAATGCACAGCCCCTCTATCTCGTTGGTGACCGTACGGGTGTTGCCGAGCACCTGGCTGAATTACTTGCTACAACCGCGGTTGAAACCAGTATTTGTGATCAGGTTCCGGAGGATGCCAGGTGGCTGGTCCTTCTGACTGGGTTGAACGCGATCCAGGGCTCGACCAGTGAAGAAAATGTGAACCTTAATTTTGAAGTGTTTGAGCAGACCCGTCGCTGTGCAGAGCAGATGGTTGAGAATGGCCATCTATTTGTAACTGTCCAGGCAACGGGCGGAGATTTTGGCCTTGCCGGGGCGAGGGATAATATGGCCTGGTCCTGTGGCATTGCTGCGCTGGCAAAAACAGCTTCAAGGGAATGGCCTGATGTTGCCGTGAAGGCGATAGATATCGAAACTAGGGATCAATCTAACGAGCGAATCGCGCAGGAACTGTTTGCCGAACTCATAGCAGGTGGCCCGGAGATGGAAGTTGGGCTTCTAGCTGATGGCAGTCGCATCACCCTGCGTGCAGAGCCCGCTATAGGTGCCGGTCCGCTATCAGAGTTACCAGATGACAGTGTTATCGTCGTTAGTGGCGGTGCTCGTGGCGTAACAGCGGCCTGCCTGCAGGAACTGCTCAGCAGGAAACCCACAAAACTGGCAATCCTTGGACGCACAGCCCTAATCAAAGAGCCTGCAGAGCTGGCTGATGCAGTGACTGACGCACAGTTGAAACAGACACTGCTTAAAAAATACACGGATGCTGGTGAGAAAATTACACCGATTGAGCTCAATGGCGAAGTTAGCAAGATTCTCAATATGCGCGAAGTTCTTGCCAACCTTGGTCAATTGGAAGCGACAGGTTCGAGTGTTATTTATCTGCCAACAGATATAGGCGATGCAACATCAGTTGCCGCGTCAGTATCAAGGGTTCGAGATGAGTTTGGCCCTATTAATATGATCGTGCACGCGGCCGGCGTGCTGGCGGACAAAGAGATACATCGGAAAACTGACGAGCAGTTTCAGTCCGTCTTCAATACCAAGGTAATTGGTTTGCAGAACCTGTTAAGTGCTACAGGGTCAGACCCCCTGACACATCTGGTCTGTTTTTCATCGGTTGCTGCCAGGTCAGGCAATAAGGGGCAGGTCGACTATGCCATGGCCAATGAAATCCTTAACCGGCTTTGCTGGGCTGAACAAGCTAGGCGTGGCTCAGAATTTTCAGCAAAATCAATTGGTTGGGGCCCCTGGGCCGGCGGCATGGTTGATCCTTCCCTGGCGGAACATTTCCGTGCCCAGGGGGTGGAACTTATCCCCGTGGATGATGGTGCCTGTTTGTTTGCCGATGAAGTCACCGGCAAGAATGGTGATTGTGTTGAGATTCTCTATGGCGGGATGCCGGGAGAAGACGGTGGTGGAATAAATGCTGAAATCAAGCAGATGGCCATACGAGTCCACTCATCATATCACCCTCAGATCTCCAGCCACCTGATTCAGGGCAAACCAGTGGTGCCTTTGGCAATGGTTAATGAATGGTGTCTGAGTATTGCTTCGGCATTGAACCCATCTGTACGCGAGATGAGTGTTCGTGATCTGAGTGTCGTCAAAGGTATTCAGCTGGAAGCATTTGATGGGCTCGGTGATTGGCTGAATATCAATGTAAAAGCCAGTAATACTGCGGGTCTGCTGAAAATAGAAGTGACCGACACGAGTGGTGTTGTGCACTACCAGTTGAGTATCGAATTGGGTAGTGAAAGCCTCCACGATCAGAAAAATAATTCTGAACAGGCCCCTGAGTCCAGTGCAGTGCAGGAAACAGTGGAAATGGAGCAATGGGAGTGGACCCCGAAACGTATTTACGAGGAGTTTCTATTCCACGGTGAAAAGTTGCAGGTGGTGAAGCAACTGTTGGGTGTATCAGCGGATGGTTGTAAGGGTATGTTGCAGATGCCGGACGTCAAGGGTGTCGACTGGCGGGTTGCGATGCTCGATGGTGGTTTACAGCTAGCACTTCTGTGGGAACGCCACAGATCTGGCTTCGCATCTTTACCCACCAGACTCGGCCATTTACATTGGTACATGGCTGAAAAACTGGAAGGTCCTGTTGTATGCGAACTTATGCTCAAGAAGGCGACCAAGCTGGCAGCAATCTGGTCGATCGTGTTTACTGACGTCGAAAAGCAGATCATTGCTACGATGGAGGACGTGAACATTCACGTTCTAGCGGGTAAACCGGCCGGATCACTGACTCCTTAAGGTTCGCACTGCTAGCGTATCGGGTATGTCGGACATAGAGAAATCCAGATTTCAGCCTATTGCTGTCGTTGGCCGGGGGTGCATTTTACCCGGTTGCCGCACGGTCGAAGACCTGTGGCAAATAGTATCTGAGGGCCGGGTTGAGACCAGCTCCGCCTCTAAGGATGACTGGCATGTTAACCAGGAACGTCTGCTGAGTGATCGCGCAGGCGTGTATGAACTCGATAAGATGTGGTCGAATCACGGTGGTTACGTGCGTGGTTTTTCTGACTACTTCGATGCCAGCCAATTCCAACTCGATGAGAAACTGATTGCACAACTCGATCATGTTTTTCTCTGGTCCCTTGAAGCAGCAAGACAGGCGCTTGCAGAAAGTAAATCCACTGAAGTACTGGAACGCACCGGCGTCGTACTTGGCAACTTGTCCTATCCCACAAGGGCCCATAGCCGGTTCGCTGAAGAAGTCTGGTTGCAGCAGATGTCCGGAAAGGGCCAGGTCGAATGTGCAGCGGAAAATAGATTCATGTCAGGTTTGCCCGCTATGCTGGTTGCACGTGGTCTTGGCCTTGGTGGCAGTACGCTGGCATTGGATGCAGCCTGTGCCTCCAGTCTTTACGCGATCAAAATTGCCTGTGACCGGCTACAGGATAGTACATCAGACCTGATGCTGGCCGGTGGCGTTAACGCCGCCGATCCACTTTTTATTCATATGGGTTTCTGTGCACTCAATGCACTAAGCAAGTCAGGAACCAGTCGCCCGTTTCATCAGCAGGCGGATGGTCTGGTGCCTTCGGAGGGTGCTGTTGTTCTTGCCCTGAAGCGTCTGGAGGATGCACGCGCAGATGGTGATGAGATTTACGGCGTTATTCGTGGCGTTGGACTGTCAAATGATGGAAGAAGTGGTGGCTTCCTGTCTCCCTCCACCAGCGGGCAGATAAGCTGCCTGAAACAAGCGTATGAGATGGCGGACATCGATCCTGCGGATGTTCAGTTTGTAGAGTGCCATGCCACTGGAACAGAGGCTGGGGATGCAGCAGAAATCGAGAGTTTGACTGAAGTATTTCCCTCGGCGGATCAACTGCCCCTCGGCTCTCTGAAGGGCAACCTTGGCCACCTGATCACAGCTTCCGGTGCTGCGGGTTTGTTGAAGATCCTGCTTTCCTTTGAGAACAAGACAATCCCCGGCACCCCAAATGCAACACCGACGCTTGATACGGTAGCGGCGGGGGGCTTTCAGGTCCCTGAGGAGGCCAGCGAATGGCTAAGTGATGGACCAAGACTGGCGGCCATCAGTAGCTTTGGCTTTGGTGGCAACAACGCCCATCTTATTGTCCAGGAGGACAGTGACGAGATAGACATAACGGTTGGCGATGATACGGCAGACACAGAGTTTGCGATCGTCAGCATTGCCCTTAGAACCGAACTGGATGCCAACGCTGATGCTTTTGGGCAGCGTATCGCGGGCATACCGGCTGCGGGTGTGCCGGCAGATGCTTTCCCCTATGACGAAGGTAAGGTCTCGCTGTCGGCAAAATCTCTGGCATTTCCACCTAACGATCTTAAAGAGGCTCTTGGCCAACAGCTTATTTTATTGGAACTCTTGCCTCAGGTTGAATCGGCAATAGCGGAAACGGCAAACGATCGAACGGGTATCTTTATCGGTATGCAGACGGATAGTGAAGTTTGTCGCTATGGACTTCGCTGGCGAATACAAGATTTGCATCCTGGGGGTGCGGAAATAGATTTTGACAATGAAATAGCGTCATCACCGAATGCAGCGAGTGTTATTGGCAAGATGCCCAATGTGCCAGCGAATCGTCTTAGCAATCAGTTGGATATTCGCGGCCCAGGCTATACGGTTTCCCGGGAGGAACTGTCCGGCGATGGGGCGCTGGAAATAGCGATGACAGCTATTCGCCGGGGAGAATTGGATGCGGCTATAGTTGGTGCGGTCGATCTTGCAAAAGAACAGGTGCACTCGGCAGCCATTTCAAAAATTACACGGGTATCCACTTCGGATGCTGCGGTATTGATGGTTGTTAAGAGTGCTGAGCAGGCTCGCCAGGACAGCGATCAGATTCTAGCCCTGATTTCACCCGCGGATGAAACCGCCATCGAGACCGAGGATAAAAGCAACCTATATGAGCCAGATTCATCTGCTCACGCAGCTCAGGGATTAATGAGTCTTGCGGCTGGCCTCCAGTTGCTTCGGGCCGGACTTACTCCGTCCAGTGCTGGAAAGGGGGCTGAATTGGGGAATGGAATTCAGCAGGACTCAATCACTATTCACAATCAATCCGTGTTTGGGGAAAAGAGCAGTTGGCTACTACAAAGGGCGGATGGGGCAAAAGCTTTCGCCGCGAGTGACAAGCCCCTGTTGGAAGTTTATGGCGCAGCTGATCGAAAATCTCTAGTCAAAAATGTAGGAGCCGGCGTGTCCGGTGGTGATGGGCCATGCCGGGTTGCCCTAGTTGGCAGGGCAGATGATCTAGACAGGCTTCGCCAGCGAGCGATGACAGCGATTTCCTCCAAAAGTGATTTAAACAGCTGGTCGATTGATGGTGTCAGTTTCTCAGCGGGTCCCGTTGAGGGGGAGGTCGCTTCTGTATTCACTGGGGCTGCCTCGGCATACCCCGGTATGGGACGGGATCTTTTTCATGGATTGCCAGGCATCTCTGCTGATCTGGCTAACGAAATTCCCCTAGCGGCGTCGGCAATGACCGTCGCATTTGATCCGGCGGACGAACGCCATCGTATGCCTTCCTATCAATTGGCAGGTTCATCCTATCTCTGTCAATTGCACGCAAAAATTACCAGAGAGCTGCTTAGCCTTAAGCCCAGCGTTGCCATTGGGCTTTCGTCGGGAGAGACCAACGCCATGTTTGCGTTTGGTGTTTGGCAGAATATGGATTCTCTTCTCAGTGATATAGATGGCAGCGAGTTGTATTCCTCAGCACTCGCCGAAGACTTTTTGTCGGTGCGCCAGGTCTGGAACCTTGCTGATGGCGAGTCCGTCGATTGGCAAAGTTACCGGGTGCTTGCCCCGGTCGAAGAGGTTCGGCGTGCGATAGCGGAGGAGGCCTCTGCCTACCTGACGATTGTGCAGTCAGAGCGCGATTCGGTTATTGGAGGAAGACAATCTGCATGTGAAGCTGTACTAGAGCGTCTTGGCAACCCGGATACCATCGCGTTGGGTCATGATCTGGCTGTTCATTGCCCGGTTGTGGAGCCATTTGAACCATCCTGGAGAAAGTTGCATACCAGGCCGACAAAGGTACCCGCTGGCATCCGCTTCTACTCTAATTTTCTCGGTGGTGCCTATAAGATCAGCAAGAAGAAAGTAGCTGATGCCCTGACGGGGCAGGCGCTACAAACGATAGACTTTCCGCCCATCATTGAAGCAGCGTGGAATGATGGTGTTCGCATATTCATTGAACACGGGCCGCGCAACAGTCTAACTGCTGCAATTGATGAAATCCTTGGTGAAAGAGAACATTTGGCAGTATCTCTGGATCATTCTGCCGTTCCCTCAATGACACAACTGTACAGGGCTGCCACGGCACTCTGGTGTGCGGGGGTAGAAGTCGATTTGTCTTCCTTTGACCGGGTTGAAGCGGCGGTGGCGGCACCACCTTCAATACAGTTTGACCTGCGACTGCCGGCCATCGGGGCGCAGGCTGCCTTCGGGGCTGGATCGGTTTCTGCTGTTGCTACAGCGGCCTACTACCCACCGGTTACGGCTGCCGGCCCGGCAGAAGGTCAACTCATTCCCGTAGCACCGGCACTGGCTTATAGCATTGGCATTGCGGTGGCTGAAGCACCGGCAATTGTTGAAGAAGTCAGGCAGGTGACCCGGCCAGTTGAAGCCGTTGCGGAAACCCTGGTAGAAGTGCGGCAGGTTAAGAGTACTGCGCCACCTGCCCTGGTAGAAAAACCTGCCGCCACAGCTTTAACATCACAGGTTCCCGAGCAGCAGTTGTTGCTTGAAGCACACCAGCGAATGTTGCAGGCCCACCAGGCTTTTCTGGCTACTCAGTTGGAAGGACAGCGGAATTTTGAGCAGACGATGTCGCGTATGCAGTCTGTCTTGTTTGGAGGCGGAACCAAGGTTGTTGATCAGCCCGTATATCCAGAGGCTGTGAAAACTGCGGAACCCATGCCATCCGGTTCAGTTGCAGAGAAGTTGAAGACACCCCCGACCCCGGATGAGGAGCCTGAGCAGAAAGTTGAGGTTAAGCCTGGACCTTCCTTTTCGCGGCAGCAACTGGAAGTCCTTGCGGGTGGAAAAATATCTTCAGTCTTTGGGCCTCTATTCGAAAAGCAGGATGAGTTTGCAGTCCAGGTGCGAATGCCGGAACCCCCCTTATTACTCTGTGACCGAGTTCTGGGCATAGAAGGTGAACCGGGTTCAATGGGAACAGGCACTATTTGGACGGAAACTGATGTTCATGCGGGCAGTTGGTACCTGCATCGTGGTCGCATGCCACCGGGTATATTCATTGAGTCAGGACAGGCTGACCTGCTTTTGATCTCCTGGCTGGGTATCGATTTTCATAATAAAGGCGCCCGTGCCTATCGGCTGCTTGGCTGTGAACTTCTGTTTCATGGTGAACTGCCGCGACCCGGGGAAACACTTGAGTATGAGATAAAGGTTGACGGTCATGCGCAGCAGGGCGATGTCCGCCTGTTCTTCTTTCACTATGACTGTCACATTAATGGTGAAAAGCGGATCTCGGTACGAAGCGGCCAGGCAGGGTTTTTTAACGAAAAGGAATTGGCGGAGTCTGCAGGCGTGCTCTGGGAAGCTGACACAGCCGACTATACGGCAGATGTTGAGCCCGGTGAGCCGGTGGCCATTTGCGAGAAACAGAACTTTAGCCGTGCTGATATTAGCGCCTATCTGGATGGTGATCTGCAAGCTTGTTTTGGTGATGAGTTCGCGCGGGCTCACACCCATACCAGAACACCAGCCTCGCCGTCTGGTAAGAATAATTTCCTTGGTGAAGTGACATATTTTAATTCTGATGGTGGTCCTGCTGGTCGCGGTTATCTGCGGGTAATCGAGGATATCCATACCGATGACTGGTTCTTTGACGGGCACTTCAAGAGCGACCCCTGTATGCCGGGAACCCTGATGGCTGACGCCTGCCTGCAGGCAATGGCATTCTATATGAGTGCCCGCGGACACAGTTTATATCACGATGGCTGGCGCTTTCAGCCGGTACGCGGCGTTAATTACAAATTTGTCTGCCGTGGGCAGGTATTGCCAGATGCGAAACAACTGGTATATGAGATATTTATCGATGAAGAGATATTCGATAATCAGCCTAAGCTGTTTGCCCATGTCATGTGCAGTGTTGATGGGCGTAAGGCATTTCTGTGTGAACGCCTTGGTCTGGAGCTGGTTCCGGACTGGCCCCTCAGCAGCATGCCTGAATTGTTAGAACCGGTTGAAGACGAACGACCCCTGGCGCACATCGGGGACTTTCCACTGGACTATCGCTCCCTGATCAGTTGTGCCTGGGGTATGCCATCGCATGCTTTTGGGGAAGGATTTGCTCATTACGATGGACCGCTGCGCAGCCCGCGCCTGCCGGGTCCGCCCTATCATTTTATGACGCGCATTGTCGCCCTTGAGGGTGAGATGGCCAGCATGAAGTCGGGTGGCTACGTGGAAGCGCTATACGATATTCCTGATGATGCTTGGTACTTTGCAGAAAACAGTTCGGTGACGATGCCATACTGTGTACTGATGGAAATTGCCCTGCAACCCTGTGGCTGGTTGGCGTCTTATACCCTGGGTCGTGACTACGCCAACAGTGATTTACTGTTTCGCAACCTGGATGGCAAAGCTATCCAGCATCGAGAAATTGTCCCTGGTGATGGCGAGCTAAAGACCAGTTCAAAATTGGTATCGATTTCCCAAATTGGTGAGCTGATCATAGAAAACTTTGATGTTGCCTGTACTATTGGTGATGAGACGGTTTTCACCATGCAGACGGTGTTCGGTTTCTTCCCCTCTGATGCGATGGCAAACCAGAAGGGTCTTCCAATCAGTGATCATGAGCGCATGATCTTTGATCAGCTAGAGAACCACCTGGTTGACTTTACCAGTCGACCGGCACCATATTTTGATCAGTCTTCCCTGGCCCTGCCGGATTCCAAATTGTTGATGGTACAGAGGATCACTTTCCTTGATGCCGATGGTGGAGTAGCAGGGGCGGGCTCAATTCGTGGTGAAAAGGATGTTGATCTCACCGAATGGTTCTTCAAGGCACACTTTTTCCAGGATCCCGTTCAGCCTGGATCACTTGGAATTGAGGCGATGCTACAGTTGATGCAGGTCTTTATGATTAGCCAGGATATGCACAGGGGCTTTAAGAACCCACGGTTTGAGCCAATCCTTATAGCTGACGAGACGGAGTGGCATTACCGGGGACAGATCACGCCGGAAAAGGATCTCATTACCATAGATTTTGAATGTACCGAGCGTGGCGAGGCGGAAGGTTCCTGTTGGGTTATTGGTGAAGCCAGGCTGTGGGGTGATGAGCTGAAGATTTACCATGCACCCAGGATTGGTATGCGTATTCTTGAGGAAGAAGGTGGGCACAGGGACCTTGATCACGGTGGCCGGACTTTGCGCCTGTTGCCTTCACAGATTCAACTTGATGAAGCTGGTCACTGCCGCAATGTGCCCCTTAATTCGTTTTCACCCGGACAGAATGTCGACATTGTAGAGGCGTTAGACTGGCAGCGCATTCGCGATTACTGGGTTAAGCGCTCCGGGGAACATTATCTTGTGCATGATTTTGGGTCTGCCCTCATACGCAAGTTCATCCGCCGTTTTGTGTTGGCAGACCCGGATGACTTTGAGGCAAGGCTGAATCAGCCTGCTATCTACCTGGCAAATCATCAGCTGTACGTAGAGTCCTTTATGTTCCTGAGTGTCATCACCGCGCTGACGGATCTGCCGGTAGAAGCCATCGCCAAGAAGCAGCACCAGGGCACCTGGGTAGGAGAGACCTACCGCCTGGCTGAGGCTGAAATGGCAGGTGACAATCCGATGCAGATGCTATTTCTTGACCGGGAAGACCCCAGCGATCTGCTGCGAATACTGGATGACTTCAGCAAGACCCTGGCGGATAGACCCCGTTCTTTACTGGTGCATGTAGAGGGTACGCGTGCAAAAAAAGCCGGCCAACAGACCGAGAAGATAAGCTCGGTACTGGTAGACCTGTCTACAAGCAATGGAATTCCCATTGTGCCAGTACGTTTTGCGGGTGGTTTGCCCCTTGAGAATACGGGTGAGTCACTAGATTTCCCTGTTGGCTTTGGTGGGCAAGACCACTATATCGGCAAAGCAATTGAAGCCGATGAGCTTGAGGCGCTGGCTTATAAAGAAAGAACCGCGTTGATACTCGATGGTATTAATAATCTTGGGTCAGTTGTGCGGGCGGATGTGCCATCTCCTGGTGATCCTGAATTTGCAGCACTTGTGTCTGGGCCTGTCGAGGTGGAGAGGGTGCTGAGGGCAGTTATCGAGGATATGCCGGAACCTGGTGAGCGTATGCAAAATTTGCTGCAGAAAATCAGGTCAGATATACCAGCTGCCGACTTGTCGCCGTCAGAGTTGATTCTGGCGAGAATGATAGGGTACGACGATTAACAACCCAGATCACTGGCTAACGGCAAACGGTGCCGTTGTTCCCGGTGATGATTACATTGATGTTTGGCGAATTGACCTGTCTGACTCCAGTCTCGAGCACGAAGAAATTCTGTCCGATGATGAGCGCCGACGAGTTGAGAAGTTTGCTATTGCCTCTGGTCGAAATACCTTTGTCAGATCTCGCTGCACGCTGAGGAGAATCCTTTCCACCTGTCTAGACTGTCCGGCGGATGAAATTGAATTTCGCTACAACGATCACGACAAGCCGGAGCTGGCTACGCTAGCAACTGAAAACATTCATTTCAACTTATCCCATAGCGGGGAAATCGCCCTCATTTGTGTCAGCCAGGGCAGGCGGACGGGCATCGATGTCAATCAGCTGGGTCGTACTTCTGGTTGGAAAGCAGTCGCCAAGCGTACTTTTTCAGATGCTGAACTGAAATCCTTTTCCACCTATTCAGAAATAGAGCAGGAAGCGATCTTTTACTCTGTCTGGAGTCAGAAAGAGGCCTACACGAAAGCGATTGGTGATGGATTTTCATACGGTTTTCAAAATATCACGGTGGAGGTTGATGCCGCTGGTGCTATGGGGCTCGTTGCTGATAACAAGTGCCCAGAATCGGTTGATGGGTGGTGGATTCTTGCCCTTGATGCTGCGCCTGGCTGTGTTGCCGCACTTGCCTATGATGCTGGTGGCACTCCAACGATTCGGCAGTGGCAGTTTATACCTGGGCTACCAGAGCAAGCATGAAATGCATGGGTTGACAGCAAGCTGGAGCTCGTTGCGGTTTGGATCTGTTATGTTATACAGACGGGTGTTGGCATTTCTCCAAACCATTTTAGTCCTGGATCAGCCTCTACGACCACGGGGACATAATTGGTCGTGATCGCTACAGACACTCCGAGGGCATCGTGTGGATGCTTGCCAGTGAACTCCACTCCCGTTGACGGCTCACCATCAATCCAGATGGATTCTCCCGGTTTCGGGTAGTCAGGAGGGCATTCGTCCGGGCAGATAACGCCGGTCCAATCCATGGTAATCACCGGTACATTATCCCTGAAACCTTCAACACTGATAGTCAGGGAGCAAACATGACCGGGTGGGCAATCAATGCAGCTTGTTTTCAGTGCTGTCTTTGCTGGGTATCTCGTGATAGTCGACCTGATATCTTCAGGTGGTTCCCAACCCAGGCCAGCTGCTACCGCATGGATAGATTCCAAAAAATAGAAGTGCATAAACTTCTTGAAGTGATCGATCATGAGATCAAATTCTTCAAGGCTGAGCCCATAGCCGAGCATGTCTCGTGCGATTTTAACGGAATCATATTCGCTGTGATCGGCAGTTCGTGAAAATCGGACCCCGTCCACACGCTGCATGCTCCCGGTCAATACCAGGGGCAGGAGCTCACTAATATAGGTCGGATTGACACCGGTGCCGTGAATGGTGACGTTATTTTCTTTGGCAATCCTGTCAAGCATGCTGGCCTGATCAGGGGAACGGATAAAAGGGTAGTTAAAACCGGTGAGAGTGATTACATTCTTGCCCGCCTGCAGGCAGCGGACGATTTCATCTACATTCCCTTGCCAGTTATCATCATAGGCCATGCTGGTGGGGGTCATGTGCAGAACGAGGTCGGCAGGTATAGAAAGCACCTCGTCAATGTTGCTGGAAACAGTCACTCCGGTTCTTTCTTTCAGGCCAACAACATCACTAACGTCATGACCAATAATCTGCTCATCAATATCAATGGCGCCGACGAGTTCAACTGACTCTTTTTCAGCAATCAGTTTTGCACTTCTCCTGCCAACAGCACCCAACCCCATTTGAATGACCTTATACTTTTTCATTTCCTGTTCAGCCTCCGGATTCATGCCATTTGCAGGCAATTGAGTTCATTTCATATCAGGGATCTGTTGGTGCCTGCAGATGTACTGTCCCATTGGAACCATCGATTGTAATAATCTCGCCGTCTTTGATGCGAGATGTCGCGTTGTGTACTGATGTTACCGCGGGCAGGCCATACTCCCTTGAGAGAACAGTACCGTGGGCGAGGATGCCGCCGGTTTCCAGTACCAGACCTTTAATTAGCAGGAATACCGGCGTCCAGCCAGGATCTGTTGAATTGGTAACCAATATGTCACCAGGCTCAATGCGACTTAATGCCCTTAGGCTGTGCAAAACACGGGCACGACCCGCTGTTTTTCCAGGGCTTGCAGCAACGCCTGTGAGAACGCTACCACCAGTTTCGTCTTCCCGGTCCGTTGACTCCAGCTCGTTATCTGCCTGAATGAACATAGGAGGAGTGGTTCGCTTATGACGTCGATACTCGGCTTTTCTGGGCGTTATGGTGCGCAAGACTGTGACTCGGCCAAGTTTCTCCTGGATCAGATCATGGACTTCTTCTTTCGACAAAAACCAGATATCAGCAGGATCTATGAGAACCCCTGATTGCACCAGGCGGTCTGCGATTGCGAGATAGGCTTTTCGTTCACCGTAGAAAACCCTGTCTGCATCGTATCGTTGGTTTTCGCGGAACAGTGAATAATTCTGTGTATGCTTCAGCAGAAACTCAAAGACTCTGACCTTGGCAAATCCCCAACTAGACTGAGTTAGAGTGTCGAGCACCATGGCTGTAGCCTCTTCCCGGCGCTGCACTGCATTCTTTTCCGATGTACTAGGGCTGACTTTATCACCTGCCTGGACAAAGGTTTTCAGGATGCCTGTTAGGAGTTCAAGATCATCCCCCCAACGTGGAAATGAAATTTCTCGGTCTTCTGCCCCGCGGAAATCATACTCTCGCCTGAATTCCTCGCAGTCATGCAGAAATGCCAGTCCTTCTTCACTATCGGGTAGCTTTGCGTTTATCTCTGCTGGACCATAATTCTCAAATAGGCCAGACAACAACGAAGATTCAACGACCTTTCTTGATAATTCCCAGGTCGCCTCATTGCTCTCAACGGTAAGATTTTCGGGGAGGCCGCAAAGCAGGCTGCCAACAATCTCGCCATCGCCGTACCAGTCTTCCGCGAGTTTGTGCAGCAGAGTGATGGACATGGCGGTGTGTATCATTACACCGAGGCCAATGGGTCGACAGTGCTCGGTCAGCAGCTCATACATTCCCTGGGAGTATTCTTGCAATGAGTCAAGATTGGCTGAATCCAGGTTCAACTCGTTTAGTCCCTTTACGCGCCTTAGTAATATTGGTAGCCATTCATTGTAGTAGGTTTTGTAGCAGCGGGTGAAGGAGTACTTGCGGTGTAGAAGTAAGAGGCGGAATTCACTCAGCAGTTTCTTTGTCAGCAGGAAAGGAAGGCCTCTGGCCTGATCCTTCTGCTCAGTTGTAAAGAACTTCAGTACCTCGTCATCACGGCTTCCTTGTGGCGTGTAATAAAGGCTGGCCAGCAAATAGTTGGTGCTGAAATAAGCGCGATTCTTGTAAAAGCGGAGCAGTCGCATGGGCAGCAGTTCAGAAAAGCCGTAGCAGGCGTAGATGAAGTCATAAGTTTTGGTGATTAGATCTCCCTGCAGAGAATAGAAGAGTGGTGTGATCGCTCGTGTGAGAACCTCATCACTCCATGCTCTCGTCCAGATAATCTCATCATCCAAAGCTTGCGCTGGCTTGTTCCAGCGCTCTACATTCGAGTAGTCCAGGACTTCTGCAGATCGGGAGACTACATTGCGGGACTGCAGGACAAAAAGTTGACCGCTCGCATAAGCCCACTCTATGTCCTGGGGACGTCCATAGTGCTCATGGATGGTAACTGCCAGTTCCGCAACGTGTTCTATCAGCGGTAATTCAATCTTTGGCTGCGCTGGTTTTTCTCTTAACGCCAGGGGATTGCCTGCCAGTACAAAGCGTTCGGGGGTTACCTTTCCGGACACAAGTGCTTCACCGAGGCCAGGGATTGCCTCGACAACACATTCATCAGCAAGCGTCACCGGGTTTACGGTGAAAGCCACTCCAGATATTTCAGAAGGTACCATCTCCTGTATTACAGCAGCGATTTGAACTGAAGCATGGTTGATGCCCTGGCTCCAGCGAGAGGCTGCTGCGCGTGCAGTCCAGAAAGATGCCCAGCAGAGTTTCAGATTTTGCAGGATGGCCTGTCTTCCAGCTATATGGTAGAAGGTATCCATCTGTCCTGGGAATGAGCTTACGCCGAGGTCCGGTACGGCTGATGAAGACCTCACCGCAACAAGAGTGTTATCACCCAGTGCCATGTAGGCGTTTTCGATTTCCGTTGCCATCAGGTTTGGAATGGTGGCTGTGGTGATCATTTCTCGAATCGTTGTTGTCACCGTGTCCAGGTGCTCGGGATCTTCAAAGTCAATTGTTGAAGCCATGTTGCCGATGAATTCGTCGAGATTATTTGCTGACAAAAAATCCAGATAGGCGTTGGAAGTAACCGTGAATCCCGCGGGAACCTTGAAGCCTACTTTGGTCAGCTCGGCCAGGTTAGCTCCCTTGCCGCCAAGAAGTTCAGTATCCTTGAGAGAGCCTTTGTTAAGGGAAAGGGTGTAGGTCGAAGTCATTTAGATACCCTTTGTCATTGGTGGTAGCAAATAGCCATTAGGCGAAGACTGGTAGTGATACTCGCCTTTTCGCAGCACAATTACCAGACGTTCAGTGACGACTAGGGTGCTGCCGCCTTAAGCAGAATATTTGCTCAATATAGGTTACATTCTCTGCTGGACCTTTTCGTGCTGGCTGTTTGAGGAATAATGTGTGGATCGAGCGCAGATACCAAATTAGAGGAAGAGAAAACTATGAATTTTCAATTCAATGACAGGGTACAGGCACTTCAGGATCACTTGACCCGATTTATGGAAGAGCACGTTTATCCCCTTGAGGACGACTACCCTCGATATGTTGAGGAGGCTGGTGGATGGGCAACACCGTCCGTCATTGATGATCTTAAAAGCAAAGCGCGAAGCGAAGGACTCTGGAATCTGTTTATGTCTGGTGATGAATTTGGGGCCGGCCTTAGTAATCTTGAATATGCGCCCCTTGCGGAAATTATGGGGCGAGTTACCTGGTCATCGGAAGTTTTCAACTGCAGTGCACCTGATACGGGCAATATGGAGGTCCTGGTTCGCTATGCTACTGATGAACAAAAGGAAACGTATCTGAAACCGATGCTGGATGGAGAAATCAGATCCTGTTTTTCCATGACCGAACCTGCAGTCGCATCTAGTGATGCCACAAATATCGAATGCCATATTAAGCTCGAGGGAGATGAATATGTAATCAATGGCAGAAAGTGGTTCTCTTCGGGATTCTCTAACGAGCGCTGCAAGTTTGCTATTGTCATGGGCAAATCTGACCCGGACAACCAAAATCGCTATCAGCAGCAATCCATGATTATTGTCCCTAAAGATACGCCTGGTTTATCGGTTGTACGCAATATCACCACTTTTGGATATAGCGGTTCACCGGGTGGGCACCCTGAAATCAATTTTGACCAGGTGCGCGTCCCGGCTAGCAACATGCTACTGGGAGAGGGCAGGGGTTTTGAAATTGCCCAGGGGCGGCTGGGGCCAGGGCGAATTCATCATTGTATGAGGTTTATCGGTTCTGCCCAGAGGGCACTCGAACTCATGTGTCATCGCGTCGAGAACCGTTCAGCTTTTGGCATGAAGTTGAGTGAGCAGGGTTCTATCCGTGAAGACATTGCACTTTCTTTCTGTGAAATCGAACAGGCACGTCTGCTGACGCTAAAGGCTGCTGACAAGATGGACCGGGAAGGAAACAAGGCTGCACGGGATCTCATCGCCGCTGCAAAAATCATTGTGCCGGCCATGACAACTCGGGTTGTGGATCGAGCCATTCAGGCGCACGGAGCGATGGGTTTTACCCAGGATACTTTCCTGCCACAGGCATATGCCAGTGCCCGTTACATTCGCGTGGGTGACGGTCCGGACCAGGTGCACATGTCTTCATTGGCGAGACAGTTGTTGCGACTTTGGGGGACTGACTAGAAAACTGACGCAAGAGCAGGGGCGGCTATAGTTTTCGCTAGTATAACGTGTTATAAATTTAGCTGAACCCACGGGTACCCCGAAAGAGTATGGCAAGGAAGCAGGCGGCATCAGGTAGGACAAAGCATTTTCCAGGCAAACTTTGCTTTGCGGTAAGCATCATACTGCTTCCATTTCTAGCCCAGTCGGCAACTGTAGAGAATGCTGAACTTAAAGCCGCGTCACTATTGGCTAAAAGACTCAAGGAGAAGCGGGAACCATTGGTGATCGACCGGTTCACGGAACAGACAGCCAATATCAAGATCGATGGCAAGTTGAATGAAGTGGTCTGGTCCAGAGTAAAGGGTGTTGACGGTATGCTGGTTACGGAACCGGATGTACTTGAAGATGCAGCCTATAGCACCCTGATAAAATTTCTCTATACGGAAAAGGGGCTTTATCTTGGCCTCTGGAATGAGCAACCGGCAGAAACCCTATTGCCGCGTTTAACCAAACGTGACATGTATATCAACCGTGATGGCAACACCCTGATGATTGATACCTCCGGGGACGCGCTCTATGGCTTGTGGATGGATGTAAATCTCGGAGGATCGCTTGCTGACGGTACGATACTGCCGGAAAAAACCTTCACCAGCCAATGGGATGGTGCCTGGAATGGTGCAGCCCATGAAACGGGCGACGGATATACGACAGAATACTTTCTACCCTGGTCCATGATGGCCATGCCTGGAGCGGATGAGGAAAGAAAAATGGGTGTTATGGTGCTGCGCCGGGTTGCCAACAAGGACGAGACCTGGAACTGGCCTGGCATTCCTTTTACGGCATCGAGATTCATGTCTGCCATGCAGCCGATACAACTCAAGGACGTTTACCCACAGCAGCAATATGCCTTGTATCCTTTTGCCTCAGTCTCCTATGATAGAATGGATTCTGATCCAGAATATCGGACAGGGATGGACCTGTTCTGGCGGCCCTCATCAAACCTGCAACTCACTGCTACGCTAAATCCTGATTTTGGTACCATAGAAACTGATGACGTGGTGGTGAATCTCACGGCTTTTGAAACTTTCTTCAGGGAAAAACGCCTGTTCTTCCTCGAAGGAGATGAAGTCTTTGTTACGACGCCTCGCGCCAATCCCTTTGGAAGCAATTCATCCTATTCAACCGGTGCAAGAAAGACGAGGAGTAGTTTCAACCGCTTGCCAATTACACTGGTCAACACTCGCAGGATCGGTAGCCCAGCCCTTACGCCTGATATTCCTGACGATGTTACCGTGTCTGATGTTGAATTGTTTCAGCTGACAGGACTCTATGGGGCTTTCAAAGTCACCGGGCAAAACGGACCCGTACGTTATGGTGTTATGACTGCTTTTGAGGAGGATACTAGATTCCACGGGACTGACAGCACCGGTGCCGAAGTTAGAGTTGAGCAGGAGGGGCGTGACTTTGGTGTGGTGCGTGTTTCAATCGAAGATACCAGTAACGGACTTAAAAGCCTTGGCTGGATTAGCACCGCGGTGCTCCACCCCGACCGAGATGCGCTGGTGCATGGGATTGACGGACACTACATCAGCCCATCAACGCAATGGCGTGCTGATCTGCAACTCATCTATAGCGATGTAGATGATACTGAAGGTTATGGTGTGCTTGGCGACCTGACCTACAAACCTCGACAGGGTGTGGTTCACAAACTGAACATGGACTATCTCGATGAAAAATTGGATATCAATGACCTGGGGTTTGTCCGTCGAAATGATGCTATAGGCTTGAGCTACTCATATGAACATCTGACTTCTGATCTTTCACATTTTCGCAGTTGGACGAATGCCTGGGTCTTTTCACAGCAATACAATCAGGAGGGGCGTTTGACGCGCAGCGGCATCTTCTGGAGAAACAACATAATCCTACAGAACAGCTGGTTGATGCGGACTGAACTAGACTATTTTCCCGAGCGCTGGGATGACCGTAATAGTGAAGGTAATGGTGATTTCCGTATTAATGACAGGTGGGTCGCCGAGGTCGGTATAGGGACTGAGACCAGCAAAAAACTGAGTGTCAGCTTTGCGGCGGGTATGATGCAGGAGGAACTCGGTGGCTGGACCAGGGTGGTCAAGGGAGGATTCACCTATAAACCCAGTGACAGACTGTCATTGGATCTTGACCTGCTATACCAGCGCCGTGATGGCTGGCTATTGTATGAGCAGGGACGAAACCTTGTAACCTATGAGTCCACGAACTGGTACCCGAAGCTCTCCGCCAGCTATTTCCTGACGGCACGGCAGGAGGTGCGCTTTTCCATGCAGTGGGCAGGAATCAGGGCCAATGAACAGAATTACTGGGAAATTCCGCTAGATGAAGGGTTTCCTGAGATGATTGACCGCCCGTTAGCCGAGGCAGACGCTGATTTCGGCATAAGTCAGCTGTCGGCACAGCTCCGATACCGTTGGGAGATTGCCCCCTTGTCAGACTTGTTTGTTGTCTATACCAGGGGCAGCAAACTTGTTACCGGGGATGAAGATGATTTTGAGGATTTTTTCAGAGATGCCTTGACCGAACCGCTGGTTGACCTTTTTGTGGTGAAATTACGGTACAGATTCGGTACCTGACCGGCACTCAAATAGATTGGGGAGACATATATGATCAGACACATAGTATTTTGTAAGTTTAAAGGGGATGCAAGCGAGGAGGCTATTGCTGAGTTCATTCAAGAGTGTGACCGACTGCCATCGATAAATCATGAAGTGAAAAACTGGGTATCCGGCAAGAGTGTTGAGCCTCGCTTTCACAGTGGTGATTTCGACTGGGCTTTGAGTTGTGATCTCATGGATTGGGACGCAATGGACAGGTATATGTGGCACGAAGGTCACCTGCGAATGGGGCCCTGGGCGGCGGCAACCATTGAATACCTGCAGTCATTCGACTTTGAGCTGGAATATGAGGCCCCAGTTAAGTTTCCAGCGCCACCCGAAACTCCGGAGACTTCCTTGCTCCCGGATGGAATGGTAGCTGTACCACCGGTTCGCGGTCATACGCTTGAAGGTGCGAATCGGTTAATCGTGGCAGCAGGTTTGAAACAGGATGCGGAAACAGCTTACTTGTCTGGTGGTGTCTGGGCACCTGGGCGGGTCATGGCATCCAGTCCTGAAACCGGAGAAGTGGTCGCGGTGGGTTCGAGTATTCAGCTAAGTGTGACCGGAGACTGGTGGTCTAAGCCAGATTTTACTGGAATCTAAACTACGGAACCTGCTCGGACAGGAACTCCTTTTTGCCGTTGGGATATATCTGGGCGAGCTTAGGGGGTTCATGTTAAGTTACGAGCCGGACAAGTATTTGGTATGTGGTTTTTTATTGGGAATGATTTTTTATGGATATTGAAGGCAAAACGGCAGTAATAACCGGCGGGTCAGCCGGCATCGGGCTGGCCATAGCCAATGCCCTGGCAGATGCCGGTATCGGGGCGATCGTCATTGGGGACATAGACGATACCAACGGCGAGGCGGCGGTTGCCGGAATTATAGACAAGGGTGCAAAGTCAATTTACAAGCACACGGACGTATCCAATGCTGATGATGTCAGGGCGCTGTTTGATGAGGCGGTAAATCATTACGGTCAGGTTGATATTGTCTTCAATAATGCAGGCATCATGCTGGGTGAGCCAGCCTGGCCGGAAGTAGCGATAGAGCGACTTGGTCTCGGTGTAGAAATCAATCTTCTCGGTGTGATGTATGGTACTCGAATCGCCATTGATGTTTTGTCCAAGACCGGTGGTGGGCTGATCATCAATACGGCTTCTCCTGCCGGCTTTGGACCCTTGCCGCCAGATCCCATGTACGCGGCCACGAAAGCAGCCATCATTAATTTTACCCAGTCCTGTGTAACCCTTCAGGCATCCCACAATATCCGTGTCAACGCAATTTTACCCGGCACCACCGATACCGCTATTTTGAACAAATCCGGAGATGGGGAATCTCCCGCAGTTTGGCTGAAACCCTTCATAGGGATGCTCAATTTGCTCACGGTTAAACAGATTGCCAAAGGGGCGATTGATGTTATCGAGGATGATTCTCGGGTTGGAGAGGCGCTTAGTATCGAGAATCCTGCTAAAGAGGGAGGTGAGGCCGGGTACATCCACCTGAGGGACAATGCTGAATTTCATGAGCGTGCGCTGGGAAATGTTGTTACCACTGCTGAATAGTGGACGTCCATCTTTTGGTGAACTTGAATAAGAGGAAATGACGTATGGCAAGACAAACAAATTTAGAAACTGGCCGCGAACCCACTGACGATGTATGGGAGGCTATTTACACACAAAGAGCTATTCGCTACTGGGAAGAAAAGCCGGTACCGCGTGCATTGCTGGAACAGGTGATTGAAGCCGCTTCGAAAGCACCTAGTGGCAGCAATACGCAACCATGGATATTTGTCGTCATTGATGACAGGGCAAAGCTCGATGAAATTGCCGCACTTATGCGAGGCTTTTTTGAAGCAGCTGAGCCGATACGGAATCTCATATCCGCTGGAGAGAAATCGGAGGACAAGTCAGAGCGTTTAATGCTCAAAGGTGCGAAGCAATTTTTTACAAAACTTGAGCGCGCTCCAGCCATCATCATACCTTGCCTTTATCAGGTCGCTTCTCCGACACCTGATCCTGCTTCGCTGCTGGCTGGGAGTTCCATATACATGGCGGTTCAAAATCTCATGTTATCCGCTCGGGCACTCGGCCTGGGCACGCTGATGACCACGGCGCATGCGATGATTGAACCAAACCTTCGTGAGATATTGTCGTTACCCGATGATGCACACCCGGTTGCCTTGATTCCAATCGGTTTTGCCGGGGCAAATTTTGGTCCCACCAAACGTAAAGGTGTGGATGAAGTACTGCGCTGGAATAGCTGGTCTTAGGTTGTCGTAACAGTGAGGCTAATGCGTTCGTGCATCAGTTAGAGTAAATTCCTATCCTTAAGGTGCGGACAATGCGCGTGAGCAATCCTCCCACCAGCAATTGGTTGTTTCGATGTAGTCCATAAGGACATCAAATGTGGTGGCTTCTTCCCTCATCTGGCCCTGAAACTATCATGCTCCAAAACTTTCTAGGCCGTCCCATAGGTCCTCATTGAGGAAGAAGAAAAACTCTATGCCTCCGGCATCCCGGAAATTGGCCAGATTATCGGTGAATGCCGTGCCCATCTGGCGGTCCCGGTTAGCCGTTTGGAAAACGTCCATCGCCGAAGAGTCTCCTCCGATTATCTGCATGAAGTTCCACCTTCATAGGCAATTAACTTTAGCCCACGTTCGGCGGCGATGTTTTGATGGCTTATGTAGGCGGATTGAAGGTCTATGAGGGATGTTTCAGATTGCAGGATTGAGCCAGTGTTGATTTCTTCAAAGAGGCCGTCTACGGACATAAGGAAGGTGATGAACTCAATGCGACGCTTGAAGGCAGGTTTTCGTCGATAAATGGCGAAATTCAGACCCTCCGGGATCAGCAGAAGGTTATTCTAAAGATACTGGAAAAAGAAAGTGCCATTCGGGGCACGCGGGTGCTTACCAAGGAGATCTGCGTAGCACTGCTGGAAGCCGCAGGACCGGACGATGCCGGCATGGACAACTGGCGCATTGAGTTCGAAAAAACTTCGCCCGAGGCGCACCAGGATTTTCTAGAAACCCTAGGGGTATCAGCAGAGGAAATTGCGCGGATTCGTGATCGCTCGAAACTGATAGCACGCTAGCGGCGGGTGAGGTCTGCTAGCCGGAACTATATATGAATAGGGTACCGGCTCATCAATGCATCCTACATCAGAAAATCTTCCTCTTTACTCGATTCAGTTTCACCCGCGAGCTTGATGAGCATGCTGCCAGCAGCGTTTGCTTGCTATTTGCAAGTTCCTGATCTGGAAGTTCCTGGCCTTTTAAGTTCAGGGAGCAATCCGCCGGATTTGATACCGGCGGCCGCTGCTATCCCTGTCTGGGAACTTACACCAGCCACCTCGGCCAGGGAGGTCCTACCGAGTATTCAGCCACACCATAGCCTCTCTCCCCGGTTTCTTCAACTTCAAAATCGAAGAAGGGCTCATAGCAGTCGAGGCGATTTTCCAGATCGTTCTCGGCGCGATCCCATAATTTCACCTGGCCGTATTTACGTCCCGTACGGACATGAATGGTCTCGCCATCTGGCATTTGCAGGGTGTAGCGAAATGCCATGGCGTCACGCTCGTTATCAGAAAACAGCGCCTCACAGCTTCCCCCAAGCAAAGGTCGTGAGCCGTCCTTGTCAGAAATGAATCCACCGGGCATGCCCTCTCCCATCTTCCGGTCGATACCGCCAAGGCAGTTTATATGTGCATCAGCAAGTTGAATCGACGGCCAGAAGTGTCCACGAACATTCTGTTGGGAGTACTCCCATGCCGGCTCGTCAGCGAAGCGCGTTGACCAGGAATGGTCCCGGTGTGAAAAGGAATCCAGCTGCCTGGTTTCTCCCTTGTTGGGGCCTCCGCGGATCTCAAAGGGACCGGTGCAGTGCAGACCCTGCTCAAAGTGACCACCGTAATAGTGAGACTGACCCAGGGGGTTACCCTGCAGGTTGTCATTGTAGTCGAATACATCGAACCGCCCTTTGAAACTAAGGTCGAAGCCAAAACGTGGCCCATCAAAGGCGATCCTGATTTCTTCGAGGGGTTTAATCACCTCGTATGTCAGCAGACCGTCAGTATAGGGTCCCTGGTCCGGTTCAATCGGCAATGGGTGTTTGTTGCCATACTGCTGCTGGACACCATCGATGACGTACAGGGCTTCGAAACGGCCCCAACCTTTATTGGTCAGGGTGAAGTGATTGATGCCGAAAATGTTGGCTTCCCTGTCTACAACACTTACCCAAAGGGTGTCACCCCAAAAGCCAGCACTGTGATCTTCCGGTGCCGCATGCCTGTATTCGTCTTCTGCTTTAACTACCATTCGCTTCTCCTTCGGTATAGTTGAGTTCCCCAGTTCAGAACCTGGGGGTCGGCACAGTGTAACTGACTAGGTTCTCAATTGGCCATATCTGGCGTGACTAGGGGTGGCAGGCTTGTCCAGGCCCTAGTCTTCGGTCCCTATCTATGAATCAAGCATGAGAAATGGAAATGATGAGAGTGCGGTAATGATAAAGACGCCGACCAGCATCCCATAAAATCCAAGAACTTTTTTGCCATAACTCCAGTCTTTTGACAGAGCCCGGTCGTAGGTGGCGCAGAAGCCAGCTGCGAAAACAAACCAGCCGGAAAAGTTCGCCGTAGGTACACCGAAATAAGGGCCGCCATTTTTCCACTCCCACCAGTTCATTGAGATCGCGACAGGATCAAAAAAGAGGTCCATGAAAAGTCCGACAAATCCTCCGCCAGCAGCAACGATCCAGAAGAAGTGTTTATGCCCCTGCCAATGGAATGTTAATTGCCTACTGATGTGGTAAGCCATATAGAATGAACTGCACCAGCCTAAGGTGATGAAAAGCGGCAGCGGACCGATATACCACCTGAACCCTGGGTAGTGATAGCTACTGGTTGTCAATATTGCTGCGATCTCGGATATAGTGCCGAGAACCAGTGCGCCGGAGAAGAACAGGAAGACGGTCTTGAACTGTTTGTTGGTATAGAAATAGTAGTGAATTATCACCACCAGGGATGCGGCCAGCGAGGTGTATTCGATTATGTGCTTAAACATTATTTGTCTGCCTCTCGGGCGAGCCAAATTTTTTCGCACAGAATATATAGGCGGCATCAACGACAAGGATAGCGATTATTGTGGGGAAAGCTTCCATGGGGTCAATAGGCAGTGAAGTTGGGTCAGCGGCATAGGCCTCTCCACCAAAAAACAACATAAGAAGCTGCACTAGGCATAAGATATTGAGCAAAATGATTGCCCCATGGTAGGTGACGGTTTTAGTCATGATCTATCCTTGATCCGATGTTGTTAAAAAGAGGTGATGCCAGGACTGCTACTATTTTAGCTTGTACCGTGAAATTGGCCCTGCTGTCATTACCGGCATGTGCCCGGTCGCGTGCTCACCATTGACCTCAACAGTTGCCGGCTGTTCCCTGTGCCCGGCGAAGTGCGGCTTACCATCCAGCAAAACATTGTTCACATGGGAGACGTCATAGACATCGTATTCCAGGGTTTGTCCCCTTGCACCACCCAGTCCAAGACCATCGCTGAAGCCACCATCATAGCCGGTTCCGGAATAGGCCCAGGCTCTGAAAAGTGGTTTGGCTTCAATTGTCAAAAGCTTTCCGTTGTCCAGTTTGAGTGAATAATTCAAACGGTCATAGATACGAGTACCAGGCACAAAGGAGATGTCATGCTCCACATCGACCGCCCTCAGGAAGGGGCGATCATCGTCAAGGTGGTAGTCAAGCTGTCCATCAAAATAGATGCGATTTCCTTCGCCGTCCTCATGCAGCTGGAACTGACAGGCGTATGAATCGGTTGAGAAAAAGGCCCAGCAGAAGAGTAACGAGTTTCTTTTGGAGACGGCCGGAGGCTCGAATCCCCCTACGCCTGGTCGCACTCCCCAGGAATGATCACGGGCTCCCCACCAGTTGTCGACGGTGAAACGCTCTCCTTCCACCTCGATCCAGCCTGTCCAGCTTCCGAGCTGATCATATCGGGTGGATTCAGTGCTGACTCTCCTACCGGCGAGGGTCCTGTGAAAATCCTCGGCATAGGCTGGGAAACTTGCATTCCACTCAAGGTCCGCCATAAGTCCATGCGCATTGGAGCCGAGTCTCAGGCGGATGCGTTTGAAGGGTTCAATGACCTCAACAGAAAGAGGACCATTGCTCGACCCAAGGTCATCTGCCAATGGACGAGATGCCCGGAGGTTGTACTGTTTGTGACCCTTTTGCAGACAGAAAAAGCCGTCGCACATATCCATATTCTTGTAAAACGCGAGTCCCGTAATCAGCGCAATCTCGCCCGATGGATCAAGTGCCTCAAACCAGTAGCGGTCAAAAAAGCGGTGGTCGGTAACGCCTGCCATGCGAAAAGGTACCGGTGTCTGGTGAATCAGGGTCTCGTCCATATCCGACAACATAACTAGTTCTCCTTATTGTTGAGCGTTGATATTGCGTACAGCATCCGCAAGGAATCTAGGGCCAAAAATTCTTCCGGCGAACAATGAAGACAGTCTGGGCGTGTGCAAATATGCATTCAGGTGAACCTGACATGCTACATAGCGCCACACGTCCTGCCAAACCGTATAAAACTCGAGAGCTTGAGGGGAAGGCACGATACCGCCAGCTGATTCATAATGGGCCAGGAACTCATTCCAGGGAAGGACCCCTTGTAGTGTGGGTTTCAGGTATGCGAGATCTTCCGCCGGGTCTCCCGGGTGCGCGCGTTCCCAGTCCAGTACGACGGTCACCTTCTCATTTTCAACCAGCAGGTTGTGAAAGCCAACATCACCATGGATAAGAGCCGGTGCTTCAGGAGGGGTCGGCACATTAGTCCTGAGCCAGCTAAAGATATCGCTTACCATCGTGTCGGGTTCCCCGGTTGCAACGGTCAATTTCTGCAGAGCATTTTCGATTTCCTGCAGTATCTGTTCGATGGTCGACATGGGTGAGGATGGATACTGTTTTAGGCTCCCGCAGTTGACCCTGTGCAGGCTGGCAAGGAATGCAGCTAGGTCTTCACCAACGGTGCCAGCGACGGCCTCATCAGCACCGAACACATCTCCGGGGTTGGTACCGGTGACATAGCGGGTGACGAAAAACGGCCCCCCCAACAGGTTCTCAGAGGCTTCAATCCAGAGTGGTTCTGGAGCGTTCAAACCCTCAGACCAGGCGTGGCGTACAACTGAGTACTCGGCTTCCAGTACCGGGTCCGATGATGCACCCACTGCCTGCCTGAGAACCAGTGAATGTGTTTCGCCCAGATAATGGCAGGCTACCCGGGTAGTGCGTTTGGAAAAGCCGCCGACGATTTGACTGACGCTGGTCGCTTCAGCTTTTGGGTCATTAAACCGATCCTGCAGGTATTGAGTCATCTCGTCTGTCTCCAGGTGAGCGGCTGCGGTTTCCATGGCCGGCGCATCTCTCAAGCCTATGACTTGATCGGGTTCGATTTCACCCAGCTCGTTAGCCAGCGCCCATTCTAGGAGGGGGCCGACTCGAGTCAAGGTGCCGAGATGGTCAGCCTCGCTGTTTCGCGCGACCAGCGCGATCTCATCGCACGCTGCAGACAATATCTGCTCTGAAGTAGGTTTCATTGTCGAGCCCAGTCAGTTCCAGGTTTCCCGTGTGGGTTGCTGAGCACATGGTATGCCCTTTTTAGGTTCATAGGAACAAATGTTGTAGCCCGGGCTGTTTGCCCGGGTCAGGTGGATATTTACCATGAAACTGATTTCTACCTGTCTTTTGTGATATATCTAGTCCTTTAGCTGATTGATTTTGGAATCAGGTGCTGGTCAGAATCGTTAAGGGAATGTGAATGTTATTAGAAATTTGGTGTGGTGAGCCCACTAGTGAACGGGTTGGGGCGGAGTCAGGAGAGAGAATTTGGTACAGTCCCGGGCGGCAGAACGACTGGTGAATGAAGTGATACAACAACTGCACTGAATGCAGTTTTTCAATATAAACCATAACGGAATATGCAGGATCTTTTGATTCAATATCAGCAAAGATGACAGACACCAAACCAGAACATCGTGAGAAGGGCAGTTCAGTTCGACCATTACGCATGCTCCTGCCATTCGTTGCGCCTTACAAGGGAACGGTAGTGCTGGCAATTGGTGCGCTGCTGATCTCTTCGGCTGCACTGCTGGCCATGCCGATGGCCGTTCGTAATGTGATAGATCACGGTTTTTCGGTTGAAAATGCAGCAAATGTTGATCGTTACTTTTTCGTGCTATTACTCTTCTCCCTAGTCATTGGTTTTTTTGGCGCTGCCCGTTCCTACTTTGTGAACTGGCTGGGGGAGAGGGTTGTCGCAGATATTCGTGACCAGGTTTTTCAGCATGTCATCAAAATGGACGCAGAATTTTTCGAGGTGACGAAAACGGGTGAAGTTCTATCGAGGTTAACCACTGACACCACCCTGATTCAGTCCATTTCAGGCGTTGGTCTTTCTATTGTTCTCCGTTCCTCAATTCAGTTCGTTGGCTCATTGTTTCTCCTTGCTTATACAAACCTAAAGCTAATGGGAATCCTGCTCCTGATATTCCCTTTTGTTGTTACCCCGGTCATCCTGCTGGGCCGCTGGCTTCGCCAGCTTTCACGGGAGACCCAGGACCGGGTTGCTGATGCCAGTGGTCACGCATCGGAGGTACTGAATGCAGTCGAAGTAGTGCAGGCGTTCACGGCTGAAGTGCTTGAAAGCGAGCGATTCGGCAAAGCCATTGCGTCCAGTTTCAGAACTGCCGTAAAGCGCACAAAGGTGCGCGCACTGTTTTCGACCGTCGCTACGACTTGCGTCTTTGGCTCTCTGATTTTCGTTCTCTGGGTGGGTGCTCAGGGGGTGCTGGCAGGTGAGATCACTGGCGGTGAACTCGGTCAGTTTGTCCTTTATTCCATGTTTGTTGCCGTTTCCGCTGGTATGTTGACGGAGATGTGGGGGGAGGTGCAGCGGGCAGCTGGTGCTATGGAGCGTCTTTCAGTATTGCTTACCCTGACTCCCACGATTCGTGCTCCGGCGGACCCGGCTGAGTTTCCGGAGCAGAGTGTGGGAAGTATTTGCTTCGAATCGGTTTCCTTTAGTTATCCGTCACGACCGGATCTTCTTGCGGTCGATGAGTTTTCCCTCGATATAGCGCCGGGAGAGAATATCGCCTTCGTGGGTCCATCCGGTGCTGGCAAGAGCACGCTTTTCCAGTTGTTGTTGCGCTTCTTTAACCCCACATCCGGGCGTATCCTGATCGATGGGGTTGATATTACCCTGGCTGCACCTGAGGACGTACGTAAGCGCCTTGGAATAGTGCCCCAGGAGACAATCGTCTTTGGTGCAAATGCCGCAGAGAATATTCGTTTTGGAAGGCCGGATGCAGCAGATGAGCAAGTCATGGCTGCAGCGCGTGCGGCTTCGGCACATGAATTTATTGAGCAGCTCGAAAATGGTTACGATACCTTTCTCGGTGAAAAAGGAGCGCGTCTCTCGGGTGGCCAGAAACAACGTATTGCGATCGCACGGGCGATTCTGAAGGACCCGCCGATACTTTTACTGGATGAGGCAACCAGTTCCCTTGATGCTGAAAATGAACGCCTTGTGCAGGCGGCATTGGAATTTCTGCAAAAAGATCGGACGACAATTGTTGTCGCTCACCGGTTAGCCACTGTACTGCATGCGGACAGGATCGTGGTTATTGATCAGGGTCAAATACTAGATGTTGGCCGTCATGCTGAATTGATTGAGCGAAATTCCATGTATTCAAGGATGGTGCGTTTGCAATTTGGCAATGCTCACAATGAAGAGCCGCAACTGAAATCTGCAGTGTAAGCGACTCTGCTCGGTCCATCGGCGCCCTCAGCAGGGCGGTTAGCTCAATAGCTGGCTAGACCCGTCTCATGTGGGTTGTCACTGGCAAATGAACCGGCAAGATTATCGGTCTGAAAAATACTCAGGGGGTTGGGGGCTGTCTGCGGAAGGTCCAGAGGCTTCACAACATGAGGTGCCATCAAGTGGTAAGTTGCGAGGCGAACCAATGTGTGGTGCATATGAAGGAACTGGTGGACCAGCGCCTGTTCTTCCAGGGAATCCGGGTACATGGTTTTCCAGCCATGTTTACTCCCCAGGTATCAGACGATCGCTGCCATCTCCGACAGGTTAAATTCACCGTCTGTAATGGAAGGCACCTGTCCCCTTGGGTTAGTCCCCTTTGTATCAAGGCTAAGTTCTGCACGGAGGCCCAGTTTAAAGGGAAGGTCTCCAAGCAGGCATGCCCAGAATACGGTTCGAGACGGCTGACTCGCCGGATGGCCGTAGATTGTTAAAGTCAGTTGCTCTCCATTACACTCTCAAGAAAGTGAGTCGCTGATCTCTTCTATCCTTGTTGACCACCAGATCGTGAATAGCAATAGCACCTGAACTACCAGCCTCAACGATAACATAGTGGGAGGTACATCGGAAAAGAGCTCAGGGTTCAGCCACATGTGAACATTTGCAGGTGTAACCGCGAGGGTGAGAGCGATTAATCCCCATCCCGCCACGGAACGTACCCTTGGCCAGAGAATCGCAAGGGCCAGCAGAATTTCAAATACACCGCTGACGTACACTGTCCACAGGGGGAACGGCACCCAGGGTGGAACAATCGAAACAAAGAAGTCAGTCTGGGTAAAGTGCCCAATGCCACCGCCCATAAACCAGAGGAACACAACACTGAGACCAGCGTAACGGAAGTATTTTTTCATCGCAGTTCCTTAACCCTGCCGCGTGATTGAGTGGTTGCTGACGTTCGTAGCCCTGCTCGGCCTCACCTGGGCTCCCCAAAGGCCGACTGGTTGTATTCTCACATTCCTATTAAATCGGCCTTGTCGACAATATTCTGTAGGATGCGCACGCTTGCCTGATCTACCATGACGCCATCAACACTGATCGCTCCAAGACCCTGCTCCTTGGCTTCTTCGTAGGCCTGCTGTTGCTTGCGGGCTGAGTCCACTGCATCTTGTGTGGGTGAAAAGACATCCTGGGCGATCTCGATCTGGCTTGGATGGATGGCCCATTTGCCGACCATGCCAAGCACATCAGACCTTTCACACTCGGTCCTGAATGCATCGGGATCATTGAAATCCGCAAAAGGACCATCCACGGGATCGACCCCATTGGCTCGGCAGGCAATGGTCAGTTGATAACGCGGATAGTGCCAGATATCAGGAGGGTAGCCCCCACCGTCGCTGCCGATACTGTTTAGGTTCATTCCCTGGCTGGCAGAATAGTCGCCCATACCGAAAATCAGACACTCTAGGCGATCACTGCAGGCAGCAATCTCGTTTACGTTCATCATGCCCTCAACTTCTTCAATCAGGCACTCAATGCCGATACGGTCTCTTAGGCCGAGTTTCTTTTCCAGTTGATCCAGCAGCATGTGAACGAACAGCACATCGTGCGCGGTTTTTGCCTTGGTAAGCATGATAGTGTCTATCTTTCCGGCAGCACCGGTTACTACTTCAATGATGTCTTCGTGACAGTATTCGGTTTCAACATCGTTGACTCGCACGCAGACGGTTTTTGGTTTCCACTCCAGTTCATTCAGGCCTTGGACAATAGTGCCCCTCGCTGCAGCCTTTGCATTCGGGGCGACAGCATCTTCCAGATCAAGGAAGACGTGATCCAACTCAAGATTGGCGGCTTTGGTTATCATTTTCTCGCTGCTACCCGGTACGGAAAGCTGGCAGCGTCTTAGTCTCTGTGGTCGAGGCATTGTTTCTCCTTCAATGTCATTCGAGTGTTTGATTGGTCTGTGCTAGATGCTCTATCACCTGGCATTCTTAGCCCACGGCAGTCCAAGGCTCCGAGGACAGTTATCATTCATGAAGCCTGTCGTTCCTTCAGGTCAAGCGAACCTTCCTGACCGTTGCTACTGATGCCGGCTGCATCTATTGATACAGCTAATATACATTTCGTCCTGCATCTTGTCAGCACAGGGGGTAGGCATATAGGGGTAGGTATGACGCTGCCCATGAAACCCGCAGGTTTTTCGCGTAGCATTATCGGATTCAGAAAACCGATTGAAGTGACCAAAAAGATGATGGAACGTGTAAAGGTTGGGGGCTTGAGTGTGGCTCGAGTCATTTATGAACTTGTGGAGCAGGAAATAGCGCCTGGAACGGGTGTCGACCCCCTGGATTTCTGGTCAAAGCTGGAGTCTCTCCTTGAGGTGATGGTGCCCAGAAATAGAGCGTTACTGGCAAAACGTGATGAACTTCAGCGCCAGATTGACGAATGGCACAGGGAAAACGCCGGCCAACCACATGATGCGGCGCGCTACCTTGGTTTTTTAAAGGACATCGGCTATCTACTTGATGAAGGCGGTGATTTCGAGATCCAGACGCAAGGTGTTGACGATGAGATAACCCGGGTTGCAGGCCCGCAGTTGGTTGTACCTATCATGAATGCAAGGTTTGCACTTAATGCTGCCAATGCTCGGTGGGGTAGCATGTATGACGCACTATACGGGACCGATGTGATTCCCGAAACCTCCGGTGCGGAAAAGGGCAGCAACTACAATCCTATTCGCGGCAAAAAAGTCATCGCCTATGCATCTGGTTTCCTTGATGAGGTTCTGCCCCTTGCCGGAGAAAAACACGGTGATGTCACCGAGTACTTCATCCGGGATGGCGAACTGGTTGCCCGTTTGCAGTCAGGTGAAACCTCACTTTCTACGAGCAGTCAGTTCGCTGGCTATCGTGGTGATGCGGGGAATCCATCCGCTATTCTGCTGAGAAATAATGGCCTGTACCTTGAGATTCAGATAGACAGAACTGACCCTGTGGGAAGAGACCACAGGGCAGGTGTAAAAGATGTTTTGATGGAGTCAGCCATTACGGCTATCCAGGATTGTGAGGATTCGGTTGCTGCTGTTGATGCTGAAGACAAGGCTATCGTCTACAGAAACTGGTTGGGATTGAATCGTGGTGACCTGGCGGAGGAATTTGAAAAGAATGGCAAGACCATTCGTCGCAGTATGAATCCTGACAGGGACTACACTACCACCGACGGCGGCGTGCAGTCGCTTCATGGCCGCAGCCTGCTGCTGGTCAGAAATGTAGGTCATCTAATGACCAGTGACGCCGTTCTACTGGCCGATGGTAGCGAGATTCCCGAGGGCATCCTGGACGGCATGATGACCAGTTTCGCTGCCATACATGATCTGAAGGGTCTTGGTTCGCTTCAGAATTCAAGGACCGGTAGTGTTTATATTGTGAAGCCCAAGATGCATGGTCCTGAGGAAGTGCAGTTCACCGTTGACCTGTTCGCCGAGATTGAAAAAGCGTTGGGGCTAAAACTGAATACCCTGAAGGTTGGTATCATGGACGAGGAGCGGCGAACCACGCTGAATCTTCGAGAGTGTATTCGTGTTGCCAGCGAACGGGTAATTTTTATCAACACGGGTTTCCTTGACCGGACCGGTGATGAAATTCATACCAGTATGTTGGCCGGACCAGTGGTGCCAAAAACATCGATGAAACAGCAACCCTGGATAGCCGCTTATGAGGGCTGGAATGTTGATAATGGGTTGCGGGCTGGTTTTGCCGGCAGGGCGCAGATTGGCAAGGGTATGTGGGCGATGCCGGACGAAATGGCGCAGATGATGGAAGAAAAAATCAGTCACCCTAAGGCAGGTGCCAATACTGCCTGGGTACCGTCTCCCACAGCGGCAACGCTTCATGTGATGCACTATCACAAAGTCAACGTTATGAAGCGCCAGCAGGAACTCAAATCAAGGCCTGCTCAGGGCTTTGCTGACCTGCTCACAATACCTCTGTTGCATGGTGAGAATCTTTCAGATGATGAGGTACAGCAGGAACTGGAAAACAATGCCCAGGGTATCCTCGGCTATGTTGTGCGCTGGATTGACCAGGGAGTGGGCTGCTCAAAGGTGCCGGACATCAATGATGTTGGCCTGATGGAGGACCGGGCAACTCTACGGATATCTTCGCAGCATATCGCCAACTGGCTATATCATGGTATTTGTAGTGAAGAGCAGGTCATGAAAACACTGAAGAAGATGGCGGAAGTTGTTGATCGGCAAAATGAAGGTGATGCGAACTATCAGCCAATGTCATCTGATCTGGAGAACAGCATCGCATTTCAGGCAGCTTCTGACCTGGTCCTGAAGGGGTGTGAGCAACCGAACGGATATACCGAACCGGTACTGCATGCCAGAAGAAAAGAAGCGAAATCTCGTCAACAGTAATTAAACATCAAGATGATACTGTCAAGTAGTTGGCTCATGGTTATCCTGTCAGTTCAAGCGAGGTCTCGTCGCTGATGGCATGATAGTCGAAAGCTGCCATCAGAGCGTTCTAACAAAAAGATTCACGGTGTAAATAGGCACTTTTGCTATCGTCAGCGAATCGCGTCGAAAACCTCACCGTCAATTAACTTAGGCCTCTTAGGCTTCAAGCAGTTTTGGGAAATGCACCATGATCAAACCGACTCACGCAGGATACCTTGGCCCTACGACTTTTTTTTCGTCGGCGCGACTAGCGGCGCTGGGCTTTGTCATGGGAATCTTGTGTTTGCCCACCTCCTATGCAGTCGCGTTCAAGGCATCCACAATCGCTACAGCCTCGGTTGGCCAACAAACTGTTGTCGCTGCTTTTTTATCTGACCCTCAGGTCGCGGACCTCGTCATCGTCACCATTGACCCAAAAGGGCGTCGCACCCTTTCTCTTATGCCGCAAATCGGAGGACAGTATTCAGAGGCCCTATCAACGCTAACGCTTACTGAAGATCTCATCGCTATTGATGTCGGTCGGTTGCAAAAACGCGATGCCATTGTTGTTTTCACGCAATCAGCGGCTTTCAGATTGGAACCGTTAACCGGGGAAAGGACCAAACTTTCAGACATTTCGACGATTTATTGCACTCCGATAAGCAATGCATTGCCTCATCTCGATCTGTTCACTGACGTGAACGGCGACGGCAAGGATGACCTGGTGATCCCCGGGTTTGATGGTTTTCAAATCCATATCCAGCTCGCAGACGGTTCCTTTGCCACGCCAACGAGCCATCGTGCCCCGCCTGTTGCCGAGCTTTCGTTCAATGACTATCTCTGGTACCAGCCACAACAAAAATACCTGAGCGACATGAACCTCGATGGCAAAAGCGACGTTGCCGTCTTGGTCGATAATCAACTGCGCGTATTCCCACAGCAGGTCAACGGACAGTTTTTGCAGCAGCCCATCAGTGTTGATACCGGTATCGAATTGGACTTCGGCGGCATGGAGGCGTTGAACGTTGCCATGCGCGACATGGATCAGTCGAATAATTTGTCGCGAGCATTGATAAAACTGCGGGATCTGGATGGTGACGGCCTGACGGATATGTTGGTCATTTCTGTGAAAAGCCAAGGCGTGTTTCGGAAACAAACATCCTATTACGTATATCGTGGCATTGTGGTGAAAGGCGAACTGGGCTTTACGCAGACGCCAGTCACAGCTATCGATAGCAAGGGTTATCAATTTGAGATAAAGGATGTAGATTTTAACAACGATAACCAAACCGACATGATGATTTCTGCAGTTGATATCGGACTAGGCAAGGTTCTGGGCGCACTCATTACCGGCGCAATAACAATTAACCTTAACTTCTATCAGATGACAGAAGGGGGCTACCCCAACAAACCGAACATGCAGCGAAAGATCAAGGCTACCTTTGATTTAAGCTCAGGTGACTTCTTTTATCCTTCCGTGCTAATTGCCGACGCCGATGGCGATAGCATCGACGATTTGTTCGTGCAAGACGGAGAAGACCGACTCAACATTTTTCGTGGTTTAGGCAATGCGGATATATTTTCAAAGTCAGCGACGGTCATCAATGCACACATGCCATCTGACCCAGAACTAATCAGCATCGACGACCTTAACCAGGATGGTAAGGTCGATCTGGTGATGCGTCACGAGCCCACCGCGGGTTCAAAAAAAATCGTTGTTTTAGTCAGTGAGTAATAGATGCGGCAACCAACTTATGGGTGAAGTTGTAGCGGTAGTCCTGCCCTTTTTAATGTGTTCGTGTACTGGGTTGCGGACCGACAATAAATATCTCTTAGTCGTCCGGAAATAAGACGGCTTATCTTAAGCTTTGCAGCGTTTAGCTCGCCATTGTGTGACAAAGCGAAGGTGTGTACGTCGTCAGCCCATGTGGGACCACTGGCCTAAATTCTATGAGATACTTTTCTGCTCCTACCGAAACTCCTATGCTTCAGTTTAAATTGGCAGAAACGTCTCTTAGCAAACAGGGCCATATGGTGCCATATGGGCTGACGATGAGATCATTCAGTTTATATTGAATGTGATCAACCGGATCGGACTGAACGTCGGGAAGGCTAGTAACGCTGAATAGTCGGGCCGACCCTGCCCAATGACTGCCCAATGAAGGGCTACAGGCCGCATTCTGTAGCCCTATTTTTAATAGCAGTGCTAATAAATGCCCAATGAAGGTGGCTACAGCCCTTTAGAAATAGGGTGTATGCGTGACTGGCAGTCACGAGGTCGTCAGTTCGATCCTGACTAGCTCCACCATTTCTAAAGGGCTGTAGAGGCCATACTGATATTTGTACAGTAGAATTCCCTCATCTTTTCCCTCATCTTGTAGGTAACTCTCTTCGATGCTCTCGATCATAAACTTCTCGCATTTTTGGGGTCTTACGTCGTATATCCTTAACGTGTTTTTCTGTGTTTGACATGCTAATTTAAACCGAAGCAGAGGAGTTACCATCGCCCTCCTATTCGCAGGTTTCTCAGAATAGAACGTTAACGATGGTGCGCAAAAGGTTTCTAATAGATCATGCCTGTGCTACAAGTCTGAAGAAAAATTCCGAATTACTTTGTACTTGATTTGTACATTGGTGGCTTCAATAATTTCAATGATAGCGCCTTTATAGGCGGCGAACTTAGGATCAAACGCACTGGGCATGCACTCTTGTGCATCGGGATAGGCATGCTCACCGAGAAGGATTGCGCTCAGTGTTTCACGTCCAGAATCAGCTCAACAATCTTCTCGCCATGCGTGTTCTGCAGGAAGTGGTGAGCGTCAGCGAGGCCATCGAAGCGTGCATTCATCTCGCCAGCCCACTTTCGACCCCAAGCTTCCGGGAAGGTATTGTCGGTGCATCCCCAGATGAAGTGTACGCCTTTTTTCCACTCGAGCAGTGTGTGGTAGTGGAGGGTCTGGGCTGCGCCGTTTCCGTTGTCGTAGCTATCCACTGGAATCGACAGAGGAAACCGGCGCATACCGTTGTAGCCCTCATCCGGCAGACCGCGATATGGTGCTGAGAAGCCCTTGTAGTCTTCGGCAGCCCTACCCTTGAGGCTAGGATCCCTGCCTTCTCGGATGGCGGGGATGATGACCTCTGGCTCAGCCATTCCTCCACTCAGTGGTAGCAGGAGGGCAACGTCTGGCTTTGATCGATAGAATGTGCCGCCTTCGTGCCAATCATTGTTCCAGGCCCTAATAAACTCCGAGTATTCAAAACCCGGATGGTGCAGCCACGTGTTCATGATGACCAAATGCTCGAAGCGCTCAGGCATCATCGCCGCTTGCGCCAGACCCGTGGGGCCACCCCAGTCCTGGCACACGAGGGTGATCCGACTAAGATCCAGTCCGGTTATCAGCGAAGTCAGGATCTCTGTATGTCGGGCGATCGTGTACCAGTGGATGTCGACGGGCTTGTCTGAGCGACCGAACCCTATGTGGTCCGGTGCAATGCACCTAAAGCCCGCAGCCACGAGACCCGGAATCATGTGACGGTACAGAAAAGCCCACGTCGGCATTCCATGGAGCAGAAGCATGATTGGGCCGTCCTCTGGGCCTTCATCCACGTAGTGCATCCGCAGGTCCTGCCACTGGTGGAAGTGCGGCTCGTAAGGAAAGTTGGGCAGGTCAGTGAAGTTTTCTTCAGGAGTGCGAAGGTATTCAGTCAACGAACGGTCCTTTAAGTGTAAGAAGCATTAACACCATATTCCGGGTATTCAGAAAAATCTACCATTATGATTTGACAAGAACCGACAAACACTAAAATGGGCCCTGCATCAACGTGGGACATTAACCATTGAAATCAGTTTAAGATATTTTTTCAATCTAAACATCCCATAAATTACAGTCAATACTGTACATCGTCAAACCATATGAGACCCTAGCACTAAATTCTAAGAGACACTTTTCCGCTCCTACCGAAACTCCTCTACTTCAGTTTAAATAAGCAGAAGTGTCGCTTAGCAAACAGGGCCATATGGTACCATCTGGCCCAGCCCGCTCCAATGCCTGAACCTAACGACCACCTCTATGCAAACCAGGATGGTCGTTAGGTTGTCAAATATATCTGTCGTCTAGAGGGTTTTTACGCGATGCCCATCATACACTTGCTCTTCGTTGCATATCTCAATCGCGTTGAAAGCATCCATCATGTCTTTGCCATATACCTCTATGGCCACGTAAGTAGTGTCGTATTCGCTTGGGTTACCCCAAATGTTTACCCACATATAGTCAGTTTCGTTCGGTACGTTTTCGTGCACTGTCACATCTGCCAGATTAAAATCAGGAACGTTAACATTTGCCCCCCAACTTGAGTCGGGATTCTCGGCTCGGTATCTCTCAACGAAATCGGCAAATTCACCATCAATAACCTGTCTTAGGTCATTGAGGCTTTTCCCTTCGCGAAAAGAACAAAATTGATAGCCCACCTTAAATGCCCCATCAACTTTTGGTTCTTCAACTTGGTAGGAGTTAAACCCGTAGACTGCTTTCCACTCATCTCCGCCACAGTTTTCAACGTCTGGGTGTGCAGCATTTAATGTATCTTCGATCCCAGAGCTTAAATAGGCTTGCCATCCATCGTCGCGAGCATCTTTGTCTTGCCAGAAGAGGACAGTCATTCGATCAAAAGAATCAGATGACCAATCGCTAGGCTTTATATCAACTGAACGTAGCTCTTCCATACCGATGGCGTTTATCTCATCGATCCACATTTGATCACGAGCTGCTTGTGCTTGTTCTGAATATTGGTCACCATTTTTACACCAAATATATTCGGTGTAACCATTAGCTTGGTCTTCTGCAGCTTCAGAAGTCGTGGTGGTCACTTCTAAAGTCGATACGAGGTTCTCATTTCCATCGGCTTTGTCTGACTCTTGAGGCTGAGAACAAGATAGGAGTATCATTAGTGGCAATAACAAAATTTTTCTTTTCATTGTTTTCTCCATTATTTATAGTTATCAACTGGTCCTTTAAGCGTACCAAAAACACTTGAATTGTTTGACCTACAAAGGTTTTTACCTCCAAAAGAGAATACTTTCAAATAAGCTGAGCCTCATCGTCAGAATTTCACCCTGTTTCCGACAAACAGTATTTAAAGCCCGACAAACTGAAAGAGTACAGGAACCATTAACGCCCTATTCTGAGAAATCTGCAAGTATGATTCGATGGCACCACTGGCTGCACAAAAGGGCTGGTCAGCCGCAAGAGAGGAATACGACGCTACTACATTTACATCTTAAGGCATCTGGGTATCCCCTGAACCTCACCGGTTGATGATCGGTAGGGAGAAAGGAATTCAGGTGAGATGGCTTAACCGGTTACGTGGCTGGGTCGCTCGCCGTCCATCACCGCTGCCATTAACTACATCTGATCTTTATAAGTGCTATTTTGGAACTGCCTACTCTTTAGGCACATCTGAGCGGTCGCATCCTCAGTAATGAGCTGCCGTATCTGCTCAATAGGCGTAAGGTCATAATATTCGTCAAGTTCAGCAATCGCTAAATAAACAGCTTCCACCAGATCGGTAACAGCCGCCTAGATTCTCGCTTGTTTATAACCCGCCATTACTGCTAAAAAGGGCCTCGACAAATTGATGGCCTCACAACATGAAGAAAGTCTATTCCGCTGTTCTTATTGCGAATTTATTGATCGAAAGTGCTGGCGCATTTGCTCTGTTTGCCGCGCCAGAATTCCTTGTGGACGCGGGAAATGCCAGCGCGGTGTTGTGGTCCTGGAATTATGGGTTTGTGGCTCTTGCGGTTGGTAGTGCCGTTTTCTGGACCTGGCCCCATAGGGATAGTTTTACGGCCGCTGGCGCGGTGTTGGGTATCCTCTTCAGCTTTCACCTGGCCATTGCTGTTGCGCTAGCCATCGCGGATGAACTATTTGTCGATGTTATCCTGCATGGCGCTTTCGCGGTGTTGTGCCTGTACCTGTTTGCCCATCGATTGAAATGGTGCCTGCTTGATAACGGCGTTTAGGGCTAAGCCTTCACGGAAAATGGTAACGCGATTACCACGATGCAAGCCGCGATCAAAAACACAACATCGGTGATGAAGTATGGGATTATAAACAGTGATATTCCCGTAAAATAGGCGACGGGGGTTTTTGTTTCTTGCCATAAATAAAAAATCCAATGCCAATGCCCCCGAAAAGCGTTCCCCAAACCAGTACTGATGTATCTTCCATGTAAAGTTACTGCCTGTCTGCGAATTTGTTGAGTAACATTCTCGTTGGGACATTGGGAACAATTTTCCCATTTTAGTGAATCATAACTTTCTGGGAGAACTAAGCATGCAACTGAAGGACAAGAGAATTATCGTAACTGGATCAGCCCGT
>MDTC01044632.1_pt1 | contig 45544 bp, 57 predicted proteins | sample 811181 | NCBI WGS metagenome assembly MDTC01 (sample SAMN05326644, study PRJNA326480) | marine metagenome | isolation source: seawater | place: Pacific Ocean: North | collected 2011 | reverse complement strand
ATAACTGGTTCTCAAGGAATACAAGGCATAACTGGTTCTCAAGGCATAACTGGTTCTCAAGGAATAACTGGTTCTCAAGGATTAACTGGAGAAGAGGGAAAAACTGGTTCTGAAGGTGTAACTGGTTCTCAAGGAATAACTGGTTCTCAAGGAATACAAGGAATAACAGGAGAACAGGGAGTAAAAGGCATAACTGGGGACCAAGGGTCTGTTGGAAACCAAGGAATAACTGGTTCTCAAGGTATAACTGGTTCTCAAGGAGTTCAAGGAATAACTGGTTCTCAAGGACCTCAAGGACCTACTGGTAGTAAGGGGGCTACTGGAAACAAAGGACCTACTGGAAACCAAGGGGCTGTTGGAAACCAAGGGGCTACGGGAAGCCAAGGAATTACTGGAGTTCAAGGAATTACTGGACCATCAGGAGGCGGTGGCGGAGGCGGGGGCTTCGGCTCAGGAACTTTCAAATGGGCGCAAAGAGTTCCGAATAGTGGTGGCCCACCTGCTTCAAGAGGCCCTATGCCTACTACCTATACTAACGATAGCGTAATCTCAGGTATTGCACCTGTGGAATTTAATATTAGAGGAGGTCTTGCTTGGGCAGTTCCTTATCCGGGAACAATCAAGTGGATTAGTTGCGCCGCAGACCAAGCAGATATGGGTATCTTAGATGTGACTGTATGGCGAGCAGGAGCGTTAATTTCTGCATGGGGTGTGGGAGCATTATTAGTTCCAATACCACCATCAGCCGCAGGAGGATTTTACCCTAATGACTATGACTTCTGCGTTTATGAACCAACAGGAAGCCTAACTGTAATCTCAGGAGATGAGATAAGAGTTGAAGCAAGAAATGCAAATCCGGCCGCAGATGTGAATGTAGCGGCGTGTGTAGGTGTAAATTGGACCAGCAACACAGGAACTCCAACGGTTCAAACAGGGCCAGTCACATTTACTCCAAAGTAAATTAAATTACACTCCATTCGTGCTTAGTGCTATAATGAGTTCAATAATAAGTTTTAAATAGATTATAGATAATTTAAAATTATGCCAACGATAGGTTTAGTCATGACTACCTATAACGAAGAAAAGGTAATCAAGAGGTGCTTAGAATCAGTTCTCCCTTATATTGACTACTACTCTATCGGTGTGGATTTAAAAACTACGGACAACACGAAGTCAATCATCGAGGAAACTCTAAAGGATAAGACAGGAGTTGTTTTCGATTCTCCTTGGCGTGGATTTGCCGATGCGAGAAACCAAGCCTTTGAACATTTCACATGGGATGTGGATTGGTTTTTAATTATTGATGCAGATATGATATTGCATAACATAGATATGAGATTTGATAAGAACGATTTAGATAATGGGGAGTCGGGCTACCTTATCACAATAAATCAGAATGATACTTATTGGAATATGAATTGGTTGGTGAGTGGAAAATATAATTGGGTTTGGAAAGGAGTTTTGCATGAATATATTGAATGTCAAGATGAAATTAAACCCATAACCATTTGTAGGAATGATTTAATGATAACTCATCAGGGGGATGGGGGCGCAAGGCCAAAGGATTCTGCTATGTTCAAGAGAGATGCGGATGTTTTTCTTAATGAGATGGTAAAGGAAACCGACCCTTTCTTGATTCAAAGATATACCTTTTATTTGGCTCAATCTTATAGAGATGCTGGAATGGAGAAGGAATCAATTATTTTTTATCGCTTGAGAGCAAGAATGGGAGGGTGGCCGGAAGAGGTTTATCTTTCTTATTATTATGCAGGTCGGCAAAGTAATGATATTGAAGATTATTTTCATGCGATGGATGTAATACCCACAAGAAGTGAAGCGTTAGCCGATATTTTACACAAGGCTATTGAAGATGATAATATGGAAAACATCAATAGAGGACTACATTATTATGATAAAGTAATGGAAGATAATTTAAGTTGGAATACTGAGGGATTGTTTTTTGTTGATAAAATAACTATACTTCATGATTGGGCGGCTATTGCTATGGGTAAGGTAGGAAGAATAGAGGAATCAAAAAAGATGATGTTGAAATTATATGATGAATATCTTCATAATGAAGATTATCAAAATGCAGACAGATTGAAAAACAATTTATCACTATTTAAAGAGCAGGGGTTTTAATGTGGGGAAAAGAATATTAATCAATTCTGAAAATTTTTATCCCTTACAAGGTGGAGGAGAAAAGCACTTAGAACAACTTTTACAAAGACTTATATCAGATGGATTTGAAATAGAAGTAATTACAGTAATTCCTGAAATCGAAGGTTATGAGAAAGATTTTAATTACCCTGTGCATAGGATTATAGAAGGAAAGGTTTCATCTGAAGAATTGAATGGATTATCCGTTTGTGATTTTATATGGGGGTCGGAAATTTCCTATGCATCTAATTATTTTGGGAGGAAGCATCCTAATTTATCTAATATAAAACAGATTGAAAATAGTATAAAAGAATTTATCAATAATTCCGATAAATTTGATATTTACATAGGAGTAGGTCAATTTGGAGCAAATATACTTAATTTGGAATCTGATGGAGGAGATATTCCTAAACTAATAAAGGAAATTAATCCTAAAGGTAAAACTTTCTATTTAGAATATGATATGTATCATTTTACAAATCCTCACGGAGATAAAATAAAAATTTCTAAGTGGGATTATGTGGATTATATTCTATGTTTAAATGGTATGGAAATGAATCATAATAGTGTAAAAAATAAAAATGAAAAAATATATGTTCCTCCTGAAATAATAAAGGAAATATATCCTTTAAATTCTCTCAAGGAATGGGAATCAAGACCTTATGATTTCGGTTTTGTTTCTCCTCTTTATCACAAAGGAAACTCTATTGTCCGAAGTTTAATGATAGATTATCCTAATTCTAATTTTTTAATAAAAAAACCATCTTATAGTAGTTGTTATGATTTAGAGGTAATATATCCCATGATAGCAAATAATTATGATATTCTTGGATGGGTTGAAGATATAGATAGGGATTTTTATCGAAAATGTAAATTCATTTTATATCCTTCTTTAAACGAGGGTTATGGCATGGTTTCAGCAGAAGCAATTTGTAATGGCTCTATACCTATTATAAATGATACCCAATCAAATAGGTGGGTTAATGCTAATTTTGCATACTATATTGATAATGAGTTAAAAAATAATCCTATACTTTATAATTTTGATTATTATATGGCAAATTATCTTTTGGTGAATCAAAGGTGGGATGAAGAAATCAAGAATATTTTAAAAACATCTTCTGAAGAACATTATAAATTCATCAAAGAATCACAAGAAGAGGTTCTTTCTCATCACCAACTACGATTTGATAAGATGTATGATGAATTTGTTCGTATTCTTAGGGGGGCTGACTGTGAAAATATTATTGGGAACTAACCTTTTTTATCCTCTATATGGTGGTGGGGAGAAGTGTGTTATTGATTGGTTGAGTGACTTTGTTAAAATGGGACATGATGTAACTGTCATCACTACGATGCCGAATATAATAGGTTATGAAAAGGAATTTCCCTTTGAGGTTATTAGATTGAATCCTGCTCACCCCTATAATGAATTCATTGGAGATTATAGAAATCAAACCATCCATATGAATTCTCAGTATGCTCTATCTCTCTCTAATACTGTTTTAGATAAAAGACATTATTCGATGCTATTAGCGTTGGAAAAGATTAAAGATAGAGATTTTGATATTTACATTGGTTATGGGAAATGGGGAAGTTGTTTGAAAGATGAAGGATTGAGTTTTTGTAGTATTTTAAAAGATAGATTCCCCCACATAATCACCCTTTCACTTACATGGGAGTATAATACAGGAGGGTTGGAATGGGATTCAGATATGTTCCTAAGTTGCTCTCCTTATGATTTAACCAAAAATATCCATCTTAATGAAACGCAAGGTGAGAAAAAGGTTCTCATCCCTAAACAAAATACATTTGAACCTATTTCTGATTATGATTATTCAGAATGGGAAAAAAGACCTTATGATTTCATATTTAATAATCTTGTAACAACTAAGGGGGCAGAAACTTTATATAATATTATTAAAAAACTCCCTGAAAAGAAATTTCTTATAAAAAGAGGTAATTGGGGTGAAGATAAAATTTACTATCATAGATTTAAAGAGTTGGAAAATGTGGATATAGTTGATTGGGTTGAATCTATGGAAAATGACTTTTTTAGAAAAGGGAGGTATTTAATTTACCCTTCCGTATTTGAAGGTTTTGGTCTGATGCCAATGGAAGCCGCTATGCAAGGAACTATTCCAATTTGTTCAGATATAGATATTCTCAGATATTCATCTTCCCCCCATAGTATTTTTGTTTATTCTGAATATGTTACTAATAATCCCTTTAATATTATTAATAATAGAGAAGAATTACATAAATTTGACTGGGAGAAAATTTCTGATGATTGGGTTGAGAAAATTAGACATTTAGATGATAATGAAAGAGAAATTAAAGAAATTTATAATTCGTTGAGATTAGTAAAAAATAATGTGGATGAAAGATATGAAACTGCCTTAACATCATTTCTCAATAGTTTTAAATAGATTTAGCAATATAGATGGGTGTGAGAGGATTGCTAAAATGAAAACTCCAACTGTAATGCATGACGAAACTGGGTTGCCAACATGGTTTTTGATTGGCTCTAACTCCCTTTTTTATCCCCTTTTGGGAGATGAAGAAAGGACTCTAATCAACTGGCTTCATGATTTAAAGGAAGAATATAAGTTTAATCCTATAATAATCACGGCATTTCCTGAAATTGAGGGGTATGAAGATACCATTCCATTTGAAACCATTAGGTTATCGGCTAAGGTTGAATATAATAGAAATTTGATAATATATTTGAATAAAATACGAAATGAAAATATTGATACTAATATATTCATTCCAGTTTTGAAAAACCGATTCGATATTGATTTGGAAGATTCATCTCAATGGAGTGATATTAAAAATCTCGTAGCCAATAGATTTCCATTTAGTATTTTTTTGGCGGTTGATGAGTGGGCTGATGAGAAACTTACTCCATTAATCGTGAATAATTTAAATCCTGAACACAATCTTGATTATATAAGGGATATTATATCTGTTAAATTATCACACGAAGTATATGGTGCAATTGAAAAAGATACTAACTGTGATTTATTTCTCCATAGTTCTCCCTATGAATATATTAGGAATGAAAATTCAATTACCTTTTATGAATCTCATGAAGAAAATAAAACAAGATTGTTTCTCTATCCAAAACCAAAACCTTTCAATTCAAGAAAGTCTTTTAATTGGAACCCGGTGGGGTGGAATTCTCGACCTTATGATTATATTTATTATTATCCGACCATCTCCAAAGGTTCTCCCATAATAATTAATCTTGCTTTAAACTACCCGAATAAAAAATTCTTAGTGTGGAATGCCGATGATTTAATTCCTAAATCTTATGAGGATTATGGTTTTTGGCTTGAGCAAATGGAAAAAATAGATAATATAGATATAATAAAAAAGGGTGACGATTTCACCAATCAGTTTTTACGGCAAGGTAAATTTTTACTTTATCCATCTATATTAGATAGCATTGGTTGGCTTCCTGTTGAGGCAGGTATGGAAGGGACTATTCCGATGTGTTCAGACACAAGTTTTCTCAGACACTCGGCAGGACCATTCGCCGAATTTGTATATGATGAGGATATAACTTTCAACCCGAATAATTTGATATTGGATAAAACTGAAATACATAATTTAAATTTCTTAGAAATTACAAAATCATGGATGAAAAGAATTGATTTCTTAGATGATAATCCTCTCTATGTTGCAAGATTGTGGGACAATCTTAGACACATCCGCACTTATGCCGAAAATAGGTATGAATCTCAACGAGAATGGTTTAGGCAATTGATTAATAAAAATATCTATAATTGGATAGAAACTTCCGACAAGATTTAAATAGGTTATATGTTCCAAATTAATTATGGAATCTAAAAAGAGTGCGTTGATAACAGGTGTAAATGGGATGGATGGAAGCCATCTAGCCGACCTCCTCTTATCTAAAGGATATGTAGTATATGGTATGGAAAGAAGGTCTTCCGTAAAAAATAGGACTAATACAAAACAATTGGAAGACAACCCCGATTTCCATTTCGTGATAGGTGATATGAGTGATTCTGAATCTTTGAGAACAATTCTTTTTGAATGTGAACCTGATGAAATCTATAATTTGGCCGCACAGTCTTTTGTAGGTTCGTCTTGGAAGATTCCTCTTGAAACTTCAGATACTAATGGATTAGGAGTTCTTAGGATGCTCAACGCTACTAAACAATATCAAGATAATAGTGGAAAAATGGTTAAGTTTTACCAAGCATCAACAAGTGAGATGTTTGGCAAGATGGTTGAGAATCCTGCTAACGAGAATACTCCTTTTTACCCTCGCTCTCCCTATGGTATCGCTAAGTTGTATGCTTATTGGATGGTAAGGAATTATAGGGAGTCCTATGGAATGTTTGCTTGTAATGGTATTCTTTTTAATCATGAGTCGGAAAGAAGAGGAATCGAATTTGTCACTCGAAAGATTACTGATGGAGTAGCACGAATTCACTTAGGATTGCAAGATAAAATTTCATTAGGTAATTTAGAGGTTTGGAGAGATTGGGGGTATGCCCCTGATTATGTCGAAGGTATGTGGTTGATGCTTCAACAAGATAATCCTGATGATTATGTTTTAGCGACCAATCACGCACATAGTTTAGAAGAGTTGTTAGATTGTGCATTCAAGGTCGTAGGATTGGATTGGCGTGATTATATTGAGCAAGACGAGCGTTATATGCGCCCTGCCGAAGTTCCCTATCTAAAAGGGGATGCATCGAAGGCTCAAGAGCAATTAGGTTGGAAGCCTAAGACCTCATTCGAGTCAATGGTAAAGATAATGGTCGAGAATGATATTCTGCTAGTGGGAAATAATTAAGTAGTAAAAGGATTATATCTTGATTATGGCTACTTCTCAAACTTGTAGTGAATGTAACCAAACCTATGATAGCGATAGATTGGGAACTGGGGATAATTGTCAATATTGTGAGATTAAGGCCTACTTAGGTGATGAAGATTTTAATAATCGCTATAATTAGAAATTATTAAATATCAAAACGGTTATGTTAAATTATGCTGAATGTCAATTTTATCAATACTGGTGAGGTTGATTTTGATGGGGATATATATAAAGATGACGAGGCCTTGAATAATTGGGTTGAACTCATTAAGAAACTTACTGGGAATATTTACTCATTTAATATGAATGATTTCAAAATTCGAGAGATTCTAAAGGATGATGGGAAACTATGGAAGGTCTATGTATTCGCCAAAGCAATCGAGAATAAAGATGGGGATAAGGGAGTCGTAACTCAATCTATCGTCATCTATAAACTAATGGCTTCAGAAAAGGGCTATCAAATATATAACCTATATCAAATAGGGGCAGTTGCACCTAAATCCGATAGTGATGAGGCTTTAAATAGGTTCTTGGAAAAGATAGAGGAATCCATTCTTTCATCCCTGTTGGAAATAAAAGAAAGTTCCAAAAAGAGAATCATATTCTATGAGAACATAAGAGAGAGTAATGTCCTTTATAAAGTTTATGATGATATGGAAACTGAGTCGGAAAAGGAAAATCTTATTGTCAAAATGATTGAAAATGGAACATATAAGGATGGCGAAACTAAGGTATTGGTTCTAATGAGATTCAAAGGTAAGAAGAAATTTAAAATCTTTGATGAGATAGAGGAAGCGTCTGATTTTTCTCGATTAATTAAAACGACCTCTCCTCGCACCACATACACGACAATGGTAACAAAACCTATTTTTGAAGGAGATGGTTATAAGATATATGATACCATTAATTATGCGGGTGTATCTGAACTTGTGGATTTACATAATGAGAATATGACTAAGCAAAGGGAGGGTGATTACTTTAGGAAAATTATCAATAAACCAAAATCAATTATTTTGGTTGCAAAGGATGATAATGGTAATATAGTAGGATATATTCTTACAAGGCCTGAATACTCTCCTGTTTTGCGTAATTCTAAGGGACTCTATAATACTATGAATTTTGTCGGTATTGTGGTTTCTCCGAAGATGAGAGGTAAGGGAGTGGCTCAAAAATTAATTGGACTTATGGAAGAAAGAGTCAAAGACATAAATCAATTTGAATATATCTTCGGCCATGTTAGATTTAGTAACAAATCTGCTCAAAGATTATATAGAAAATTGGGTTATTCTCTCTTCCCAGTTGGTCGATACAAAGATACTAAAGAAATTAAATACAGATTGTTTAAGAGATTCAAAAGGCCCGATGTAGGTAGGCATTTTAATGAATTTAGAAAGGAAATAATCATAGGATTTGTATTGGTCTTAGGGCATGAGATGATACATCAGATTAGAGATTATTAGAGTAAGATATAAATAGTAAAGCGTATTTTTATTAAAGACATGAAGGAAATCAATTATGCCTTTTCAATAGGAAGTAATTGTGATTCGACCTTCTTTATTAGACATTATAAACTGAGTAAATTCTCAGGTCCTTTTGATTGGGTCTATGTGGATTTTAATAGTGCTTTGAAAAATATTGAGCAAAAATTTGAAAGATATACTAAAGACCTTTTTCACTATAATCATGATACTGATTATTCTGATATGGGGGTTGAGGAATTGAAATTGTATTTAATTAATAAGGAGTATCACAATCAAGTTGATTATAGATTGGAAAATATTTCTGATATTGAATTTGAGTTGCATCCTAATAAGAGGTATTTAAAGGATTTTTATATTAATCAACATTACTTGCCTGATGAGATAACTCCTAATTTGGTTCAATGGAATCGCTCATGTTGGTTTCCACACCATGATTTTAAGGATAATGACAAGAATAATGTTTTGATAAATAAAATTAATGTTTTTAATAAAGTTCATGGAAATCAGAAGGATAATATCTTATTTGTTGGTTTTAATAAATTTGAAAATATACAAGATGCTTATTATGAAATAAGAAAAATTACAAGAAGTTATCATCAATCAGATTTAAAAAGTGAGTTGTTTTATATTATTCTTGCCCCCACTAATACTCCTCCCGAAATTATTAAACATGAAAATGTTACTTTTTTCCTAAAGCACTTTGAGGGAGTGTATCAATTTGAAACTGATGATAAACATCCCGAAGCATTTGAATATTTAAATAAGATATACAAATTAAATATATTGGATAAACCTAATGATATAGAATATTTACCATCTTCTAATGAATTTCCTGATATTATTGATTACTATAATTTGGGTTATTGATTTTCCCACAATCTCTCTTGTTTCTTAGTATTAGGGACTCTAAAGGTTTCTGAAACCCAAGAGGAGATAATATGGTAAAGTTCATTAGTATAATCGTTGCAACCATATCTTTGTATTAATTCCTCCATGAGAGCATCATATTTATTGACCGAACCCTTAGATACAGTAAGAATAATATTTCCCGGACAGGTTATTTCAACTTCCTCTTTAGAGAATGGGTCTGTTTTTTTATCAATGACTGTTATACATTTACCACTTAACGGTGGCCTCCTATAAGATTCTCCACATTTGGTGCATCTAACTTTTTGTTGTCCAAAAGCCCTTAGATTTCCTCTCATATCCCTAATTAAATGTCTATCAATTAACCTACTCGCTTGGTCTTTATTATCAACTGAAGTTAGAGTTGTTCCTAAAGCAAACTGCACCATAGTTTTCATACGCATGGAATCTAATGTATTATAAGGATTATCTCTAGGACCTGAGTTACAATCAATAGTTTCATGGGTATAGCCAAAGCCTTCATATTGTTTATCGCTCCCTAATACATCATCGACAGTTAAAACTCCAAACCTGCTCGCATCTTTAGCCAAAGGAGTTTCTTGACTCCATTCATAAAATTCAACAGGGTATTCCCACCCTATATCAAGATTTAGTGCTTCTTTATCAATTTCTGAAGGATTAATACTGGTAGTTAGAATTAGTGGAGCATCCATCTGCCCTCCTCTAAATGTTGAAAGAAACTCTTTACTAAAATTAATTAGACCATCTAATAAAAACATAACGCAATCAATATCGCCATCACAATTTCTTCTCTTTGCGGCATGAAAAAATGGGTGTCCATAATGTCCCTTAATATCTGCTAATCCAATAATCCTACATAATATGGCTCCTGAAGTGTGTGGGGCTAAACCCATCATCAATTGGCCGAATAAATCTTCAACAGTTTCACAATTATAAAAGGGTTTCATTCCATATAACTTAACTAACATCTCATCAATATATTTGGTTGTATTTAATAATTGTTCTGCCAATTGTAAAGATAATACAATATCTTGAATCTTTAGTTCAACTACTTCATCAACTGAATTTACATCATAACCTAATTCTTGTGCCTTTTCTAAAGATAAACCAATTTCACTAGGCTTAAAATGGGTCATAGAAATATCAACCATATCATATCTTGTAGTCCCATCTCGAAATACACTCAAATCATTTTTATATCTAATAAATCCCTTTGCTAAATTTTCAGGAATCAATTCAGAAGAAATCATCCCCTTTACACCTTTAATTGGTTCATTAACATAAGTATCTAACTTCTCCTTAGCATCATCCCATAAAGATTTTATATCATGTTTTTTATATTTGGTTTCAACAAAATTTGTATCTTTTCCACAACAAACTCCAAAGATAGTTTCCCCATCACAAATTTCACAATGCCTAATCCCCATATCTATTTTTGATTCTTTAACAATTGCATCATAAATTTTTCTTTGATTACCCACATCATGTCCTACTGGAAATAGTGAATGTATTTTAGGTTTCATTTCTCTTAATTTAGCCCCTTCCGGCTTTCCCATCCTAGCCCCAATAAAAGAAGTAATATTCTTCTTTATTTCATAATCTGAGAGGTGTTCAATATATTCAAAACCATTTGAAAAGGAAGATATATTCTCCCTAAATAACTTATTTTTTGAATATACATTCAAAAGAACACTTATATTATCTCCATAAAGATAATATTGATTTTCTTCTAAGCCCACATTTACATTTATTTTATAGGCAATTTCAAGTTGGTCTTCCGAAATATATGCTATTCCCTTACATAAGTCAATTTTTATGGTGTCAAGAAGGGTTTTTATCTCTTCTGCCTTAGCCATACTAAAATGAGCGACATATTCGGGAGCCATAGGAAGATTCATTGTTCGAGATTGGTTTAGAGCATCAATAAAAGATTTCGGATATTTATCAACAATCTTTTGATGCCACTCAGGAACATAGGGAGAGGGTATAATAGGATGATTGTTTTCTATAAATTCTCCAACTGGGACAAGTAGTTCTCCCAAATCCCATACTTTTTGAATAGGCCAGTCGGCATCAATAGGTAATCCTATTGGAATTTCATCTTCATTTAAAATCCTTCTTGCAGTTCCATCTTTGAATTGAATATAAGGTCCATCAATCGTTTCACATGGAGTCACAACAGTTGCTTTACCGGGTCGCTCATATTTCATTTGAGTTCCTGTTATCAAAAACCCTGCTAAGGCTCTCATCGTAGCAGGGTGTATAGAGGTCGTTGCAAGCCCACCTAAGCGACTTCTTCCATATCGGAGGCGAAGACCACCCTGATGCATAGGAAGGCCTAGAATGGGCCTCCCTGCAAGCACATCTCCTAAGAATTTATAAGATGGTTCAATATCATTGGATTGTTCTGTGTTTTCTTGAATAAATTCAGCCAACCATTCCCATCCATCTAATTTTAGGGTCGTTGTATATTTTAAAATTTTGGGGGCTTTAAGAACTAAACCTTCACACATAACTAATACTGCCCCCTCTCTAACCTTATTACTTCTAACTCTAGGTAAATCTCTTTGTCCCGAAACTTCTTTTCCTACTCCTTCTCCATCAAGGTATATGGGACAATTTTTAGCAATAATTTCTAATTGGGGATTCGATGGCCTATATTGTAACCCTCTAGCATAAATGGAAACCTCTTCCTTATACCTCTCAATCTCCTTATCCGTGATTAGTGCTTTAGCAAGATTAAACTTCCTTCTCAATATATCTGCAATCAAAACTGATAGAGCCTGACCCGTTCCTCCTGCCGACCTAATAGGTCCTGCATAAGAAACATTTAAACAATTAGTTCCGTTATCATTCTGAATTACATTAGCGGAAACCACTCCTTCTAGTGGTGCTACAAGAATCCCTTCAGTTAAAACGGCTAATCCTGCACAAACACCATGATAACAAGAGATTGATATTTTAATAGGGTTATCAAATTCTTTTTGTTCATCGAACAATTTTAAAGTTGCTCTCCAATCGTGATTTGAACCACAAGTAAATTTAATTGTAGCACCCTCGCACGAAGGACAATCACTTTCTCGCCATCCCTTTTTGACCTTTCCAACACCCTTACACTCAGGGCATTTCTCAAACTTACCGTATAAGTAAGATTCAGCCGCTACTATTTTTGATATTTCAATGGCTACCATTTCACGATTCCCCTCATGCAATAGAGTAAGTTCTCTAATTTGTTCTGCGGTTTTTCTCGGTCTTAGAAAATCTAATAGTTTCTGAGTCCTGTCGGCTAAGTCTTCGGCTTGAGGAATCTCAACATAGTTTTTTGGGTCAAACCCCTTTGACCGTGCTACCTTGGCTATTTCATATTCAGCATCGCATTTTTGCTTGAGAAATGAAATGTATTCACCATGATTCATGGTTTAAAATGATTTTAGACCTATATAATGATTTGTGTTATCTTGGTTCTAAAATTGGTTTGTATATATTGTATTCATCACCATCAATAGAATGGGTAATTTTAGGTGGAGAGAAGGTGATTTCTTCTTGTAATTTTTCGGAGGATATTACAATAATAAAATTAGCCCCATAAATCCATTCATTCCCGTATGAAAAACCTTGATGGTTATACAAATTTTCTTCATCAAAATGTTCTTTTTTAATATATCTAACCATCTTCCATTCTAAAGGAGTTTCTATACTCCTCCTAAACCCATAACAATTAAGTTCGGGGAGGATGAAGGCTAATTGTTTGTCTAATTCTTTATTAAACCCTAATGGTATAGTTATAAGATAATTCTTTGAAGTAGTAATAATTTGTAATAGTCCTGCTAATGCTTCTAAATTACTCCTTTTTTTATTACCATATTCACTCGTTCCAAAGTGTTCTAAAGTTGATATACACAGAACATTTTCACCCCGTATATCACATTCTGATAACCTTTTCTCATCATCTCCTTTCGGGTCAAAACAGTCAATTATTCTTTTAGCATCTATTCCATAATAAGGCAATACTGCTCCTACCTCTATAAAATTAGGGTTTTTTTTAACGAACTCCATTCCTAATGATACTTCAACACATCTCTCATTAGAGATGGTGGAATTATAAGTGTGATAAAAATAGGTAAAATTCATACTTTTTAAATTATATTACACCTATTAAAGACTTGTGTTGCTTTTGGTAGCGGAATAATGCTTGTTCCTTCATCTTAGCCTCAATCATAATATCAATATCTAAATCATAGTTATCTATGTATTGATAGATATAGTCGGAATGGGCAGGAGTTTCTTTTTCCTCACCTTGTTCAACAGTTTTAGACTCAGAATAGTGAAATACTGGTTTAATATCCCATGTTGAATAGGCTAACTTGGCCGCATCTTCTTCCGACAAACCTCCTGTGTTAAACTTGTGGTGATGATAATCAAATACGATTGGTATGCCTGTCTTGATATAAACACCATGATATAGGTCAAACACCGAATATAGGTTCGCACGGTCATCATTTTCTATCGTAAGACGCTTGAGAACTGAGTCGGATAGTAAATCAATATTCTTAACGAACCTATCTATTGCAGAATCCTTATCACCATAAGCCCCACCAAGATGAATGTTAATTTTATTATAGTGGGATGGATGAAAACCCATTGCATCAAATATTTCAGCATGAGCCTCCAAGTCTAAAATGGTCTTATCGACAACATTTTCATGAGGGCTACAAAGAACATTGAATGGACCGGGATGTGTAGTAATGCGATGACCTTTTAAAGTAGCATATTCACCTGCCTCTTCGAGTAAATTTAATATGATGGGTGCTTGAGGTAGGTCTTTGATATGATAGCCATGTTCGGGATGGCTCATAAAAGGGAATATCTCAGATGAAAGACGATAGAACCTGATGTTGTTAGCCTCGTTCCATTCTAATATAGTAATCAAATCAGTAAGATTCTGAATAACCAACTCCGAAACTTTTTCATACCCTTCGGCTACCAAAGTAGCCATTCTTAATGTTCTATTAGTGTATATTTTCCTTTCTCTTAGTTCTGCATTCAGACAAGCATAACCTAACATAACTTTAACGCCTTATACTATCCTTATAAATCTAACTACTAAACTCATTCTTAATTTTAGGATATTCTTCTTCCAACACATCAACAATTTTTTCTATAAATTTTTGTGTTTCCTTTACATCCGTGTTAATCATCTCCTTAAGATTGAACATTACCCAATAAAATTGCCGAATCACATCCTCCACAGTCACCGAAATCTCATCCTCGGCTCTAAATGTGCTATCATATTTTAAAGAATTAATTTGAATCTTTATTTTGTCGCATATATCTCTAATTCTTTCAAGAGTCAATCTTTTTCTTCTCTTATATGTTATTGTTGAATAATAATCTATTCTCTTTAATGAATCCACTAACCTTTCCAATTCTTGAATTTCCTTAGTTACTGCTCTTACACCAGTCTTAGAGGGTGAATTATACCTTTCTTCATACTCCCCATCTAATCTCATTTTTTTTTGCTCGTAATTTACTGCACAAACAGGACCACAAAAGCCTTTTTTTCCTTGGGGGGTGAAAACTACTACTACATCCGATATAGTATCACAATTACTACATTTTGAACCTTTCTTAATTCCCAACATTAAAATTAATATAGTCCACTACTATTTAAATGTTATTACAGTAATTATTGAAAAATCTCTTCCATTATTATCTCATCTGAAGTCATATTTGTAAGTAAAATATCCACATTATCCCCTTCCATGAAAATAGTTGTTTCTTTAGTATTATCTTCACAAACAATATAGAAAACATAATTTTTAAAATTATTATGTCCTTGTTTCATAAACCATTTACTAAGTTCAATCGCCTCTAAGAATTTTTCTCTATCTTCATAATGTATTATTAAATGACCTCGGCAAAAACCACTATGAATATTAAATTTATATCCATTAAGTAAATCTAGTAAGTAATTCATAACTCCCTCATCCTCAACAAAAAACTCATCATCCGATATTTTTTCATTACGATAGTCCTTCTCAATGCCTTTTAAACTCTTATTAAAATACTTATTTAATTTATAGGTAATCATAATATTATCATAATCGTTAAAATTCTTATCTCTATTTTTAAATTTGTTCCACCCATAGATAAGTGATGAAAACAACCCCACACCTAATATTTCGTGAAATGTGAATAACATGATTCAATATTCTGCTTCTAATATATAAAATTATTCTTTAGTGAGTAATGTAGTTCATACAAAAATAATCTTTCTATTATTTCCAAATTATCCAAGTATGCTTGTTTTTTGTTCAAATTGTCTTTCCATACTATATAGAACTCATAATCTTTGAAATTCTTATGACCTGATTCGATGAACCACTTACACAACTCCCTACTATCAAGAAAATCTTCCCTATTTTGATACTCTATAAGGATATTAGCCATGCAATATTGGCTGATGAAAGTGTGTTCTGTTCCTTTGAGTAAATCATAGAAATAATCATTTATCTCATCATTATCAACAAAGAACTCTTTATCTGTTATTTTTCCCTCACGATATTCTTGAGCAATAGTTTCAAAATCCTTTTTCATATGTCTTTTAACTCGAAATGTGATGAACACTTCGTCTATGTTTATTTCTTCTTCCTTCTTAAAGAACTTCTTAAACATTAGAGATATTCCCTCAACTTTTTTACTTCATCATAGAATGAAATTCGAGAAATCTTTTTAACAATATTTTCTTGAGGCGAAGATTTTTGACGAGTTCTCATCTCTTTAGCCCAATCTTGGTAATCAATACCTCTTTGTTTTTTAAATTCCTTCAAACAATTATTGCAAAACGGTAATGCAAGAAATAGTGATTCATCACGCATCCATTCATCATCCCAATTTCTGCCATTCAAATCATAACCACAATAATTGACCCATTTAGTTCCCCAATCAGGATTGAAATTAAAATGTCCTATATGTCTAACCTTTGGTATCAATTAACCACTTCCTTTTTTGACTTGAAGAATAGGGGAGTCGTTCTGTATCTGATAATAATACTACCGAATAACAACAACATAATTAGGGTTAGGGTTTGTTGAATGAAAAAACTGGTGCTTTCAATATATATGGCGTAAAACCACCAAGAACCATTACATAACAATAAGATGATAGTAGTCCATAAACTAAAATCATCTGTTTGTTTTCTTTCTAACATTCTCGCAATTTGTGGAATCCATGAAGTTAGCGAAAATATGGCAATAAATGACATTATAGATTCTATTATAGCACTATCCACGAATTTCACCTCTCACCATACAATTTTTCCCAACCTTCTATTACTTCATCATAAGGTATGTGCTGATGACAAACTAAGCATCTCGCATAGTGATATTCAGTAGCATTATATTGACTTCTATTACATATACAATAGCCATTCAAAAAAATCACTCCTTTGTTATATAGTCTTGGTGTTCCTGTGGCAACCTGTGTTTTCTCCTTTCGGCAAGATTATTTATATATTGAGCCGCCGATTTAACACCATCCTCAAATCTCTTCTTGGCGACTTTATCTCCTTCGGGAACTAACTCCATCTTTAATTCATTAATAGTTTCTGCTATCAAGTTAGAATCCAATATCGCATTAAAAACCTCATACTCAACATGAGTTACAGTCTTTGCCCTCATCTCATCACAACCCACTTACAACACCCATCAGTCTTGATTCTCAAATCAGTTATCTTCATACCGCAATTATCGCACTTCATGATATTATTGGTGATGAACACCTTTATCAAAGTTCCGATTATATACATCTCCGTTTTCTTCGATTTTTTGGTCTTCATAAGGAGATGCGACCCTACGATATAACTCCAATTTACAACACTCTAAAACTCCAATGAAATCATTGATAAATGAATATGAAACTCCATTAGCCTCTATCAATCCTTGAGCAACGGAAGAAATAAAATAGTTTAACTTTCCTCTAAAATTCCCATTTCTTAAATTCGTAATTAAAGCCCCTGCAATATCATCTAACTGATTTCTTTCATCCTGTGTTATGTATGGCATCATTATAGGATTTTAATATGACCTATATAATCTTATCTTATACACCCAAAGACAATCTAAAACAATCATCACACAAATCTTTGGAATCCTTTGTAGGTGTTATTTTACACGATATACAAACCATCTATTCTTCCTCCAATTTCTCATTATACGCTCTCTCTTTACGAGTAACGGGGTCAAATATCTTACGCCCCAAATTTTTCCTTCCTTTCTTAATAGGAGTATTTTCTTCATCATTCTTTTTCATTTTTTGCCCCCTTGTTGGAATTTTCCTCTTTACTAACCTTCTTCTCTTCCTTCTTTTTATCCCTTTTGATTTTATCCTTATTCATCGCTTTAATTAATTCTTTTTTAGGAGGACATTTTTTCATCTCTCTCATAAACCAAAACTCACCCAGTATTCCTGCTACACACACACACATCACGGTTGCCGAGATTATCTGTCCGTTTTGAAAAATCAATTCTGCATTACTATTAACTTCTTGTCTAAGTTCTAATTTACTACTATTGAATAACCCTAAAGCCCCGATAAATGCCCCTACCATGTATTGACTGATTTTTGCATAACTCACAATCACTCCTCCTCGAAATCACCAGTATGAATAAATACTTGCGTTCCATCTTGAGTAATATTATTATTCATTGCATAGTAATTAATCCTATGTGTCACTAACTTTCTCTTTTTACTCAACTTTCCATTTCGTTCTGAAAACTTAACTCTATTTCTATCTATCTCGGAGGATAGCCTTCCTCTCTTATGTCTTTTTGTTACCATTCTATCACCTCATTCTTCTTCATCGCTGATTTTTCTCAAAAAGGCGTAGGGAGTATCAAATTTCACCAATTGATAATCTGCTACTTCACTTCCATCAATAGAAATCGGGAAAATTCTCCCTATCAATTCCTCATCTTCGGCAAGAAGTCCTCTTACCTTGATAATCTCAAATCCCATATCATTCACTCCTTTTTATCTCTTGGAACGATTTCCAAACGAGAATCACAAGTTCCGAAGTTTTTGTCACCCCAAACTACGAATCTCCTCAATGGAACGAAAATAGGTGAAGTAATCTTCCCAACCATATTCCTTAAACCGTTCATAATCGCTATTTTAGACTTACACCTATATAAAAGTTATCTCTTTCCACCAAAATAAGGTTTTCCATGCCCTTCTGCGAGCAAAGTTTCGGTCAAGTCTGTGTTTTTATCTTCACCCTCATCAAAATTAATGATAGTTATCTCACCCAAACAACGCCCAAATTTCCCAACACCGTGCGACTTTAGTATAATCTTATCTGCGGCTTGGATAAGTTCTTCGACTCTCGCCGTAGCCTCCTTACCACGCTTCTTCTCCTCCAAATCCCTTGTTCGTGATTCAGGTGCATTAATACCATAGAGCCTGATGCGAATATTATGGTGAATTTTAAAACCCAAATCCACTTGAGCATCTATTGTATCTCCATCAACCACTCGTAATACTGTTATTTCATACTCATACATAATTAGGGGTATGATACATTAACTATTTAAAAATTCCCAATAATTTAAGTAGCAGTAGCACAATGTTATTTTATGTCATCCTCAACTCCTTGGATAACGGATAGTAATAATGACTCTATTTGGCATTATAGTGAATTTGCTCGTTGGATTGTGGAAAATAGAGAATTGATAAAGGATAAGATGATTGAGGAGAATAATATTAGAGAGCAAGGAAATAGAGGCATTGGTTATGTAAAGCCTCAGATGGATGAGATAATGGTTTTTCAGAAGGTGAGTAATAGTAATTCCCTGTTTTCCACAAAGGATTCCAAGCCGCTTCGAGGATTGCCTACCTATTATTATTGGTTTAACTATTCGACACACCCTATGGCAGAACAATATCTAATTGATGATAACCAAATATATGATTTTTTATCTGTTAGTGATTTAGAATCGAAGGATTATAGTCAATTAAGGAGAATGGTTCAGACACCTAATGATGCTTGGTTGGAGGGGAATTTGAGAATTGATTGGGACTTTTATCGAATCAAATTCAAAGATATTATGAACGAGACACATTTTATGAATTGGAATCAAACACCTTGGGAGGATTTGAAATGAATTATAATGACCTTGATTTGTATGATATTACAAAGTTGTTAAAAGATTTTTTTAAAAATAATCCTTCATTCACCGACCCCGCATCGAATAAAGCAAAGATTCTTTATGACGAACAAAAGGACAACCTTTTGGTTTTAGAGGATGGTAGGTATGAAAATGGTTTATTGGTATATACTAGGGGAACTTCAGTAAAAATATCTGAAAAATTTAGAGGGGTTTTAATTAATGATGTGTGGGTGATTTACTGTGGGGAACGCTTGAAATATTATTGGGCAATTCGTGATTTAGAACCCTTCGGAGTTCCGCCAGCGAGGAAAATACCGAAAAATTATTGGAATCTTACTTTTGATGATGGTTATTGTCAATTTAGTGCGCCTGACATGGTTGATATAAGTGCAGATGTTTTCAAATCACGGAAAAAATTTATAAATTGGAATGAATCTCCTTGGGAGGATTTGAAATGAAATCTAATAGAACTGCTAAAATACCTAATGGAGTGAGTGTTATAATAGGATTTAGTGATGAGGATTTAAGCGGTTTAGAATGGAATATAGGAGAATGGTCTGAGGGAGATATGTATATATATCTCTCGGATAAGGGTTCAAAGGATTTTATAAAAAGACTTATTGAAGAGAAAAATTTCTTTCTTTTTACTGGAAGTTATTGGGGAGATGATAGAGAGGAGGATTACTATAATAAAAATATGAATATGTATTATTATTTTGATACTTCCTTTAGGAGGAAAGAAGAACCTAATGGAAATATTCGTCTTAATATAGACCCTGACAACCAAGAGCATTGGTGGGAAGAAGGAGTTGAAAATGGTTATGATTTGATTCTTAAGCAATATCTCGCTTTGAACACTCCTTTTATGAACTGGATTAATAATCCTTGGAGTGATGCAAAATGAAACAAGGTGAGAGATTTACTTTCCGTGTTATTCCTTCGTCTATATGCGGAAATAGAAGAAGAAAAATGGATGTTGGAGATAGTAGTGAATTGTCGATACCTGTTGGTGATGACGCATGGTGGAATAAGAAATTTATGACTCAAACCTCTCTTGGAGAGGGGATAAATACTTGGTATTTCATGGCTTTGAACCCCTATTATAAAAGCATCGGCGGAAGGGGAGCCTATGGGCCTCCTTTTATATTTCAGAAAATGTATGCCGACATAGATTTAGAAGGGGGGAGAGGGGTTGTAGGAAAGCCGGTTGAAATTAGTTCGACTGGAGGTTCATTTAATCCCTCTATGCAAAGGATGAATTGGTTGAGTAACTATGATATTTTCCTAATATCTAATGAATCGTCTTTGATGAATTGGGATTATCCTCCTTGGGGTGATTTAAAATGAAAGAAGATGTAAGACTTGATGAGCAAGGTTTTCCTGTAAGTAAGGAGATTAATAGAATCATGGATGTTATTGAGAAAACTCCTAAGAATAAGTTTATTTTTAAAAATTCTAGTGGCGAAGGAGGTTCAGATTACCTTTATCTGAGAGATACCAGTATGACGAGCAAGCAAAAAATGAAAATTTTCGAGAAAAATCCAAAGGCTATGTTTTCTTATGGTCGAGGGGGTGTGAGAAGTAGTGTGTTCACTAACTTTGTTTTTAGTGATGATGGTAAAAAAATATATTACGACATTATCAGGCTTGTTCCCTTTAATGATGATGTTAGATATGATGATGATGAGTTAGTAAAGGTTGATAAATTTGATAGACACTCAGGACTCGAAGTGGAAAAGGTAGGTCTTAGTAATTGGTATTATATAGATTTTATAAAAACCTCTATTTCATTCCTTAACTGGAAAACTAATATTTGGGAGGATTTGAAATGAAGATTCCTCCAAACGAAATAAAGCGAATTATTAATGAATTCGTTACTCAGATTATGCAGAAATTGAGAGTCCCTGATGAAAATTGGAGTATCTCATATACTCGTTCCCTACACCACCCGACTTCTCATTTGTGGTTTAAACAGACAGATGATTCTAAGTGGCAATATAGGAATATGAGTGAGGCTATCAAATACGCATATTTAAAGGACTATATAAAAACTGACATAGTTCAAGTTCCGGAATCGCTCCATCCTTATAGTCTTCCCAATTTGCAAAGTTTATTAGACAAGAGTTCAACAGGAGTAGTATCTAATTGGACTAATCCCGACAATGATTGGTTACTGATTTATTTAGCACAAAGAGAAGGTATCGACTTGTGGATGAAGGATGAGGGGGTTGATTGGGAAGGAGATAATAAATATTTAATCTATAAGGTTATAAATTATGATAGTAATTACTATATTGCAGTTCTCAACACACAAGTAAATAACGGAATGTGGTGTAATTTATATCCTGTAAAAACTATTCAGATTCCTAAAGGAAATCCTACCATTCCCATAGTAATCACTCCATTTAGTCGTTCAAAATCACTCTCTTTTATAAATTGGGATAAGAAGCCTTGGAGTGGTGTCAAATGAAATTCAAAGATTTTAGTGAGTTCAGAATCTATCTCGAAGATAAACTATTAAGTAAAGAAGTAATAAGAAAACACATGAATATTTATGAAGACACAAGAGAAATGACAGATATAAAAAAAGACAAAACGAATCAAACTTGGGATTGGATGAAATATGATACATTATACTTAGTAAGAACTAATTCCGCAGGAGTTTTGACTTATCTCTATGCTCCAAAGTCGAGGGCGAAAAAATCTTATGAGGATAGTGGATTTGTAATAGATGACTCCGATAGGAAAATAAGGAATATTTTTTATGCACAACATAATGTTAGGCGAATTAAGGAGTTCATTCGGATAGAAGGCTTCGACAACCTTAATTTTAACCAATATGATGTAGGGGATTGGGATGCTCCAAATAATGATGCTAAATGGGTTCAGGCGATATTCGAGGTTGATTTAGGCAATAAATTATTAATGAATTGGAACAATATTCCTTGGGAGGGTGTGAAATGAAATTCAAAGATGTTAGTGAGTTCAGAATGTATCTCGAAGATAAACTATTAAGTAAAAGAGTATTGAGAAAACACATGAATATTTATGAAGACACAACAGAAATGACAGAAATAGAAAAAGACAAAACTAATCAAACTTGGGATTGGATGAAATATGATACAATATACTTAGTAAGGCCTATTGGGAAAGGAGAATTTTTGACATATATCTATGCTCCAAAAGATGACTCCGATGAGAAAAAAAGGATTATTTATTATGCAATAAAAAATATTAAAGTAATTAAGCGAGATATTAAGGACCCCAACATTGTGAAATATACTTTTGGACCATATCGTATCAATACTTGGGATGCTACAAATAGTGCTGAATGGGTTCAAGCGATATTCGAGGTTGATTCAGGAGATATATTATTAATGAATTGGAACAATATTCCTTGGGAGGATTCAAAATGAGGATAAAGACTTCTAATTTTAAAGATAAGGAAGAATTTTTTCAATGGGTGGGGAAGCATGGTAATGACTATTATAGAGAATACAAAGATAAAGTAATAGATTGGAGGACCGAATTAGATGATGGGAGTTATACGGTCAAAAGATTTAACGGGGTCGCTTTTAAGCCTAACACTATATACTTAGTCAAAAATTGGAGTAAATCTTACTTAGACCAAGGGTATGATATAAGTAATTATTTCTTCTATTATTGGAGGCCTAATTTTATCAAGAGTAATCTCTATTACAATCCTAAGTATTATACTCCACATGAGGGTTCTTTAATTAGAGTGGATGGAAGTGGAGGAGGATATAATATTCCTCAAACTGTTGAACAAATATCAATGAAATGGATTGAGATACCTAAAACCATTTTTTTAAATTGGGATTCTAACTCTAACCCTTTGGATGAAAACCTTAAGTAGCATTAAATCTATGAGGTAGTGTGGGATTCATTTTATCTTCATAATCCCAATATCCTAATTTTTTCCAATCATCAACACCATATATAGTCCATGCATCATAATATAATTTTTCGTGAGGAACATAAACCCATGCGTGAGCAAAATTAGGCTTCTCATCCAGTTGTTGAATTTCATTTTCAATACCCTCTCCATTTAAATATTCTGATAACTCATTAGCAAAATGCATACAATCGTATTCATATAAATCTTCATCTAAATACATATCCCATAAAGTTTTATCTCCCATATCGGTATTTACAATCGCTTTACTAATACTATAAGCATCTTCAGCCCTGTATTGAGCCACCACCTTTTTAATATCGGGAGAATAACTCGCATATTGCTTGCCTTTCTTAGTCGCCGCTACTTTCTGTCTTTTCGCTTTAGCATAAAGTTTCTTTTTCTTCAAGGCCTCAATCGCCTTTTTAGGGAAATACGGCTCTCCAGTAATAGAAGATTTGCGACCGGATTTAGTTCTCCATGATTGGTCGCCCCATTTCTTCAAATCCTTCTGCTTTCCAGTCCTCTTTGATGAAACATATGGCTTAAGTCCTTTTTTTCTCATCTCCTTCTCATACTCCTCCTTTAGTTTCTGAGATTTCCTCGCAGACCATTGACCTGCCCTTGTTCCCATAGACCTTTCTTTGAGAATCCTTTCTTTGATTCGGAATCTCACTTCTGCTCCCTTTTTCCCATAGGTCTTGTAGTAGTGAGATGGAATCTTAGGGTTTCGTTCTTCAGCCTCCATGACCTCTCCTTTCCCTTCTCTTTTCTGAAGGGTATCTAAGGTCTTCATCGAAACGGTAATCGGCTTTCGGGTCAAGCCATACTCAAGCCACCAGTTTAATAGGGCTTCAGGAGTATATCCTCTATTCTTGAATGCTTGCACCGTATATAGACGCTTATCATCCCATCCTGTGAATTTCCCTTCTGCTATATCCTTTGCATATTGAGAGGAGGAGAATCTAACTTCGTTATCATTTTGGTCTAATATCTTGACCCTACCCCAATAGGTAGTTTCAGGATAATCCCAATCGAAAACGGAATAAAGTATCTTCTGCTTTGCCGTTGAGTCTTGCAAGTCTATTCCTCGGATAATATGAGTGACCCCTGAGAGGTGGTCGTCAATAGCGGATTGGAAATCAAGCATAGGCCAAGCCTTATATGAATCCCCTGTTCGTGGATGGGCGTTTCTTTGCACCCTGAATAGCACGAAATCCCTGTGGGCAGGGTTGGGGGCATCAAGGTCGGTTCTTGCCCTTAGAACCCACTCCCCTGCCTCGAAATCACCCTGTTTCATCTTGTTAAATAGTTCAAGATTCTCTTTAACAGACAAATCCCTGTGAGGACAAGGTATGCTCGCATCTTTCAGTTCCTTGAAGTTCTTGCAATTGCACATATAAGCACCGTTCATCGAAATGAGTTGGTTAGCATAGTCGTAGTATATATCCATTCTATCACTTGCTATTAGGACTTCATCAGGTGCTTTTCCTGTGAGCCATTTTATATCCTTAAGAATTTGGATGTATGCTTGGATTATAGGAGGTTTCACATCTGTTGATGTATCATCGAACCTTAATATGAAATCCCCGCCGTATTTATCAGCGTAATATTTATTAATGAGAACTCCTCTCATATGACCTACTGTTAGGGGGGCGTTGGGATTTGGTGCAAATCTTACTTTAAAATTACCTTGTTCCACATTCGTTAAGTCGGGAAAAACTCGCTCTATTTTTACCTTCTCCTTTTCTAATCGTTCCATTTTGGATGAGTCTAAACTAATCAATTCCTCCTTGACCGCTTCTATCCCTTGTTTTTGCAAAAGTGCATTGGCTTTATTAACCTGAGCGATAACATAGCGAGGAAGTAACTTACCATATTGCCTCATATCGAAATTCTGACTTAGTTTTCCCATTATAGAACCCATTTGGGCTTCACCATATTCAAGAACATTCTGAAGGGCGAAACTGTAAATTAGTGCAGTTTCTTCCTTAGAAGGTTGCCAATTATCAGCCATAGGTTTTAATTACGGTTTTTACTATTTAAAACCTCTTGATTAGAGAATTGTTCCATGTTCTAACTCAGATTCAAGGATAAAGAAGTCTTTATTACCCCCTGTTAGGGTTTGGTCTGAGCCATTTCCGCTTATCCTTACCGTAATTACTCCTGTTAGATTTTCAAAGCCCTCTAAATAGCCATCATAATAAACTATCGTTCCGTTTTCCGCCATAGTAGGCTCGCTAACTACTGTGTGTAAAATAAAGTTCTCATCAGCACTCTCGTTATCGAATGTCCAAGTTATTCTTATCTCTCCTGATGGTCCCACAAGAGGTTCTTCAAAACGATATTGAAATGTGTAGTTCAAATGAATGGTTTGAGTATTATTTGTTATGTTGAAACCATATTGTTGTTCATTACTATATCCTAAATATACTCCATCCTCGAAGACATGACTATCGTTGAAGGATTCTGACTCATGCACGATTGTAAAAATATCCTCTTCATCAACAGGAGTATTAGAATCCTTAGTAATACATCCAGCAAAGCCTGATAGTAAGCCAATAATCACCAGTAGCACCGTAGCATACAAGGCTCTATTCCTAATTATATCTTTCAAAATCATAAGTTATCTAAAAAGAATGGTTAATAACACCTATATAAATACTACTTAATTATTCTCGCTTCCGAAGTCATCTTCAAATTTCTTACCGAACATCGGTTCGCCATCAACCTCATCCCCCATATCCATCATCTCTATCAGATTCACTACATCACCTGCAATTACTCTCTCAACCAAACTTAATCTCAATAATTCTATTACTTTGTCTGATATTCCTGTCTTGTCTTGGAATAGCACATATTGGTTCAATGCATCTAAACCATACTCATACAAAAAGAATCCAGCGAGGTTTCTTGCCGTTCTCCTTGCCCCATCCTTATTCTTCTTTGACTTCCAATCCTTCTCTCCATTATCAGATTCTTTGAGGTAGTGTTGGATAAGTTGTTGTCCGAATCTATTAATGGTGAATGGCCTTGCACAAATCTCACAATCTGTCCGAGGCATCCACCCCTCTTTATTAATCTTAGGGCTATCATCATCATCCTCATCGAAAGTGGTGGCGGCAAAGGCTTCTGCATGAGCCAGTAATTCAGCGATAGTGTTTTCCAAACCCCTTACTTGAACCATCTTAGAGATTCTTTTTCTCTCTTCTTTGGATTTCCCTTCCATTAATTCCTTCAATCGCCTTCGGGAATCTTCAGCATTGAAGGATTCTGCTTCATTAAAAACTCTCCAATATCTATTAACAATTTCAGGGGTCACTACAAATTCATTCTTATTATGAAGAAGTTTTACCTTGTATTGTAAAGGTCCGATATAATTATCATTCAAATCATAATATCTGTCTATTTGGTCTTCAAATTTTAAATACTTGGCTCTATCACCTTTCTTAAAATAACCATTAGGGTCATCTTTAATGCAGATTAAGGTATCTCCTATCTCCGCCTCGAAGGATTCTGCATCAAATGACCTTTCTTTAAGTCCATATTTGGCTACCATATAAGCGATACCTGAAAATACTCCTATACCTAACCACTCAGAAGAAGTAATGAGTCTAGTAGTATCGGTCATGATTTAATATAATTCTTTTGACTATTTAAACTTTAAGTTTTTTTATCTTTTAGTATAGTCTTTCCCACAAATTCGGCAGACTGTTTCACCCCTAATTCTTGGGCATCCAGTTTCTTTGCATTTGGCTCTTGTGTATTTTACCACAAATAACTCCACCTAATAGTGGCATATAAACTTTACTTAGTCACGCCTTGCCTTAGCAATTAGGTATAGCAATCCAAAAGTAGCCCCAATTTTCAATCCTTTCTCATTGGTAATGTCCTCCGCCTTCAATGCTCCTTGAGGCATTGGTGTTTGTCTTACTCCAAAGACATTTTCCCACCAAGGGAAAACCCTACTCCAATACATCTTCCATGAACCTGCACCGGGTTGTGAATCGGTTAGGTATTGGAAATCCTGTGGGTCTGCACTTGTTACGGGCGTTCCCAAGTATGGTTTCGGATTATTGATTTGTCTAGGAAGCGCACCGAGAGCGTAAAGTTGTCCTTGGTCGTTAAACCTATATCCCTTTTGCGCCCATGCAGTTCCCTTACCTGCGGCGGCAGTTGATTTTGTGTAGTAAATTGTATCTCCATTAGGTGCATTACCCATAGAAATCACTTCTTCAGATGTTCCCGTAGCAGTATTTACAACACAAGTCTTTTGTGTGTAAGCAGTTCCGCCTGTTCCACAACTTTGAAGTTCAAGTGCCATAAAAAAGAAATATCTGTATGACTATTTAAAGATTACCTATCTATAATGGACATATCATGAATGATTAAATCTATTAACCTAAATTCTTTCATCTTCCAAATCATATTCAAAAATCATTTCCAATGGGCCTTCTTTGGGATATGCTAATGGAGCATCTTTAACATAGAATATTTGAAACAACCCCTTGGATGAAACTACTCCCAAATTATCTTTCTTGATATAGTTTATTGTTCCGATAGGGTGGTTATCATCCAATCCATAATTTACTGTATTGTGCATTTTTACCTTATATCGTGATAGCAAGTCCTCTAATATAGTTAATTTCATCTCTCCATCATCTTCCACTCTCCCATCAGCAAGAGCATCACCCTCCACATCTAAGTTTCCTAAGAAGGATTCGGATAGAGTTCCATTAGTAATGAGAGGGATTTCTAACTCAGACCTAAGCCAATTTACTATATCATCACTCCAAAACTCTCCGACTTCAGTATCGGGGAGCGTTGAAACGAAATTATCGAAATCAATTTGCCACCAAATGAAAGGAGCATCGGGTGATTGAATAGTTCCATCATCCTCTTCCAACATTCCTTGAATCTTCCCATCCATTCCCACTATATGACCGTATATCACAAGGCTATGGTCGTAAAGCACGAATACATTGAGCGACCATCTCCTTCCTTGCTTGACGATAATATCATCGCCATCAATCTTCTGCTTACTCATTGTCCGAATTGTAGTTCTCGCCTCTCTTGCCGCCCTTGAAGCAGACAGTCCTCCACTCATATTCAGTAAAAACTGATTGACCTTCTGTTCCATTGTCCTTTCGATTACTGCTTTTCGGTTCTCAATCTTATACTTGATTCCCGCATAAGCCATATACTTCTTCATAGTCTGCGGAGTCGTTCTATTGAAAGTCGCCGCCCTCCCGATACCATAACCACGCTCAATCATATATGCTAACGCCTGTAATACCCTTTGTTGAGCATCAGGCTTAATTGGAATTGGCATATAACGATTAATAGGAAAATCAACTATATTAACCTATCGTGAATTAAAGTTTCCAAATCTTTTTAAACTCGTCTTGAATTTCATCCTCATCCATCGCATCCACTACTACCTCATCGTATCTATAATTGTATTTGAGTAGTTCTCGCAAGGTTTCAACCTCCATTTCAGTAAGTCTTTGCATCACCATAATCTTATCCACTATCTCTTCCTCCTCTTCATAATCTGCGTCAATTATCACTTCATCCTCAAGAGGGATGAGGTCTATCATAGGAGTTTCCTTCTTATTACTACTTTCCATCCCTACTGCTTCCATAACTTGATAGCAAGCCTCCTCAGTCGCCGACCAGTTTATCCTATTCTTTAATCCCATGAATGGAAGATGCAAAGTTCCACCTCCTCTTGTGGAATCGGAATGGCCTACATAAACATAAGGAGTTTCAGCAACCCTATAATTCAAGAATCCCTTACTCTCATAAATATACCAAATGGCTACCATGAAATCCAAGTATATAGGAGGCCTCATACCATCCATCGGATATATGTTGGGGTCTATCCCTACATCTAATCTCTTTTTATTCGTTATGCACCATCTTGTATTCAATCTTGCAGACCACTTGAATCCAGTTATATTATTATTTTTCCTAATCCAAACTAAAACCTTTTCAATATCCAAACCATCTGCTTTGAGGAAATCATCATTAGGTTCGTAAAAATAAACTGTCGGATTGAGATAGGCCAAGTCTTGAAATGGTCCTTTCCAATAAGGTTGGTCTATTTGTTCGCATGAATATCCTTTTCTTCCAGTAGTTCTTGTTAGAATCTGTATTGGAGAATTGGAAACAACAACCAAAAAGTAATCTTCCTTTTTATCTCCATTGTTCAAAGCCACTAAATATATTCCCAATACTTCAGATTGGGAGAATATGTTTCCGCCCCATTTTACATCTTCGGATTTCTCCTTTCTAAAAATTAGAGATTTTTTCAGTAATTCAACCTCATCCTCACTCATTTGATGATTGGTCTTATCGAAGAAAGACTTAGTTACTTCCTTCACAGTAGGGAATGCTTCCTTAAGAGGGGCTACTTGACGAACTTCCATATTCTAAAATCCAAGCCCTACTATTTAAATTTGTTCATGGAAGATACCTGTTTTTCCTAAATTTTTTGATATTAAATTATGCAATTGGAATGACCCATCCTCATTCACAACGACACCTCTTGAGAATATCCCGAAATATCCTTTATCAAAGACATAATCCATCATATCCTCGATAGGCTCATCGCTGAGTGTCTTCCAATCACCATGTATCTCCTTTAGCACATCATATCTGAAATCCCAAGGCATCTTGACTATCTCACTTAAGAATCGAGGATAATAGGCTATCCTTAGATACTTCCAAGTTTCAATTACTGCCTCATTCATCAAAACTCACCTCCCCAACCCTCATTGACGAAGTATGCTCCATTCTCGAACTTAGTAATAGCCCCACTTCTTATTAGTATATCCAATTGGTCGTTAGTTATCTTGATGGTTGCTCTCAAGTCCTTCAAAGACTCGGCTACTGGACAATCCTTCAATAGTTTCTGATAGATAGCGATAATATCTTCATCGACCCCTTCCATCATAGCCGATAGTGGGAATTCTTCAGTCAAGGTTTGCAGACTAACTTCAAATATATTCTGAGCCTCTAAAAGATGCTTAAGAGTTATTCTCTCATCTCCATATAAGCGAGCGAATCCTCTAACAAGATTAGCAAACTCCTGATACTTCCTATTATCAGTAGTGCTACGAATGCAAAAGGCATCTTTAAACTGAGGTCTGTTTTCCATCTCATCATATATAGAGTTTATTCTCGGCATTATAGGCTTTATCTGTGGCTTTATATGAGATACATATCTAAAATACTCCTTGAAGAATGCCCTCCACATATCTAAGTCTTCTTTCATAGAACCCTTTTCAAAGACTCCATCCATTGAATCAATGATAGCCATTCTAATTCTATCCTTTGCCTCAGCACCGCTTAACGAAAGTTGTGTGAATATAAGTGTTAAACGAGATATAATCTGATATGTATATTGTCCGAAGGCGGCTAACATCTCCTTCTTATCGTGTTTCTCCTCGTCATAATAATGGGGTGGATTACCTAAGAAAAGCAGATTGAGAGTGGTTTCTCGCTGAATATCCAAAGCACCCTTCTGCATCTCGATTCGACCATTCGCCATCATATTCATTAGTTCTCCGAATGTTTCATCACCCCATGTTTGAAACTCGGAAACTGCTACTCTCTCATGGTTCATCTTAGGCATCAAACCTATCTCAATAGCATTCAGGTCATCACCACTCATCGCTCCGAAAAGACCGGGAATAGTAGCCATTTTTCCTGAACCTGCCATTCTGCATGGAGCAACTGGTTGAATCACTCTTTCAACTAAATGGTCTTTACCCTCTCCATGACTTGAAACTATTCCTATATGAATCATATCTTGTTTCTTTGAGGGGCTTAGGAGAAATAGTAGGATAGCCTTCTTAAGATAATCCTTAGCATATAATTCAGCCCAAAGTGTATCATCTCTCATAGCCAAATCCAAAGGGGAAGTTTTATTCTTATCACACAGTTTCTTGAACTTATCAAATTGCTTTTTAGTCATTTGACTCTCTTTGAACCCACTATCAATCTTGATATTATTACAAAGAAATACTCTCTTCTTTCCGAAATTGATATATCTTCCACGAACCTCAATTCTCTTACCTTGTTTTTGACTTTCAGTAAGGGTCATGAGCATATCAGCAAGTTCATCATCTTCAATTCCACCTGCAAGATATTTCTCCTTTGCATTATGAGTTATACAAGGAATTGAGTATTCACCATCGCTAAGGTTGAACTTCAACATGACCTTGCTCTTACCTGCATCCTTGTGATTTATTCCCACAGTTTCTATCTTGGTGCAAAATCCTGAACCTTCACACTCATCATCGAAAACCTTCTTGTTATAGACTTGTTTCATATCTAAAACGGTTTCCTCGAAATTCTGAACGCACTCCCATGTAAAGGTGCTAATTTCATCAGGAATAGCATCGCTCATAATCATTAATCCTCAAAGACCTTATTAAAGTTTTAGGATATGTCAGGCTCGGATATTCACTTCTCCGTGCAAGGTTCTATCCATCATTTCCACTAATTCGGGGTATGCTTTCAACACCTCTTGATTATCCAACAAATGATTTATCTGTTCCCATTTCAAGTCTAACTTATTATAATCATTCATATTTCTAAAAGGTTGGTTTATCTGCCAAGTCCTATATTCTGTATGCTCTAACCCCTCTCTCATACTTGATGGAATTACTTTATTATCTTCAGAATCTCCTTTCATCTCACCTATCTCGAATATTGCGTCATTTGTTTCTATACCTATCCCTTTTAAGATATTAGTTAGGTTCTCGAAATTTTTTTCAAAGCAATCCTCATAGCGAATCGTATATACATTTTCGATAGGATTTTCTCTCAAATCATTGAAAGACTGAACAGTATCTATGTATTTTTGAACTCCTTGTTCTGCGGGTATGTCGTAATCGAACCTCTTATTGAGAGATGAGAAAACGAAAATAGGATTTCTAATCATGAATATTTTAATGTAATCCTTGTAATCTCCTTCAAGAAATAACTTGTGGAACATAGGGTCTTTTGCTAACACGAAATCAGGGTATGTAGGTTCTTTCAAATCCATTATTTCAGCATACTCTATATCATCTCTTTGTTTTTGATATAATTCTCTTATTTTATGTGTAAAGTATCGGTTATCCATTTCGCCCACTATTTCTATCTTGCTTTCATCCTTTCCACTAAACAATTCTATTTGTTTAGATTTAGCCAATATCTTTTGCATTATGGTAGTTCCGCTATGTGGAAAACCCGTAATTAAAATAACCCGCATGATTATCATTGGATTGAGATATATATAAATCTTACTGAGAGGATTCTGCACCTTTGTTGCATCCATAACCTTCATAACATTTCCAATTTTTGTAATTTTCATCCGTAGTGTTGATGTTCTCCGAACAATCAATACAAGTAGTATGGCCGCAAGATTCACACATAACTCCTTCCATCATTTCGTAGTAATCACAACCACAATCAAACCTTTCTTCAGCCCCAAAGGATTCTGCATCCCAATGTTCCTGCGTTTCATTCGGTTGTCTTGTGAATGTAGCAGGGTCTAATTCCTTGATAGACTTCATTTCGTGAATAGTGCAATTACAGGGAATAATCAAGTCCTTAGCGTAAGTTTTTCTCAATTCTCCAAAAGTATTTCCTTCAAATTGAGGTAGGGATTCATTGTAAAACAAAGTATCGTAAGCGGTTTGGGCTACTTCTTGAGGGGTAAATGTTCCTTCCCAATGATGTTCTTTTGGAATATTTTTTGCGATAGGACAACCATCAACATGAATCCTCATCGGCCAACTATCCATCGTGATTTTATACCTTGTTTTTTCTTGAGATTCAGCCCCAAAGGATTCACCTTCACATGGTTCAGCACCATAGGTCACGCAAGGGTCTTGACCGCAACCACAGTTTTTCTTATCTGCTTCAAAGGATTCTGCCCTATAACTTATTTCGTCAAAGATAGTAATAGGTTTCTTCAAATCATTTAATATTTTGATTGTAGGCCACATATCTGCTGAAAACCAAGGGTTTTCTTCCTTAAAAGTATCACTTTTAGTATAATCAGGACTTATCTTTTTAACTTCTCTAATAAAACCGCTTTTTTTCAAGCGGATAAGGTCTAATATATTCATTCCACCATCTAACAATAATTTAACACCCCTTTTAGTCAAATCACCATCCAATCCCGAAGTAATCATAACTTTATTTGTGAATTGTATCAATTGTTTTTTTGTGCCTATAATATTCCCTTCCATACCACTTATTATATATACTGTTTCATCATTTGTATCTTCTGCCTCAAAGGATTCTGCCTCCATTTCATCATAATCCAATTCTTCAACAATAAGATATTCAACATCCCAAACATTTTTATACTTTGCAATATAGCCCTCATTTATCTCTATAATATCCTCAGAAGAATAATTTTCGTCTAAATATTTTTTTAATTGTTTTTTTGTTAATATAGTTGTTTCTCCATCCTCGAACCCACCATCATATAAATAATCTAAATCTTCATCCTGTCTTATTTTATATAGGACTTCCTTCCTTTCAAGGGGTGTTAAATTAGCCCATGATTCTTGAGTATGGTTTAATCTGTCTGCTACAAAACCCGATATTTTATCAATATCTCTAAAACTCTTGTTAGCCATTTCAGTAAGAGTATATTCAGCACCAAAGGATTCTGCATCTAATTGTGGATTCCAATGAGGGTCATCTAAAGTCCATTTGTATTTATCATAGAATTTTTGACCCCATTTAGGCCATCCTCTTCTTTTTGTTTTGAAAATCCATCTCCATGCATTATTGAAATCGGAATGTTCATCACCCTTCCTCAAAGCCTCTCTATCATCTCCAAAATCCCATTCTTCGGCCTCAAAGGATTCTGCATCCATTTTATTTACTACCCAAATTTCTTCGGGGTCAATCCCCGAAAATCTCTCCCATGCTTCTTCTTCATTATCGGCTTCAACAGAAGTTGTAGCCTGATTTTGAAACCTATATTCAGCATCAAAGGATTCTGCATTTAATTGACCTTTTTCTAATTTATCTAAATCTCCTAACATATTAATCAAAGTATAGTCTAAATATCTATCCCGAACAACTGTATCTGCACTTCTCGCTAAATTGCTCGCTTTTCGATATTCTCCAGCATTGATTAATTTTATGAGTTTCCTGTAATGTTTAATATCTCCATCTTTCTCAGGATTTTCATCAGGATATTCCTTTTTTAAATATTTTATCTCTTTCTCTAATAGAGAATCTATGTATTTAGTTAATATTTTTTTACCCTCATCTTCAGCCTCAAAGGATTCTGCATCAAAAGACTCTCTATCCTTACCTAAGATATAAGCAAAGCCTGATACTAAACCAATTGCTATCCATTGACTTCTATCAAGCATAAATAGTGATTTCTAACCGACTACTTAAAGATTCACTCTTAACGCCCGAAGGCGATAAGAGATTTAACGCTTCATTTTGCGTTTGACTTCACTCCACATCTTCGTATTGGTCTTCAGGAACAGGTGGAACTGTTACCGAATCCCCGAAGTTTAGCAGTTGTGCGGAGAATCGGTTGTATTGCCTACCATTCTTCGACATTTGCTTGTGGCGAAGGAACTTTACGACCATCGGGAACGATGCACCATCTTGTGTCCAGTTAGACACGGCTGATGCAAAATGCTCCTTCTCGAATCCAGTTAGCCATAGAGTCATTCTGCGACCATCAGTAGGTCTAATCACTCTTACTGCGGTGGATTCACCGTAGTTTCCTTCGATTCCCTCGGTGTAGCCTTCAAAGATATATCCTGAGAACAATTCACTTGTCCCAGTTTCCTCATTGATAGACGAATCCATCCTCTCTCTATTAATATAGCGAGAAGGGGTGTCGCCCTTACTTTCCTCAGCAATCTCGTTCAAAAACGCTTCAATTTCATTCATTTCTGCCATTTCTTTTTCCTCCCTATTGGGTTATTATTCCATGTGTTTAATTACCTATATAAAAGGTTGCTCACAAGTCGAAGAAGTTTATGTTTATGGTTGTTTCCCAAGAAAAGTTGTGGTATTCCTGATAGTAAGAAAAGCCGCAAACAGTCTTAATTCTTCTTTTCCTAAGTCTGCTATCTTGTTTTGAGTTGCTTTCTTTCAATACTCTCTTTACATTATTAATGGCTTTGGGGTCACTATACCAAATTCTTAATTTTTCAAAAATCGTAAATTCGATGTAGTCCATGTATATATTAACAAAGGAATCAAAAGAAATATCAATCATCTCATTTCTTCCTCCATAGTTATCAATAGCGTTATATAGATTAATATTCTTCTCATTATTGTTTTGTCCCTCGGTTGTGAAAGTCATTGAACTTCCAAAAACAGTTTTAGAAAATGGGTCAGATATAAAAAACCCAAGTTGGTGTTCTTCCATCTCTCTATCAAATCCATTAATCGCAAATTCAAAATCAGTTAATATCTCCTCTTTGTTCCTATGATTAACACCTTCTGCGAGATTCGCCGTAAGATTCGCTATAACATTCTCTATATCGGAATATTGTATCAATTCTGAAATGTGTTCTCTCATACTTATTTTTAATTGTTTGATAACCTCGTCTATATTTTCAAAAGCACTTCCAAACCCTATGTCCAAACCATCATCGCCATAACTTCCTGTTGAATATACAAAAACATAATCTAATGATTTGCCCCTACCCCAATTCATCAATGAAGTGTCCATATTTTTAAGTCCTTACACAACTATATAAAGATTAAGTAATCTTTAAATAACAAAAACAAAATTGAAATATATGGCCTTGTGGAAAAAGGAATGGGATAAATTCACCGATGAGGCTATGGAAGTCATGAAAACTCAATCAGATAAGACGAATGAGGAAAGAGAATGGATGAGTTATGTTTATGATACAGATAAGGGATATGAATTAGGGACAGTTAGTTATGGTGGTTTAAGCCGTATAGAAGTTAATCCTGAAACAAAGGAAAGACAAGACCAAGCCAAACATGGTTTCAAAAACGGGCAGAAGAAATGGACAATACATGGACACCCTTTGAAAGATGGTAAGATATACACAGGCCGTCAATACTTCTCAAGCACCGACATATGCCGAGAGTTCGTAAGAAGTAGGGATAATGATGAATTCGTTTCACAGTTCTTAGTATATCCACACAAACAAAAAGACACCCGCACGAAAGAAGAGGTATTTCATAATCGAGTGAGGATATTAGTATTTCCAAATAGGGAAACTGTGATGAGGGCTATGCAAATGTCGAATCCTTCTGTGGATGTTAATTCAATAACTGTCGAATCGGGTCAAAATAGAAATGTTGAAATGGGTGATGGTTCGAGTCGATTGCAAAATGATGCGGGTGTGGATTGGTTTGCTTTCCAAGAGGCTTTGGGTAAATTAGGGTGTATGGGTATTGTGGATTTAGAAGGTCCTCAAAATGGTTCTAAAATGTTTCAAAGTGAGAATACATTAAAGGCATTTAATTTTGGAACTGTTCTTTTGATATTCGGATTAGCCTATGCTATCAAGAAGGCTAATACAGGATTTAATTTTGATGCAGAAGGTATTGAAATCATTGATGACTTATCAGAATATTATAAGAGATGATACTCCTTCAAATTATCTCTTACGAATTCATCTAATATTAATGTAGGGTTTTCATCATCTTTAGCCTCGATGATAATGTCAAAATAATCTTCAGGAATTAAATCAACTTCGACTTCACTATTATGTCCTCTTGAATTAAGGTGGATTTCCCAATCATCAGGATAGGTCTTTTTTATCCTATTCTCTTGTAGTTCATTATTAATGTTTATTTTTATTATTTTCCATCCCTTTGTCTTCAACTTTATGACTTCATTATAATATCTAACATCATCAACTACTATATACTCATCATTTTTACAATGATTCAACATTGTTGTAATCCAAACATCTTCATATAATTCATTCCTTGCCCCATCTCCTATTTTTTGAAATAATATTCTATCCTTTTTTCCTTCAGGAATATCATATACAAATCGTGCAAACTTCTTTACTCCCTCGGCCAATGACCTTTTTTGAAAAACTGAATGATTCTCAAGAACAGAATTTGCTAATGTCGTTTTACCACTCCCCATTTTTCCACAAATCGCAATCTTAAGAGCCATAAGATTAGATATTGATTACACCTATATAAATACTGCGAATTTTTAAATAGTCGTTTTTTATTATACTCATTATGCCTCGTAGTTACGCCCTTCTTAATAGGAATAAAATTAAGAAGTTTAAGGCTATGAGAAATACAAAGACTAAGAATGATATTATTTTAATTATGGGTCCAATAGCCAAGTTCAAACCTCAAGGGTCAAAGGTGGATGATTGGGTGGGAAATACAGGAATGTATATGGTATTTACTATGAGGAATGATAAAAGAAATGGATGGGTTTGGGGTAATTTGGTTAAGGAAATAGATAGGGTAGGGGTGGCTAAACTTATCGGAGAATCTCGCCGATTTGGTAAGGCCGTATATTATGCGAAGGATGGTAAGATGAAGAAAATTGGTCCTGCTATCCGAGGAGATTATGACCTCAATGGAGTTAATTAAGTATTTCTTTTATGATTAAATTTTCATAAATGTTTTCATCGTTAGTAAATAGTTTCTTATAAGTTTCTAATCCTTTTTCCAATTTCATTCTTCCACTATCTAAAAATTCAGGTGAGCAATCAAATACTCCTAATTCTAAAGTATTTTTATCAATACAAATAAATCTGAAATTATTTATATTTTCAAACATTGAAACATATAGATATGCTTGTAAATCATAACTATACTTCTTTGCAGACCATCTAAAATTCAATATGTCGGTAGTGGTTTTTAAATCTATAATGGTATCTCCTACAATACAATCTGCCTTCCCCCTAATAGGGATTCCATCGAATACTGCAATGGCAGGAACTTCATATTCGCCCTGATTAATTAAATCCCTACAATATGAATTCTTATTAAGTGCTTCGACTAACAGATTACAATTATCTATTTCAGATTGTGTATAAACTTCTCCGTGTAGTGCTACTGCTTCCTTATATGTTTTAGTATTCTTAGAAGCGACTGGAACTACATTTAGTGAGTTGAATTTCTCAGGCTCTAATATTTTCCAATGGAAGAGTTTTCCATCTCTAAGGGGTTGGGATTCTTTTTGCCCTTCGGTTAGACTCTTGAGATATTGTTTTGGAGATTTGAGAATAGTCTTTATGCTACTAGAACTTAGTGCATTTTGTCCCAAATAACCATAATAAAAATCATCGTCATACATTTTTTCAATTAGTTCTTCTTTATCATGAAGGATATTATCAAAGGTTTTAATCTGCACTTTAACACCTCATAGATAATTCAAAAAGTGGTTTAAAGTTTGTTCTGATTCCTTTGAACCCAAATTTACAACCCTTCGGCCAATTTCAATTTGAATTGTCAAAATATCGTTCCATGATTCTTCCGTAAGTCGCCTTAGTTCGCTCATAATATACAATGGAATAAACACATATATAAAATTATCTTCCATTCATCCTTTGACTTTGGACTCTAAATTTATTTACATCGAAGCCTTTCCACTCTTTTGCAATCTCCAACATGACCTTAAGTTGAGGATTCAATTCCGTAGTATCAATTTTTTGTTCCTTCTTTACCACTTCATTATCAACATGATAATTTGTAATTTGATTATAATATCCATTTTGAATCATACTTGAAATAATTACTCTTACTTTTTTAGCATTTGTTTCATTATCGAGAGGGATTGTTATCTTTTCTTCACCATATTTAGCGATTACTTCTATATTACTCACAGTTTCCGCTATCAACACATCTAACTCTTGTTGTTTTAGACTCTCTATTTTCTCCCTTTCCACCTTAAACAAATCTTCTATAATTTCATAAAAGTTTGATACTGTAATGATGGATAGCCTCAAAGGATTATCAATGATATTAAACATTACTATGTAAGCATCATCCTTATCAACTTTATTCACCATATCTATTTCTGTATTCATCGTCAATACCATATCTTTTGGATTGATTTTTAGATTCATCTTATTCAATTTCTTCATTTGCAACACCTGTAAAATATTCCCTCATTTGTAATATCGAAACTTTTTTTGCATACCTCACAAACTCTATATCTCATAAGAAGTATATCTCTTAAGTTTGTATGTTTTGCCTCCTTTAATGTTAATGATTTAGGATTTTGATATAAACCATTTATAAACTCCATAATTCTTTTTTCTATTGTTATTATTTAATACTATCTGTTTCTCAATCTTTGTATTTCCTCATTGAGAATACTATGTGCTAAATTAGAAGCATTTTCGTATAATTCATATATATCATCAGGATTTTCAACAGAAATACTAATATTAGATTTAGCCCAATTAGACTTACCCCCAATCTTAAATTCAACAGTAGGTCCTATATTTATCTCAATCCTCCCATTTACACCCAATTGCTCTTTTATCTTATCGCTGAGTTCTCTTATATCTGATTGATTTGTTATTTCAAAATCATCATTATCATTATTATTATATCCCTCAACTCCAAGATGAATTTTATCTCCCTCAGTATTAAGTGATATTATAGCATTATCATCTTCAACAAATGAAAAATTTTGGGAAGTTTTGGCTGAATTATTGAATACATTCTCAATAAAATCATAATGACCTATTTCGCCTTCGGGTCCGACAACATAAAGTCGATGTTTAACATCGCCATTAGTTTCTTTATCCTTCCATTCCTTTCCTTGATAACCTTCTTTAATAAATTCTATAACCATTTAAATCCCTCACCCATTTACATCTATTTTCAATGCTTCACAAATTTCTTTATATCTATTTCTAATAGTTACTTCAGTAACTCCTGCGGCCTCCGAAACTTGTTTTTGAGTTCTTTGTTCTTTCTCTAAAATACTTGCTAAATAAACACTTGCCGCCGCAATACCTGTTGGGCCTCGACCTGCGGTTAGTTCTATTTCAGTCGCCCTTTTCAATATTTCATTAGCCTTATGAACTACATTAATAGGGAGATTTAGTTTAGCACAGAACCTTGGCACATAGTTATCGGGGTCAGCAGGAGGGACTTTTAACATCAACTCCTTAGAAATCGCTCTAAATGTCCTCCCTATTTCCTTTCTTCCAGTCCGTGAGTGTTTTCCAACCTCATCCAAAGTTCTTGGAATACCATGAATCCTACAAGCGGCATATATAGAAGAGGCTACTACTCCCTCAATACTACGACCCCTAACAAGTTTCTGCTCAACGGCCTTTCTATAAATATAAGCCGCCTCTTCTCGAACAGTAGTCGGTAAAGTCATCTTTGCAGAAAGTCTTTGCAACTCTCCTAATGCTACGGCTAAGTTTCTTTCAGTTGATGAATTAACTCTTGTTCTTTGGTGTTGCCTTCTCAATCTTCTAAATAATTTAGACATATCAGAAGACATACTAACACCTGCGAAATCTTTATTTTGCCATCCTATATCAGTAGTTAAACCTTTATCATGCAACAAATTTGTGGAAGGCATACCTACTCGCTCATTAGAGTTATCCACCCCATCCTTTGAAAAGTTCCTCCATTCAGGCCCTTCATCAATTATAGTGTTTTCTTGAACTACTCCACATTCGATACAATTAGTGAATCCTGATGAATCAGTTTCAAAATTATTTCCGCCACAATTTTTGCATAATACCTTCTCATTCGTTAAAGTCATTCGACCCCTCATACTATCACCCCTATTTACAACTATTTAAAGGTTGCGTTTAGTCCAAACAATGATAAGGATAGTTATCATCATAGTCCTTCGTCTTTAAGCCCCATAGAGCAACCTTATAATTATCATTTGAATCACGCATTGAGAAACTACCTTGTCCACTAACCTTATTCAATAAGATAAAATCATCGGATATGCCTTTCAATACTAGAGTTACCTTCCGTGCATGAGGTGTATTCCTAAATCTATCTTTTAAACGATATGAGATTTCTGTGCTACTCATCGCTCTTTCACTTAATAGGTTATAAACCTCTTTCAACCAAATATTCCGCCTCTTTGCCATGATAATCCACGATTGCTCATCATATATAAAGGTATGTTCTAAACGCTGAAGAATTTTTCCCAATCATCATAAATGAAATTCACATCTAACATAATTGGAGATTCTATTTTTTTGATGGCTATGGTTGGAATATCATCACTAATATTATTTTTAGACTCTAAAGTTACTATCTCACTCATTTTCTCAGGATATTCTTTCATCATGAAAAGTAAATATTCTTCTTCATAATTATCAAATCCGTCAAAGAATTCATCTTTTGTTAGTTTGTCGGGTTTGGAACTCTTTTTACTTACTCCATAACTACTATAACTTGATTTGGTAGTATTGGAAATTCCTCTTCCATACCCTCCATAATAATTACCATATCCACCATAAGAAACATAACTTGATTCTTGACGAGGAGGATATTGAACACCAACCTCTCTTTTCGCTACTACTTTACTCCAATCAACTTTAATTAGTGCATCTCTAAATTCTCTTACATAAACTAAATCTTGTTGCTCATTTCCTGAATGGGCGTTGAAATAACCTACTGATAAGTTAGTGCATTCTGAGATATAATCAGTATAGTTAGCAGTATCGGTGAATGAACCTCCGGGGTCTGCTCTATGATTCATTCCTAATTGCTCAGAAAGAGAATCCACAAACTCTTGAGAAGCACAAACTTGGCCTACTTGTTGAGTAATTATACTGAAGTTATCCTTCCTATCGAATGCTATGGCAAAATCGTATTTTTCTAACTCCTCAACATCATTATTAGCGACATATGATGAACCTCTCCCCCCTACCTCTTCAGCACGGTGGAATATATACAATCCCTCCACACCTGCCTTAATAAGTTCCCAACACAACCAAATTCCAGTTCCATCATCTGCACCCAAGCACGGATTTGTTTTGTTTTTCTTCTTGATTCGCATATCTGTAATATCTAACATGATTTCTTTTCTATCTCCTGCGTTGAATGGACTTCCTCTATCCACCGTATCAGTATGGCATGAGAAAAGAACTTTAGGGTCTTTTCCTATTTTGAGGAATAGATTGCCTCCTTCCTTTCCATCATAACTATAACCATCTTCCGTCATACCCATATTCATTAGAATTGGGTTTTTGCAGAATCTTTCGACATAATATGTTTCATTTGCTGAACCCGCAGGTCTTCCATATGAGAATATTCTGTTGATGTTCCTACAATCCTTTCTTAGAGAGTATGTTTCCTCCATAAACTCAGTTGTAGGTTTCATATTATCAAATTATCCTTTATCTATATAAAGATTGTGATTAAGCCCACTTTTCTATAAATTCATCATCAAATCCCTTAGTGGTTTTATTTACTTGGGCTGAATCTTTATCATCCCAAATTTGTGTTTTGTTTTTGAAGTTTTTTGGGTCATATGAGGGGTAGTTGAAATATTTTTGATAATCTTTAGGTGGGATATTAAAAAAGTCTTTAGTATTGAATGCTTCTTTATTATATGTATTATTTTGAGTTCCAGTATGCTTCAAAAATTCTTTCATTAATTTGTCGAAGGCCGAGTTTAAATCAAAGGCGTTAGTAAAGTTTATTTCGTATTCTTCACTTATATCATCATCATCCAAATCTATTTCATCATCTAATAGAATGTTATTTTGATAAGATGCAAAGTTAATCAATGACTCAACTCCTAAATCCTCTCCATACCATTCAATCATCATCTCCATATTCTCATCATAAACGGCAATCATGTGATTATCCCTAAAGACTTCAACTATATTTTCAAAACCTGTAATATCCATGACTTCTTCCGCCCATACCCTAATCCTCTCAGGAAGATAACTAAAATCTTCTTCATAATTTATTATTACGAAGAAATCCTTATGACGATATGCCGATGCGATTACTACTACATCATCATGATGAAATTCATTCCAAGCGATAATTGGGTATATTTTCGCTTCATCGAAATTATCTATCCCATCTTGCTCCATTATCCAACGGAAGACTCCCATGCCTCCATTTCTCTCTATGAATTGGTTGTGTTGGCTTATCACCGACATAATTAATGATAAATAACCTTACTATTTAAACCCTTTGACATTACGATTTCCAATATTTTTTAGGTATTTCTATATACTTATTGGAATTCACTTTCAAACTTTTAATCTCTAAATTATCAATATCCAATCTATATTTGAGGGTTTCTTCTCCTATACTCTTACTAATTACCATATCCGTAATAGTGCCTTTCTTTTTATTATTAAAGAACTCCATGAAAGATTTAAATTCTATAATATAGGAGTTGTTTTGTTCAGCATAGTCAGATACTTCATATTCTCTAATTATAGTAATATCATCATCATGGTGATTGACTGAATCAGTATTATTATTTCTCATATCGAACCCACAAGACTTACAGTAGCCATATAATTCACCCAATTCGTCAGTTTTATAACTTAAATCAAATACATAATCTTCTTTTAATATTCTAAATTTCCTCTTGTATCTTCCCAATTTTCTATCAAATTCCTTAGTTTTACTACATGATGGGCAATAGTGAGTTGTAGCAATTGCACTCAATTCATTCCCCATTTTTTTTTCATAAAGGAAATTATCCTCAAATAAAGAGAATTTCTCACAACCATTTGCGGCCTCGTTAGGCCTTAGATGGACTATATCCATGTCTTTTAATTCCCTAATAACTATATAACATTATCTTTAAGTAGTCGTTTATAATTATTCTTTTTATGGGCATTTTAGGAAGTGGAGCAAAGTTACTTAAATCGAAAGTAGCGAAGGTGGGGGCTAGGAGAGCCGTCAAGGAGGGTGTCGAAGGTGCGGCTGAGAAGAAGGCTACGGCAGAAGCGGCAGAAAAGGCCGCAAGTATGGAGTTTAGAAAATCAATCACAGATACACGCAAGACTTTTACTACTACCACAAAAAATTTGGCTACTTCAGATGTATGGGATAAAGGAATCTTAAAATTTGTTCCTACTGGTATTGGAGTGGGTGTAGGAGCAATTATTATTGGGGCAGGAGTTTTAATGGGGAATGGATTAGGGCTTACTGGTCCTGATGGCGTTATTCCTAATGAATATGAAACACTATTCATCTATGGAACAGGAACTATAATCGTAGTATATCTTTTGAAATCAATTAGTGAGGTAATAAGAGCAAGGAATGAAACTAAATTGATAGATGCAAGAGAGGAGCGATTGATAAAGGCTATCCCTCCTATGAAGCCATTAACTCATACGGTGGTATAAGAGGGATATTTATGGTAGCACCCATTATGGAAAGTAATATCAAAATATTCGATGAATCGGGTGAAGAAATACAACCTGCCGTAACAGGTCAAACTAATGCATATTTAGTAAGTGGTGCAGATAATATAGATTATGAAATAAGAACTTATGCGGATAACGGCCAACTGGCTTCGGATTTTGTGGAGATAGAACTCTATGAGGTTAAAACCAATGAGGCCGAAGATGAATTGATAATTAATACATTAGTGTGGCGAGAACTACAAACGGATAGTAATGGCTACCTTCAAGGAAGTTTGAAAGTTCCTTGGTGGGCCGCTAATAAGATATTGGGATTCGCTATAACATATGGTTATGACGATTCTTTGAATATTAGTGAGCGACAAAAACTCAAACAATCTCGAAATAAGATAATTTTGAAAGGGGTTGAATATGCAACTTTAATAGCGGGGGTAGCCCTAATTGCAACAGGAGTGGGTGCAGGTGCGGGAGCCGGATTGATTACTGCCGGGAGAGTTATAGGTGCAACTGAGGTTGCTATTATGATAACTGATATAGCCTACGAGCAACAAATTAAAAATCGTCAATTGGGAAAGAATAAATATGGAGATAAATTCGATGGATTATCAATAAATAGTGCCGGATTAGTGGTATCACCACTCCCTTCAGAAATCAAGAGAAAATGGCTACTAAACATGGTAGCATTAGGAGCCAGTATATCAGCATTCATGGCGATAAGGAAACATATGATT
>MDTC01036795.1_pt1 | contig 45572 bp, 40 predicted proteins | sample 811181 | NCBI WGS metagenome assembly MDTC01 (sample SAMN05326644, study PRJNA326480) | marine metagenome | isolation source: seawater | place: Pacific Ocean: North | collected 2011 | reverse complement strand
TTACAATTTGATTAAGGAAGTTTTCGAAACCAAAACGGTGTTATCAAATCACTCAACAGTGACCGACTTAGCTAAATTTCTTGGCTGATCAACATCACAGCCTCTTAAAACCGCAATATGATATGAAAGCAATTGCAGCGGGATATTTGTTAATAATGGACTTAGTTCTTCAAAGCAATTAGGTATCTCAATGCAGTAATCTGTTAAGTTTTTTACAATACTGTCACCTTCTGTTACTATAGAAATAATTCTACCACCCCTTGCTTTGACTTCTTGTATGTTGCTGACAACCTTTTCATAATTACCTTTTCTAGTTGCAATTACTACTATTGGCATTTCATCATCAATTAAAGCAATAGGTCCATGTTTCATTTCTGCTGCAGGATAACCTTCAGCGTGTATGTATGAGATTTCTTTTAATTTTAAAGCCCCTTCTAGAGCAACTGGAAAATTATAGCCTCTACCAAGATATAGAAAATTTGTTGCATCTTTAAATTCTTTAGCTATGACTTCAATCTGAGAATTAATTTTTAAGACTTTTTCTATTTTTGATGGAATTAAATCTAATTCTGTGATAATTTGATGATAATCTGTAATGGATAATGTACCTCTTTGTTTTCCAATTCGTAATGCAGTTAATATTAATACAACAACTTGTGTTGTGAAAGCTTTAGTTGAAGCCACGCCAATTTCGGGACCTGCATGAGTATATATTCCTGCATGTGTTAGCCTAGGAATTGAAGACCCCACGACATTACAAACACCCAAAACAGTTGCTCCTTTTTCTTTTGCAAGTTCAAGAGCTGCTAATGTATCTGCGGTTTCGCCTGATTGCGAAATTGCAAGTACAACGTCATTTTCATGTATGATCGGGTTTCTGTATCTAAATTCTGAAGCATATTCAACTTCAACAGGGATTCTTGCAAAATCTTCAAACAAATATTCCCCAATTAAGGCTGCATGCCACGAAGTTCCACACGCTACAATTATAATCCTACTAGAGTTAATAATTGTTGTTTCATAATCTAATATGCCTCCCAGCTTAACCTCATTATTTTCTGGATTTATTCTTCCTCTCATAGTATCTAAAATACTTTTTGGCTGCTCATATATTTCTTTTAACATAAAATGAGGAAACCCTCCTTTTTCGATAGTGTCTAAATTTATTTTTAACTCATGAATATAAGGTGTAATAGATTTATTTTGAATTGTTTTAATTTCTATATTTTCATTACAATTTAGTCTAGCTATTTCCCCATCTTTTAAATAAATAACTTCATTTGTATATTCAATAATTGGTGATGCGTCAGATGCAACATAATATTCATTTCTGCCTACTCCAATTAACAATGGGCTTCCTTTTCTTGCTGCAACAAATTCATTATTATTACCCTCTTCAAATACAACAATTGCATATGCCCCAACAACTTCATTTAATGCAATTCTAACAGCTTCAAACAAAGAAACTTCTTCATGATTTTTAATTTCTTCAATTAAATGGACAAGAACTTCTGTATCCGTGTTACTCTCAAAGATATGGTCTTTTGCTACTAATGCTTTTTTAATAGAATCATGATTCTCTATGATTCCATTATGAATTAAAGAAAGTTTTTTATCTCCAGATGTGTGAGGATGTGCATTTACCTCGCTGGGTTCTCCGTGGGTTGCCCATCTAGTATGTCCTATTCCTATAGTCCCACTGTAATCTTTTTGCAGTACGTATGACTCTAAATTAGAAACTTTACCTTTTTTCTTAAAAATTTTAGTAGTAGATTTAGATCCAATAGCAACTCCTGCAGAATCATAACCTCTGTATTCCAAGCGCTTTAAACCTTTTATAATAATTGGATACGCTTCATTTGTACCAACATATGCTACAATACCACACATAATTTATAATTCAGAGTAATGTATTTTTAAAAACATTTCTTTTTCTAATATTGTTCTGCTAGCGTTAACAGCCCCCCCTCCAGCAAGTAAATATAGATCTGATGTAAAGTCATTATTTGTTAAAAGCTGATGCAAATATCTTGTTATAGTAAATCGATATTCTTCATCAATTAAAGCCCCTCCAAAATAAGCATCCCCTTCAATTAAAAAATCTGACAGGAATATATTTTCACCTGAACTATTTACTCGAACCAAAACTAATTTCTCATGCGCTGAAAATTCAGTCTGCGAGCCATCTTGCACGCTAAAGCTAATTGTAGCTTTATTAATAACTTTATTATTTAAAATAGCTCTTAATGTATCTAAATTGTCAAATGTTATTTTTGCTTTATATCCGGCCATTGATTGTATATAAATTTTAGAAAGGTCTTCTGTAATTTCTTGAGAATTTTTATCATTAAAAATATTCACTCGAGCGGCATCCCCTCCAACTTGAAAATCTAATGAAAGTGTATCAGTATTATTTTCATCATTGCTATAATAAATTCTAAAAAAAGATTCAGATCCATTTGGATTTAAGTATAGCATTCCATTTGAGCCAAACGCTGATAGCGACAAACCTTTAAATTGTGATAGAAAAGTTTCATTATCAACAAGAAATTCTGATCCTAAATTAAGTATTTCCTGACCAAAATCATTGGTGAGTTTGATTTTAATATTGGGATTATCATTATTTTCAGAAATAATGAATTGATCGATGTTATTTGTGTTAGAAATAATTGACTGAAATGTATTACTATAGTATATCGAGTCATTGTACAAGTCTGTATAAATTCTTTGTACAGAGAGATTATCAATCTGATTTATATCTCCATAATATCCAGAGTATGTATATGATAATATCACAGAGTCAACCACAGGATTACTTCCTAAATCTATATTGTTTTCAGTCAATAGCAGTTGAGTATAAAAGCCAGCACTGTTTAATCCAAAAATAGGATCATAAATTTCTCCTATAGTTAGGCTAACGACATTGTCTGTTCTAAGAGAATCCTCAGACTGTACATCAATTTTAAAATCGTCAGAAATAGTATTAAAAATCAAAATGTTATCTGATTCAGGCTGAATTTCAAGGCCTAGTATATCGGGGTCAGAACATGAAATAAATAATAAACTCAACAGAAAGAATGAAAATTTAATAAGATTCATTTTTAATTATCTATTAATTCTGCTACAGTTGGCTGTTCTTTTTTTTCTAAAATTTTATTATACAATTGCTCATATGCATCAACATAATTATCACAACCTGGAAAATCTAAAAAATCCTTGCCAGATGACTTTATGTGTTCTAATACAGAATTATTTATGCTTGGGCTTGATTGTACAATTGCATCTGAATAATCAACTGCAAATTTATGAAGATTTCCAATCGTTGGCTTTTTAATTCTCGCAATATCTTTTTCGTCAAGATCCTCAAATAATAGTTTCTCAACAATGTTATTACTCAAAACACCCTTAAATGAATTTTCAAAAACAGAATACACAACCTTAACATTTTCAAATAATGGATCATCTGCATATAGTTTTTTAATATACATTGGTACTAATGACGAGAACCATCCTTGACAGTGTATAATGTCTGGAGCCCAGCCTAATTTTCTAACTGTTTCTATAACTCCTTTGCAATAAAAAATTATTCTTTCATCATTGTTTGTCAAAAAATTACCATCTAGGTCATGAAACATTTGTTTAGCAGGGAAATATTCTTCATTGTCAATAAAATAAACTTGCAGTCTTAACTTTTGAATTGAAGCTACCTTTATAATTAATTGATGATCGAAATCGTCAATAATTAAATTCATACCTGAAAGACGTATAACTTCATGAAGTTGATGTCTCCTTTGATTTATTGTACCAAATCTTGGTAAAAACATTCTAATATCTCTCCCCGCTTCTTGTATTTTTTGTGGTAATACACTCGATATTTCACCCATTTCTGTTTCACCGGTATATGGATTTATCTCTTGTGAAACATACAATACCCTCTTTTTATCCATTTCTAATTATTTATTATGCAAAAATATATAAAAAAATATGTAAAATCAAAGCTTTTAAGCTAGTTTTGTTTCTTATCTAATGTTAAATTACAGAAAAAATCTATGAAAATTTTTAAAACAAAAAAGAAGCTCAAATCATATCTGTCTTTATTTGATGAAAATATAAACATTGGATTTATTCCAACTATGGGGGCAATTCATAATGGGCATCTTAAGCTAATTCAAACGTCAAAAAAAGAATGTGAAAAGACCATTTGTAGCATTTTTATAAACCCAACTCAATTTGATAACAGTGAAGATTTTCATAATTACCCGCAAACTTTAAATGAAGATCTTAAGAAATTACAAAAATCAAAATGTGATATAGTTTATGCTCCAAATGTTTTAGATTTATATGAAAAAAATGAAAAGGTAAAAAAATTTAATTTTAGAAAAATAGACTTATTTATGGAAGGAAAGTTTAGAAAAAATCACTTTAACGGAGTAGCTACAATAATTGAAAAACTTTTCAAAATAATTGAGCCTAATAGAGCTTATTTTGGCGAAAAAGATATACAACAATTGCAAATAATTAAAAACCTTGTAAATCAAATCAATTCTAAAACAATAGTTATTGGCGTGCCTACAGTAAGAGATAAAAATGGATTAGCAATGAGCTCAAGAAATAAATTATTGTCAAATGAAGACAAAGATAAAGCGGCAATGATTTATCGTTGCCTAAATTATTGTAAAAAAAATAAATTACAACCTATACCAAAACTAAAAGAATATATAATTGAAAAGTTTAAAACAACTAAAGAAATAGATCTTGAATATATTGAGTTTGTTGCACTAAATAGCATGCTTCCAATTAAAAATTGGGGTGAAGAAAAAAACAACGTTGTGTGTATTGCTGCACATATTAAAAAGGTTAGGCTAATTGATAATATTATTTTATAATTTTATGGCGATGAACAAAAATAACAAAAGCAATCTTGTTAAAGTATTTATATCCATAATTTTAATTGGAAGTTTTATTTATTACTTCTTTGGAAAGAATCCTGAAAGATTATTTAATGATTTGTTAAATAAAGTAGACTATCTTTATGTAATTTTATCAATAATATTTGGGGGCATTGCATATATCAGCAGAGGCATTAGATGGATTATTTTAATAAATGCAATAGGACATCAGGTATCAAAAAAACATACTATTTCTGCAGTTTCATTTAGTTACTTTGCAAATTTATTTATTCCAAGAGCGGGGGAAATTGCAAGATGTACAGCTCTAAAAAAATCAGACAATATTCCCGTAGACAAATTATTTGGCACGATATTAATTGAACGAATAATTGATTTTGTTTTTCTTATTGTTTTTGGTATCTTATGTATAGTGCTGAAATCATCTGAAATTAATAACTCTATCAACTCATATAATAAGTTTGTAAATAATGATGATTCAAATATCGGTCCGTTAAGTATAATTATAATTTTTGTTTTTATTACAGGAGGATTTATTTTTAAAAACAAAATCAAGAAACTTAAAATTTACTCTAAAACAATAGCTTTTTTTATTGGCATTAAAGAAGGATTAAAAAGCATCAAAAAAATCGATAATAAATTTATGTTTTGGGTTCATACAGTCGTAATTTGGGTCATGTATTTTGCAATGACAGCAATATGTTTTTTTGCTATACCTGAAACTAGTAACCTAAATATTTCTGACGGCTTGTTTTTATTAGTCATTGGAGGAATAGGGATGGTTATACCTTCTCCTGGAGGAATCGGTACCTATCATTTTCTTGTGATGATTGGACTAGTTGCAATACAAGTTCCACAAGGGGTAATCTCTCTAAATCCGTATAACGAATATAATCCGGCTTTTTTATTTCCATTTATAGTGCATTCAGCACAAACTTTACTTGCTCTTTTATCTGGCGCAGTAGGCTTTTATATTTTGTTTAGGAATAAAAAAACAAACTAATATGAATAATATAGATAAAATAAAATCAAAAATTTATTGCCTTGAAAAATTACAAGATGATGTCAAAAAATGGAAAAAAGAAGGTGAAAAAATAGTTTTTACAAATGGTTGTTTTGATATACTACATAAAGGTCATATAGAAGTATTAGCTAAAAGTGCTGACTTAGGAAGCAGAATAATTGTTGGAGTGAATTCCGATAAATCAGTTAAAAATTTAAAAGGAATAGACCGACCAGTAGTTAATGAACATTCAAGATCTTTGTTATTAGCATCTCTTAACATTGTTGATGCAGTTATAATATTTAATGAAGAGACGCCAATTAATCTAATTAAAATATTAAAGCCTGATATTTTAACTAAAGGGGGAGACTATTCCTTAGACACAGTAGTAGGCAATAATTTTGTTAATAAGCAAGGGGGAAAAACTGTTTTGATACCATTGGTTAAAGAGTGCTCCAGCACTCAAATAATTGAAAAAATAAAAAAACTCAAATGATGAAAAAGAGTATTAGTACTATATTTTTTTGTCAAAATTGTGGCTATCAATCTTCAAAATGGTTAGGTAAATGTCCTCAGTGTAGTAAATGGAATACTTTTAGTGAAGAACTTATTCATAAAGAAAAAAAAAGTAATAAAAGTATTATTAAAAACAAGAATACTCCTGTGTTAATTAAAAATATTAGCTACAGTAAAGAAAAAAGAATAATAACCAATGACAAAGAATTAAACAGAGTTTTGGGTGGAGGTATAGTGCCTGGCTCTGTCATATTGCTAGGTGGAGATCCTGGTATAGGGAAATCAACTTTATTATTACAATTTGCTTTAAGTTCTAAAAGAAATAAAATATTGTATGTTTCAGGAGAAGAAAGTAAAAAGCAAATTAAATTGCGAGCAGATCGAATTAGTTTATCTTCTGAAAATTGTTTTATTCTTACAGAAACCTCAACTCAAAATATATTTGCTCAAACTGAACATTTACACCCAAATATTCTTGTAATCGACTCAATTCAAACTCTTCACACTGAATATTTAGACTCCTCGCCAGGAAGCGTGTCCCAAATCAGAGAATGTTCATCGGAGTTAATAAAATTTGCAAAACAAACAGGAACCGCGGTACTTCTAATTGGCCATATTAACAAAGATGGTGCTATAGCAGGGCCAAAAATACTAGAGCACATGGTAGATACTGTTTTGCAATTTGAAGGGGATAGAAATCATACATATAGAATTTTAAGAAGTATTAAAAACAGATTTGGCTCTGCATCAGAATTGGGGGTGTATGAAATGAATAGTAAGGGTTTAAGAGAAGTAAATAACCCTTCTGAGATATTAATTTCAGATAGAGAGGCTGACACAAATGGAGTTGCTATTTCCTGCGCAATTGAAGGTAATAGGTCTTTGCTGATAGAAATACAAGCTCTTGTAAGCACTGCAGTTTACGGTACCCCACAAAGGTCTGCCACAGGATTTGATAACAAAAGATTAAATATGCTACTAGCTGTTCTTGAAAAAAAATGCGGATTCAAACTTGGTAGCAAGGATGTTTTTTTAAATATAACTGGTGGAATTAAAATTGAAGATCCCGCTATTGATCTAGCAGTCGTCTGCGCTGTTCTATCTTCTGATCTAAGTATCTCAATAAATCAAAAGGTCTGTTTTGTGGGTGAAATTGGTCTTTCTGGTGAAATAAGAGCAGTTAATAAAGTTAACGAAAGGATAATAGAGGCTGAAAAATTAGGATATGAACAAATAATTATATCAGGTTATAATAAAGTAAATATTAATAAATCTAAAATTAATATTATTAAGTGCAATAAGCTAGAAATAGTTTATAAGAAACTATTTTGTTAAATCAATTTTGTCTAGTGTAATTGTTAAATAAGTTTTTTGATAATGTTTATTATTATCCAATCTATTTTCCCACAAAGAGCAATATCCACCAAATATTTTAGAAAGCTTATTTATATTACTGGCATACTTTTCGGTTATATAATTTAAAATTTCTTGATTAATCACCTCCTTTTTAGAAACATTAGTTTTACGATTTAATTTTAAAGGTTGTATTTGGTTTTTTTTTCCACCTAAAAAATCTACCACCTCTGCTAAAAAAATATTTGGATGATCAATAATAGCATCATAAAAGCCAACTAAAATATTTGAAGGCTTGTAAACCTCAGAGTAGTTATTTAGCGTTCGCAAATAATCTGACCTTAAAACTTGATTATCACTATCTAAAAAACATTTTATTTTATTAATAGATAATTTATTAATTAATATACCTCTACTTTGATGATAAAATTTCAAATGAGAGATAGCTCTTTCAATAGGGTTTCTTAATATAAATATAATTTTTGCATCAGGAGATAGTTCATACATTTTTTTAATATCTACAACATCTAAAATGCTATATGCAGGTGTCATATCTCCTGATATTCGATTCAAATTTTCAAAAAGAGATAAATACCAATCATCATGTATTTTAGAAAAATGCCAATTTAACATCCATCTCATTTTTTTAAAATTCATTCTATATAATGAGCTAGAAACTTCCATGACTGAAGTACTCAAAGTATCATAATCAAATAGTCTAGAAATTAATGAGCGAGACAATTTTGATGGTGAGGGATATTTTTCAGATCTATCAAAAAAATGCAATTCCTTGATATATGGCATACTAAAATCTGGTAATTCGTTAAGTCTTTCATAAAGCCAGGAAGTAGCAGCTTTTTGAGCTCCAATGCAATAAAAATCTATCTTACTTTTCATTCAAAACTATAATAATGAAAACTAAAGTTCATTTTGTAGATATAAAAGACTAAACTAGAATTTGAGCAATATGATTTTTAGTATCTACCTTTGTAATAATATCTTCAATTTTACCATCACTGTCAATTATAAAAGTAGTTCTATTTATGCCCATGTACTCTCTACCCATAAATTTTTTTAAACCCCACACTCCATAAGCTTTTACTACTTCTTGATTCTCGTCTGAAACTAAGGAAAAAGGTAGATTATATTTTTCAATAAACTTTTTATGTCTTTTGACGCTGTCACATGAAACACCTAAAACTTCGTAACCCTTTTTCTTTAAAATGACATAATTATCTGACAAATTACATGACTGTGCAGTGCATCCCGGAGTCATATCTTTTGGGTAAAAATAAAGAATAACTTTATTTCCCTGAAACTGTCTTAATGTAATGCTATTACCGTTTTGATCTACTGAATTTATTTCTGGAGCAGTATCTCCTATTTTTAATTTTGTCATAATTATTTATTATAATGTTCCTCTTTTTGCTTGTTCTCTTTCAATAGCTTCAAATAAAGCCTTAAAATTACCCGCACCAAATCCTTTCGCACCCATTCTTTGAATTATTTCAAAAAAAAGTGTTGGCCTATCCTCAACTGGTTTAGTAAAAATTTGTAAAAGATAGCCTTCCTCATCAGCATCTATTAAAATACCTAATTTTTTGAGGGTATTTATATCTTCATTTAATTTATGATTATGTTTTTCAAGTCTTAAAGGTACAGCGCTGTAGTATTCTTCTGGAGGTATAGATAAAAATTCAACTCCTCTAGATCTAAGCGTTGAAACAGTAGCTATAATATCATCAGTTGCCACTGCAATATGCTGTGCTCCAGGGCCTTCATAAAAATCTAAATATTCCTCTATTTGTGACTTTTTTTTGCCTTCCGCAGGTTCATTTATAGGAAATTTAATTCTTCCATTTCCGTTACTCATAACTTTGCTCATTAAAGCAGAATACTCAGTGGTTATTTGTTTATCATCAAATGATAAAAAATTAACGAACCCCATTACATCTTCGTAAAATTTTACCCACTTATTCATTTCATTCCAACCAACATTTCCCACCATGTGATCAATATATCTAAGACCTACTGATGTTGGATTATAATCTGATTTCCATTTTTTAAAACCTGGTAAAAACACCCCTTTATAGTTCTTTCTCTCAACAAAAACATGTACAGTATCTCCATAGGTATAAATACCTGATCTCACAACTTGCCCAAATTCATCTTTTTCAGTAGTAGGCTTCATGTAGGATTTTGCTCCTCTTTTTGTTGTCTCTTGCCATGATTTTGTAGCATCATCAACCCAAATTGCTATTACTTTTACACCATCACCATGCTTAACAATGTGTTTATTTATACTTGACTTAGAATTTAATGGGGTTGTAAGAACAATGCATATTTTATCTTGCTTTAAGACATATGAAGTAACCTCCCTACTTCCTGTCTCAAGACCCTTGTATGCATATGATTGAAAACCAAATGCAGTCTTGTAGTAATAAGCGGCTTGTTTGGCATTACCAACATAAAACTCTATGTAATCTGTACCTAAAAGAGGTAAAAAATCTTTAGCTCCCTCAAAGATTTTTTTTAGACCGTAATCAACATTTTTTATATCTTTCATTTTAAATTATTACTTTTCTAACCAAGATTTATGATATTTACCATCAGAAATATCAATAGCTTGCTGAGTTAATTTAAGTGGCGCAAATGTGTCAACCATTACTGCTAATTCGTTTGTTTGTTTCTGGCCAATACTTCTTTCCATTGCTCCAGGATGAGGACCATGAGGTATTCCAGCAGGGTGCAAAGAAATAAATCCTTCTTGCACATGATTTCTACTCATAAAATCTCCATCAACATAATACAAAACCTCATCAGAATCAATATTGGAATGATTATATGGTGCGGGGATTGATTCAGGATGGTAATCATACATTCTTGGACAAAAAGAACAAATAACAAATCTGTTTGTTTCAAAAGTTTGATGAACAGGTGGGGGCTGATGAATTCTTCCTGTTATGGGCTCAAAATCGTGAATTGAAAAAGCGTATGGGAAATTATATCCGTCCCATCCAACAACATCAAAAGGATGAGATGCGTATACATACTCATGGATCATATGTTCTTTTTTAATTTTAATTAAAAAGTCACCCTTCTTGTCATGAGTTTCTAAGACCTCTGGCTTTCTTAAATCTCTTTCACAATAAGGTGAATGTTCAAGAAGTTGACCGAAATAATTTCTATATCTCTTAGGTGTATAAACAGGAGTATATGATTCAACTATAAACAGTCTATTTTCTGAACTATTAAATTTTAAGGTATAAATCATTCCCCTAGGTATAACTAAATAATCGCCTTCTCTAAAATTAATATTACCTAAAAATGTTCTTAAAACTCCAGTTCCTTTGTGCACAAAAATAACTTCATCTCCGTCAGTATTTTTATAAAAATAATTTTCTTCTAAATTTTTAGGAGCTGATAATAAAATATTTATATCGTTATTAAACAATATCGATAATCTACTTTTTAAATGATCGTTGACTTGTGGAGATTCAAAACCTTTAAGCAAATAAGATTTAAGATTTTTGTTAATAGCTGCTACGGGCTCGACAGAATAAGATGTTTTAATATCCTTTACTTGCGTTGGCCTGTAAAGATGGTATAGCAAAGATGACATACCGTCAAATCCAATTGTACCAAAAAGCTCTTCGTAGTGTAGTCCCCCCTGTTCTTTTGCAAAGGTAGTATGTCTTTTTTGAGGTATTTTTCCAAGTTTATGATAAAAAGGCATATACTTAATTTTTAATGCAAATATAAGATAAAACACAAACTACATTCTTTTGCTAGGCACCTAAAATAAAATTAATAATTTTGTAGCTATAAATGAAGCTTTTAAGTTACAAAATTAAAGAAAACCACATTCATCAAATTGGTGTTTTAAAAGGTCATGAAGTGTATAATCTAAATGCTTTTTTTGGCGATGTAAATTTAATTGATATTTTTAAGCTTGATAATTTTACAGAAAAAATACATTCTTATATTGGCTCAAAAAATTCAATTAAACATAAAATTAAAGACATTATATTTTTACCCGTAATACCACATCCTAATTCTTTTAGAGATGCATACGCTTTCAGAGAGCATGTAGAAACATGTAGAAAGAACAGAGGGTCTGAAATAATATCAGAATTTGAGCAGTTTCCTGTTTTTTATTTTTCTAATCATAATTCTATGTATGCGCACAACCAAGATATTGAACTTATGCCAGATCATTTTAAATGTTTAGATTATGAGTTAGAAATTGCAGTTATCATCGGTAAGGGTGGTAAGAATATTTTATCAAAAGATGCAGATAAGCATATAGCAGGTTTTTGTATTTTAAATGACCTAAGTGCTCGAACATTACAAATGGAAGAAATGAAATTAAATTTAGGACCATCAAAAGGAAAAGATTTTGCTAATGTTTTAGGACCTTATATAGTAACTCCTGAAGAATTATTCGAAAGAGAAATACATACTCAATTTGGAAAAAAATATAATCTAAAAATGCAATGCTATGTTAATGGCGAATTGCTTTCTGAAGGAAATGCTAAGAACATGCATTGGACTTTTGGAGAAATAATTCAAAGAGCTTCATATGGAGTAGAGTTATTTCCAGGTGATATTATTGGCTCAGGTACAGTAGGTACTGGGTGCTTATTAGAAATCAACGGAACAAATAAAAAACAAAACCCTGATTATATTGAAAAATGGCTCAAAGATGGTGACGAAATTACAATGACAGTTGATGTTCTTGGTAGTATCTCAAACAAAATTTTAAAATCTAAAAATAACCACTCAATTTTAAAACTCAAAAAATAAAATGATAAAGACCATAAATGTTTCTGAAGAAAATAATAATTTATATAATTATCTATCATCAGCAATTACTCCAAGACCTATTGCTTTTGTTAGTACAATTGATAATAATGGTAATAGTAATTTATCGCCTTTTTCATTTTTTAATGTGTTTTCGGTGAATCCGCCAATTATAATTTTTTCTCCTGTAACAAGTATCCGCCAAGGAACAAATAAGCATACTTTAGACAATATTATAAAAAACAGAGAATGCGTTGTGGCAATGGTAAACGAAAAAATAGGGCAGCAAATGTCTCTTTCATCATGTAACTTTGACAAAGGCGTAAATGAATTTAAAAAAGCAGGATTTACTGAAGTGAAATCTGAGAGTATTGCCCCATCAAGAGTAAAAGAGGCTCCAATCAACTTTGAATGTAAAGTTAATGAAGTCATCGTGTTAGGTGAAAAAGCAGGAGCTGGCAATTTAGTGCTTGCAGAAATCATCAAAATACATATAGATTACAAAGTTTTAGATGATAGCGGAAACATTGATCCTTTCAAATTAAATATTATAAGTCGTTACGGGGGGGATTGGTACGGAAAAACAACTAATGAATCTTTATATAAAATAAAAAAACCATTGTCAAAAATTGGCTTAGGGTTTGACAATCTTCCAAAACAAATTAAAGAATCAAAAATTTTAAAAGGGAGTGATCTGGCAATCTTAGCATCATCAGAAAAAATTCCTCAGAAGAAAAGAACTGATAAATACAGAGATAAGAGTTTAAAAGAAAAACATATATTAGCAAAAGAATTTTTAAGTCAAAATAAAATTGAAGAAGCTTGGCAGATACTATTATAAACAATTAAAAAACAATTAATTATGAAATTTGAACTACCAAATTTACCTTACGAATATAACGCCCTTGAGCCACATATTGATGCGAGAACGATGGAAATACACCATAGCAAACATCACAATGGTTATACAAATAATCTCAACAATGCAATTGAAGGTACTAATTTAGAAGATCTTTCTATTGAAGAAATTTGTAAAAGTCCAGATCTTAGTGGGGCTGCTAGAAATAATGGCGGCGGATACTATAATCATTGCTTGTTTTGGAGTATTTTAAGCCCCAACGGCGGTGGAAATCCAACAGGAAAAATTGCTGAAGCAATAAATAAATATTTTGAAAGTTATGAAAACTTTAAAAATGAATTTTCATCAGCTGCTGCATCACAATTTGGTTCAGGATGGGCTTGGCTATGTGTAAATAAAGGAGCTCTTGAGGTTTGCGCAACACCCAATCAAGATAATCCATTAATGAATAATTGTGGAATTCCAATTTTGGGAATAGATGTTTGGGAGCATGCTTATTATTTAAATTACCAAAATAGAAGGCCAGACTACATCAAAGCCTTTTTTAACTTAATAAATTGGAATGAAGTCAACAAAAGATTTGAAGAAGCTTTATAATATTTTTATAAATTTGCCAAAATTTAACTAACTTAATAACAAAATTATAACATGAAAAATTTATTTACCATAATTGCAATTTTTGTATCATTTTTTGTAATTGGAAATGCGTACGCTGCAGAAGATACTATATCTACAGACACCATTAACACTGAGGAAGTTTTAAATAATGGTGCTAGTCAAGAACAAAAAGATACAGAAAAATCTGATGAGGTCAATGATGAAAAAAAGGAAAGTATACATCAAATCATTAAAGATAAATTTATTGAAGGGGGGCCTGGCTTTATGGGGATAGTTCTTTTATGTTTGATTTTAGGTTTAGCTTTAGCCATTGAAAGAATAATTTATTTAAACATGGCTACTACTAACACAGATAAACTATTAGTTAATGTTGAAGATGCTTTAAGCAAAGGGGGTATTGAAGCAGCCCAAGAGGTTTGTAGAAACACTAAAGGACCTGTGGCCTCTATATTTTATCAAGGTTTAGAGAGATCTGATGAGGGTATTGAAATGGTTGAAAAATCTATTATTTCTTACGGATCAGTTCAAATGGGACTTTTGGAAAAAGGTCTTTCGTGGATTTCTTTATTTATTGCTCTTGCACCGATGCTTGGATTTATGGGTACTGTAATAGGTATGATTGATGCGTTTGACAAAATTGCTCAAGAAAATAATATCTCACCAGATATAGTTGCTGGCGGTATCAAAATCGCACTATTGACGACAGTTTTTGGTCTTATTGTGGCTATGATTTTACAAGTTTTTTATAATTATCTAATTGCTAAAGTAGATGCAATTGTAAATTCTATGGAGGATGCTTCAATATCATTAGTCGACTTACTTGCAAAAAATAAAAAATAGAAATATGATCTTTAAAGATATTTTAAAATATTTAATAATTTCAGTTGCAGTACTTTTAATGGGTTTAATTCTCAACAAGGGTGAAGAGAAGATTGAGATGTATACCACGTTTTTAAGAGAAGCAAACATAACAACTACGGAATGGGAAGAGATCAAAAAAGATGATGCCAAAAAAAATGCTGTAATCTCAAATGCAATTATGAAGGAAAACGATCAGTTTTTAACTATGTCTAATAAAGATAAAAATGCAAAAATTGAAGACTATGAAGAAAGCTTAAAAGAATCGTTAGAAAACCAAAATAACTACATTAAACCATTTATTCTTTTAGGCGTATTTTTATCTATTTCTGGCTTGCTATTAGCTCTGATTTTTTCTGCTGTAAAGCTATTTAGTGACAAGAAAAATGCTAAGAAAACTATTTTTATGATAGGAGGATTAGTTTCTATTTGTGCTGTTTCATATGCATTAGCTTCAGATACGACTTCAGTAACAAGTGTAGAAGTTAGTAATTCTGCAGTTAAACAAGTTGGTATGGGTTTAATAACTTTTTATATTTTAATTGCTTCAGCTATAGTTGCAATAATTTATTCAGAGGTTTCAAAACTTACATCTAAATAACAATGGCGAGTAACAGAAGAGGATTACCTGAGATTAATGCTGGTTCAATGGCAGATATTGCCTTTTTATTACTAATCTTCTTTTTGGTTACAACTACTATGGATACACCATTTGGTATTTCAACAAAGCTTCCTCCAATGCCAGAAGAAAATGTTGAACCTCCTGAAATAAACGAAAGAAACATTTTATTAGTTTTAGTAAATACACAAAACCAACTATTAATTAATAATGAATTTAATGACATAACCACTCTTAAAAACAGAGTAAAAAGGTTTGTGACTAAAGATGCTGATAACCCCAAAAAAGCTATTGTTTCTTTACAATGTTTAGATGCCACAGAATATGGAATGTATATTCAAGTTCAAGATGAAATAGCCAAAGCTTACAAAGAAATTCGTAATGACGCCTCTTTAATGCTCTTTGGCAAACAGTATCTTGATCTTGAAGAATCTGAAAGAGATATTATTCAAGATGATTACCCAAAACTTTTATCTGAAGCTGAACCTAGAACAAAAACTGGAAAATGAGTAAATTTAGAAAAGACGGAAAAAAATCAATGCCAGCTATTTCAACAGCGTCACTACCTGACATTGTATTTATGCTCCTTTTCTTTTTTATGGTCACTACTGTAATGAGACCGACTGAGCTAAAAGTAAAAATAAAAACACCTGAAGCTAGTGAAGTAACTAAATTAAAGAAAAAATCACTAGTTAGTTACATTTATATAGGTAAGCCTAATGACAAAGCTACTTATGGATCCAAAGATCATCGAATTCAGTTAGATGATATGATTCAAGATCCATGGGACGACGTGAGTCAAATTATCAGCTTTATCAATACACAACGTGCAGCTATGCAGCCCGCTGATGTTCCAAAAATGAGGGTGCAAATTAAAGCAGACAGTGAAGTGATGATGAAGCAAGTAACAGACGTCAAACAAGAGTTAAGGAAAGCACAAGCATATAAAATAAACTACTCAACTACTGAAAAAAGAGATTAACTCTTTTGTATTTTGTTATTTCGAAAACAACAACTTTGATACAATAGGTACATCAACAAAGCAGCTCCAAAAAAAGAGAATATACCAATTGTTGTGTCAACATTATTTGAAAGCATCGAGCTGTTCTGATCTTTATTCACAAAAGATATAACTAATACTTGAGCATTATTAACAAAATGAGCAATAATAGGAAGCCATAAATTATTACTCCAAAGAAAGACATAACCTAATAAAACACCTAAAATAAATCTTGGTATTAAGCCATAGAACTGAAAATGAATGACACTAAATAAAATTGCTGTTATTATTATACCAATGTGCGGCGATATAGTCCACTTTGTTATTGTTTGTTGCAAATACCCTCTAAAAAACAACTCTTCACCTACAGCTGGCATAATTGCAATAATTAATAAGTTAAATAAAAAATCAACATTAGAATCCATTTTTAATAATGCCGCAATAGTTAAATCAGATTTTTCATCAATTTGATTTAACCAATCAGGTACCTTAATACTTAAATTAAATTCGGTTAACATAGCTATAAATGGTACTATGATTAACATAATTGTTATCACTAGCATTACATTTTGCCTAACTAGATTTTTAAATTTAAAATCAAAAGAAATTAAATGAGCATATAAAAACATTGGAACTACAAAAATTCCTAATGCTAGAAATAATTGCATCACTTTCAGAGAGTTAACGTATTGTTTGTTTTCTAGGCTCTGATTTTCTATTAAATCACTATCAAAGAAAAAATTAATAGCAATATTGCCAAATTGTATAAAAATCAAAAATGAAAAAATGAATATAAACAATAAACAAAAAAACTTATATTTTGGAGACTTATTTTTATAAATAGCTTTAAATCGCATTATTAATTATTTTTGTAAAGAAAATGGGTATAAAGATAGGAAATATTGATGTAGGAAATTTTCCTCTATTATTAGCACCAATGGAAGACGTAAGTGATCCTCCATTTCGGGCTTTATGCAAAAAATATGGTGCCGATGTTATGTATACCGAATTTATATCATCTGAAGGACTAATTCGAGATGCTAAAAAAAGTACCATGAAATTAGATATTTATGATTTTGAACGTCCTATAGGAATTCAAATTTTTGGAAATAATATCGACTCTATGAGAAAGGCAACTGAAATATGTGAAAAAGCTCAACCAGAATTCATTGATATTAACTACGGATGCCCTGTTAAAAAAGTTGCCTTAAAGGGTGCAGGCGCAGGCATATTACAAGATATACCTAAAATGGTAACAATGACTAAAGAGATAGTAAATGCTACTAAATTACCTGTAACTGTAAAAACTCGTTTGGGCTGGGATGAAAACACAAAATATATAGTTGAGGTTGCTGAAAGATTACAAGATGTAGGTATTAAAGCAATCTCTATTCACGGTAGAACACGAAAGCAAATGTATAAAGGAGAAGCTGATTGGACCTTAATAGGAGAAGTAAAAAATAATCCAAGAATGCATATTCCTGTTTTTGGAAACGGAGATGTAGATTCTCCTGAGAAAGTTGCCTATTTGAAAGCAAAATATGGAGTTGACGGTGTAATGATTGGAAGAGCTGCTATTGGAAACCCTTGGTTTTTTGACAATGTTAAACATTTTCTAAAAACAGGAAATCATCTGCCTCCAATTCGTATTAAAGACAGAGTGGATGTATGCAAACAACATCTAAAACACTCAATTGAATGGAAAGGAGAAGTGTTAGGAATTGCTGAAATGAAAAGACATTACACGAACTATTTCAAAGGGATCTCCCATTTTAAAGACTATAGGATTAAAATGATTACTTCTAATAACAAAGACGAAATAGAAACCCTTTTAGATGAAGTGTCTGTTAAATTTAATCAATAAACTTACTAGTCAAAAATTTTGCAGGATACCAAGATGCTAAAAGACCAATAATAAAAACTGTTAAAAAAACATATAATATATCAGATGTCTGCAACACAACCGGATAAGCATCTATTATAAAACCACCATTACCCATTTTAATTAATTCAAACTTTTTTTGTAAAAGTGCTATTGTGGCACCAAAGCCTATTCCAATTAGAGCTCCAAAAGATGAAGACATAACACTTTTAAGTATAAAAATATATTTAATTTGATTTTTTGTTACACCAAAACTATAAAAAGTTGTAATATCCTTTTTTTTGTCTAGAACTAACATTGAGACTGACCCAACAATTGTAAAAGAGGCAATAATTAATATAAATACAAGAATAATAAATATTGCTAGCTTTTCAGTATTTAAAATTTTATATAATATTTCATGCTGTTGCAGTCTATTCTCAATTAAAAAATCATTCCCTAAGTCAGCCTGTAGCTTAATTTGGACAGCTTCCATATCATCTTCATCAAATAAATTTATTTCAATTGCAGAAATGTCATTTTGTCTTTTGCTGATATTTTGCAGATAATTAAGATCAGTAAAAATATATTTTTGATTTACATCAGGATGTATATTAAAAATATTAAAATTATTAATGAGACTTGGATTATAAAAGTTTCTTGAAGGGTTTCTGTGTAAAAATGTCTTTGTATTTCTATTTGGAACATAAACAGATAGTGAAGGCTTAGAAAGGGAGAGATTTTTATGACTAGTGTCTATTCCAAGAATTAAGGCTAAATCTCTTCCAATTGACGGAATCTTATTATAATTTGAATAACCTTTTATTTTAGCAATATGTTGTGTTTTTTTTGTCTCCTCACCAGAGAACTGAGAGCCGTACATTAACAATACGTCTTCTTCCAATACATAAGTTATTTCCTTAATATTTTGATGTTCAATTTTTAGACTTTTGGGGTCAAAAGTTTTACCTTTCTTTAGCGTAATTTTAATATGTGGGTCATGTGAATTATACATTTTTAAAATTAGATCCTCGAAGCCGTTAAATACAGATAAAACAAGTATCAAAGCAGCTGAACCTACTGCTATTCCCGCTAATGATACTAAAGAGATAATATGTACAAAGTTTTTTTTCTTAACAGAGAAGAAATAACGTTTTGCGATTAAAAAAGGGAAACTCATATTTATTTTTTTAAAAGCTTGTCTATTTCCTCTGCAAAAGAGGCAGAATCATCTAAAAAATAAGATAAGTCAGGGACTAGTCTTAACTGTTTTTTTATTCTGTCTCCCAATTTTTTTCTAAAAAAACCTTTGTTTTTTGTAATTAAATCTATTGTCTTTAATGGATCTTCAGAGGGAAATACACTTAAAAAAACATTAGCATTTGCTAAATCAGTTGACACTCGAACAATAGTTACGCTTATAATTACATTACCACAAAACTGTGATGCTTCTTTTTGTAATACAGATGATAATTCTTTTTGTAACAAACGTGATACTTTTTTTTGTCTTGTCGTTTCCATAAAGCCAAAAATACGTAATATTGACTACTTTTACACTATGGAAAATTTCTTTAGAATTTTAAAGTATATAAAGCCTTATAAATTTTTTGCAATATTAAATATTGTATCAAATATTTTAAGTGTATTGTTTTCACTTGTCTCATTAACAATGGTTATCCCATTCTTGGGAATATTGTTTAAAACACAAGAACCAGTAACTGAAGCTCCACCGCTAAGTTTTAATGCAAATTCAATAAAAGAAAATTTTTATGCAATAATTAGTGAAAAAATCGCTTCAAAGGGGGAAATTGAGGCATTATTATTTATTTGTATACTAGTGTTATCGACATTTTTTTTAAGAAACCTATTTAGATATTCTGCATTGTTTTTTTTAACACCCATAAGAAACGGCATTGTGAATGATCTTAGGGTGGATTTACATAAAAAAATAGTTTCTCTACCACTTTCTTTTTTTACAAAAAAAAGAAAAGGAGATCTTACATCACGGCTGACCTCTGATTTAGTTGAAATTGAATGGAGTATTATGAGTTCTCTTGAAATGATTTTCAAAGACCCTCTAACTATAATTGTGTATTTAATTACTCTAATTATAATAAGCCCAAAGCTAACACTGTTCGTTGTTGTTTTATTTCCTATTACTGGTATAATTATTGGATTAATAGGAAAATCACTAAAAAAATCATCGGATAAAGGGCAAGCTAAAATGGGAAATTTGTTATCAATAATTGATGAAAATATTTCTGGGCTTAGAATTATAAAAGCTTTTAATATTGAAAAAAAAATAAATATTAATTTTCAAAAAGAAAGTATTAGTTATAGAAATATAATGACCAAACTTTTAAGAAAAAAAGACTTATCTTCTCCAATGAGTGAGTTCTTAAGTACAATTGTTTTAGTTGTAGTGATGTGGCTTGGTGGTCAATTAGTTCTTAGTGGACAAAGTTCTCTTTCTGGTCAAGAATTTATTGGTTATATTTTGATTTTTTCACAAATTATACCACCTGCAAAATCACTTACAACATCATATTACCATATTAAGAAAGGCACTGCTGCTGCAGAACGTGTATATGAAATTTTAGATACTAAAAACGAAATAATTGAAAATAAAAATGCCACAAAAGTTATATTTTCTAAAGATATTGCATTTGAAAATGTATCATTTAGCTATGAAAAAAATAATGTGTTATCAAACATAACTTTTAAAATAAAGAAAGGAGAAATGGTTGCACTAGTTGGACAATCAGGTAGCGGTAAATCAACTATATCTGATTTACTTAATCGATTTTATGATATAGAAAAAGGCAGAATTTTAATTGATCAAACTAATATTAAAGACATTAGATTTAATAATCTTAGAGAGCTCATAGGTGTTGTTACTCAAGATTCTATTTTGTTTAATGACACCATCTACAATAATATTAAGCTAGGAAAAATAAATGCTTCGGAAGAAGAAATAATCAATGCTGCAAAAACAGCTAATGCTCATAGCTTTATTCTTGAAACAGAAAAAGGTTATAGTACAAACATAGGTGATAGAGGAGATAAACTATCTGGAGGACAAAAACAAAGAATTTGTATCGCAAGAGCAATACTTAAAAATCCTGAAATTTTAATTTTAGACGAAGCGACTTCTTCATTAGACACAGAATCAGAAAAGCTTGTTCAAGAAGCACTAGAAAAGCTAATGAAAAACAGAACATCATTAGTTATTGCTCATAGACTTTCTACTATAAAAAATGCAGATGAAATTATAGTACTAGAAAATGGAACTATAAGAGAAAGAGGTTCTCATGATGAACTTATTGTAGCTAATAAGCATTATAAGAAGCTATGTGACTTGCAATCCTTTAATTAGTATAAAAAATTATTATAGGGGTACCTAACTTCATGTAATTTTTTGATCCTAACATATAATTCTTCTCTCAACTCCTCAAAACATGTCTTATGTAGTGCTGAAATAAACATTACGTTTCCATTAATTTTAGACATCCAGGAATCTTTTAAGTCTTCTAGCGATAAATTTTCTTTAGTAACAGGCGTCAAGTCATCTTGTTCTTTTTTAGTGTAGGTATAAGAATCAATTTTATTAAACACTAAAATCATGGGTTTATCTTGAGCCCCTATTTCAGAAATAGTTTTATTAACAACCTCAATATGGTCTTCAAAATTTGGATTAGAGATATCAACTAAATGTATCATAAAATCTGACTCTCTTACTTCATCTAAAGTTGATTTAAAACTTTCTACTAGTTGATGTGGAAGTTTTCGTATGAATCCTACTGTGTCAGTCAATAAAAAAGGAAGATTTTGAATAACAACTTTCCTAACAGTAGTATCAAGAGTCGCAAACAACTTATTTTCTGCAAAGACATCCGATTTGGATAGCTTGTTCATTAAAGTAGATTTACCTGCATTTGTATAACCTACAAGTGCTACTCGAATCAAATGCTCACGGCCCTTTCTTCTTGTAAAAGCTTGTTTGTCAATTTTTTTTAATTTCTTTTTTAAAAGAGAAATCTTATCTCTAATAATTTGCCTGTCTGTTTCTATCTGTGTCTCCCCCGGTCCTCTCATTCCAATTCCCCCTTTTTGTCTTTCTAAGTGAGTCCACATCCTAGTTAGTCTTGGAAGGAGATACTGATACTGTGCTAATTCAACTTGAGTTCTAGCTTGAGCTGTTTGCGCTCTGCTAGCAAATATATCTAAAATAAGATTACTTCTATCTAATATTTTGCATTTGCCACTAAATATTTTTTCTACATTTTTTAATTGAGATGGTGTAAGATCGTCATCAAATATTAAAATATCAATAGCATTTTCCTTTACAAATGAAAAAACCTCTTCCATCTTACCTTTGCCAATAAACGTTTTATTATCTGGTCTTAAAAGTCTCTGTGTAAAATTTTTAACAGGTTTTGCTCCTGCTGTTTTTGCTAAAAAAGCTAATTCCTCGAGGTATTCATTTGCCTGATTAGTGGTTACGGTAGGAGTTACTAAGCCAATGAGTACTGCTTTTTCTAGCATATATTAGCTTTGCTTACCTTTTCTATTTGCGATAAAGCTTCTTATAAAAGTAATCATGGCTAACATTCCAGTTAATAACATTATTGCTACTCTTATTAATGAAAGAGTTCTATCTTCAGCGATAGCAGCTTTTAAAGGCATAAATAAACCTAATAATGCAATAAGAGTCACAACAACAGCAATATGAGCGATAACTTTATTTTCTTTCTTAACACCATTATTGCATAAAAAAAGAATTACGCCCAAAAATAAAGGAATTAATGCTGTAATTGATTGGTTTGGTTTTTCAAGAGTACCCTCATATGTTAAATAAGCCCAAAGAGGCATTAAGATTAATGCTAAACTATTAATAAGATTTGCTTGATATGTTTTCATAAATTTTTTTTGAATTTTCTTGTTGCAAAGAAACAAAATTATTAGCTAAATTTTATTAATTTCACACCTTTAAGTTTTCATGAAAGCATTAAAAACTGTTATAATTCTTATTTTTTGTGTTAAACTACAAGCGCAAGAAGTATTTCCAATAGAAGGAGTAAAAGAAAACTTCTTGCCTGTATATGCTTTTACAAATGCCAAAATAATAGCCACTGCTGAAACAGAATATCAAAATGGTATATTAATAATTCAAGGAAACAAAATAATCTCTGTAGGAGAAGCAATGAATATAACAATACCTGAAGGGGCAATTGTTTATGACTTAGAGGGAGATTATATTTATCCGTCATTTATTGACTTATATACAAATTATGGACTGCCTGAAATTAAAAAAGGTATATATAGTTATAGACCACAGTACAAAAGAAAAACAAAAGGAGCCTTTCATTGGAATCAGGCTATTCATCCAGAAATTGATGCCTGTGACAACTATAATAATAGTGAGGAAAACAGAAAGTCATTTCTTGAAAACGGCTTCGGAGTAGTTCTTACGCATCAAAAAGATGGTATTTTTAGAGGAACAGGGGTATGTGTTGCACTATCTCAAAAATCTGAATATGAAAATTTATTATTACCTAAAGCCGCCTCAGTATTTTCTTTTAAAAAGGGAGTTTCAAAACAAAAATATCCAAATTCATTAATGGGAAGTATTGCTCTAATAAGACAAACATTTTTAAATGCGGAATGGTATGAAGAGCAAAAAAATCAAAATAATTTATCATATAATGCGATAATTGAAAACAAAGAACTTCCAAATATTTTTATTTTAAATGACGAACTAGACTACAGCAGAGTGCAAAAGATTGCTGATGAATTTGAAATAGATTTTGTTTTAAAAGGTAATGGAAAAGAATTTTTAAGGATTAATGAGATAATTGATACAGAATCTCCAATAATTTTACCAATAAACTTTCCGAAAGCATATGAAGTTAGTAACCCTGAAACTACAGAGTGGATAACACTCAGCGAACTAAAACTTTGGGAAACAGCTCCATATAACCCAAATATCTTGTCAAAAAATAATATTGAGTTTTGTATAACTTCTGCTGAATTAGAAGATTCAAAAGATTTTTTAAAAAATATTAGAATTGCAGTAAAAAAGGGTTTAAACAAAAATGATGCATTAGCATCATTAACAACTACACCGGCTGAACTTATTAAAATCGATCATTTATGCGGAACAATAGAAAAAGATAAATATGCAAACTTCATCATATGTTCAAATGATATTTTTGAAAAAGGAAAAATATATGAAAACTGGGTTCTTGGAGAACAAAATATTGTAAATAAAAAGCAAAAAAACGATTTTAGAGGATACTACACTTTTAATTCGGATGAATTTAATAATGCTAAAATTATCATTAAAGGCGAGAAATCAAAGCCATTAATTATTTTTAAAGAGCTAGATACAAATAAGGTTAACATATCCGTATCTGATAATAATATTAACATGTTTGATGATAATGGCAGTTTCAGAGGTGTTGGAAAAATTAATGATAATAAAATATTAGGACGATACCAAAATAAATCTGGTATATATTACGAATTTACTATGGTCCGAGATTCAATATTGGATAATTCAGAAGAAAATAAAATCACAGAAAAAGATAACCATGATTCATTAGCGATACCAAACATTTGGCAGCCGAACAAGGCATACGGCTTTGAAAAGCTTCCTACCAAAGAAAATATTATTTTTAAGAATGCTACAGTATGGACAAATGAAGAAGAAGGGATTGTAGAAAACTATGATGTTATAATATCTAATGGGAAAATTATAGCTACTGGATTCTCCCTAGAAGCAGAAAAATTTTTTTCAAATATAGAGTATAAGACTGTTGACGCAAGTAATTTGCATTTAACTTCAGGTATAATTGATGAGCATTCTCATATTGCAATAAGTAGAGGTGTCAATGAGGGAAGTCATGCTGTCACATCCGAAGTTTGTATCGGTGATGTTATCAATCCAAACGATCATAATATCTACAGACAATTAGCAGGGGGAACCACAGCTGCCCAACTACTTCACGGTTCTGCTAACCCAATTGGAGGTCAGTCTGCTATAATTAAGTTTCGTTGGGGAGAAAGCGCAGAAAACATGAAAATAAGTGATGCTCCAAAATTTATAAAGTTTGCTCTCGGTGAAAACGTAAAGCAAAGTAATTGGGGCGACTATGAACGAATTAGATTTCCTCAAACAAGAATGGGTGTTGAACAAGTTTTTTATGATGCCTTTTACAGAGCTAAAGAATATAAAAAAACATGGGAAGAATATAATAATTTAAGCAGAAAAGAAAAATTAAATACTCCTCCTCCAAGAGAAGATCTTAAGCTAAATGCTCTGGTTGAAATTTTAACTTCTGATATGTTTATAACTTGTCATTCTTATGTTCAATCAGAAATAAATATGTTGATACATGTAGCTGATTCTATTGGTTTTAATGTAAACACTTTTACACATATATTGGAGGGCTATAAAGTGGCTGAAAAATTACAAGAACATGGTGCTGGAGGCTCAACTTTTTCTGACTGGTGGGCTTATAAATTTGAAGTTAATGATGCTATCCCATATAATGCCTCTTTATTAAATGAAGCTGGTGTTATTACTGCCATAAATTCTGACAATGCGGAAATGGGAAGAAGACTTAATCAAGAAGCAGCAAAAGCAGTAAAGTATGGAAACACCTCACAAGAAGATGCTTGGAAACTTGTGACCCTCAATCCTGCTAAACTATTGCATTTAGATCATAGGATGGGCAGTATTAAATCTGGAAAAGATGCTGATATCGTTCTATGGACCGCTAATCCTTTATCTGTTTATGCCAAAGTTGCGCAAACATATGTTGATGGAAAACTAATGTTTGATATTAAAAAAGATAAAATAATTTTTAAAAGAGATCTTGAAGAAAAAATGCGTATTGTCAAATTAATGAGCAAAGAAAAAAACTCAAAAATTAAAAAATTAAAACCGGACAAAGAAAAACACTATCATTGTGATACTATATACGAACATGAAGACTAATTTGTTATTTGTTTTATATTTTGCTTTTTGCATGGAAGCCTATTCGCAAAAACCTATACTTTTTATTGGTGCAAAAGCACATTTGGGAAATGGAAAAGTCATTGAAAATAGTGTAATAAGTATTCAAAATGGTAAGTTTGAAATTGTGGCTGACGCGAGCATGATTAGAATAGATCCCAATGCTTTTGACACAATCTATAAAGTTTACAATAAACATGTTTACCCAGCATTTATAGCCCCAAATACAACTATTGGATTAACTGAAATTGATGCTGTGAGAGCAACTCATGATTATGCTGAAACAGGAAACATTAATCCAAACATTAGATCTTTAATTGCTTACAACACTGATTCAAAAATTATAAATACTATCAGAACAAACGGCATACTTATTGCGCAAGTAACACCACAGGGTGGATTAATCTCTGGTCAATCTTCGGTTGTATACCTTGATGGTAAAAATTGGCAGGATGCAGTATTAAAAGCTGATGATGGAATACATATTAATTGGCCAAACTCATACTATAAAACAGGCTGGTGGGCAGAACCGGGCAAAACAAAAAAAAATAAAGAATACCAAAATAAAATTGATGAGTTAAATAAGTTATTTTTAAAAGCTAAGGCGTATTCATCATCGAAAGTTTTAGACCTTAGAATGGAAAGTATGCAAGGTTTGTTTAACGGGAAAAAGAACTTATATATACATGCTAATAGTGTCAGCGATATAAGAGATGCAATTGAATTCTTTGATAAGTTTAAAATTCCAAATGTTACTATTGTTGGAGGTGAAGACAGTGATGATGTTTCAACACTATTAAAATCAAAAAACATATCACTTATTCTTAATAGAGTTCATAGACTTCCAAAATCACAAGACAGCCGTATAGATGAGCCATTTACTCAAGCAAAAAAGCTTTCAAATAATAAAATTCGGTTTTGTTTGAGTTATGTCGGTGACATGGAAGCTATGGGCTTAAGAAATCTTCCCTTTACTGCTGGCACTACAGTCACTTATGGCCAAAAGTATGAAGATGCTATAAAATCAATTACTTTAGATGCTGCAAAAATCCTTGGCATCGATGATAAGGTTGGTTCTATTGAAAAAGGGAAAGAAGCTTCTTTCTTTATTAGCTCAGGAGATGCATTAGATATGATTTCAAATAATATTGAACAGGCTTTTATTAAAGGGAATGAGATTGATTTAAATAATCATCAAAAGGAGTTGTATATTAAATATAAAAAGTGATATTTAGTAGCCAACATTTTTTCTTACCCTAACAAGAACATTTCTAGCTATTTCTCTCGCTTTTTTTGCTCCCTCTTTTAATTCTTGATCAATTATTTTTGGGTTTTGTATTAGATGCATAAACATTTCTCTTTGGCTTTTATAATTTATGCAAATTAACTCAAAAAGCTCTTGTTTTGCATTTCCATAGCCATACCCTCCACTAATATATTTTGATTTTAACTCATTTACTTGATTTTTATTTGCAAGTAGTTTATATAAATTAAAAACATTACATGAATTATAATCTTTTGGGTCTTCTATATTTGCAGAGTCTGTTTTTATACTCATTATTTGTTTTCTAAGTTTTTTGTCATCCAAAAAAATATTAATCATATTATTGTATGATTTACTCATCTTTTGCCCATCAGTTCCTGGAACAATCATTACTCTTTCATCAATTTTTGTCTCAGGTAAGACCAATGTGTTTGGGAAAACATGGTTTAAACTTGCAGCAATGTCTCTTGTTATTTCCAGATGTTGTATTTGGTCTTTTCCAACTGGAACAATATTTGCGTCATAAAGCAAAATATCTGCTGCCATTAAAACAGGATAAGTAAATAAACCTGTATTTATGTCTTTAATACGATCTAATTTATCCTTAAATGAATGTGCTAGTTGAAGCCTACTAAACTTTGCAAAGCAGCTCAAATACCATGCTAACTCACAAACCTCTGGTATATCTGACTGCCTATAAAAAATATTTTTTTTAGAATCAAAACCAAAAGCTAACCATGCCGCTGCAGTAGCATAAGTATTTTCTTTAATTTTATTAGCTTCTCTAATTGTTGTAAATGAGTGAAGATCTGCAATGAAAAACAAACTTTGGTTATTAGTTTCTTTTGAAAGCTGTATTGCTGGAATAATTGCTCCAAGTAAATTTCCTAAATGGGGAGTGCCTGTACTTTGTATTCCTGTTAATATTCTTGCCATTTTAAAAAAAAAGATGCTGTAAAAATAGCTTTTTTTATCTTTGTCAGATGAAATGGGTTGGGTATATTTTGAGTAGCATATGGAGACTCTGGTTTTTGATAGTTTTTTTAATCTTATTTTTTCTACTGCTTCCTTGGTTATTTATTTTTACATCATTATTTAAAAACGAACTTTATGTGGCACATATATCAAGGTACTGGAGTAAGTTAACAATCTGGCTGTCCTTCATTTTTCCAATAGTGAAGTGGGAAGAAAAGCTAGAAGCAAACGAAAAATATATATTTTGTGCAAATCATGTTTCTACACTTGATATCCCGCTAATATACGCTGTATTACCAAAACCTATTCAATACATTGGTAAAGCAGAAATTTCTAAAATACCATTATTTGGTTATTTTTTTAAAAATAATTCAATAACAGTAAATAGAAGTAATAAAAAAGATTCTTACAATGCTTTTTTGCACGCTGCAGAAAAATTAACCAGGAATATAAATATATGTATCTTTCCAGAAGGAGGAATTCCAAACAAAAACATTTGTTTAAAAAAATTTAAAAATGGGCCTTTTAGATTATCCATCGAAAATAATCTTAAAATTGTTCCCATTACTATAATTGACAATAAACAAATTTTCCCTCAAGAATATTTTAAAGGTTATCCTGGATTTGCAAGAGTACAAATTCATAAACCAATTGATCCAAATAAAATCTCTGAAAAAGAAGTTAAAAATTTGAATATTATTGTTTACAATACTATTTTTGAACAGCTAAAAAAATATGAAAAAAATTAAAGTTACTCAGGATTTAATAGATAATTTATCTGAACTATCCAAATTAAATTTTGATCAGAAACAAAGCCAACAAATTAAATTTGACTTAGAAAAAATGTTAGAATTTGTTAATACAATATCACAAATTAACACTGATAATGTAGAACCTCTTGTATATGTTAATGAAGAAACAAAATTATTACGTAAAGATGAAGTGAAAGATTCGCTTTCTCAAACTGATGCATTAAAAAATGCACCAGAAAAAGACTCTGATTATTTTAAAGTTCCTGTTGTTTTGAAAAAATAAACGATTTGTTCTGCTACTTTTGGATAAAAGTAACTTCTTTTTCTGTAATTTCTAAATCAGCACTACAGCCAAGTTTAATTGCTCTATTGTCATTTAAATGCCCTGATGGAAAATTAAAACATATTGGTATTGAGAACTCATCAAAATATTCTAAAATAATTTGCTCATAACTTTTTCCAAATGGTATATCATTATCATGTAAGTCGGTCATACCTCCTACAATTAAAGCTTTTAAATTATTATATTTTTTATTTCTTTTTAAGTTTAAAAGCATTCTATCAATATGATATAGGTATTCATCTAAATCTTCTATTAATAAAATTTTTCCATTTGTATCCAAATCTGATGCAGAACCCAACAAGGAATATAAAATAGACAAATTACCTCCTACAATTTGACCTGAACATTTGCCTTTTTTGTTTAATTTATGTGATTTTATTTTAATACTATTTGGTGTTTCAAATAAACAATCATAAATACTTTTTATTGACGATAATGTATTGTTTTTAAAATTTATTGGCATACTTGAATGGAGTGTCGCTATGCCTAGATTATTTAAATGAGAATGTAAAACTGTAACATCGCTATATCCAATAATCCATTTAGGATTACTTTGTAACATCTTAAAATCAACACTATCAACAATCCTAGCAGTACCGTAACCCCCTCTTGCACAAAATATAGCTTTGATATTTTTATCATTTATAAAATATTGCAAATCATTTGCTCTCTGCTCATCAGAACCAGAAAACTGATTTTTGCTATTAAATAAATTATCTCCATAAACTATATTTAAGTCCCATGATTCAAAAATATTAACGGCGTGAGCTATTTCTGATCTTGAAACTTTTCTTGCAGTAGATATTAAGCCAATCTTATCCCCTTTTTGAAGTTTTTCAGGTATTTTCATAAAATCAATTTATTTAATAGTAAAACTTATCTTTGCTAAAATAATTTTTTTTTAACAAAAAATGAATTCAAAAAGATATACTATAACTTCAGCACTTTTGTATGCAAATGGGCCTATTCATATTGGGCATGTTGCTGGTGCATATTTGCCTGCAGATATTTATGTAAGATATCTTAAATTAAATGAAAACGATGTTGTATTTATTTGTGGATCTGACGAGCATGGCGCTGCTATTACCCTACAGGCAAAAAAAGAAGGTATAACACCAAAAAAAATAATAGATAAATACCATTGTTTAAATAAAAAGACATTTGAAGATTTTGGAATTAACTTTAGCATTTATCATCGTACTTCATCCAAAGTTCATCACAAAACTGCTTCAGAATTTTTTGAGAATTTAGATAATAAAAATGTATTTGTTAAAAAAACAACACAACAATTTTATGATAAGAAAAATAAGCAATTTCTTGCAGATCGTTATGTTAAAGGAGAATGTCCAAAATGTGGTTATATGCATGCGTATGGGGATCAATGTGAAAGTTGCGGAACAACTTTAAGCCCTGAAGAATTAATTAATCCTAAATCAACATTGAGCGGTGAAGCTCCTGAAAAAAAGAACACTACTCACTGGTATTTACCAATGCAAAAACATGAAAATTGGCTAAAAAAATGGATAGAAACAGGAGATATCAATGGAAAAAAACAACATGATCCAAAAACATGGAGAAAACAGGTCCTAGGCCAATGTAAATCATGGATTGAGGCAGGGCTAAGAGAAAGAGCAATGACTAGAGATTTAGATTGGGGAGTCAAAGTTCCGCTAAAAAATGCTGAAGGTAAGGTTCTTTACGTTTGGTTAGACGCGCCTATTGGATATATATCCGCAACTAAGCAATGGGCTAAAAACAATAATAAACAATGGGAGCCATACTGGAAAGATAAAGATACTCAACTTATTCATTTTATAGGAAAAGACAATATTGTGTTTCACTCAATAATTTTTCCAATAATTTTAAAATCACATGGCGAATATATTTTACCTTCTAATGTGCCTGCAAATGAATTTTTAAATCTTGAAGGAAAGAAATTATCAACTTCAAGAAACTGGGCCATATGGCTAAAAGATTATCTTGTTGATTTTAAAGGGAAACAAGATTCATTAAGATATGCTTTATGTGCAACATCACCAGAGGGAAAAGATACAGATTTTACTTGGCTAGAATTTCAAGCAAGAAACAATAATGAACTAGTTGCTATATATGGAAATTATGTTAATCGTGTTTTTGTTCTAATAAATAAATATTGGCAAGGGATAGTTCCTAAAGCAGTAATTACTGATAAAACTGATGAAGAGGTACTATTGAAGCTCAGAGAATATCCTGAAAAAGTTAGTACTCAAATAAAATTATTCAAGTTTAAAGAGTCCTTAAGTCTAGTCATGGGGCTAGCTAGAACAGGAAATAAATATTTAGCAGATACTGAACCCTGGAAGTTAAAAAACACAGATGAATCAAGAGTTAAAACTATTATGAATATTTCTATTCAAATTGTTCACTCTTTAGCAATTTTATCTGAACCTTTTTTACCTTTTACATCTAAGAAATTAATGAAAATATTAAATGTCAAAGATTTGAAATGGAAAAACGCTGGAAAAACATATATTCAAGATGGACATAAAATAGAAAAACCTATTCATCTTTTTGAAAAAATAGAAAATAAAGATATAGAGTATCAGTTAAAAAAACTTAATAAATGAAAAAAATAACTTACTATTTACTTATAATAATTATATCTACAAATAGTCTAATTGCTCAATGTGATGGTAGATATCAAACAGAAATTTTTAACTCAGTTAGTGTAACAACAGTTAACTACTCAGATATATATAATGATAATTTTCATAGTATGGATATATATACTCCAGAGGGCGATATAGAAGTAAATCGTCCTCTAATTTTATATTTACATGGTGGCTCATATTATGGCGGTAATAAATCCATGACAGACTGTGTTGATTTTTGTGAAACTATGGCAAAAAAAGGTTATGTTACAGCCTCTTTGAATTATAGACTATCAAACATTATTTCTTTTTTAACAAGTAATGTAACACAATATGAAACAGTTTTAAAATCTGTTGCAGATGTTAAGTCTGCAATAAGATATTTTAGAAAAGATTTTGATAATGGAAACAATTATGGAATTGATCCAAATACAATTTTTGTTGGAGGATATTCTGCAGGCGCAGTGACAGCTATTCATTTAGCGTATATTGATGAAATTAATGATCTTCCAACTTCTCCAATAAATGTACAGAATATTGTAAATGATATTGCAGGTGTATACGGCTTGGAAGGTGACGCAGGTAATTATGGATACCCATCAAATGTAAGTGGTGTTATAAGTATTGCTGGAGGCATCAACAATGTAGACTGGATAGACGAATTTGATGAGCCTTTAGTTAGCATACAAGGGACATCTGATCTAACAATAAATTATAATTGTGGGCCAGCAATGAATAATCCATTAGTTTTAACACTTTGTGGGTCAGGAGAAATGCATCCCCAAGCAGATATGGTCGGAGTAATAAATGATAAATTAATATTTACTGGCGAGAATCATTCGTGGCCTGCATACGGAAATAATAGTGCAAAATTTGTTCAGGCAATCAACTTTATAACTGATTTTTTATTTCCATTACTACCATGTAATAACTTAACTTATTTTAACGATAACCAAAATACAGCACAAAAAAATATTTTAAAAATTACAGATTTATTTGGAAAAGAAACAAATTTGACATACAATAAACATTTATTTTTTTTATACTCTGATGGCACTGTTGAGCGTAAAATAATTTTTGAATAGTGCTATCTTTTACATTATTTAATAAAGTATTTTAAAATTTATTAACTTGAAATGCATCTAATTGAAAGCTGAAAAACCTATAAGACTAAACAAATTTATTTCTAATGCTGGAATCTGCAGTCGTCGAGATGCAGATAAATTTATTGAAGCTGGAATAATAACGGTTAATGGGAAAAAAGTTGCTGTGGGCTCAAAAATAAAAAACACGGATGTAATAAAATTTAATGACCAAAAAATAAAGTCGGAAAAATCAACATATATTCTACTAAATAAACCAAAAAAAATAGCTTTAAATGCAATAAGCAAAGAAAAGAAATCTAATAATAAAATTTTTGACTTTGCACATAGAGAAAAAGTATTTCCAACAGACAAACTAAATCATACTGAAAGCGGTCTTTTAATTTTTACAAATGATCAGCTTTTAGCTAAAAAAATCACAAATAAAAATCAAAAAATAAAATCTGTTTATCAAATAATGCTAAATAAAGAAATCTCAAATGAAGATATTAAGACACTTAAAAATGGAATAGATATTAACGGAGGAAAACATAAGTTAACATCAGTTTCATTTTTAAATAAAAAAAATGAATTGGGAATTGAACAAAATAGAGGGGGTATTAAAATTTTAAAATTATTATTTAAAAAACTTAATTACAATATTGTTTCTTTGGATCGAGTCTTACTAGCAGGCATTACCAAAAAAAATCTACCCAGAAAAAAACACAGATTTTTGACAGAAGAAGAAATAAATATTCTTAAAAGACTATAAAATAACTTATTACGTTTATGTTAAAAATGATAAATCGAAATAAACTAAAAAAAACAATTTTAAGAATAATAAAGATTTTATTTATTATCATATGCGTAATATTTATTTTATTTTTTATAATAACAAAATTTTTTAGTGAGGAAATTGAAAATGAAATACTAAAAAAATTAAAAGACAAAATCAATACTACTGTAACTCTAGAAAATATAGAACTTACCTTGTACGATAATTTTCCCAAAGGATCAGTTCGTATATCTAATTTATTAATAAAAGAACCAAAGGGTTTTGAAAATGACACATTAATTTTTTCAAAAACAGCATATGTGGAAATTAGTTTAATCGACTTAATAAACAGAAATTATAATTTTGAAAGTATAATTATTAGCGACGGAAAAATAAATATAAAATACAATGATCAAAATTTTCCAAATTACCATGTTTTCAAAAAAGAGTCATCAAACACAAAAAAAAGCAATATTAATATCAAAAAGGTATCGTTACTAAACACTAGCTTACAAATAAAAAAGCCAAATAAATTAAATCTAAATTGGGACTTAGAGAAAGCTATAGTTTTAATCAATAATAAAGATAAGTATAATGTTACTACAAATGGGATATCAAAAAACTTAAAAATTGATAGTACAGAATATATGTTCAACAAAAAATTTGATTTTTCCACAAATACATCACTTAACAAAAAACAAATAGCTATATCAAATTTAAACTTTCAAATTGAAGAAACAAAACTGAAATTATCAGGAAAAATTATTGATTATGATAGTCTGGATCTTATGGTTGTTGCAAAAAAAGAAAATATCAAAAACTTGATTTCTTTACTACCTGAAAATATTAAAAAGCTTTTTATTCCATTTAACATAGATGGTATTATAACATTTAATAGCAGAATTACAGGAAATTTTAGTAAGCAAAATAATCCTTATTTTAATATGAATTATAATATTAAAAATGGTTCTTTTAAAAAACATTCTAATCCATTTATTTTAAACCAAATATCGATGAACGGGAGTGCTAATAATGGAACAGAAAAAAGCTTTAATACAACTGAGATTACAGCAAATAATTTTATGGGAAAATTAAAAAACGGATATGTTAATGGAGATTTTTCTCTATCTAATCTAAATAATTATTTTTTAGATGCATCTTTTCAGTCTTTATGGGATATTAATGAATTAAATAAGTATTCTAATAAAACTAATTTCGTTTCCACAAAAGGGAAATTATATACTGAAAGTAACTATAAAGGAAATATTGCTTTTGATTACAGGCTTAAAAAAATGTTTCTTAATGCAAATCATACATCTAAAATAAAATTGGAAGATGTAGAATTTTTTTACAAAGAATTTCCGCTGAAATTTTCGTTTAAGAATATTGATTGTAAAATAACAAATGAAATATGTAATGTAAAATCTTCATCGTTAACTATTTCAGAAACAGATATTGATTTTAATGGTGAAATCAAGAATCTTATCGGCTATATTTTGGAAATAAAACCAAAAATATTTGTTAATGGATCTACAAAATCAACATACACTAACTTTCAAGAGCTAATGACATTAAGTGAAATAAATTCTAAATCTACCACAAAACCTAAAAACAAAACAAGTAGTAAAATTATGCCTGAATGGATTACATCTAATACATCAATTAAAATTGACAATTTTTCTTATGATAACATAATTGCATCTAATATTTCAGGAAACTTAGCATATAACAATGGTGTGACTAATTTTAAAAACATAAATGGAGAAATCCTGGACGGTAATATTTTGGGAGAATTTATTTTAAAAGAAACTAAGCCTAATAATTTAAACTTGAAGGCTAACATTAATGTTAGTAAAATAAATATTAGAAATTCTTTTAATGCATTTAACAACTATGGTCAAGAATTTATTCTGCCTGAAAATATTAAAGGAATAGGAAGTGCTAAATTATCTGTGGATGCATCTTGGGGGCCACAATATATTTTAAACACAAAAGATTTGAAAATTAATTCTTATTTATCAATAGAAAAGGGAGAACTAATTGATTTCAAACCTCTAGAAAGTTTATCTGGATATGTAAGTTTAGATGAATTAAAACATGTAAGATTTTCTAATTTGGAAAATAGTATAGAAGTTGAAAATGAACTAGTAAAAATACCTGCTATGGAAATTAAGTCCTCTGCACTATCAGTATACATTTCAGGTACTCATTCATTTAACAATGAAATAGATTATAATGTAACATTATTACTTTCTGAACTCTTATCAAGTAAGTTTAGACAAAAAAACACAACAATTAAAGAGTTTGGAGAGGAAAAAAAAGATGGGAAAATATTAAATACTGTTTATTTTAACATGAAAGGAGATACAGAAAATCCAAAAATAACCCTTGACAAAATTAGATTTTTAGAAGATATAAAAAAAACTATAGAAAAAGAAAAAACAATTATTAGAAATATTTATGATGAGGAAATATTAAATAAACAAGATGATAATAGTAACGATGATGAAATAGATATTGAATGGGAACCTGAATTTAAGTAATATGGATATATACGTAAAAAAGCAAAGGTGGAAATTTATACTAATTGCAGCTGCTTTATTAATCGGCATAATCTCTCTTTTTGTAACTAATATTTTAGTTAATGAACTTGAAAAAGAAGAAAGAGAAAAAGCTGAGCTTATGGCAAAAGCCATTGACTATCAGATAAATAATAATACACCAGACCCCTTTGTAAGTAAAATAATTCAAGATAATAATAGTATCCCTGTAATGTTAGTTGATGAAAAAAATCAGATTTTACTATATCGAAATTTTCAAACTTATACTAAAATAGATAGTTTTTTAATTAGTATTGGTATAATTAAACCAAAAGCCATTACTGATGATTTTCTTCAAAAGCAATTATCAAAAATCAAAAATAATGGTTATGACCCTATTAAGGTTAACCTGCCAAACGGAGATAAACAATTGGTTTATTATAAAGATTCTAGAATGCTTAATCGTTTACGTTTTTATCCTCTCTACCAACTTGGCTTCATTACGGTTTTTATAATAATTGCATATTTTATTTTTAGCTCATCCAGAAGGTCTGAACAGAATCAGGTATGGGCAGGCATGGCTAAAGAAGCTGCTCATCAACTAGGCACTCCAATATCATCACTGATGGCCTGGTTAGAATTATTAAAAGAAAAAAAAATAGAACCTGGCTTACTTAATAAAATGGAAAAAGATATTTTTCATCTTGAAACAATAACTGATAGATTTTCAAAAATAGGTTCTCGTCCCGAATTAAAACAAATAAATATTTATAATCTTTTAAATGAAGCTGTTTTTTATTTAGAATCAAGATTGCCAAAAAAAATAAAAATAAAAGTGTTGGCTAAAGAAAAAAATGTAATAATTAACGCCAATACAGTGCTGTTAAATTGGGTGATAGAAAACATTTGTAAAAACTCTGTAGATGCGATGAAAGGAAGTGGTGAGATTTTAATAGAATTAAACTCTAATAAATCTCATGTTATAATTAATATTTCCGATGAGGGTGATGGAATCAGTCCGTCGATTGCTCAAAACATCTTCAAACCAGGTGTTACATCAAAAAAAAGAGGGTGGGGATTAGGGCTTTCTCTTTCTAAAAGAATTATTGAAGAATACCATAAAGGGAAAATTTCTGTTTTGAGATCTGTAAAAGGTGTTGGAACTACTTTTGCAATTAAGCTACCCAAAAAATAGTTATACGTTTTTTTTGTTGATGTAATTTTGATGTTGTTCCTCAGCTCTAAAAAAAACTGTTTCAGCTTTTAATTGTATTGTAGCTAAACAACTAGCTTTTGCACTATGATTAGATAATAAGTTCTCTGCCTGTTCTTTCTGTTCTTTACTGTTAAAATAAATAATCGGTTTATGCCAATTATTAACCAGTTTTAACTTTTTATTTAAATAAATACAATGATTAAAAAAAACACTTAAAATATGCCTATATGAAATAATAGATGGTTCAAAGTATATTTGAACAACTTCAGAATGATTTGTTTTTCCCGATTGTACTTGCTCATATGTTGAATGTTCAATCTTACCACCCATATATCCAACATGTAGTAGATATACTCCCGTTAAATTTCTATATAACTTATCTAAATACCAAAAATTACCTCCTGCAAGTGTCAGTAATTCTAAATTTTTATAAGCTTTAAACTGTATGCTAAGTGAATTAACACAATGTCGTGTGTTTTTTATTGTAAGGTTTTCTCCATAAAAAACATGACCTAAATGCCCATCACATTTTGCACAACAAATTTCAGTACGAACTCTTCCCCCACTTAGGTCTTCATAACAATTAATAGCCCCATCAATCTGATCATCAAAAGATGGCCAACCACATCCAGAATTAAATTTTGTATTAGACTCATATAATGGAGACTTACACGCTCTGCATATAAAAACACCAGCATCATAAAAATCATTATATACACCCGAGAAAGGTTTTTCAGTTCCCTTGTCTCTTAAAATATATTTTTCTTCTTCTGATAAGCTTTTTAAGTATTTTTCATTCATTCAACAAAAATACTAAAAGGATTAATTTTATTAACTAAATATGCTTAATTTGAAAAACTTATTTGAAAGCAAATGGCCGGAATCTATATACATATACCATATTGTAAACAAAGATGTAGTTATTGCGATTTTCATTTTAAAATCTCACAAAAAGATAGACCTGAAGTAATTAAATCTATAAAAATTGAATTACTTGAAAATGTTAATTATTTCAATAACAAAGAAGTCAAGACAATTTATTTTGGAGGCGGCACACCATCAATTATAAATGAAAAAGAGTTAGAAGATTTAATTATTCTAATTTATCAAAACTTTAAAGTTAAAAAAAATGTAGAAATAACAGTTGAATGTAATCCAGAGGATATAACAACAAATAAAATTGTTTCTTACAGAAAAATGGGAATTAATAGGCTAAGTATTGGTGTACAATCATTTAATAATTCTGAATTAGAATTTATGAATAGATCACATAATGCAGAAAAAGCATATAATAGCATAACTATAGCTCAGCAAAATGGATTTGAAAACATAAGTGTTGATTTAATGTATGGTCTACCAAACCAAAAAATAGATGCTTTGCAAAGAAATCTTTCGATTATAAATGAATTAAAAATTAAGCATTTTGCAGCCTATGGCCTCACAATTGAGAAAAAAACTAAATTATTTCATTTAATAAAAACAAAAAAAATAATTCCATTGCAAGACCATAAAGTTAACGAACAATTTTATTTAATAGAAGATTTTGCAAAAGAAAACAAATATATACACTACGAAATATCAAATTTTGCAAAAGCAGGTTTTTTGGCAAAACATAATTCTGCATATTGGGAAAACAAAATATATCTTGGTGTGGGTCCCTCAGCACACTCATTTGATGGCAAACAAAGAAAATGGAATGTTTCATCAAATAAAAAATACATTGAAGGCATAAACAATAAATCAATTAATTATTTTACAATTGAACACCTATCCAAACAACAACATTACAATGAATATTTAATGACAAATTTCAGAACAATCTGGGGGGTTGATACTAAAATAATTGAACACAGATTTGGCAGATCCTACAAAGAAAAGTTTTTAAAAGCAATCAAAAAATGGCTTAATAAAAACTATATTAAAAATGAAAAAAGCATTTTTAAATTAAGTAGTAAAGGCAAACTATTTGCTGATCAGATATCTTCTGATATGTTTTTAATCAACTAAATTAAGTATTTTTTTAAAATACTTTTCATATTGATCAACAATTAAAGGCCATCTATAATTGTTATTTATTTCTTCAATATTATTTTGAATCAGCCTTTGTGTGTTGCTATATTTTTTACTAAATATTAGACTTAACTGCTGGGGTGTGGAGAAGTAAAAAGCATTGTTTTTTAAAACTGATCGGTTAAATTTATTATCATGAGAGGCGATTAATGCGCTAGCAGCCATAGCTTCAAGTAAAGAAGGGTTGGTTCCCCCCACAGAATGGCCGTGAACATATAGCTTTGAATAATATCTAATATTATCTAAATGTTCCTTATCGTATATAGCTCCTAAGAATATTATTCCTTTATTTCTGTATTTATCTTTTAAATAATCTCCATATCTAGTAGTATGTTTGCCAATAAAATAATACGGAACATTACTTTTGCTTAAAAGATATGCATCAAACATCATTTCTAAATTATTTTCGGGTTCTAGTCTTGCAATTGATAAATAATAAGACTTAACTTTCATCTTATAATAGTCTAAAATATCAGGGCTAAATTTTTTTGGCCTCAGAGCACCATAAGGTATAAATTCAGCAGTTCTGTTATATTCTTTTTTAATGTATTCTTTAATTCCTATATTGTCTGCAATCAGATAATCTGAAAATTTTATTCCATATTTTTCAAGTCTTTTTGTAATATTTTGAACCAATTTACTCCATTTTTCACGTTTCCACTCTAATCCATCTATATTTGTTGCAACAACCTTTTTTCTATGTCTACATAAAATTATTGACAAAGAAGATGTTATTAGACCCAACTGTAGAATAATATCAAAGTCCTGCTTTACAGCATGCCTAAAACATATATAATCATAAATAAAATTAGATGCTGAATTACCAAAAAAATTTTTAGGGCTTCTTTTTTTTACAATCTTTACTCCCTTATAATAATCATATTTAAATGGATGAAAATGTGGAGAGTAAACAGTAACTTCATGTCCCTTTTCAACAAGACCAATAGATAAATACTCAGCACATTGCTCAAAGCCCCCATAATTATTTGGAATACCTCTTGTCCCTAGTATTGCTATTTTCATATTATTATAAATAAAAATATGTTGTAACTTATTACAAAGATATGATATGTTAATTAAACAATGTATCAAAATAAAATTAACATAAAGATGTTGACATTTATAATAATCAATAATGATTTGTCATTATTATATGTTTTATTATTGCATTGTCGTAATACTTGTTTTGGGTTGTATAAAACTAACACTATACAACAACATAAAAAAACCTCCATAAATACAATTATGGAGGTTTTTTAATTTATAATGTGTTTTCTTTATCTACTGCACTAATTTAACCGAAAGCATGAACTCATGTGAACCAGAATAGTAACTACTGTATGTTGAACTAGGTAATGCATATGAATATCCAATATTGAATCTATTATTAATATTATATCCAAATAAAACAGCTAAAGATGACAACTCATTATTGGCTTGATAATTCATTCCTAACCAAACTAAATCTTTATATTCTGACTTAACACCAAAATCAATCTGCGTAGATGCACCCTCAACTGCTTTTACAAAAAGGCTTGGTTCTAATGATATGTTAGGATTAATTTTATATATATACGAACCTAAAATATAAATATGCCTAGCCAGCTTACCGTCACTACTGTATTGATCATATAATTTTGCGACATCATCATCCATTAAATTCAGTTCGGAACTTAATAATTGAGGTAAAGCCGCTCCAAAATACCAATTACTTCCACTTAAATTAATTCCAAAAGTTGCGTCAGGCAATGTTCTAACAATATCCCCTCCTTGCAATAATGGATCATTGATATGTTCAGTTTGTAAGTCTTTTATTATTTTAAACTGAGTAAATCCTCCCTGTAAAGCAAAAGAAAGATCCATGTTTTTATTTAATGACAATTTATATGTGTAAGATACGGCTGAACCTATTCTACTAGTAGGTCCAGTAATATCGCTGTAAATAATACCTCCAAGACCTATATTTTCATTATGTTTTCCGTGGATACTAATAAGGTTTGTTCTTGGTGCATCTTTAATACCGGACCATTGATTTCTAATTATTGTATTTACTTGATAATAATCATGCATTCCTGCCACAGCGGGGTTTATTGCATAGCTATTGTTCATATATTGAGTAATCTGAGGTAATTGTTGAGAATACAAAATATTAACAAAAAAGATTGTCAATAATAAAACATATATTTTTTTCATATTAAAAATTTTCACGTTACCTAATAATTGTTACTGGACCTGTTTGAGGTTCATCTCCCGTATTCAAGTCAATAATATAATAATATGTTCCAACTACGAGTTCTTCACCATTATTAGTTCCATCCCAGGGAGTGTATTGTTCTCCACCAACAGATTCAAAAACTAATCCTCCCCACCTATTAAATACCTGCACTAATGCATTCTCGTATTGTTCAATATCTATTGGAGACCATGTGTCATTATATCCGTCATTATTAGGTGTAATCGCATCATATGGTAACACTCCAACAACTACATAAATTGAATCATAGCCTTCGCAGCCATAAGAATCTGTAACATACAAGTAGTACCAGCCAGAAGATTCTAAATTATATACATTAAGATCTCCATTATTATTAACTTCACTATTGTCATCCCATTGCCAATTATATTCATCACAATTTATATTACCTGAGGACAGTTGTATATTTTCACCAGATAAAATAACTGGATAATCACCATACTCAACACCAGGATTTGAAGTAATTAATGGATCAATAAAATTAACATTTACTTTTGCTGTTATATCAAAAGATGATGCACATAAAGGATCTGTAACAGTTAATGTGTATATATCCAAAACATTGGTTGGTGTTACAATAATATCAGCCTGGTCATTTATAATACTATTAACTGTTTTATTTAAGATAATTTCATTTTCATGTGACCATACGTATGTGAATCCTAGCTTTTCATCGACATTTAAAACAAAATCTGATCCAAGACAAATTGTGGTGTCAAAAGATGAAATATTTCCAGGCAAAAATACTTCATCGCTAGCTATAACTCTAGCTGTATCATAAACAACACACCCATTATTATCAACTACTTCCAAATAATAAATACCTGGTGAAAGAGAGTTAAGTATTGATGTATTTTGGCCCGTGCTCCACAAATAACTATATGGAGTGGTACCACCCTCAACAAGTGAATTTATTTCACCATCATTTGCATTACAACTTTCATGTTCAATATCTAACTCTAATGTTAAAGCCTCGGATGGTTGAGAAATATAAATTGATTCTGATTCTATTGAACAACCATTTTGATCGATAGCCGTAACGGTGTAAATCCCCGGTGACAAGTTATTATCTGTTGATATATCAATTTGATCACTATAACCACTAGAGAATGAGTAACTATACGTTTGCGGAATCCCATTAAAAGGAGTTCCTCCACTTGCTTCAGCAGTAATTGATGCATCAAAAACTTCATAGCAATTAACATTTGTTTGGGTAACTGTTAGCATCATTTCAGATGGTTCAGATAGAATTATTGATGTAGTGTCCATGCAACCCTTACTGTCTTTTACATTTACAGTATAATTTCCTGCAACTAAATTCGTATTGTTAGATGTTAAGACATTAAATTGATCAAAATTGTTTGACCAAAAATAATCGTAGGGTAAATTTCCTCCAACTGATGAAGCTTGTAATGACCCATCACTTGCACCATAACATGAAATGTCTTGTAAATTGTAGTTTGATGTAACGATTACAGTAACCTCAAGCTTAGGTTGTTGATTTATTGATACAACAATAGAATCTATACAACCCTGAGCATCTGATACTAAACAAGTATATTCAGTACTATTTGTTGTATTATCTACACACAATCCAACTGCTGTTTCGGTTGTTTGGGATAAAATATCATTCCAAGAATAGAAATATACAGGGTTTCCATTTATATCAAAATTGGGCGCCCCTCCAGTAACTAAAGCTGTAATTTCTCCATCGCAATAATCAAAACAAGTTACATCTTGTGAAGATGAAGTTACAGCAAGTGCATTGTCATCATTAATAATAAATGATGCATTTGAAACACAATTATTTTCATCATGTACTGTTATCGTATATGTTCCTACACTTAAATTGTTAATTGAATATGTAGTATCTCCCGTATTCCAAGTATAATCATAAGAACTTGCATTTCCAACGCCTCCAGTAACAATGTCTGTTAATGAACCATTATTCCACCCTTCACACGAAACATGAGTTGGAACAAATGAATGGGAAATTGGATCTGGCTGACTAAATAAAATATTTTCTGAGTAAATACATCCATTTATATCAGCTATTTCAAAAACATATTCTCCTGCATAGATATCGTTAAAAGAATTTGCATATGTAGAATTAATTAATGTGCCTGTCACCGCATTATACATACTTTTTATGAATGGACCTGTTCCTCCGTTAACAACTAAATCTGCAAATCCAGAATTATCTCCATGACATTTAATTTGATAGCTATATAATCCACTGTTTCCATTAAAAACCCAACCTGATGTTGTAATATCTACTAATAATTCATCGGGCTCATTAATTATAATATAATCTGCAGCAACACAATTATTTATATCATAAACTTCCACAGTGTATGTGCCTGGTCCATATCCGTTAAAGTAGGCCATATTTGTATAATGCGTTGACCCATTAACAGAATACTCGAAAGGAGCTGTCCCTCCTAAAACATCAATTGCTAAGATTTCAGCATCCTCAGCTCCGTAACATGAAACATTAGTAAAATGAGTGCTATCTATTTCAAGTAAATCTGGATAGATGATATCAATTATAGTATCTACAAAACATCCATTGTCATCAGTTACCGTTATTGTATACGAATTTGGTGCCAAAAGTCCAAATACAGGATTAATCTGAGGCGATGTTAACGATCCATTTGAATATAAATATGGTTGTTGACCGCCAGATGCAACAACTTCTATTTGTGCATCATCAACACCATAACAACTATTTTGAGATATAAGAATAGTATCAAATTTTATTGGGTTTATTGGATCATCAATATCTACACTTGCTGAAATAGAACAACCAGTAGCATCTGTTACATTAACAATATATGTTCCAGTTGGCACGTTATTTAGTGTTGCAGTTAAGCCAGTAGCTATAGGGCCATTGTTATCACTCCACTGATATGATAGGTTCCCAATTGCACCTGAAGTGAAAACAGTTGCACTTCCACTATTGGGGCCTAAACATGGCGATACAGTGGTAAAGTTAAGACTGAAAGCTGGTGAAAAACCAACAGACACAGACTCCGAAAAAGAACAACCATTTCCATCGGTAACAGTTACAAGGTAATTTCCAGATGATAAATTGTTTGCAACAAATGTATTTTGTTGCGGATTAGTATTCCAGCTGTAAGACAAACCTCCCGTTCCTCCTGCAGTTACATTAATTTGTGCTTGGCCGTCTGGAGGAAAACATGATTCGTCAGTAGAAGATGTTGTATACACAAAAGCAGGGGGCTCATTAATTG
>MDTC01271926.1_pt1 | contig 45597 bp, 36 predicted proteins | sample 811181 | NCBI WGS metagenome assembly MDTC01 (sample SAMN05326644, study PRJNA326480) | marine metagenome | isolation source: seawater | place: Pacific Ocean: North | collected 2011 | reverse complement strand
GTTACACTTACTTCCGGTTTATTCTCTGCCTGAGTGTCATCTTCTGTTACACTTACTTCCGATTTAGATTCAGCTTTATTTTCAGTTTCCTTTTTTGTTACACTAATTTCTGATTCAACTAATTTTACAAGTTCTGGTTTGAGGTATCGCATTACATTAAGTTTAAATACAACACTTTCAATATTCCTCTTTAAATTACGTACACCTTCTTCATTATTTGTAAAGTTCTCAATAAGATTATTAATAGCCTCAGTATCAAAAGTAATATCTTTAGAATTAAAATTAAACTCTTTCAGAATATTTGGTAATAAATAATTTTGTGCAATTTTAGTTTTTGATTTTTTATCAAAACCTTTAGTTTTAATTTTATACATTCTATCTAACAATATAGGATTAATTGCAGCTGCATTATTATAAGAGAATATAAATGTTGCACGAGAAAGATCAAAATTAATTCCAGAGAAGTATTTATCGTGAAATTCTTTATTTTGTGATGAATCTGTCAAATGACAAAGTAAATTAGTAATTTCTTCACCTTTTGGAGTATCACTTACTTTATCTAATTCATCAAAGAATATAACTGGATTCATGCATCCTGTTTCAACAAGCATTTCAATAATGCGTCCACATTTTGACCCTTCGTAAGTCAATTCGTGGCCTTGTAAATATGATGCATCTTGCATACCACCCAGAGCTATAAATGCAAATGGACGATTCATTGCCTTACATATACCTTCTTTGACAAGTGTCGTTTTACCATTACCCATTGGTCCTTCAATTGCAATACAATTTCCACCAGAAAAGGGATTTGATATGTCTCTTGCTACAACCGATAAAATTTGAGTCTTAGCAACATCGTGACCATATACGGCTTCATCCATTGTATTTTTTGTATTAATTAGATATTCTTGAATTTCTTCGTCAGAATTATTAATAGTTACATTTGTAGGACAATATTTACCAAAAGGTATTTTATCTAATTGCTCTACCCAAGGACATAATTTCTGATATTCATTATCACTTGGATCAAGTTGATAAAAATGATCTATTTTTCTTATGATATTAGCTTTAGTACGTATATCCATATTAGATGATAAAATTTTAAATCTAATAGGAGTTTCTTCCTTTGAAATATCAACAATTTTATTTTCTAAATCAACAAACTCCTTTCGCTTTGTTTTACTCAAATTTTTTATGTATGCATATTCTTCTTCAGTATATTCAATATCCTCATTTAAATTTTCAATTTCTTTATATGCATCTAAATGTAAAACAAAGTCTTCATCATCGCTATCATCATTGTCATTTTTATTTTTTTTAGATTTATCCTTTAATTGTTTAACGCCATTAGCAACATCAGCTAATTTTTGCAATAATGTAATCAATTCATCATTGCCGTCATTATTTACATTTTTTAAATTTATTTTAGCTCTATAAGAATCATTAGAAGATGTATTACTAATAGTAACAACCTGTTTTGGAGGCGTGTCTCTGACTTTATATTTGTTTTTACTTCGTTCGTGATTTACAGGTATAATTTTACGTGTAAATTTTGCATTATTTTCGGTATTACAACAATCGCCATTATTTTTTGACCGAGTATTATAGCAGTGATCTTTATCCATTTTTTAAAATAATAATAAAAATTTATAATTAAATCAAATTTTGAAAAATTATGATTATTATAATAAAATTTGATAAACATTTATTTACTTAAAAAAATAAATACTTATATTATATCAAATATGTCTATGTTTCAGGAATTAGAATACAATGTTGATATTGAAAAAATAGGAGGCGTTCAATTTTCAATATTATCACCAGATGAAATAAGACGTCGTTCTGTAGCGGAAATATATACAAATGAAACTTATGATAGTGATATACCTAAAACTGGTGGATTGTTTGATCCACGTATGGGTGTATTAGATCACGGTAAAAAATGTCCAACCGATGAATTAGATAATAGACATTGTCCTGGTTATTTTGGTCATATTGAATTAGCAAAACCAGTATTTCATATCCATTTCTTAAAATATACAGTAAAGACATTGCAATCCGTATGTTGCAGATGTTCAAAATTATTAATTTCACCAGAATCAGATGAACTAAGGAAAATAATTAATACAAAAAAAGGAGTTAATAGGTTTTTACAAGTTTCTGCGCTATGTTCAAAAGTAAAACGTTGTGGTGATAAAAATGAAGATGGTTGTGGAGCAGTACAACCAAATATAATAAGACGGGAAACTACATCTATAGGTAAATTAACAGCTATATGGAAATCAACGGGTACAGATAAGGGCAATGATTCCCAAATATTATTTGAGGCAGATGATATTGAACGTATTTTGCGCCGTATTTCTGATGAAGATGTAGAAGCACTTGGTTTTAATAAAACGATGTGTCGTCCTGAATGGCTAGTGTGTACAGTACTTCCTGTACCACCACCAGCTGTACGGCCATCAGTAAGAGCAGATAATAATACAAGAATGGAGGATGATTTAACACATAAATTATGTGATATACTAAAAACAAATAAAACTTTAAAATATAAAATCAAACAAAATGCTAATAAAAAAGCAATAGATGAATGGTATCAATTATTGCAGTATCATGTTGCTACTTTAATAAATAATAATTTACCTGGTATTCCTCCTGCACAACAAAGAAGTGGCCGTCCATTAAAAGCAATTGCGGATAGGTTAAAGTCTAAAGAGGGGCGTGTTAGAGGTAATTTGATGGGAAAACGTGTTGATAAATCTGCACGTAGTGTAATTACACCGGATCCGCGTTTAAAATTAAATCAATTAGGAGTGCCAATAGAAATATGTAAAAATTTAACATATGCAGAAAAAGTAAATAAATATAACAAAGCTAAATTACTCAAATTAGTAAGAAATGGATATTACAAATACCCCGGTGCTAAATCTATTAAACGTAAAACAGATAATAAAATTATATCATTGAGCGTTGTTGATACTCAACAAATGGATATTTTTGAAGGTGATATAATTAATAGACATTTAATTAAAGGTGATATTGTATTATTTAACCGCCAACCATCTCTTCATAAAATGAGTATGATGCAACACGAGGTTGTGCCGTTACCATATAAAACTTTTAGACTTAATGTATCTGTAACAACACCATATAATGCAGATTTTGATGGTGATGAAATGAATATGCACGTTCCACAATCGGAACAAAGTAGAATTGAATTGGCTGAATTGGCTTCAGTACCATCTCAAATAGTATCACCTGCTAATCATAAACCTATTATTAGTTTAGTTCAGGATACTTGTGTTGGGTCATATCTATTCACAAGATATGATAATTATCTAACAAGAGATGAAGTTATGGATATTTTAATAGATATTCCTTCTTGGAATGGTCAATTACCAGAACCAGAAATAAAAGCAGGTACACCTGCAAATAAACTTCCAGAATGGTGGCCAACACATAAATATACAACCCATAAAGATTTATGGTCTGGTAGACAAATATTTTCACTTGTAATCCCTGACATTAATTTGAAGAAAAAAAATAAAAGTTATGATACTGAAGAAAATTTTATGAATATGGTTACTATTAATAATGGTAAGGTTAAAAATGGAGTATTTGATAAAAATATATTAGGTGCATCTGAACACGGATTAATTCATATTATATTTAATGAATATGGTAAAGATCGAGCACAGCAATTTTTAGACGACATTCAAAATATTGTAACTAATTGGATGTTAAAATCAGGTTTTAGTGTAGGAATAGGTGATTTAGTTCCTGATCAAGCATCAACAGACAAGATGAAGGAAATCATTAATGAAAAAAAACGTAATGTTATTGAAAATATAGAACATATTCATAAAGGTATTTTAGAGAATAAAAGTGGCAAGAATGTTTCTCAAGAATTTGAAATACAAGTTCTTTCTAAATTAAATAGAGCTACAACAGATACAGGCAAAGTAGCACTGAAGCATCTTAATTCGTCTAATAGAATGTTAAATATGGTAATATCTGGATCAAAAGGATCAGACATTAATATGGGACAGATGATTGCTTGTGTAGGACAACAGGCTGTAGATGGCAAAAGAATACCCTATGGATTCACTGACCGTACATTACCTCATTTTCATAAATATGATGATGGTGCTTCTGCAAGAGGATTTGTTGAAAGTAGTTTTATGAAAGGCCTGACGCCTACTGAGTTTTACTTTCACGCAATGGGTGGACGCGAAGGTTTAATTGATACAGCAGTTAAAACATCTGAAACAGGATACATTCAAAGAAAACTAATTAAAGGTATGGAAGATGCCCGTATAGCAAGTGATTATACAGTGCGTAATGCAAATGGTAATATATTACAATTTTTATACGGTGAAGATGGCTTTGATGGTGCTAAAATTGAAAAACAAAAATTGTTAATTATTGGAAAAAGTGATAAAGAAATATATGATGAATATTTATTAAATATTGACGACAATATAAATAATTTATTTATACCTAAAGTTGCAGATGATATATTTAAAAATAAAGATAAACTTATTAATGACTTAAAATATAATGTTAAGCAAATAATACAAGATCGTGATTACTATTTTAATGAAGTTTTTAAAGGTGAAACAAAGTCAGATATATATTCTCCTATCAATCTTAAAAGATTGATAGATAATTCAATTAATACTTTTAAGAATATAAATAAATCAGATTTACATCCAGACTATATATTACAATCTATATCCGAATTAGAAAAGAAACTTTCAATTACAGAATATTATAAAGGTAATGAAGTATTAATAATGTTAATGAGAATATATCTTAATCCAAAGATTATTGTTACAAAATACAAAATGAACCGTATTGCATTCGACTGGATTTTAGGATCTGTTACACAAATGTTCTATAATTCAATTGTACATATTGGAGACTTAGTTGGTACAATTGCAGCCCAATCAATTGGTGAACCATCAACTCAAATGACGCTAAACACTTTCCATTTTGCAGGTGTAGCATCTAAAGCAAATGTAAATCAAGGTGTGCCGCGTTTTAAAGAATTGTTAAGTGTTTCCAAAAATCTTAAATCTCCACAAGATACTATAATTTTAAAAGAACCGTTATGTTTTAGTAAAGAACATTCGCAGAAAGTATTAAATCAGCTTGCTATCATTACTATAAAACAACTTACAGAATCAACTGAAATATATTTTGATGGTTCTGAAGATGGATCTGCACTTGATGAAGATAATGCAATTCTCGATATGTATAGAGAGTTTGAAAAACTTGATATTAAAAATGATGAAAGTATTAAAAGTCCTTGGGTTCTTAGATTTGTATTTGATAAAGTTAAAATGATGGATAAAGGCCTTAAAATGACCGACATATATTTTGCAATTATTTCTAAATTCAATATAGATAAACAGGATATTGTTTGTACATTTTCTGACAATAACTCGTCTAATTTAATAATGAGAATTCAGCTTTTAACTGAAAAGCCATCGGAAGAAGATGATTGTGATGAAGAAGATTTAATATGTGTATTAAAATCACTTGAAAAAACAATACTTAATGAAATTATACTTACTGGAATTAAAAATATTAAAGGAGTATCTATGTATCCAGAACATAATAATCATGAATATGACACTACAAATAATGAATATATTAAAAAGACTCAGTGGGTTATTAATACAGATGGAACAAATTTAGAAGATGTACTTATTCACCCAGATGTAAATCCATATAAAACTATTTCAAATGATATATATGAAGTTTATGATTGTCTTGGATTAGAGGCAGCACGTCAAATATTATCTAAAGAAATTTCAGATGTATTTACATTTGCAGGTTCGTATGTAAATTCAAGACATATAAATCTTCTTGTAGATATAATTACTAATAGAGGATTTTTAATGTCAATTGATCGTCACGGAATTAATAAAAGTGATAGAGGACCATTAGCAAAATGTTCATTTGAAGAAACTCCTGATATAATTGCGCGTGCAGCAATATTTGGAGAACTTGATAAAATTACATCTGTATCTTCAAATATTATGTTAGGTCAAGAAGTTCCTATTGGTACTGGATCAATTGATGTAATGTTTGATGAAGAAAAATATTTCGAAAATATACAACAAATAAGTCAAGAACATACAGTAGAATTAGAAGAAGAAGTACAAGAAGATACAGAGTTTAAGGATGCTTATTGTAATACATTGTTCTAATATTAAAATAGTAAATCAAATAATTTATTATTTTAATAGTTTTATTATTTATTATAAATTAATTTATTAGCTCATTTATAGTTTCATCAAATATATATTTGTAATGTTGGTATTTTTTTTTACATAGCATATTAATATATATTTCTTCATTATGATATAAAATATTTATTATTATTGGAATTTTACACGTTTCATCGGTGCTATAAATTTTTTCAATTTTAAAATTATTAAAATTACAAGTTTCAGATATATTAATTAATATAACAGGGTACTCATATTTATCTTTAGTTTGTTTTATAAAAGTATCAATATATCCTTTAATAAACTGTTTTGATAAATCAGCTTTATTACTACGTGATAATAATTCCAGTATAAATTTATTAGAACATCCTTTAAAAATTGGTACAATATTAAAAATATTATTTTCAAGAATAAAACAATAATTATTATACATGTAAGTTCCTAATGTTTTGATAAAAACAGATTTTATATATATTTTAAGATCACTAAATATAATATTTTTATTTTTATCCAGTTTTTTAACTTCATTTGAAGTAAATATATAATTTAATTGAATACTTCCATTGTTTACATTAGGTTTAAGATTTAATATCATTTTTGGTATAAAATAGATTATTGCAATTGTTAAAAAATACATTTCAGAAACTAAATGCATATATTTATCTTTTTTGTCGTGTATTATATACTGATTAATAATTATTTGTCTTGATAATGATATATTATTTAAATAATAAGATATAGCATTTAGAATATTGTTTATGTAAGTTATTAAAAATACAGGTAATTGTATTATTAATTTACTATTACTTGAAGAATAGAATAAACAGAAAAGTGCACCATTAACATACATATTATCAGCATCATATTTAGCTGTATTTGTCTTATGGTTAAGTATAGGATATTTAAGAATAATAAATTTAAATAAATTATTGAATGTTAATTCATCTATAATTTGATCAAGTTTAATAAAGTATAAATTATGATTATTACAAGATTGGTAAAAATTACAGTAATTAGAAGACTCGGGTAAATTTGCTAAAGAATTTAGTTTTAATTTTATCTGTGTTTTTTTTATTGCAAATTTATTACCCTCTATATTTAGAAATGATGCAGGGCATTTAAATTTATTATCTGATATAATTAAATTATTATTAACATATTTAATTTTAGGAATTAATTTACCTGCTACAAAACTATAACTTGATCGTACTTTGTACAAAATAAATGAAAAAATACTAAATGAAAAATATAATAAGAATTTACATTTTATTATTGTATTATTATACGTATTATAAATTCCAAATATAGAGTTTGATACTCCTAATAAATTTTTATTTGACTTATTATAAAATGAAAAATGATTATCTATAAGTGAGATAAAAAATATATTAAATATAGAGGGGGTTATATTGAAATTTTCATTAATGATATATTTATCCTTAATGAACTCATTATAATAATCTAACATATCCCAGTTCAAGGTATGATTTTTATTTTTATAATTTATAAAAATATCACAACTTCTATTTTGATATATATTTAAGATTTCGTTATCAGTAATAATACAAGTTTTTTTATTTGAATAGCAATTATAAAGAATACTTAAAATATAATTAATATCATTAGTTTTATTAATATATATAACTGTTTTATCTTGTTTTTTATCAATTTTATAATTATTAGTTTTAAATATTTTCATCTAATAATTATAATAAAATTAATTTTATATTTAAACTAAGTTTATAATATATTATAATGGAAAATATATTATTAGACGATCTATTAAATAACTGTAGTACGGGCGACATAATATTATATAATACGCAATGTTGGTATTCAAGATTGATAGAATATTGGTCTGGATCCATATATAGCCATATTGGTATCATACTTAAGGACCCTGTATTTATAAATTCTAATTTAAAAGGAACATATCTTTTGGAATCATCATATGAAGATATACCTGATTCCAATACTGGTAATCAAGTATGGGGTGTACAAATAATACCACTTGATTATGTTATAAATCAATATAAATCAGAAAATATGGGTAATTTATACTATAGAAAACTTAATATAGACCGTACCCCTGAATTTTTTACTAAATTAGGTAAATGTGTAGAAAATGTAGAAGGTGATAAATATAATTTAAATCCGGTGGATTGGTGTAAAGCATATTTTAATATTAATAAAGGAGATACTCAAAAAAAAAATACATTTTGGTGTTCAGCATTGGTTGGATATATTTATTCAAATTTAGGTATATTATGTCCAACTACTCCTTGGACAATATTACAACCTAAAGCATTTAGTTATTATGAAAATAATAAAGAAACACGTCTTAATTATATAGACTGTAAATTACATCCAGAAAAAAAAATTTTATTCTAATTTTTTATTGAATCTTCTTTTATTAATCTCAGATGCAAGCTTACTTTCATCTGATAATACAGATAAATTTAAAGGTGTTTTATCTAAGTCTATATGAATGTTAATGCGACCAGGTCTTACAAAAGAAGCATCTTTATCTTTAAACCATTGTAAATTTTTATTAGATGTAAAAATAGTTATTAGATTATCATAAAGAGCTAAATTATCTAAAAATTTATTACAAGAATTTTTATTTTCTATTGGAGGTTTATATATTTTATGTGGCGTTACTGTTTCTGATATAATATTTTTAATTGGTATATCATATTCGTCAAGCAAAAGTATTAGTGGGTTATTTTTTTTAGGTTGAGTTATATTTATAAGACTTTCAAGACAATATCCTGGAGATATAAGTTCAAAATCTTCACAAACAGAGCCATTTATTTGCGATGCTAATACAAATGCTATTTTAGATTTACCAATACCTGTTTTTCCTGTTATTAATACAGAAATAGAATTATTAAAACCATTTTCATTAGATATATTAAGACAATTTGTTATATAATTAACACATTTATATTGAACAGATGAAGTAAAAGTGTTTTTAAATTTAATATTTTTAACTTCGTAATCTGCAGCTATCCACGAATCAATTTTTCTGTATATTGAAATTTGCTTATCATTATTTTTATCATTATCATTTAAATTATTATATTTTATAATATCACCTGTATCTTCATATTCTTTATAATTAGTTTGATCTAAACTTTTATCATCTGTATCATTTTTTTTAATTTTAGCAATAATATCAATATATGAATATATACAGATAGATAAATTTGGTTCAATTGAATTATAACTCGAACTTGATACATCTATAAATGCTATAAACCATTTGCCAATAATAAATCCAGTTGGATAAGTTTTTTTCATAGTTATTTCATTTTTTGATGCATAAAAGTTATTATTAATTATATAATCACATACTTTATTAGTAATAAATCTGTCATTTATAGAATCTATATGAAATCTATTACGAATAATTGGCGATGCAAGTATAAATATTACATATTTTATTGTTTCAGTAATGATACTAAATCCACCAACTATACCTAATAAATAATAAATGTCCATTATTATTTATTAGCACATTATCTATAAATATTTTTAAAAATTAGGAATATAATTATAATTATTATATTCTTTAAGAAATCTACATCTATTATTTATAGGAAAATTATATTTTTTACACCATGCAAGTGAATAAATTGTTTGTTGTTTTTTAATTTCATTAATATCTTCGTTATTCAGTTCTTCTTTGATGTATGATAAACCTTTAATCAATGATTTAATCTGTTTAGATATAAAATATACATTAGTTGCTTGGATTAATTGAATAAAATCAGAAGGGATTTCATTGTTAATTATGCGCCTAACATATTTATGTTGTTTTGATATAATTACTAATTCATCAACTATATTATAAAGATTATTTAAATCATCTGTTGAAATACCATTAAATGACTTACATATAATATATTTCTCACTATTTGCAGACCTTGAAGTAAATGGTTTTATAATATGTAACTGTTTAAAATAAAAAGATAAAATATAAAGCATATCTATACTTGCGTGATGAAATAAATCAAATAACTTTATAATCATATTTCCACCGTGTTTAAGAATACTCAATCCAGTCACAACTTCACAAAATATTAGTCTAAATGCTAATATTTCTTGATTTGAATAATCATCAGAAAAATCAAATCCACCATCACCAGTAACTATATCTGCTTTTTCATCTTTAAATAAATTAGCATAATATTTAATGTTTTCTACATTATATAAATCACCTGTATCGTCTTTACCATAACAAATATTATATTTGCTACATTCTCGGAATATTCTATGAGATTTTTTCCACCCAGGAATATCATTGTTATACGGTTTAAGTGTAATACAATTGACAGTATCTTCGGGATTTATACAATAACGGCGTCTATAAAAATTAAAACATTCAATAAATCCACCTGGTCCTTCGGCTAATGCGCCATATATAATATTATTTTTAGTTATATCAATTATATTACAATCAATACATAACTCCCACATTTTAAAAAAAGATCTACTTATAGGATCATAATTAGCGATTCCAAGATTAGCTACTCTATTTTTAATACAGTGATGTAAAAGTTCATATTCGTTAGATAATTTTTTACAAAAATCCCATATCTTTATATTATCTATATTATTAATCATATTTTTATATTTATTGAGGATTTGATATATCTTATTATCCAATAAATATTCAGGTAATTCATCAGATATTTGTAAGTTATATTTTGGTTTTATAGTAGTATTGTCTATAGTTATTATGGATTTTTGTAATAATTCCATATGTTTAATCTATTTATTATATATATATTTACCTTTAAATAAGATTTATTAAATTATATTTTTTTCAAAAGAGAATCCATGACTGCTGACGCATCCGGATTATTACTTTTATATTCGTTTATATTTCTGATGATAAAGTCTTTAGCTTGTTCATACTCTTCCGGGTTGTCTTTAATTGATTCTAATTGAGACACTAATTTTTTTAACCGTTTAATTTGGGGATTAATTTTTATTTGAATTGATCTTTTACTTTTTTCTGATTTTAATGAAACACTGGAAGCAATAGATTTACCTTTACGTACTTTAATTTTTGATTTAAGTTTTGGTTTAATTGAATCATCTTCCAAAACTTCTTCTTTTTCGTCCATTTTTTTTTGTAAAGCTATTTCTTCTGAATATTTCTTAAACATATTTTCTATGGCAATATCAATAATTTCTTCACTGTATTTATTTTCTGTTATTAATAATGATTTTAATTTTTTTTGTAATGGAACACTTAATAGACGCCTTAATCTTTTTGTTGTGTAAATGTGTTCTTCTAAATCTGATAGATTATTTTCTTCAACAGATTTCTTTTTAAATATGAAATATTTAAATAAATATGACAACCCCTTTTCTTCAGATGTAAGAAGTAAATTATTAGTAAGTTTATGTAATGGATTATCATTTGGTAAAGCACGTATTTCCTCAAAAACATTTTTAAAAGAACTAATAGATCCTGTAGTTGGAAGCCAATCTATTTTAGTTAATTCATCTGAATTTAACGGTTCTATTCCGTGTTGTGCTAGTTTATTTTTAAGTAGTTCGTAATTAACTAAATATTCTTCAATTATTTGACCAATTGAATATATTAAAACATTAATTGATAATCCTATAGAAGATTCATCATTATTAAAATTAATATTCGTATATTTTTTCTTTATTCTCCATATAGGTTGTCCATTTTGTATACCTTCTATATAACCATTATATGGTACATCTTTAAGTTTATCAAATATTGATTTACCATCAAAACAGCAACCTATTAAAAGACCACCTGGTTTAATATTATCGTTTATATTGTTTATAAAAGTATCTAACATCTTTTCAGATTTGAAGAAATAATGTGCTGCAAACATTACAGATACAATATTAAATTTATTGTTAATGAAATTTGTATTAGGATATACATCAGTATTCCATAAATCATATTGCATTGAAGAGTATCTTGAATCAGTTACACATTCACCTGATATTATTGATTTACTACTATCACCTACTAAGAAATATATATTTGGAATTTTTGTATCATTGTTTTCAGATTGCTTTCTATAAAAATTATATCTTGAACAAGCACCGTCCTTTGTATCATCTATATTATTATGGACACAATCTATACCTACAATAGTCTTTATATTATTATCTCTCCATTTAGGAATATCACCACCCTTTCCACAAGCTAAATCTAATAATGATATATCAGTTTCATTATTATTCGTTAAATATGTTACAGCATTTTGAATTAAAATCCTGTTTTTAATTACTTTATTATGAAAATTTTGCAAATTTAATGTAATAGATTTATCTCTTTTCTGTTCACGTTTATAATACTTTTCTTCTTCATCTGTAAGAGTTGGTATATTTACACCGGATGTTATCATATCTATAGTTATTGGATTATGTATAGTTTTCCAAATATTATGTGCAACACTTACGTGATTACCATAATTAATAGAAACCTTAAATACAGCTTTATTGTTGTAATATGATTCGATAGAATTTTTATTATTTTTAATTATATCAAAGTCCGACATTTTTTTCTTAATTTTAAGATCATATTTTATACGATTTATATTCTTCTCAAGATGTTTTTGTTCGTGAAGTTTTAATTGACTTGAAATATCATATTTATTAACTATATTAATACACCTTTTAATTTGTAAAAATTGTCTTTTTTGTTCATTTAATCCTGATTTATAATTAAATGTTTTATCATGACGTGTACGCAATATATTCCATCTTAAACTTGGTGTTTGTTCATAATCTTCTTCTCCTATAACAAAATTATTATAACTTACTTCAACTATTGTATTGTCATCTATTATATTACCTTCAATATCAATTGGAACTTTTTTTATAGAATATCCTTTGCGTATATCTGATACAGGTATTAAAATATTACAAATATTTTCTTCTGATGGATTAGATGGTTCAAACAGAATTGGTTCAAATATACTTTCTGTTTTATATTGTTTAATATTACAAGGATTAGTAATACTTGATCTTGTACCACCATTATATAATTTAGCTGAAATATATTCTTTATATGATGTTTCGCCTGATTTCATAACTGCCTTTTTAATAATTTTATTACGCGTTACTTTAACATTACCTCTATTGGCTATTACCTCTTTATCAAATTTAACTAAGAAATCTATAGTATTGTCATGTGGTGGTTTCCATTTAAGATTTAAATTCCAACCAGTACCTTGTTTTAAATTGTAATTATATTTATTTTTAGTATATCCAACTGGTAAATTTGCAGGTGTATAAATTAAACCATCTAAATAATACCTTGCATTAATATTTGGATTAACTTTTTTTAAATTCCAATCATTCCATATTTTAGCAGAATTTTCAAATATTTTATTATCAGAACCTATATAAAATTCCTTAGCAAAAATACCAAACTCGTTGTTTTCTTTTAAAATTTTATCATTTGTTTTATGTTCTTCAAGTAATTCAGTAGTTAATAGCGATTTATCTACAATTACTATATCCCTTTCCTCAGATTCAAGTGGTTTAATAATATATCCAAGATCTTCATCAATGCCTATAATTTTAACTTTAGTATTTTTTTTTAAATCACCATAATCTGTACTTAAAATAACTTCTGTACCTTTTTTAAAGGATGGTGATTCTAATATAGTATTTTTAGTTGGATCACTTAACACATGTTTTATTTTTTTGACTAAATTACTATTTACTGATATATATTGTTTAACATAGGTCAATCGAGTTTCTGTTTCATCTAATTCGTTCATTAAAGGCAACATACAAACATCTTCACCATTATTTAAATAACAATCAAATATGGCATATTTATTTAATGTATTTGATTTATAATCAACAGGTAAATATTCTCCATTGAATATAAAAGATCCACTGGTTGAATTAGCTAAAATACCAGTTGAATATACTACCATATTTGAATCTATTAAATAAATTTTATTTTTATATTCTTGCAAATCGGTATCATTTTCACCTATTTGAAACATAAGCATATTATAACCATCTGCTTTATCTGTAACCGTATATTCATGTGTAATAGAATTAATATTTTCAGATCGAATATTATGTAAATCTATACTTATAACTTTTGGACTTAAATAAAATGCCGAATCATTTCTATATTCTCCATTTTTTTGTATTATACTTTCTCTTGATTTACTATAACTAGTAATCATTTGGTCCAACGTATGGTTATTTGTATTTTTTAATAAATTATAAAAATTATATGGATCGGCGTATTTACTATCTAGTGCTTCAATTTCTTCTGTATTATTTGAAGCTTTATATGCATTATATTTTTTTAAATCTTTAATAGCATTTAATTTTATATTAATTCTTTCTTCAAATAATTCAGAAACTACTTTTTTATAAATGTTTAACACTTTATTTTCCTCGATTTTTGATGTATATTTATTAGTAATACCAATATATTCTAAAGATTTAATATAGATGTCATCTAAATACTTAATTATAATAGCATAAAGTTCATCTATACTTTTATCTGAATTATATAATTTAAATTCTGTCTCATATTCATAAGTCTCATCTTGAATATTTAATTCAGAATCAATAATATTTAATGATGAAACAGGTTGTTTATTATAATCTAATTTTGAGGTTTTTACTTTGGTCAAATCAATAGTAAATTTAATATTTTCAATTGTAATTTCATAACTAATTCGTTGCTTTAAACGATAAATTTTACCTAATTGATTAAAATCCATTTTCATTACATCATTATAAGTTGATTTTGCTTCATCTTTTAATTTACGTAAATATTCATTGCTTATATCAGTAATAAAATCCTTTTCTCTAAAATTATAATTCATTTCAATTTTCCCACCAAATCGGGTTCTTATAGATTCTAAATCAATATTTGCTTTATTATGAAAGGATTTATAACCTTCATCTTCAATTGTTTTATAATTAGTTCTATCTTCATCGTCTATAATAAGCCAATCTAAGCTTCCTTTATACATTATATCTAATACCTTATTAAAATTAGCTGGTTTATTATATTTATTTAACTTAAGCCACTTACGTATATCTGGTAAGTTATTAGTTCTACAATATTCACTTATGTTATCCTCTCCATATAAACTAAATCTTAGATTTGAAATTCTAGGATTCGTTGTTGAATTTTTTACAGAAATATCTAATGATGTTTTGGATGATTTTGGTATATTTAAATCATCCATAAATTTTTCAAGATTACGAAATTGTGATAAATTAAGACTGTTTTTATCACCTCCAAATAAATAGAGTGGTAATCCACCTCTTAATTCACATTCTAATTCATCAAAATTATAATTTTTTTTTATATTTGATAAATATGTTTTTAATAATTTGTCTTCGTTTAAACTTAGTAAATTACTCATATTAATTTATATTATATTAAAAGGTTTTAAATAAAAACAAAAATCAAATTTAATAAAGATTAATGTAATAAACTAAATCAATTAACAGCTATTATTTCAATCAATTCTTCCTTTTTAATATTTATCCTTCTTGATTTTCCTTCCTTTTTAATATCTAAATTATACATTTTTGCTATATTTTGTAATTCTTCCAATTTAAATTTTTCCAGTGTACTTTTACTATACTTTTTATTGATATCAAGGGTTTTAATGCACATATCCCCTCTTATAAATTTATTTGATTTTATATGTCCAATAGTGTATATATAATTTTTTGAATCACTTATTATTACAGTAGCAATATCTTTATTAAATTTTGTTATATAATAACAATCATTATTAGTTATATAAACTACATTAATATTAATAACGTCTCCGTATATTTTTAACATGTTTACAGTTATTTCTTTATTATTGCAAAATACATCATCCGCATCTATTTTTTTAAAATGTTTAGTTGAATAATCATAATTACGGTAATAATTATCTTTATTAAATTCTGTTATTATTTTTAATTTAATTGTTTTAAGTTCTTCTCTCTGATCTAATTCTGATAAATTATAATATAGTTGTGATAATGAACTAAAAAGAATATTACTTAAATAATCCCCTGTTTTTTTCTGTACTAAAATATTTAAATATGGATTATTTTCAATAAGTTTATTTAGATATATACAAGAACATTTTTCAGGATAATTATCTGTTAGTGGTTTATTTATTTTTACAATAATTTTATGTTCGGTATTATTAAAATAGCTTTTGGTTTCTTGTTTAATGGGAATTTTATTAATATTTTGCTGATTATAATTCTTTACATAATCAGTCTTTACACAATCATTCTTTATAATACTTTTATTTGTATTAAAAATTGGTTCAATATTTTTATAACTAATATTTTTATGACTAATATTTTTTTTTAGTTGATTTCCTTTACAAAACTGTATTTCTAATTTATTTTTAACAAAGCGTCTTTTTTTATATGGAACATTATAAACTTGTTTGTTTTTAATAATATTATTTAATTGATTACCTATATCACTTTTAATATTAATAAATACATTAGTGAGTAGATATTCTAATTTGTTATTCATAATATATTATGAATAATAAATCTTTAATATATATCAAATTTTAATCTAAAATTCATCAATATCACTTTCTTGCAATGAATTATCGTCATAATCTTCATTTAAAATAAAATTATCATTATCATTATCATCAATATCATCAATATCATTATCATTATTATCATCAATATCATTATTATCTAGATTAACGTCATTATCAATAAAATTTAATTTACTCTTTATATGATGTTCAACAGGTTTTTCACTGTCTGAATCATATTGACTATGATATGAATTTGTCTCTTCTAATGATATATTGTCAGTTGGTATAAATGGTAAATCAAGTAAAGATTTATTAACATCTCTACATTTTTTTAGAACTCTGGCTTTAACACCTTGAAATTTAGCTTTAGAATTTTTTAACTGAGGATACTGAATTTTTGATTCATTTTTTTCAAATTGTTTAATATTAGTAACTGATAATTTATCTAAAAAATTTTGAAAAGTAAAATTCTCATTTTTCTTTGTTTTAAGTCTTTGTAGCTCTGATTCTATAGATGTTTTATCTAATGTATATTTATTGTAGTCAATTGTATTGTTTTTTTTTAATGATGTATTTTTTGAGGTATCGTTTTTATCTATAAGAGATTTTTTATAATTTTTAGTATAATCTATAAATTTAATTATTTTTTGTATTGTTATGTCATCTAAAAATTTTAAATTAATATAAACACCCCGTGAATTCTCAGAATATTTAGATTGTCTATTTTGACGTATTATATTAAATACTTCTTGATATTCATTTTGATTTAATCGTGGTATCTCTTTTTCTAAAATTTTTTTATTTTTATATGATTGTCTATAATTTATTTTATTAGCTTGCAAAGACATTATTATAATAAATAATTTTTTTATTATTTATATATTTACACAGTTTTAATATAACGGGCAATAACTTTTATATTTGAAGCATTTAATTTAAATTTATAATTTATAATTTCTACTTCTATTGAAGTACCCGGTTCTAATTCACTTAAATCAGCTATATTATCATGATGTGCGGTAGCTATTATAATATGCAAAGGTTCACTTATAGCAAATAAACCAATTTTATTTTTACCTATTATTTCACAAACCAATTTATTATTAATTCCCGGTTTACAAATATTAGCTTCTATTTTAATATCATAATTAATATTTCCATTAAATTGACTTGAATTTATTTTTCCCATACTTCTTGATATAATTCTAATAGAATCCTTATCTACATAACCTATATTATTGCATTTGTTACCTATTTTATTCTTGATTTTATTTAATAAAATTGAGTCTATTTCATTAGAATTTTGTATATTAGTACCTGAAAATTCTTTAGCTTCGACTACTTCTTTGATATTAAATAATTGTGTATTATATAATTGATCTGATTGAGTTGACATTATTTATAATAATAATATAAATTTTATATAATTATTATCAATTTTTTTGTTTAATTAATTCTAATTCTAATAACCTTTCTTCATATGTATAAAAATAACGTCTATCTTTATCTAAACTTTTAAAATCATTATATCTCAATAATAGTTCTATTTCTTGACACATAGTTCTTTTTGGTAATAACTTATTAGAATCATTATAATTTTTATGGGGCAATACTTTTCTTGATTTATTTTTATCTTCCGATGTATATTTATCTCCTACAAATGATTTAATTATTGTTTCTAAATGTGAAATATCCTTTGCACCTTTAGCTTGTCCACATAATGCACCTGTTCTATCAAACTTTTTGTTATGTTTTTTTAATAGCGTTTTATGTTCACTATATCCTACTTCATCTTTATTAATAATAACAAATTCATTAGTCGAAGTTTTATCACGTTTTATTTTAGTTTCTATAAAACCATATTTTTTAATTTTATTTGAGTTTAAGTGTTCTATATCGGAAGTTTTAAATTTTAGATGATTGTATCCACTATCAATTTGTACTAATTTATTTTCACTATTTTTTTTAAAAATAAATTTACCTATATTAGTTATAAATCTAAATCCTTCTATGTTTTTTCTTTTATCCTTAGGATCAAAATCATTTGCATATAATAAATATTGAATTGTATTTTTTCTGGAATAATAATCTAAAATAATTTGTTCAATTACAGAAAGACTTCCTTTTTTATAATCATCTCTAATTCTTTTTTCTAATATATGTTTTAATATCATCATTCTATCAGTAGAATTAATTAAATCTAAACCATTTTCATATACTGAATAAAATAAATGTGTTTTTATATCATCTAAAGTTGGTATATTTTCATAATTATGACCAGATATACGCGAACGATAATAATTACAAGGTAAATATGCTTTATTAACATATGTATTAGTATTATTTCTAATAATTAATAGCTTTTGTAAATACATGTCATAATCAAAATGACTTTTTTGTTTTTTATCTGAAACTTTTTTTAGTTTAAATCTGGGGTTTTTTATTTTATAATTAATATTAATGAATTCAGGTCGTTTAAAATTAGGTATATATCTGTATAATAGTGGAGTATTAGGTTCTAATTCATCTGGTTGAAAAATATAATATTCATCAACTTCTTTAATATATCCTATTCTATTATATTGATCATATACACGTTCTTTATTATCAATAATTTCTGATAAAGCTTGATATATAGTCTCTTTTGTAATTTCTTTACCTAATGTATCATTTATTATTTTTATAATTATAGTTAACTCTGATATAAATTGGAATTTAAATATTTTTTTTATTATTATTTTTATTTTATTGATTTCATCTTCTGAAAAAAAACTATTCCATGTATTAGAATCACTAATATATTTACTATCGCCTACACATACATAATCACATTGTATATAGTTGCATTGTTCACTATTATCTATATCTTTTAAAGATTTTTCAATAGAATTACCTTTAGAATTTATAATCATCTTGTTAGATTCAGTAAGTCTAACATTATTTAATTTATTTAATTTACAATCAATAGCATTTTGTTTTAATATAAATTCAACATTTGCCATATTTTTTTTCTTAAAAAAAGCTCTCCTATATATTCGTTCATCTATTGATTCTATATTATTATCAATATGTGAACTATGTAAAAATATAGTTACATTTTGTTTACTGCTGTCTAATTTATTATGTGAATTATTACGTATAGCACGTCCAGTAGCTTGTTTCATTTGATTTAAATGATGCCAAGGATCTAAAATGTGAACTTCTCTTACATTTAAAAATGAAATTCCTTGTTCAACCACTTTAGTACCGAGTATAATTTTAATATGCTCTCCATTAATATTATTTTCTTTACCTTCGCCTCTACACTCTTTAACAAGTTTATTAAGTTTAGTCTTTGTTATGCTACCATCTAATAATATATATTTAGCTTGTTTAAAACTTGTAAGCTCTTCTTTTGTTAATTGACTTTTATATTTATTATGTTTAGTACAAAACATATCTCTTGATTTATTTGGTTCAAGTAAATTTTTTGTGATATTATCACCATCATATTTATTAAATCCATTTTCTTCAAGAGCTAATGCTAATGCAAGATTTCCAGCAGAAAGAAATTGTGAAAATATAAAACATATTCCTTGACACGTAGTTATAGAATTTATGATGTTTTTAAATTTTGCAGAATAATCGCCTATATTATCAATATGTAAAAATGGTTTTTTATTGTCTGATATTTCCTTTACATGATCTTCATAATAATAAATATTATCAACTGTGTTAAAACATTGGTTTAATCCGTTTTCTGCAATTTCCCCTTCATATGGATTTGATAAATCTGTAGATTCCATTAAATTAGTAGTTGGAAAAATAATATTAGATGCTTGTACTGGTTTAATTGAAAATGCATTTGATATTAAACTGGCTTCATCTGGATCTTGTACTGAAATATAGCGTTTTAAGTTAATTTTTTGCCATTCACTTAATATATTTTTATACAGTTTAAAATCAGTGTTATTTGGAATTTTTTGTTCTAATGAAAGTTTTTTTTGTGATTCGTAATCTTCATATGTTTCAAATCCTGGATTAGGTATATATGTTTCTTTTTCTGGCCATAATTTAATAGGAAATGTTTCAGGATTTTCACCTCTGACATACGATATATATCCACGAGTTTTTTCTAAAAATTCTTTTTTCAAAGATTCGGATAATTTTTTCATTTTAATACCATCTTTTTCGAAAAAATCGTCTTCTTCTATTGGTGATCTTTTATCATTCCATAATAAAAGATTCAATAATAAAATTATTTCTTTTGAGATGTTATACATAGGTGTAGCTGTTAGTAAAATTAATTTACAATTTTCTGCATATTTAGCAATTAATTCAATATAAGGAAGTGCTTTTTTATCTTTATTAGATCCACTTTCACGCAGTACGTGTACTTCATCCATAATAATTACTCTATTTGAAAAACGTTTTTTAATATACTCTATTTTAGTTTTTTGTATTGATTTTTTCCCAACTCTAAAATGTTTTAGTTCAGTTTGTATACTTCTTGCTAATTTAGAATAACCATAAAATTCATAATATAAATTTACATCTCGCTTAATCTTAATCTTAATTTTATCAAAATTGTCATTATTTAATTTATATTCTTCTTTGTAATAAGTTGACCCTGTACATTGTACTGAATTTGAATTATTATTATTAATTCGTTTTAATTCTTTTTCAATATTAAATATTTCATCTCTCCAATTTTGTTGTAATGTTTCAGAAGGTGTTAATATTAACGTTTTTTTCCCATCAATATACATTTTTTTTTTAAAATTTTCAGCTATACTAATTCCTGAGCAAGTTTTACCAACACCAACCTCATGCCATATTAAAATACCATTATAAGGTGTATATTCGGATATATAATTTTTTACAAATGTTTGTGAATGACTAAGGGAAAAAGGTTCATCTATTTCTTTCTTTTTTTTAGTATACTCAGTTTTTTTGAACTCTTTTTTATTGTAAATTAATTTATTAAAATCTCTATTATCTAGTGATGGATAATATTTATTTTTAGTATTATCATAATCAATCTTTGTTGTATTATTAATTATATCTTCTATAAAATGCATTATAATATCTTTGTGTATTTCATATACCCTGCGTTTATTATCGTCGTCTTTAAGATTTAACCTACTAATATCTAATTTTATTTTTTCCAATTCCTTTAACAAAACTTCCATTATTACGATATCATTGCTAACTTTTTTAATTAGTTCTTGATACCTTTTTTTAAAGATACTAATAAATTTATTTCTTATAATAATTTGTTTTTCAGCTACATTTTCCATTAATTTATCAAACTCACCTGAATTTTTTTTTATAATAGTTTTAAGCTCTTTGGATGCCTCAGTCCAATTCATTAATATATAATGTTTTTTTATTATAAATATTTATATCGCTTATTTATTTAAATTTATTATTGTTTTATTTAAATTTGTTATTATGTTTTTTTTTTCAGTATCATAATTGCGTAATTTATTTAGTAATGCGTTAAAACTAAAAAAATTTATATTACTTATTTCTGTTATTTGTTCTCGTTTATCTTTATTAATAGTTAACTCACCATTACCAATATAATTAGCTAAATAATATATATTTTTATAATTAATATTATCATAACTTTTATATGATTCTATTATTTCTTGTTTATTGTGTATAACTATATCATTAATATCAATATTTGTTTCTTCTGTAAATTCTCTTATAGCTGCTTCATAATTATTTTCATTATAATTACGCCGACCTTTAGGAAATCCCCATTCAGGTTCTATATAAGATCCTTCTTTTTTTGAAATAAAATAGCTAATATCTATTTGTTTTTTATTTACAGTATAGCCTTCTTTTAAATTTTTATATTTACAATTAGCTTTATTAAAATCTCTTTTAATTTTTTCTGAATTTTTATTAAATACCTTATCCATCCATAAATATTCCCATAAAAATTCAAAATCTTTGGTTAAAATTAAATTAATTTCGGTTTCAGTCATAACGTTAAATAATTTTTGAATATAAATATAGTCCGTAGTTACATACCTTCCTCGTATAAATTCTACAAATCCAATAGTATTTCTTCTACATACTAATAAGTATTCAGGTTCAGAATTTTTATAACGGTATAAAATAATTCCTAAGCTTATAGTAGGTTCTATACACTCTTTTATGTGATGACCTTTGTTACCACAATTTTGACATATAATATTTTTTTTTTTATAATCACACATAATCTAATAATATTTAAAGTTTATTGTTTAAGTATTTTTGTTGAAATGAATTATTATAACCTTGGCGTGTAAAATCAACATTATCTAAATTTATATGATTATTATTATTTGTTTTAATATTACTTAGTTTTGATACACTTTTATCAGGTTCATATAAATAAAAACCATTTTTAATTAATTTTTTTATAGTATTATCAAGTTTATATTTATGAATAAATAATTTACGAATAAATATTCCGCTATTTTTAACAAAAGTTAACTCTATAGGTATTTTATTATTAGAAGTTATATCATTTTCAATTTTAATAAGGTTTCTAAATTTTTTTGGATTAGAGTTATTATAATTTCTATAATTCTGTTGAAATTCTTCTTTGTTTGGAGATAAATACATATTACATATAGTAATAAATTTAATATATATTTAGTACTTAAATTAACCCATGTTTGGTTAAAATATAATTGATTATATCTAAATTTTGATTTACACGTATACTTAATTCTTGAACATTATTTTGTCCAGTTGTCTCTATTAATATATATTTTTTATGTTTTTTTAAACAATAGTCGCGTAAAGTATTTTCTATACTTTTTCTTGTATTTATATTCCATTTTTTATAATCAATGTCAATTTTACTATTTAGAATTTTCAATATATCAGTATATAAATACTTGGGTATATTTATAGTTTGTATAGATGAACCAATTGAACCATCATTATTTCTAATATATCCCCATCCTTCGTGAAAATCTAATATTATATCATATTTATCAACTATATTCTCAATTTTTTTATTTATTATAAAATTTTTATTATACATTCGGTTTAAATCAATTGGTTTACCAACAATATTAAGGTGTCTATTATCTAAATAATAACCACAAGGATTCGAATTATGTATTATAGTTAATTCTCCAGATTTTAATTTTATTTTATTTTTTTTAAACGCATTTTGTAAACGCAGTAATGTTATAAATCCAGATGGTTCATTTCCGTGTGTACCACCTACTAAAAGTATTTTTTTCCCTTTATTTCTTGATTTTATTGTATATATATCTATATCTTTACAAGTAAAGAATAATATTACTCCTAATATAAATATTAATAAAAAAATTAATAAAATTTTCATTCTTAATATAAATATAGATATATTCTTATTCTTTATTATAAAAATTTAGTTAAAAAAAGAGCATATAATAAACAAGAACAAATAATTCCTATTATAGCTGGTACCCAAGTATTTTTCCTATTTTCGGGAATTTTCATTAAAACAAAAATATAACTACATATTAATAAAATTATAGCTGTTAAAAATAATAACAAAAACTTTAATATATTATAAATTTTATGAAATTTATTCATAGTATTTATATTAATAAAGATTTAATTATTTACGATTTTCATATATATTATATAATGCAGCAACTAAACCAAGTGGTACTAAAGTATCAAATGTAAGTGAAACTGTACTTAAACCTGCTAATTTTAAATAATTTCCTAATAATTTATCATCAATTATAGGCATATTTTTAGGAATTAATGCACCTCCCCTTTGTTTACCTTTTAATACATCTTCTAACATATCTTTTCCTTTAATTAATGCTAAAGGTACAAGAGTTGCAGATGTAAGAGTTTTAATTCCATTGTATTTTAAAAATAGATCTAATACTCTATTACCCCATACACGTTTTACGTGTTTATTCATTGCACCGCCTTGTTGACTTTCGTGATTCGTATATAAATTATATACTAACATTAGTGTACCAAGTGGTATTAATGTTTCCATAGTAATATTTAATGTAGCTGCTCCGGCAAGTTTTAAATAATTACCTATTAATGGATCATCTAATACTGGAAGTTTTGTTGCACCACCATCTTGTTTTCTATTATTTAAAAATTTTTCCATAGCATCTTTCCCCGCAATTAGTGCGACTGGTACGAGAGTTGCAGATGTAATGGTTTTTACTCCTATATATTTAAGATATAAATCTAATACTCTATTACCAACTAAACTTTCTGCGAAATTTCTTAATTTTTTACTAACGTTCATATATATTATATTAATAAAATTATTATAGTAAATAATAATTTTTATTGTTTTAAAAAAACAACGAGTTAAAATTCTTAGTATATAATAAATAATGGATAAGTTATTAAATATTACATCGAATGTTACAAATAATGCAAGTAATATCATATCTAATATACAAAATATTCCTGGAAAAATATCTGAAAGGGGTTTAAATACAATGAATAATTTAAATAAAGGTAAAGATTTTATTAAAAATAATTTTACTATATACCATTATTTAGTAATTATTATAATAATAATTATAATTGTATACAAAGTACATAAAAATAAACAATATTATAAAAAAAATCCAACATTGATATCAGATGCGCATAATGGCAGAAACCGTAAGAATATAAAATCAGATAAATTAAAAAATATGAGAGGTAAGACAGAATATAGTTATACAATGTGGTTATATGTAGATAATATGGACTTTAATTTTAATAAGTATAAACACGTATTTACGAGAGGTAATAGTGTATTATTTGACAAAATCAATGATGATGTTGTTGATGTTGTTGATGGTACAAGTACAATTAAACAATTAGTTGCACCTGGTATATGGATTGATAAAATCAAGAATAATATAATATTTAAAATTTCAACAACGGATCCATTAGATCCAGAAAGCGTTAATGACCTTCCTGTTCCTGCAGTTCCACATAGTGAAAGATTAAAAGATGAATATACGTGTGTAATATCTAAACAAGATAATCCATCACAAAATATCTTAAAGGGTTATAGTACAAGAAAAAAAACAGATTGTAATGAAAAAGATGATCAACCTATATGGGGATGTGACTGTTTTGTTATAGAAGATTTCCCTATACGTAAATGGTTTTGCATAGGTGTTACTATAAAAGAACGAGAAATGGAATTATTTTTCGATGGACAGTTAACTTTTACGGGAGCTTTAAAAGGACCTCCTAAGTCTATGCCTACAGATATTATTGTATCAGGTTCAGCTGATGGTGCTGATGATGGATGGGCTGGTGCAGTTAAAAATATAGGATGTTATTCTTATGCATTAACTCCAATTGAAATGAGAAAAATTTATTATAATGGCCCTAATAATAGATATTATTATTTAAAATGGTTCTATTATATAATTGATCCAATAAACTATTTAATAAGTTCTTATAATTACAAAACATTATTGAATTCTGCTTCAGCATTAAAAGAAGAAGTAACTGATTTATCAGGTTTAGAATTAACTAATGCTAGCAATTTTAATACTAAATTATTTGAAAAGGCTAAAGGTTTATATGCGGTGGGTCAAAGAATATTTTATGAAATTGATGAGGAATTAAAAGCTGGATATATTCAAAGTGGACCTCATATTGACAGTACTTCGCCAGAAACTTCCGAAGTTACATATAATATTATTTTAGAACAACAATTAGATATTATTAAAGATGGATCTTTTGATAATGTAATAAGGAATGTAAAACAAAGTAAAATTAAAGATAAAATTAATAGCCCAGTTTCATCAAATAAGATGATTTATTTACTTTTATTTTTGACAGTAATTATTGTATCAATTGTATTATATAAAAAATATTCTTAATTTAGTAAAATCTTATTTACTGTTTATTTTAATATTTAATATAAAAAATTTATCTATTTATATTAAATGCATATTGTTATTAAAATTATTTTAGTTTTAATTATAGGATATATTATAGATAAATCAGTTGTACAAGCATGGATTGATTATGGTAAAATTATTCAAAGAGAACCTATAACAGTCAAAAGTAGTTTAAATTATATAGGAAATCCAGATTTTAAAATTTCTTCAAAAGAAAAGGGAATAAATTTTTCAATGTCAATGTGGATGTATATTAAAGATTGGCAATATCGCTCAGGTTTAAAAAAATATGTTTTAAGAACAGACTGCTTTGAAATTTATATAGAAAATGATACAAATACACTGGTACTAAATGTTCCTTATTATAAATTGCCGTGTGATGATAATGTCTGTGCAACATGTCCCTTTACTCTTGCAAATTCACAAAGTGAAAATTTTAGATTAAGTACTGCAAGAAAAGATTTAAAAGATGCAGAGGAAAAACTTATAGCCGCAAGAACAAAAATGATGCAAGAAAAGCAGAAATGGATAAGTAAACAAGATGATGCACGCAACGCATCACCTAGTAGCAGCATATGGGCGAACATTCCGCCAATCGAAAATGACAAATTTTGTACATATGCAAGTAATAACAGTATTAGAGAACTATTGAATCAGAAGAATGCGGACAACGTCATGAGATATCTTGATGTAAATGATAGTTCTAAATTATCACAAAATATTAATGATGGAAAATTAGTAGGTAAGTTATTATGTAAAAATAATAATTATACAAGCTATTGTAATCATAATACTGGCAGATGTGGTACATCAAATGATGATATGCGTGCATCTCTTGAATTGGGTCATATATTTAGTGTAAGAGATAAAGATTATACTACACAACACGTATATGGCCATCGTGGTGCTTCCTTACAATTGGACGATTATCAATCTGCAATTAAGGATTATTTAAAAATTAAACAAACTATTAAAAATCTTAGAAATAATATTCAATTATCATTGGAATCTATTAAAGGATATGAAAAAATATTATATACAAAAATACCTTTACAACGTTGGTTAAATTTAACTGTTATTGTTGAAAATAGAACTATTGATTTATGGGTTAATAATAAATTACAAGAGTCTCTATATTTACCTAATATACCTATCATAAGTTCAATAACTGATTTAGAAAATCCTTGTGGTGATGGATTTGATGGATTCATAAGTGGTTTAACTGTATGGGATCACCGTATTAATAAAAATATGATTTATTATATGACAAATAATAGTCCAGTGTACCCTTCAATATATGATTCAACAATAGGTAAATTTTATAGACATGTTGATAAGGCTATCGACTATATACAAGAAAATTATATAGATATTGATCTTAAGATTAATACTCCCAAACCCAAAGATTCTGAATATGATGATGTCATAGATAATACATGTAATGTTTAATTATTTATAAATGTGAAATATTTATATATAATTATATTATATTATGGAAAAGTTTAAAGAAATGTTTATTCAAGTTTTTAAATATTTAATTATATGTTCAATAATTTATTTAATAGTAAGGAAATATAATAGTATTGTTGAAGAACAAAAAAATGCTCCTGTTTTAATAGATAATTTACATCATGGTAAAAAAAGTATTATTATACCAAGTACATCTATTCCAAAAAATTTATATGAAGGAGGATATACTTTAATGTTTTGGATGAATATAGATGACTGGACATATCATCCAAAAAAATATCGTCATGTTTTACATAAAGGCGGCGATCCTATAGGACGCTCTCCCCAACCTGGGATTTGGATTGAACCTAATAGTAATAATTTACTAATTCGATATAAAACAAAAGGACGTATTGGTGAATATTCCGAACACAAAAATATGGTTTTAAAAACGGTTGATAATGAACAAAGTGATAACTATGTACATCATGATTTATATCATGATAAAACTTTAGGAGAACTAAAAAAAATAGATAAACAAAATGGTAATGGCGGAATATTTATTCAGGCTCCAAAAAATATAGTATTAACAGATGATTATAAACCACGTGTTTCTGTTGTATGGAAACCAAATCAACCTGGTTATATTCCTGATAAAGTGGATATTGTTGAAGCTACGGGTAAATATTATCATTATGATAATATACCTATTACGCTTATTTATAATGATATTCATTCTATTGCACCAGGTGATACTGAACCAGTATGCAGAACATTAACACAAAAACAATGCTGTAACCGGGTTAAACCAGATGAATGTGTAAAAGGTTGTGATAGTGATGCAACTAATAATAGAAATACATGCCCTGTATTTGGAGATATTATGACAGAAGAAGGCGGATGGAAATCATATGAGAAACATCATAAAGAAAATTGTGTTATTAATGAAGATGATATACAAAATTCTTGTAGAATTTGTAAAGGAACAGGTACTGGAGAATGGGTAGACACATCAAATGCTGCTGAAGCAATTAAAATAAACTCAGTAAATAAAAAATATAATACAGTAGATGAAAATAATAAGTGTTATATAGAGACTGAGAATTGCATATCAGGTCCAACCGGAATAAAAAAATGTACCGAAAGTGCTATAAAAGTTGCTAACACTAAGGAAATTGATGATTCTGGATTTTCTACCCATATTAAAAATTTACCACTTAATAGATGGTTTCATATAGCTATATCAGCTGAAAATAATACTTCGGCCGTATATGTAGATGGCCGTTTAATTTCATCTTCTACATTTGCAAATCAAATAGTACAAAATAATGGTGATTTATTTGTAACTAATAATGGTGGATTTGGTGGATTTTTAACACAGTTAAGATATTATAATAAAGTTATAAAGTATGATGAAGTAGAATATATATATAAACTTGGTCCCAATCCATCTATGCAGTTACCTGATATTAACAAAAAAATGAAAGAATTAACAGGTAAAGTACCAATACCACGTTTTAATGTTAAAACTACATGGTCTACTATGGATGTATCTAACAACAAAACTGCCTAAATATATTTGGAAATATTAAATAAATTTATTTAATATTTCTTTTATAATCAAGAATAATATTAAAAAAGTAATATATATTATATTATGGATTTAAGTAAAATTAGTAATAATATTAAGGATTTGACTGGTAAAATGTGGGATAATGATTTTTTTAGAAATGGTATTAAAGTTGTAATTGTATTAATTATAGTAAAATTAATATATACATGGTGGACTGGTAAAACTACTACAGTTACTTTAATCGGACCAAAAAGATGTGCCAGTAAAAAAAAGAAGGTACTTGGGTCAAAAATAAAAAAATCATTAATTGGTCAAGAATTTACAATAAGTATGTGGTTATACGTAAAAGATTGGGGTATGAATACTTCTAACCCAATGCATATAATGCACATTGGAGATAAAGATGCAACATCTGTTTCACCGGGAATTTGGTTGTATCCCAAAAACAATAATATAATGATAAGAATGGATACACATAATAGAGAAGATAAATACGTAACCACTTTAAATTGTGGTCAAAACGGTGAAGTACTTAGTGATTTTGAATCAGCATCAAATCTTTGTAAAAAAGAAGGTTATTTAAGAGTATGTAAGAAAGAAGAAGTTGAAAATAACGAAAAATCGCATCAATCTTGTTGTCCTGCTTGGGTTTCTGATTTGGATATGGCAAACAGTTCGATGATAGGTTGGAAACAAGGTAGTAAATATAAAAAAATATTAGACGCGCCTCTTAAAAAATATGATAAAAAAGTATTAGGTGGTAATTGGATTTCTGATACAACTATTCCATATGAAGGTGTAGAATCTTGTAAAGATTTTTGTCATTCAAAAGGACCAGATGATTGTATGGCATTTTCAATTAATAAGAATACTGGGAATGCTGATGTACCACATAATTGCACAACTTGGACAAATTCAAGTAATTTTGAACATGGAAAACCCCCCATATTTGATGTTAATGAAAATGAAAATGTAGTAACATATATTCCACAAACTGGACCAGCTACTTGTGGTTCAAAAAATACGTGGCACCGCGCAATTGAATCAGGACAAAACCCTCATAAAAATATTGGAGTACATTGTTGTGGAAATAGTCTTTCGCCTAAATCGTCTGATAAACCTGACAAACAATGTGATATAGTAAATGTACCATTACAAAGATGGATTAATTTGACAGTTGTTTTACAAAACAAAACATTAGATGTATATTTAAATGGAGATTTAAAACGGAGTTGTATATTAGAAAATATACCTAAATTAAATAATGGTGATGTATATATTACACACGGTGGAGGTTTTAATGGATATATTGCGGATATGATATATAAGAATAAAGCCTCTACAGCAGATGAAATTAATAATTCATATAACGGGTTATTTGGAGGAAAGGATACTTTATTAAATAAAACTGCTGGTATATTACGTGATATTACACCCAGTATGCCGACCTTTAAAGATAAAAAGGACGACAGTAAAACAACTAATGAATAAACGTAGAAAATAAATAATTAAAGAATATTAAGTAATCTGTATAAATAAATATATATATATCAAATAAATATATATATATTATATAATATATATGGCAAGTACTGCACAAGAATATGGAAAAAAAGGTATGGAAGGTTTAAAGAAATTAAGTAAATCAGCAAGTGAATTTTTAAACAGTAATTCATATCCAGCTATAGCATCAAGAGTTATATTAATTTCACTGGCAATTATATTAGTTATAGAATTATTAATTTCAATATACAAAGCCTGGAAAAAATATACAAAAGGTTCACCGTGGTTATTTAAAGGAACGAAACAAGCTTCAAAACAAAAAATTATTTTACAAGATCCTAAATTAGATGAATCAAAAACAGTAATTCCATCAGAAAATGAAACCAATGGTATTGAATTCACTTATTCTTGGTGGATGAGAATAGATGATTGGAGTTATAAATATGGACAATGGAAGCACGTATTACATAAGGGTAATCATTCATCTTGGCCTCTAAGAGCACCAGGTGTATTTATACATCCAACAACAAATAAACTCAGAGTTTATATGAATACTTATAGTCAAATTGCAGAATGGGTTGATGTAGAAAATATTCCTCTTAAGAAATGGTTTAATGTAACGGTTTCATTAAGACAACGTAATTTAGACATATTTATAAACGGTAATTTAGTAAAAAGACATTTACTTTCAGGGCTTCCTAAACAAAATTATAGTGATGTATATATAAATTCATTTAGAGGTTATGGTGGATTAATTTCTAATGTTAGATATTTTAATCATTATTTATCATTTTCAGAATTAAATGATATAGTATCCACTGGCCCATCCAGTGTAATGGAAAATGATAATGATAATTCAAATCCACCATATTTATCGTATAATTGGTGGGCAAATTCTGGAAATAATGTTGATTTAGCTGATGTTAAAACCGCAGCAGATGTTTTAGAAAAAACAGACCCTCAATCATTTTCTCAAGCACTTCAAGCAAGTTATAATTAATTTATAATACGGAATATCGATATATTATATAATTATGTATTTATATAATATATGATTGATTATTGCACTGTACTGTTAATAATATTGATATCTCTTGCTATTTCGGCAATTATACAAATTTATTATTATAAAAATATGACTATGGTTTGTTTTATACAATCACTTACTGGATTAAAATTAAAAGAATCTGAAAATTGTAACTAAATTTAATAATAAAATATATTTATTATTAATTTATAAGGTTAGTAAATTTAAAATTATCTAAATCCCGTTGTTTATGATCTATATATTTATAATTTGTAAATGATTCTTTTAAATCTTGTTTAAGAATATTAATTATCTTGTTTTGATGGGTTTTAATTAATTTATTAAAATCATAATCATTTAAATCTAAATTATCTTGTATGTTTTGAATTTCATTACTTTTTTTTGTGTCATTTACACAATTTGCACTTATTTTATTTAAACTATAATTCAGCTTATTATAATGATTTATATAATTAATTGTAATTAGTACAGATATTATTCCTAAAATAACTGACAATAATGGTAATACATTCATTTAATATAAAATAAGATTAAATTATTTTAATTAAATTTGATATAAAAATAATTTAATTATTACACTTATAAATGTCAGATCAAATAGCTGAAAAAAATTTTATTATCGATGATAAATTTTTAACTAAAAAAGGACTTTGTGGTTTAAATAATTTAGGTAATACTTGTTTTATGAATTCAATAATACAATGTTTAAATAATACAATACCATTACTAAAATATTTTATAGAAAATAATTATATTACGGATCTAAATAAAGATTCTCCAGATTCAAATATATTAATTGAATGGATTAATGTATGTAAAGGATTGTGGCTCAAAAATGCTGTAATAACACCAAATGCATTTCATATGGCTATACGCAAACGTGCATTAGAGCGCGGATATGATGATTTTACCGGATATAATCAAAATGATAGTCAAGAGTTTCTTCAATTTTTATTGGAATCATTTCATAATAGTTTATCTAAACAAGTAAATATGTCGGTTGTAGGTAAACCTCAAAATGAACTCGATAAAATTGCAATAGATGCACTTACTGCATGGACTAAATATTTTAAATCAGATTATTCAAAAATAGTAGAATTGTTTTATGGACAGTACTTTTCACGTTTAGTAACAAAAAAAAAAGATAAAACAGAAACTTCAAATACATTTGATCCATTTAGTTGTATTTCTTTAGAAGTTACATCTAAATGTAATAATTTATATGATTGTCTTGACAGTTTTACTTCAAAAGAGGAAATAAATAATACAAGTGATATGGTACAACAAAAAAGTATTGCATTTTGGAAATTGCCTAAAATTTTAATTATATTCCTTAAACGTTATAATAATTCAAATATGAAATTAAATTCTAATATTGATTTTCCCTTGACAGATTTAAATATGTCAAAGTATGTACTCGGATATAATAAATCCAAATATATATATGATTTATATGCAGTAAGTAATCATGTAGGGGGGTCATTTGGAGGACATTACTATGCTTATTGTAAAAATAACGATAATAATTGGTATAAATTTGACGATAATGTTGTATATACACGGAATATTAATAAAATTGTAGAATCATCTGCATATTGTCTCTTTTATAAATTAAAAGATTAATAACTCGGAAAGATTAAACTGTTGATTTATATCTATTTTTTTCTATATATAATATAAATGTTTAATAGATTTAATCCACTTAGTTCTAATTATGGATCTACAAGTTCTAGTAGATCAAATTTTAAAAGTTCATCAAGAAATATACGTTCAAATACAAATAATACAAATATTTATACTATAATTGGCCTTTCATTAACAATTATTTTAGGATATATTTGTTACTCATTGTATAATACATATAAATATGATATTCACGGTAATGAATTAACCTGTTTAAATACAATCAAAAATATACTTGGTATATATACTTCTGAACCCGAACCTGAACCTGAACCCGAACCTGAAGTTTCTATTTTACCTTTTATAGAGAAAAAAAAGGAAGTATTTAATATAGATCAAAATATCTTTACTTATAAAGATGCAATTTCAGTTTGCAAAGCATATGATAGTGAACTTGCTACTCAGGAGCAAGTCGAAAATGCATATAAAAAGGGCGCTAATTGGTGTAATTATGGATGGACAAAATCAAATGATAATAAAACTGCTCCTGCATTATTTATTACTCAGCAAAATTATTATGACAAATTACAACAAGGTCCAGAATCAGAACGAAATAACTGTGGTAAACCAGGAATAAACGGTGGATATTTTACTGATCTTAATGTTAAGTTAGGAGCAAACTGCTATGGTGTTAAACCTGAACCAGATCCAACTAAAATATCATATACAGAGACTGATAAAAAACCATCTGAAATTGATGTAACTTTTGATGATATTAATAATTTTAAAGACCAAATCAAAAATAAATCTATTGAAATACGTCCTTTTAATAATTCTAAATGGTCAAGATACGATAAACGTAATTCTAAATATGAACTGTCATATGATAAAAATCAAGATTTAATTAATGAGTTACAAAATCCAACTTCAGATAATACAGTTAATGATAATTCTGATAATGCAATTAATGATAATTCTGATAATGGAAATGTTTTAAATTAAACTATTAAATCGATTTAATAGTTTATTTTTGTAAAAATTTTAAATGTATTGTTTTTACCCCTCTATTAATTATTTTTAAAGATTTATTTCCACCACCTTCTTGAGTTTTTTTTGTGTGTGTGAATTTAAGTCCAGATGGAAAACCAACACCATCTAATTTTAACTTATCCATTATGTAATTTACTTATATTTTTAATATTCTTCATCCGAATATATTTCTTGTTCTATATCATCAGATTTAGTCTTTTTATATTTTGCAGGAATACTTTCTTCTTTATTTATAAAAGAATAAAAAAAATATTCAACATCAGTTGATGTTAAATTATTTAATAAATATGATGAGTCCTTTTCTATATGAAATATTTTATTAATTGATTCTTCTATATAATTACCATATTCGTCTTCAAATATATTGTCAATTTCATTATTATCTAATACTGATGAGTGAGTATGGTTTACTATACTTCTTTTATCTAATGATTTATTTCTATTATTAAATTTACTACAGTTTTTTTCTATTAAATCTTTATTATTATTCTTATTAACAACAGTTATCCAATCAGACATAAGTATTTTTCTTAAATTATCTTTAAGCATAATATAAAAATTCTGTAAATTCATTATAAACTTGTTTTAAACTTGTGCTAAAATATATACGATTATTAATAAATATTTTAACAAATTGATTAAATATATAATTAATTTCCAGTCTATTTTCTACATACCATTGTTTAAATAATTTATTATCTTGTTCTTGTTTATATTTCGAAGTATAAATAACAGGTAATAATTTTACCTGGTCTTTTGTAGATAAAAGTGGCTTATGTTTAGTCTTTTTTATAATCTTTTCTTCATATATAAAATTAATATTATCAATATTATATTGTTCCATGGTTATGTTATTTTAATAATATCTTTTTAAGTGATGACTTATTTTTTTCCTTCCTTAAATTAAGCATATATTGGAAAATTTCATTTGCTTTATTTTCACAATCAGATGGATTTAATTTTTTATTAAAATTATTCAAGAAATAACTTTCAAGAGATTCTTTAATAAATTTATGTGTTAAAGGCTCTTTTTTACTATCTAAATGATAATGAATGCTCATATCTTTAATATTGAACTTTTTTGTTTTTAAATTGTGATCTTCTATAAATCTAATTAATGAAAATTCTATATTTTGTTGATTTTTTTTTATTTCTTTAATTTTTTTTTCTCTATTGCGCAATTCAACCTCCATTGTTTCTATAGATTTACCATATTCGATCCATTTATTCATATCTTCTTTAAATTTATTGATTTTATTAGACATTTATTATATAGTTAAATAAAATCAATATTAAAATACCTTATTTACATCCACCAATTTCAAGTGGGCGTCTATTAGTGTCAGTTTCTATAGTAGTTTGTAACCAAGGGGATACTTTTACTTGTGGGTTAGGCGGTTCACTTCTTATCTGTCTATTAGCATTTCTTAATGTTTGTCCAACGGTGTTTACACCCACATGATATCCAGCTGTTAAAAAATTTTGATCACCTAATTCACCTTGTCCAGCTGGAACTGATTCTGCCCATTTAGTATTAGAGTCACCAGGTAACAATTCACCTGGGGTTAATTGATCTTTAGGAAAACAATCTTTAGGATGTTGATTTCCGGCATTATCAGTAAAATTTTCTGATAAAGCTTCACTTTCTTCTCCTAATAAATCTGCTTCCTCGGGACCTTCATTTTCTTCTGCAAGTTCATTATCACCCCCATCAGTAAATCCTTCCTCTTGGTCTAAGTCAACAAAACCTTCACTGTGTTTTTTTGAATAATTACTTACCATATATATAAGCGCAATAACCGCCAAAACAACTATGCCTATTTTCATTGTATTGTCCATTTAATATATAATAATATAATAAAATAATACAATAATAAAATAATAATTTAATCATTATTAATTAATTATTAGACTGTGATAATACTCTTAATTTTTCTTCATAGATAGATATTTCGTTATTAACGGAATCAACTTTAAGTGACAAAGATTCTGACGCTTTTTTTGCACGCTCTGAATTAATCTGATATTTACGTACTTCTGATTTTTTATGTGAAATTATAGATGTAATTTCATCAAGAGCTTCTTGATTTAACTTTACATCACTGTTTTCTAATTTAACTGTTTCTTCAACCGTACTGGATGAATCTTCTTCTGCCAAATTGTCTATTGTAGAATTAATATCACAATTTTTTAAATTTTCTTTAGAATTTGAATTTTGTTCATTTTCTTTATTAACTTGTACTTTTTCGGAAATGTTATCCTCATCATTAATTATAGTTTCATTATTATCTATTATATCATCATTATCTCCTCTTATAATTTCTGAAAAATCAATCTCATCTGAATCATATTCATTTGCTTTATATGTCTCATACAAAATATCTTCATATTCTACTCTCCATCTAAATGTTTTTTTAAAAAATTCTATACCAGTTATTTTAACTATAATAATAGCTGAATTATCTGAATTAAATCTATTAATATCATTAATACTATCTGGATCAATATTAATTGGTAAATATATTTTTTCAGATGCATCATCATTATCTGATTCATTATCGCTGTCAGTTTTTTCTTCTACTGTATAAATACTATTATAATATTTAACAAGTGTTTCTTCTTCAAGATTTTGTTTAAACCAATTTATTGAGTTTTTAGAAGCCTCTTCTATACACAAAGAATCTAAATGTTCTAAAAATTCTATAAAATCACAATGTTCTTCATCGTCAATTTTATAATCTATATAATATGCACCCATCTCGTCCTTGTATAAATTTTCAACTTGTGATTTTGGAAGATAAAATTTTAAAGGTTCATCAATATTTGATAAATAAACATTATTATCATTTTTTAAAGGTTTAACATTTGTATAATTAATACCTATGTTTTTTATTTTATCATAATCAAGCCATTCAAAATAATGTAAAACTTCTGTCATATAAATTAAAAATACAAACTATTTATTAATAAATAACGCATCATTATTTTTTTTAATATGATTTATTTCAAGATTATAATATAGAGTATATGCTTCTCTGTCTTTTTTAACAAATATATTTTCAAGTGTTAAATCAATATCATATAAATTATTCTTTGTAATATCACTGTATGATGTTATCTCACCTTTTTCGTGATGTATAATATCATTACTCAGTTTATTATTTGCTATTTTTGTATAAACCATTGGTGGATAGTTCCTTTTTTTTATTACACGGGTATTTACATTGTTTATTTTATAGAGTTTAAATTCTTTCAATAAAGACTTTTCAATTAACTCAAAAAATTGTATTTTATTAAAATCTATTACCCATTTAATAATTTTTGTATTATAATTTTGTTCTACTCCAAATAATGTTTTTGCTTTAAGAAGTTTAATATTAATTTTTTTTTTATGAATATCAGTTATATTAAACAAATCACCATTAGAATTTGAATTTTTTTTAGTAAAAAAAAACTTCATATTAATTACTAAATTAATTAAAACTTTATGTATAAATTTAATATATTTTTTATTAAACAATAATAATGACTATAAGTCAGTTCACAAATGAATTATTAGATAAAGTTCTAAATGAATTAAAAAAAAAAGATAATATGAATAAAATTGAACAAAATTTAGTTGAACCACTTATAATATATACGTTTAAACGTCTTTATCCATATATTCTGGTATGTTCTGTTATATTTATTACTACATTTTTAATAGCTCTTTTAATATTATTATTAATAATTAGACAAAGTAAATATGTTCGACAATAAATTTTTTATATAAGTCTATAATAAATGTTAAGAAATATTCTTTTTTCAATATTAATAATAACTATTATTAGTAATTTAATTAAAATTTTATCTGAATGTTATAATTTAAAATTAGTTAAATCTAAAAAATTTGAACATTTTAGAACGTGTTCACCTGGACAAGGTCCTAATGGTTTATCTGGATATCAGTGTACTCTTGGGTGTGGAGGTGGAACAGGTGATATGGCCAGATATCCATATACTTCAAAAGAACAAGCAGGTGATGTATGCCGTGCACGAGGATTTAGGGGACTATGTACAAAGCAGGAAGTCGTTGATGCAGGTAGATCTGAGCGCTTAAATCAATGTTGTAATGGATGGACTCTTGATGGTGAAAATAAAAAGTGTGGAAATGGAGCTTGTGGATGGTACCAGTACGAAGAGAGACCGGGTTGTGGACACGGCTGGAATAACTGGAATCGTACAGCAGGGGCCGGTGCACATTGTTGTGGAGAATCACCCGCTGCTACAGATCTTAGAAGAACTAAAAAATCAATGCTTATTACACAAACTAAACTTGCTAAAGCAGAAGCCTTACTTCACAAGTTTGATGGTGCTAAAGAAGAAATAGATAATATGCGCAATGAGATGAGGGCAAGGCAAAATAAATGTAATGAACGTATAAATGCTGATGCTATGAAATGTCAAAAGGAACAACAAACCGCAGCAGCGGCGGCGACAGCAAATTTTAATCAAAAATATGCTATCCAAGGTGAAAAATATGAAAAATCAAAAGATGAGTTGAGGGCCGATCATGCCACTGCTATAGCCAACCAGACTGAAAAACATCAACAAGAGCTTGCGGCGAGAAGTGAAAAAGCACAAATTGTAATTGATGCAGCTGAACAAGCAATTAACTCTGATTTAGATTTAATTAAATCGCAAGAATCACAGCTTACCGAATGGACAAAGATGACGAATAAGAACGCCCCGGCGGTGTGGATGGCTGCGATTACAAATGATCCGGGAGCGAATGAGTCTCCCCGTCCTCCAACTAACTCAGAAGGAGTTGAAGTGATATCGGACAAAGCGTTCCCTCAAGGCGGTCTACTTATAACAAATCGTATAAATGATAAGAGAGTACAAAAGAATAAACAAGCTCAATGGAACACGGTGTATAAAAAATTTAAGAACATGGGGCAAACCGTTAGTAATGATGAGAATGAAAAAGATGGGTCACTGAACGAGAACGTGTACAAGGAGGATACCGAAGGCGAATGGGAAAATTAATAATATTATTAAATATATAATAATTATATATTTATATAATAAATGATATACAACATTGTTATATTTGCAATTATAATTTCAATTATTTATTGTCTTTATAGACAAATTGAAACTTTTGATAATAGAAAATTATTAGATGAATATAAAGAAATAATAAACACTAAATCTAAGTTACCATGGAGTTTAAATAGAGAGCGGTTATTAGCTATAGAAAATGAACTTGGACGTGTTCCATCAGAGCACGAATTACAACAAGAAAACAACATACCTTCAGAAGATATTGAACATTTTTATCAATATGGAGATGAACTTCAACAGCTTGATCCAGCACAACAAGATATAAGAACATTGATGTCCAATATAAATAATATTAAACAAAAATTAATAGATAGTGATAAATTATTGTTAAATGCATTAGATACTAATGAAACAAACGATATATCATTTGATGAAATTAAAAAACCAATTTCAATCATTTTAAACGAAATTCAAGATAACAGCAGTGCTATTATAAACGATGTCATATCATTAACTGATTCTAATAGAAATTCTAAAATTGACAAATTAGAAATGGAGGATAATATTAACAGAATTGATAGTTCAATTAATTTACTTGCAGAAAATACTAAAGCAGAACTTGTTCAAAAAATAGTAAGTGAAATTGATGGCAGTTCTAAAAAATTACGTACTGTTATTAATAATTCAGTGAGAGCTATATTTAACAAAATTGACCTTGATAGTTCTGGAGATATTACTAAAAAAGAACTTAATACAGTAATAGAAAAACTTACAACTGATATTAATTATGGTTTAAAAGAGGCTTACATTATGAGTTTGAATATTAAAAATACATCAAATAAATCCGTATCACAAAAAGATTTATTCAAATTAACAAGTTCATTAAGAAATATTGTTTACAAATATAATGAACTTGAAAAAATATTATTTATACTAATGGGTATGGTTCTTAATGAATATAATTTAGTTAATGGAAAAATAAAAGTAGATGATAAATCTAAAGTAAGTGTTAATAATTCAAAAACTCCTAATAATACTCACAAATCTAATCATAATACTTCTTCTAATGTTAAACATAATGATATTGCGAATAATAATGCTAATTCTGTTGCTATTACCAAAGCTGCTTCTACTGCTGCTGCTAATGCTGTTTCCAAAGCTGCTGTTAATGAAGTTACTGATAATACAGCTACTACTATGAGTGCACCTTCTTCTTCCGCTAATTCTACTGCAGCTGCTAATTCAGCAGCTAATGCTGCTGCTAATTCAGTAGCCAATGCTGTTACAAATGCTGCAGCCAATGCAGCCAATGCTGCAGCTGCTAATATGCCCGCAAATGCTAACCGTAATGATATTGCTAATGCAATTGCTAATGCTGCTTCTGCTGCTGCTGCTTCTGCTGCACCTATTGCTGCTGCTAATGCTTCTAATATAGTTCGTGCACCTCCCAATACAGTTGCTAAATCCGCCGCCACTGCTTCAGCTAATGCCGCAGGTGTTGCTACAGCCAAAGCAGTTTCTGACGCAACAAGAACTGCTGCTAATAATGCTATTGTTAATACTCCTGCTAATTCTAACCGTAATGATATTGCTAATGCTGTTACAAAAACAATTGCTAATGCAGCAGCTAATGCTGCTGCAAATGTAGCTCCTAATGCAGCGGCTAATGCAATTGCCAATGCAAATGCTAATGTTGTTTCTAAGGCGAGTAAATCAAGCGCAAAAGATCCTCGTGTTAAAAATTTAATGGAACAGCGTAAAAATTGGGATACACTTATGAATAATTCATCTTCTAATGAACCTATTGGAAGTGATGATAAATATTATTCTAATTCTAATAACAGAGATGCCAATCTATTATCATCAAATAATGGTAAAGCACCATTAAATCCAGCATCTTTTAATTTTACTCCAAATGTAGAGTTTAATCATAAACAGCCGTCTAAGCAGATTGCATCAGCTTATGGATGGAGCTACATGCCTCCCCAATATTGGAGTGTTCCTCAAAAAAGACCACCAGCATGTATACCTTCTAAGAAAAATACAGCAACAGTAACACCAATATATGATAAAAGTGCACCAGTTGATGTACTTGACTGGACGCAAGTAGGATCTATATTACCTAAATATGAATATACAGAGGTACATAATCCCGATTATTACTATCCTGGATGGATAGCACAAGACAACAAACAATATCCTGGAAAAAATGGTAAAAATGTTATGAAATCAGGTGAATATTACAGTCTTAATAGGGCAACACCCACTGAAAATAAAAATCAAATACAAAATTCGATACATACAACAGGTAATAATAAACAACCTAATAAACAGCCTGTGAAACAAGAAATTAATAAAATAGTTCAAAATTTAAAAAAAATAAAAATGGTATAGTAGAAGGTTTTCAAAATGGTGGTCAATGTAATCTTTTATGGAAAACAGATCAATCATCAGCAGTTCAATGTGATGGTAATATAGGAAAAAATATAGGAAAACACGTCCCCCTTACATCAAGAAATGTTATGCATAGAACATCTGTATCATCAAAAATGCCTTGGAAGGGTCGCTGGCATAATATGGACCAAGATATGCAATCGCCAAATCTAAACGAAGATGTTAATGCATCTGAAACTTCAATGCAATCACAGGAAGTACAAGAAACACCAACACCAACACCACAGGACGTAATTCCTTCTATAGCTATCGATACAAAGTTAAAACCAGAATATAAATATGCTACGTCTGAACAAGCACGTAATGCTTGTAGATCTGATGGATATAAACGTCTTTGTACTAAAGAAGAAGTTCTTAATAATAATTCTTTTCTTAATCGTTGTAAAATGGCATGGACATCTGATGAAGGGCGCGGATGGAATATGAGTGAAATAAGGCCTGGTTGTAATGCAGGAATTGAAAAGAAATCTGGATGGCAAAAAGGCTGGGGTGATGGACAGAGTGCTCCTGCAGGTGCATATTGTTGTGAAAAAACTACCGGTGTTACAGATAGATTTAAAGTAACAGCTGGACGCCGGAAAATAAACGATACTTTTGATGATTGCGTTTCAGGTGATAAAAAATATAGTGTACGATGCTGTACTGATAAAGATCCTAAAAGTGGAACATGGAGGAAGAATAATAATTGTTCAATATGGAGTGCATCATATATAAATAATAAGTGTAATAGTAAAAAAACATATGCAGAAGCAAGTGATATTTGTACATCACAGGGTGCGCGTTTGTGTACTGAAAAGGAATTGAAAGATAATTGTTCTGCTGGTACTGGTTGTAACTACGATAATCACGCTTTATGGACAAAAGATGTATGCAATAAATAATTATACTTTAATATAGCAATGTTATTAATTTAAATAATGTAATTTTATATACATATGATTATTATTAAAGTCTTCTAAAATAATTATTTATATTATAGTAAAAAAATATAACTATAATATAAATGAAACTATTAATTATATTTATAATAATATGTTTATTTATAATTTTATATTATTTACATCGTAATCAAATTGAAAATTTTACAAATTATAATATGATTTCAAATGGAAATTTCAAAGATGGTAATGGATTTGGTAACAATACAGAAAATACTGATTTTAAAATTGAAAGTATTCCTAATCCAGGTGATACAGGTTATGTACTTAAACAAGAAAAACTTGGTAACAAATATAAAGGATATTACATTAATATACCTGTCAAACCAAATACCACATATTATTTATCAATATGGAAAACTTCTAATCTTGCATATGATGGTATTCTAGATAATGATATAGATATTAAATCTAATAATGAAAATTTATCTGTACAGAAGGCCATTTTAGAAGAAAAAGTTATAGAAAATTATAAATGGTTAAATTACATATATATAATTCAGGTTGGTTCATATAGTAATTTGGATATTAATATAGGTTCAAAAAGTGAATTTACAAAAGGACATAGATTATATTCTAATATCATGTTAAGAAGGTATATAAAAGAATTACCAAATTTTACTTTTATAAAGGATCTAGAATGTTTATTATTAGGTAATAAAGAATCTGACGGATCAATTGTAAAAAGTTTAACAGGTAAAAATGATATTATATTTAAAAATAATGTTACCAAAGGAGATGCAATTGATCTAGGTAATAATTCAGCAACTATTAGTTCAGCTGACATATTAAATAATGAATTTACGGTTATAATAGGATATGAAGGAAATATTAATGAATCAGGTACATTATTTAAAGCTCCAGCGATTAATGAGGTTAATAAGGGTGTAGAGATAACATTACACAATACAGAAGGTATTCAAAATACTTTAACTGTTATTATAGGAATCAATAAATATTTATATAATATTGGTATTGCTGCTAAATTAATGAATATATGTATTTCATATAGTGGATCTAATGATGAATTAAATTTATATATAGATGGGTCTAAAATAGATCATAATGTCGAATATCCTAAAAGAGTACCTGGTGCCGAGGATAAATCACTAGGCACTTGTCCAGATGGATGGCGTTTAGAAAATAAAGACGGAAATATAAAATGCACTAATTCTGGTTCAGAACCATTATATTATACTTTATCTGATTCAAGTGATGAGAAAAAAGAAGAATTAGCTACATCAAGAAATTTAAGCTGGACTAATTGTGATATAATTGAATTAAATGAAATAGCTAAAATGAACAATAATAGCTGTAAAATAGATAAAAATTTAACATTTTCATCTCAAGCAATTGAAATAAATAGTGGTGCTGAATTAACTGGATTATTACGTAGTATTTTAATTTATAACAAAACTTTTACAGAAGACGAAATAAAAGAAATTAATAAATATCTTGTTAATAGTTATAATAATAATTTAGGTAATGAAATAACAGATGCTTTAAATAAATCTGTCATAAATGATAATACAGTCGTATCAAATATCTATTGTCCATTTAAAGATGAATCTATATGTAAGCAACCAGAATGTGAATGTATTGATTGGAATAATCCGGTTGATGTTCCTGAAAAATGTAAAGTAAAAGTAAATGATCATTGCCGTAATAACTTTAATGATCCTAAATGTAATGATTTAAGAGAAGATAAATGTAAGAAAAAAAAAGAGGAACCTATATGTGATGATAGTCAAAATATAAAGGATCTTAAGAAAGAATTAGACCTTATGAAAGGTAAATTGAACAATTTTAAAAGTGTAAAATATATTAATTACAGAATATAGATTATTTAATAACTTTAAATAATTTTATTATTATTATAATAATGAAGCATACTATAATAATAATTTTATTAATATTTATCTTCTATTTAATATACGAATATAATAAAATAAATAATATAATTGAATTTTTTGAAAATAAAAACCCTAATTTAGAAACGGTTGTAGAAAATAAACCTTTATTAGAAAATCCAGAAAAATTTCTTGATAATATTAATCAAACAGATCATTTGACGAAAAAATCATCTGTTACACCAGATACTGTAACTCCACCTCCTGTAACTCCACCTACTACAACAAATACACCTCCTGTAACTCCACCTCCTGTAACTCCACCTACTACAACAAATACACCTCCTGTAACTCCACCTACTACAACAAATACACCTCCTGTAACTC
>MDTC01242324.1_pt1 | contig 45635 bp, 51 predicted proteins | sample 811181 | NCBI WGS metagenome assembly MDTC01 (sample SAMN05326644, study PRJNA326480) | marine metagenome | isolation source: seawater | place: Pacific Ocean: North | collected 2011 | reverse complement strand
TTGAATGGAGCGGGCGAAGGGATTCGAACCCTCGACATCCACCTTGGCAAGGTGGTGCTCTACCAACTGAGCTACGCCCGCATCTAACTTCTTCATATCTCTGTATATTACTAATCTCAGGTCAATTGGAAAATGTAAAGCTAGGTTGGATTAAACACTAATTCTGCTATGCAAAATCTAAATGCTTTACCCGTCTTACTTTAAAATGACACGGCAGATAAGAAAATTTCAATCTCGGATTTTACCAAAAGTGCTTTTAGTCCCCATTTTGGTTTTATGGAGTGTTTTGCATGGTACTGTTGAAGAAACGCGCCTGAGATTGCAATTTGCTTTAAACGAGAGTGCTGCCTCTGACGCCTTGCAGGTAGGTTTACCCCGCATAGCAATTTCATTGTACAGAGACGCATTGAAAAATGCGACAAAGGGTCAAATTCCGCAGAACGAAGTCTGCAACCTGCGCCTTGGGCTAATTTCTTCTTTCTTGGCGATTGGTGAAATCAATCTCGCGAAGGATCAGTTGAAAAGACTTGAGCACTCTGGTGAGCAAAGCGGCGAGGCTCTGCTACATTTTGCACTGATTTCTTTTCTGGAAAGAGACTTAGAGGGTCTTAATAAATTGATGATAGAGCTAAAACTGGAAGAAGTGAACGAGGAAAACCGTTCATGGGTCGTATTCTTGCAAGGTATGGTAGCGCCCTCTGCTGCCGAATCGGAATCTCTTCACGCTAAGGCGCTGAAAATGGCGATAACTCTTGAACGTCGTGCGGATTTTAGGCTTTTGCGTTATCGCAATGAAATTTTAGAGACTGGAGGAAGTGAAGTACTTGCCGCAAATCTCAAGCGACAAATGGAGGAATTTCGTGGCCTTCCCGCTGGTCAAGAATTTGCCGTACAATATGTTCTGGTGCTTAACTCCCTTGGGAAGAAAGTAGAAGCACTTGATGAACTTAGACACCAGCTCGAATTAGTGGGCAATGCAAAAGGCATTTGGCGAGACCGATTGCTTTTGCTTTACGGAGTTTTATCTTCACCTGACGATGATACAGGACGAGCCGCACTCGAATCGCTTGTGGAGACAGGGACAAACCTAGAATGGATGGGGATGGGGCTTCGTTTGCTAACAAGTCGGTTTGAGGTAAACGAAAAAATCACATTATTTTTAGATCATATCTTAAAATTACCTGACCATGAACTATCTGAAATAATTCTTGTCATGAGGTTAAAACTGGCATTAGAGCTAAAGCAAAATGACATAGCGGAGAGATGTGCTGTGCGCATCATGGAGGAATATCCCGGTTCCCCCCAAAAACCTGACGCGATTAGAGCTCTTGCCGCAGCGGCATGGAGGGGAAATCCGCCCCAATATCGCTTGACCGCCGACTTTCTTGGGAGATTGAATAAATTGGAAGAAAACCCCGCTGAAAAGAATCGCCTTTCCCTGCAAGTGGCCGATTGCCATTTTCTTGCAGGAGACTACGATAGCGCCGCAGCTTTATATCTGGAAGTGCATTCATCTGCTACAAGCCCTTTGATTTCCGAACAGGCTCTTTCTCAGGCAATCAATTCATTTTTGGCCACCGGCGACATAGAAAAATCAATAGATTTGCTTGATGAATTCCCCCATGCGCAAGATTCTGGTGAATTACTTTGGAACGCAGAGTGGAATTTACTGATGCATTTGAGAGAACACAATCACCTGAAGATTGCGGCCAAAAGAACTCTTCAGATTTTGAACAGTAAAGAAAAGCGAGTGCCTAAAGATTTAACAGTTCGTCTACTTTGGATGGATGCAAGTTTGGCACTGCAGATGAAAAAGCCTGAAGAGGCTTTAAAAAAATGCGGACGAGTGATTGATTTTTTGACAAAAGGTGAAGTTTTTTCTGTAGATTTGGAAAACAAATTAAGGGCTCAGGTGTTGTTGACTACGGGAAGAGCTTTATTGGTATCTAACAAAGAAAATCAAGCGGCGGAAACTTTCAACAAATTGCAAGCCACATATCCCCTTTCTGACGAATCGGCTTTTTCATATTTAGTCGAGGCATACTTTCACGCATCAGGAAACCGTCTCGATGAGGCACAACGGAATCTTCTGCGTTTGGCTGACGGGTTCAAGAAAAGCAGGTTTGCACCAAGAGCCCTTTACGAAGCAGCTCTTCATCTTGAACGACGCGGAATGGATGAAAATTTAAAAGAGGGCGTCGATTTACTGGAGCGTTTGATTCAAGAGTATCCAGACAACGAACTTGTTTTCTACGCACGTCTTCGCCAGGCCAATTTACTTCGCAGGCGGAATGAGTTTGGTTCAGCGCTCGAATTATGTGAGCAGCTAATCGGCAATAAACTTTTTCGGAACCATCCCAAAAAAAATTCTGCTTCCATGCTCAGAGCTGATTGTCTTTTGGCCCTTGCGCGAAATGATCGTCAAAAACTTTCTGAAGTTGCGGAATCGTATGGCGAACTTAAAAGCCTACAAGGCGACTCGTCAGAAATGCATGCAGAAGCTGCTTACAAGGAAGGCTTGGTTTTCCGGAGGATGGAAGATGTGGCAAGAGCAAAAGTTATATACTTTCGAGACATAATAAAATTCTTTTTATCGGACATCAATCGATTTCCAGATGTTCAGGCTTCTGGTAAATACTGGATTTCTCGCAGCTTGCTTGATTTGGGAGAGATTCTTGATAACGAGGGCGATTCCAATGGCGCTAGAAGTGTGTATCGGATGTTGTTGGCTCATGGCTTGCCAGGACATCATATTGCCAGAGCTAGATTTTCTCGAAAAGAACCTGAAAGCACTTCTCCCGCACCATGAAATATCTGAATGTTTTTGATGTCGCGGGTCCTGTGGTATGGCCGTTACTCGGAATGGCAGTTTTTGGGCTGACGATTTTTTTTGAGCGAGCAACTTTTTTCCAAAAAGTGCAAATAAATGCCAGTGATTTTCTCGATGGGATTATAAATTTGTTAAAAAAAAATAGGTCTCTAGAGGCTCTTACCCTGTGCGAGGAAACTCGCGGCCCTGTTGCAGCTATAGTCCGCTCAGCTTTGCTTCATAGAAATAGTTCCAAGTTAGAAATACAAGATGCGATTCAATCTGTTGCGATGCTTGAAATTCCGATATTGTCTAAGCGTCAAAGGCTTCTCGGTACCGTTGCGGGATTGTCTCCAATGCTTGGCTTACTAGGAAGCGTATTGTCTTGTCTGGACTCCCTTCAAAAACTTCGATCACCACTGATTGCAGCAAACCTCAATCCAGATTTTTCCTCGGCTCTCTTAACTACTGCTCTAGGGTTGTCGATTGCCGTGCTTGCATACTGCGGTAAAGAGTTTCTGAGATCCCGAGTGGATTCAATCATACGTGATATGGAGTGGACTGCTCATGGAATATACAGGTATTTGACGTTAGAAGTACAAGGAAACAAGAGTATTTCCTCCTCGACATTTTTGGAGGCTGATTCTTCTTGAAGTCATCATTTAAGCGTTTTGACTTTACAGATGCTCGTACTCGAGCTCGCCGAGCCCCATTTTCTGTTCCCTTTCTGGACCTTATTCTCTTGTTTGGTTTTTCTTTGTATTTGAGTCAAAATCAACAGTTGAATTCTCAAGGTTTGGCGGTTGAACTACCCCCAGTTTCAACTGACTCAGGAATTATAGATAGCAGGTTCTGCCATGGAACTCTTTTCATCGGGATAAATGGGATGCTGTTTCTCAATGGAGAGCGATTATCCTTTGAGACATTAGATCAAGCGCTGGTTCGTTTAAAAAAACCCGTGTTGGGAAACATAAGGCTTTTGGTACAGAGCGACCGGCAAGTGAGTATTGAGTCATTCGTGCGTATCTGCGATGCTTTGCGTGCTCGAAAGATTGAAACTATTCTCTTGGGTGTGAACCCAAAATCTTCTTTGCTGCCATGAATGCATTATTTGGTCACGGCTTGTTTTCCGTGATACTTTTGATTGTTTTTGCAGCAGCTTTTACGGTCGCACAAATTTATGAACCCTTTAAGCTACAATTTTCGCGAGACCAATCTGCAGATTCACAACCTTGGGTTTGGATGGAGTCGCCTCCGTCACTTTTAACTGACAATTTGTTATTTTTAAATTCATCTATCATTTATTTACCATCCGATTTTTCTCAAGGGACTACTGATCTTTCAACACGCTTGCCGGTTTCACCTGTCCTAAACTCATATTCTCCATCATTTGTAGTTGGTGATCCTTGGATTAAGACTTTGACCGATCGGGAAATGTTTTCCCCCTTGCCGACCAGTAATATTTTAAGCTCAACCTTTCTTAGACGCCCCCTCTCAACTTTTGGTAAGTCGGAAAAGTTACATTTTACCAAACATGAACACGGCCCCCCTCTCCTCGAAATTTTTGTTCATGGACGGCAGAATCCCCTGATTTCTAAGCCCTTTCCATTGTCAAACCTTGATCAAGCTAGCAAAGATGAACTCTGGCGGAAAGTGGAATTCGTCTTTACAATATTCAACAACTCTCTCGCCGGTCCACCTGTATCGGCAAAATCGTCAGGCAATGAATCTGTAGATGAACTTTTGTTGAGCGAGATTGTTCAACTTGCTCCTTCCTTGGCTTTGGCTGATGGTTACTATCTCGCCACCGTATCCCCTTGATTTTAACGAACTTTTATGAAGTTCGAAATATTCTTGACGAGATGGGGATTTCTCGCCATTATTTTTAACTTCGATTTATCCCGATTCTCAGCATTTGCTTTTTGTCCACCCCCCCAACCTCGTTTTCATCTCACTTTTGACACATGCTTTTTCTCGCCCATGTAGCTCAGTTGGTAGAGCGCGTCCTTGGTAAGGACGAGGTCGGCGGTTCAAGTCCGCTCGTGGGCTCCAAGAAATTTTTTCATCGTTTTAACACTTAACAACACCGCACTAATGGCTAAAGAACAGTTCGAACGCACTAAACCTCATGTTAACGTCGGCACAATAGGACATGTGGATCATGGCAAGACCACATTGACTGCTGCTATTCTTCACGCACAATCTAAAAAGGGTTTTGCAGAGGTTAAAAGTTATGCGGATATCGCCAAAGGAGGGACTGTTCGCGACTCCTCCAAAATCGTGACTATTGCCGTGTCCCATGTTGAGTATGAATCTGACACTCGTCACTATGCCCATGTCGATTGTCCGGGGCACGCCGATTTTGTCAAAAATATGATTACTGGTGCCGCTCAAATGGATGGAGCAATACTTGTAGTTGATGCAACGACTGGACCAATGCCTCAAACTCGCGAACATATTTTATTAGCCCGTCAAGTTGATGTTCCAAATGTTGTTGTTTTTCTTAACAAATGCGATCTCATGCAAGGTGACGACGAGGAACTTGTCGAGTTGGTGGATATGGAAATACGGGATTTGCTCAGCAAGTATGAGTTTGACGGAGACAATGCTAAAATCATCCGGGGCTCAGCAACCAAAGCTCTTTCTGATGATGAGGGAGAGTTAGGTCTTCCTGCCATCCAACAACTGATGGAAACTATCGACAGCGAAATAGAGGAACCGGTTCGCGATGTGGACAAACCATTTTTAATGTCGGTTGAAGATGTTTTCTCCATCACTGGCCGGGGTACTGTTGCCACTGGCAGAATAGAGCGTGGAATGGTGAAAGTTGGCGAAGAAGTTGAGCTTGTAGGACTTGCGGAGTCTCGCAAGACTACCTGCACTGGAGTAGAAATGTTTCGAAAGGAACTCGGGCAAGGACAAGCTGGAGATAATGTTGGAATTTTGCTTCGAGGAGTTGAAAAAGAAGATGTTCAGCGTGGCCATGTGCTCGCCAAACCTGGCACTATAAAACCCCATGCCAAGGCCAAGGCCCAAATTTATGTTCTTAATAAAGATGAAGGTGGTCGACACACCCCGTTTTTCAAGGGATATCGCCCCCAGTTCTTCTTTGGCACTGCCGATGTCACTGGCGTTGTGGAATTGCCTGAGGGTGTTGAAATGGTTATGCCTGGAGACAACTTAGGGGTCAGCATAGAATTACAAAAGCCTATCGCGATGGAATCTGGACAACGCTTTGCCATTCGAGAAGGAGGCAAAACAATTGGTGCTGGTAACATTACTGATGTCGTCGAGTAACATTGACACCCACTTCTGTTTTTACGCCCGATCTATGCTTTCCGAGTCTCGAGGGATTTATGTTTCCAAAGTTTGAGATTCGGGAGAATAGCTCAATTGGCAGAGCAACGGTCTCCAAAACCGTAGGCTGAGGGTTCGAGTCCCTCTTCTCCCGCCATTTCTTCATAACTTATTTATTATCTTGAATCCTTTTCGTAAAATTCGATCGTTCTACGTTGAAACCGTAATCGAACTTAAGCGTGCCACATGGCCGACTCCACCTGAGTTACGCGAATCAACAGTTGTGGTTATTGCAGGTGTTGCAGTGCTTGGCTTTTTCATCTCTGTCGCCGACTTCTCACTTTCGGAAAGTGTTGAATTAGTCACTATTTTAATCCGAGGTTGAGTTCTTCAGGAATTTGCAATCAAGATGACCGATTCCGTTTCAAGCACCCCCCGCTGGTACGCAGTTCAATGCTTATCTAACCACGAAGACAAAGTGAGACGCTTCTTGACTCGTTTTCGAGAGGATGACGAAAACTTTTCTAAGCATCTTAAAGAGATTTTGGTTCCGATTGAAACAGTTTCTGAAGTTAAAAACGGTCAAAAAAAGCAACGCGATCGTAAGTTTTACCCGGGATATGTATTTGTCGAGATGCATCTTTTTGATACAGAAGGTAATCTTTTGAAAGAACCTTGGTACAAGGTTAAAGACACAGATGGTGTAATCAATTTTATAGGTCGCTCCAACCCTACTCCCCTTCGCGAAGACGAAATAGGTCGTATTTTGAGGCAAGTAGAAGAGGCTAAAGGAAAGGAAGTTCCTAAAGTTCAATTCGAACTTGGACAGGCTGTTAAGATTTTGGATGGGCCATTCATAAATCTGACGGGTGACATAGAGGAGATTGATGCAGAAAAAGGCAGTTTGAAAATTTCAGTTTCTATTTTCGGTCGATTTACACCTGTAGAGCTTGAATTTTGGCAGGTAGAAAAAGCGGACGAAACCTAATTTAACTTATTTAATCATGTCCAAAAAGGCAGTAGGAGAAATTCATTTACAACTTCCCGCAGGTGCGGCCAACCCAGCCCCACCGGTAGGTCCTGCTTTAGGTGCCCAAGGCGTAAATATCATGGAGTTCTGCAAAGAATTCAATGCTCGCACTAAAGATCAGTCCGGTCTTATCCTTCCCGTGGTCATAACCGTATATGCTGATCGATCTTTCAGTTTCATTTTGAAGTCACCCCCTGCCGCAGTCCTCTTAAAAAAGGCTGCAGGAGTGCCTAAGGGTTCAGGTACTCCCAACCGAGATAAGATCGGTAAAGTTACTATGTCTCAAGTGAAAGAAATTGTGGCTACAAAGCAGGCTGACTTAAACGCTAGAGACGAGGATGCTGCTTGTCGTATTATCGCTGGCACCGCTCGTAGCATGGGCATCGAAATTATCAATTGAGAATCGACAAGTATTTCGAATATTTTCTGTTCATTTTTTGAATAACCATGCCAAAACAAAGTAAAAGATATCATTCTGCGACTGAGAAGTCTGACCTTTCCCTGCCTCATCTTCTTGATCAAGCAATTGAAGTCCTTTGCCAAATGGAAAAGGCTAAGTTTGACGAAACTGTTGAACTTTCTGTTGCATTAGGAGTTGACCCAAAGCAAACATCTCATTCTGTCCGCGGCACGGTAAACTTACCTCATGGAAGCGGTCGAAAGGTCGTTGTTGCAGTGTTCACTGAAAAGCCCGATGAAGCTAAGTCTGCAGGAGCCGATATTGTTGGCTTGGAGGACTTGGTTTCTAAAGTTAAAGATGGTTGGTGCGACTTCGATGTTGCAATCGCCACTCCTGAAGCGATGAAACAGGTAAGATCGGTAGCACGTATTCTTGGACCTCGAGGCTTAATGCCAACTCCTAAGGCTGGAACTGTAACTGATGATGTTAATTCAGCCGTTCAAGCTGTTAAGGCAGGTCGAGTTGAATTCAAAATGGACAAGACCGGAGCACTGGCTGTTATTGTAGGCAAGCGATCCTTTAGTCCAACACAATTAATCGAAAATACTCTTGAGGCAATAAAGTCAATTGCTGGAGTCCGTCCCGAAGGTCTCAAGGGGCGTTACATACGCCGAATGAGCATTAGTAGCACGATGAGCCCTGGCATTTCCCTCGACAACACTGTATTTTCCCAGCTTTAACTGCCTTTGCTCTAATTTCAAATCTTTCAAGCATTTGACCCAATGAGACCCGAAAAAAAATATCTCGTCCGAGAAGCTACAGAACAACTTCAAAAATCTGATTATGTGTTCCTGGCTGATTTTACTGGAATAACCGTTGATGAGTCCGACGAACTTCGTGGTGAGCTTTCTTCCTTAGGCGCCGAGTTTCATATCGTCAAAAACAGTATATTAAAGTTTGCAGCAGCGGAATGTAATGTCTCGATTTCAGATGAGTTTCTTGAAGGCCCCACTGCCATTGTTACTGGTGGTGACCCCTCAAGTGCGGCTAAGATTATGGGTTCTTTTAAGAAGTCTAAGTCCAAACTTACTGTTAAAGCCGGCGCTTTGGGCGATAGGCAACTTACCCCGACGGAAGTTTCCACCTTAGCCAATTTGCCCGACCTCGAAACGTTAAAATCTCAGTTTCTTTCTCTTTTAATGACTCCCGCTACTCGGCTGGTAACATTATTAAATACTCCAGCTAGACAGTTTGTAACTGTCCTCTCGGCTAAAGCTGAAGAAATCGATTAAATTAATACAACATTTTCCTGCCTTCAAAGCGGACTTTTAAGTCTGTTCGTAGGCATAATCATTAACCACCAACCTTGAAGAAATTAGGGGAACTAACCCTTAAATGTCAGTTCAACGACGCTAATCCTATTCAAGGCAAGTAGGTAAAATACAATGGCAGAGATAAATAAAGAACAAGTAATTGAGTGGCTCAGTGGTCAGTCAGTCATCGAAATCGCGGAGTTGGTCAAAGAACTCGAAGAAAAATGGGGTGTAAGTGCTTCGGCACCTGCGGCTGTTGCAGTTGCCGCTCCAGCAGGCGGAGATGCTGGCGGTGCCGCAGAAGAAAAGACAGAGTTCGATGTTGTGTTAACTGATTTTGGCGGCAATAAGATCGCCGTCATCAAGGAAGTACGAGGGATTACTGGATTGGGCTTAAAGGAAGCTAAAGAGCTGGTCGAAAGCGTACCAAAACCCGTCAAAGAAGGGACTTCTAAAAGCGATGCCGAAGAAGTTCTCAAGAAACTAGAGACGGCAGGTGCTAAGGCCGAGCTCAAGTAGACGGTGACTTTCACTGTCGTTTCCATCTCGAACTTTAGCCAAAAGGCCACCTTACGGGTGTGCCCTTGTCTTGGTATGCACGGATTTCCTATCTGATCTTCAGATTCCATCAACTATCTCCATTCTAATTTCGTAGCTATGTCCGTAAACGATCGCCAAAATTTCGGAAAACTAAAAGAAGTCATTGAGCCACCCAATCTGATTCTGAATCAGATTGATTCTTTTCGCGACTTTTTCCAAAAAGATGTTCCTCATACACATCGTAGGCCTGTTGGCCTTGAGGCAGTATTTAGAGAAGTTTTTCCGATCGTTAGCTATGATGAGCGCTCTCGCTTGGAATACGTCAGTTACGCTATTGGGGAACCTAAATTAAGCGAGATGGAGTGTATTCAAGAAAAGTGCTCTTATTCAGCACCCCTCCAGTTGAAATTGCGTTTGCGTATGGAGTTAGAGGGGCAGAGCAAACCTTTCTTTAGCGAGGAAGAAATTTTTATGGGTGAGATTCCCATTATTACAGACCGCGGCTCCTTTGTAATAAATGGAGCTGAACGTGTTGTCGTGAGCCAGTTGCATCGCTCCCCTGGCGTAAGCTTCGAGGAAACAACTCACACGAGCGGAAAATCTCTTCACGCCTTTCGAATCATACCTGATCGAGGCACATGGATTGAAGCACAATTCGATCAGCATGACTTGCTGTATGTCTATTTGGATCGTCGTCGTCGTCGTCGGAAATTTCTCATCACTACTTTCCTGCGAGCGCTTCTCGACTGGGATCCGGAAAAAGATACTGATTCCGACCAGAAGCTTCTTGAGCTTTTCTATGAAATAGAAAGCCTCAAAGTGAGTGATTTGCTAGACAAGGATAATGTATCTAGTTTTGTTTTAGTCGAACCAATGTTCGATCGTGCTAAGGGAGTTGTTTTAGCAAAGGCGTTTGAGCCACTTACCAAAACTTATTTGCGGGCTTTTCGGAAAGCTGGTATCGTTGATTTGAGGGCTATTGATACCTCTTCCGATGACGGTGCAATTATTCGCTGTCTCAAAAAAGATGTTTCTCGCAATAAAGAAGATGCACTGAAAGAAATCTACAAAAAACTGCGGCCGGGCGAACCCCCCGAGCGCAAGAATGCAGAGGCTCTTGTTCGTAGGCTCTTCCAAGACCCGAAGCGATATGATTTAGCTCGCGTCGGTCGCCACATGCTAAATTTGAAGCTAGGTTTGGAAACACCCTTGGAAGTGCGTGTCACGACCGTAGAAGACATCGTTGCAGCGACCAAGAGATTAACAGATCTCAAACGTGGCATAAGTAGCGAAGAGCAAGCTCGTAAAGATGCTGGTTCTATTTTCGATATGGGGATTGACGATATTGACCACTTAGGAAATAGACGCGTTCGCACAGTTGGTGAACTTTTGGCTAATGTTTGTCGCAGCGGTTTGGCTCGTACTGAGCGAGTTGTTCGTGAACGTATGACCCTCTATGATCAAGGTGTTGATTCACTAACTCCTGGAAAGTTGATAAACCCAAAGGCTTTAACAACAGTTTTGAGAGACTTTTTCGCCCGAAGTCAGCTTAGCCAATTTATGGACCAAATTAATCCTTTGGCAGAAATTACTCACAAACGGCGACTTTCTGCACTCGGACCTGGTGGATTAAACCGTGAACGCGCAGGATTTGAAGTCCGCGACGTGCACCCTACTCACTATGGTCGCATCTGCCCGATCGAGACTCCGGAAGGACCTAATATTGGTTTAATTAATACCCTTAGCACCTATTCGAAAATAGACGAATTTGGATTTTTGCAATCACCCTACCATCCAGTAGTCGACGGAGTAGTTAACAAAAATCCCAAGGATGTCACTTATTTAAATGCTTTTCGTGAGGAGAGTTTTCGAATTGCTCAAGCTAACTCCGAAGTTGACCCAAAGACTAATAAATTAAAGGGGCGCGTAACTTGTCGCTATCGTGATACAGTGGCTGAATTCGAGCCAGCCAAGGTAGACTATATGGATGTATCGCCTAAACAGGTAGTTTCGGTAGCTGCAGGACTTATACCATTTATTGAACACGATGATGCAAACCGTGCCCTGATGGGTGCTAACATGCAGCGTCAAGGGGTTCCCTTACTACGGACTGAAGCTCCTTTGGTCGGCACTGGCATTGAGCACCGTGTAGCGAAAGATTCGAAAACGGTGAGTTCATCTGATTCTGAAGGGATAGTTGCTTTAGCTGACGCCAACCGCATTGTCGTAACCGACGATGGAAAACTGCCCGTTCGTTTCTTGCGTGAACCTAAAAGCGATCCGAAGCGAGGAGTTCATTGCTACGATTTGCGTAAATTCTTACGCTCAAATTCGGGAACATGTTTTAACCAAAAACCAATTGTACGCAAAGGCGATAAGGTTTGTGTCGGTCAATCCCTTGCGGACGGGGCTTGCACATCAGATGGTGAGCTTGCGCTTGGGCGTAACATCCTCGTGGCTTTTATGCCATGGAAGGGCTATAATTTCGAAGATGCAATTCTGATATCGGAGAAGATGATCAAGGATGATATTTATACATCTATACACATCGAAGAATTTGAGGTAACGGCACGGGACACGAAATTGGGTCCAGAAGAAATTACTCGCGACATTCCCAATGCAGGTGAAGAAGCGTTACGGAATTTGGATCATCGCGGAGTCGTTCGCATAGGAGCTGAGGTAAAACCTGGTGATATTCTTGTCGGCAAAATAACTCCTAAAAGTGAGACTGATTTAGCACCGGAAGAAAAGCTTCTTCGTGCTATATTCGGTGAAAAGGCGGCAGATGTGAAGGATAGCTCTCTCAAAGTACCCTCAGGTACTTTTGGGATCGTTATGGACATAAAGATTTCTAGCCGAACAGAAGCAGAGCAAGAGAAACTTTCACCTTCTGACAACCGTCGGCAAATTAAACAAATCAAGGAAGATTATCGAAACCAAAATGATGATTTGCGTTCTCAACTGACGGAATCTCTATCTAACATTCTCTTGGGCGAAAAAATTCCTCTTAATGTAAAGAATTCTGAAACAGGAGATATAATCATTCCTGCAAATCGTAAGATAACCAAAACTCTCTTGAGGCGATTATCTTCGGTGCATCGATACGTAGACATTCCACCATCTCCCGTTCGAATAAAAGTTTTTGAAATTATAGAAGGCTATGAGAGCAAGTTCAAGGATCTGGATGATGATCGTGATCGAAAAATAGAAGCAATTGAGCACGGTGATCCCATTGACCAAGGAGCTATCAAGAATGTACGTGTTTTTGTTGCAAAGAAACAAAAGATTCGGGTTGGAGACAAGATGGCAGGTCGTCATGGGAACAAGGGTGTTGTTGCAAAAATTGTAGCGGAAGAGGACATGCCTTTTCTGCCTGATGGCACACCCATTGAGATTTGTTTGAATCCCTTAGGAGTTCCTAGTCGCATGAATGTCGGTCAGGTACTAGAAACTCACCTTGGTTGGGCTTGCAAGAAGCTCGGGTTAACTGTTGCAACACCAATTTTCGACGGTATCCCCGAAACCAACATACAGGAATACTTAAAACAAGCGAATCTTCCTGAAACAGGTAAGACCGAACTCGTAGACGGTTGTACTGGGGAACCTTTCTTCCAGCAAGTGGTTGTCGGCTACATGTACATGTTGAAGTTGAATCACCTTGTTTCTGGTAAAATCCATGCTCGGGCAGTCGGTCCATATAGCTTGATCACCCAGCAACCTTTGGGCGGAAAGGCTCAATATGGTGGGCAACGTTTTGGAGAGATGGAAGTCTGGGCGCTTGAAGCCTATGGTGCTGCTTATACCTTGCAGGAAATTTTGACAGTCAAATCCGATGATGTCTCCGGTCGTACTAAAATCTACGAAAATTTAGTGAAGGGAGACAATTCGCTACAGGCAAGTACGCCTCAATCCTTTAATGTTCTTATGAAGGAAATGCAAAGTCTCTGCCTTGATGTTCGTGTTAAGGGGCAAGATGCTCTTTAGATACTTCCCCTGCCTACTTAATTTTATTTCACAAATCACAAAGGAGTTCTCATTATGAGCGTCGATGCAGCCAAAGAAGCTCTCGGAATAGAAGTTGGACCCATGGATCGAGTATCCATTACTGTTGCCTCTCCGGATGTAATCCGATCATGGGCTCGTGGCGAGGTAAAGAACCCAGAAACAATAAACTATCGGACCTTTAAGCCCGAACCTGGCGGTCTTTTTTGTCAAAAGATTTTCGGCCCTGTTCGGGATTATGAATGTGCATGCGGTAAATACAAACGCATCAAATACAAAGGAGTGGTGTGCGATCGTTGCGGTGTCGAGGTAACTGTTTCTCGCGTTCGACGGGAGCGTATGGGCAATATCGAATTAGCAGTACCAGTCTCTCACATTTGGTTCCTCAAGAGTATGCCCAGCCGACTCGGTTTGTTGCTCAATATGACTGCAAAGAGCCTCGAAAGAGTTCTTTATTATGAGCAGTATATGGTAACTGACTCTGGAACCACCCCCCTCGAAGAGAAGCAATTATTATCGGATAGAGAGTTCCGAGAAGCTTGTGATGAGTATGGCGACGAATTCGAGGCCAAAATGGGTGCCGAGGCTCTCATGGATGTACTTTCTCGTATGGACTTGGAAGAATCGTTGGAGGAACTGTATGAGCAAATGCATGAAACCAAGTCCAAGCAGATCAAGAAAAAGCTCTCCAACCGACTAAAGATCATTCAAGGCTTTATTCATTCAGGAGCACAGCCTGAGTGGATGATTTTAGAATCTATCCCGGTAATTCCACCCGACCTTAGACCTCTTGTACCCTTAGAGGGCGGGCGTTTCGCGACCAGTGATCTCAATGATCTTTATCGTAGGGTTATAAACCGGAACAATCGCCTGAAAAATCTTCTTCAACTAAAAACTCCGGATGTTATTATTCATAACGAAAAGCGAATGCTTCAAGAGGCGGTGGATGCTCTTTTTGACAACGGTCGTCATGGGCGTGCAATAACTGGGTCTGGCAATCGGGCGTTGAAATCTCTCAGTGATATGCTTAAGGGCAAGCAGGGTCGATTTCGACAAAACCTTTTGGGTAAACGCGTAGATTATTCTGGGCGTTCAGTAATCGTAATTGGTCCAGAGCTCAAGCTTCACCAGTGTGGTTTGCCGAAAAAAATGGCCCTCACCCTCTTCGAACCTTTCATTATTCGCAGACTTAAAGAGCTTGGCTTTGTTCATACGGTCCGTGGTGCTCGCAAAATGATCGAGGGTAAGTCTCCTGAGGTTTGGGACATTCTTGAAGAAGTGACCAAGGGGCATCCTGTTTTGCTGAATCGTGCCCCTACCCTTCACCGTCTCTCCGTTCAAGCCTTCGAGCCAGTTTTAATAGAAGGTAACGCCATACGGATTCATCCTCTGGTGTGTACTCCCTACAATGCGGACTTCGATGGCGATCAGATGGCTGTGCATGTGCCCCTCTCCTTAGAAGCCATCATGGAAGCCAAGCTCTTGATGCTTTCTACCCACAACATTTTTTCTCCATCCAGCGGTAAGCCTATACTTACTCCTTCTCAGGATATTGTTCTTGGATCGTATTATCTCTCAATGAATCCTCGTGGCAAAGAGCCTGAAGAAGGTGCCCGATTGCCCCTTATCGCCTCGGTCGAAGAGGCTCTAACCGCGATGCATGAGGGTGCGCTGAAGCTGCATGACTGGATTGACTTGAGCAATCCTGACAAAGGACGAGATACAATCTTCGGAATAAGTGGAAGAAGCGTTATCCGTACGACTGTCGGCCGTGTACTTTTTAACACTATTTGGCCAAAAGAACTTGGTTTCTACAATGAACCAGCTCTCAAGGGTGGTGTTGGCGACCTGATACTTGAAACCTTCAAGGAGTTGGGAAAAGAAGAGACTGTTGCTTCTCTCGATCGCCTTAAGGAATTAGGCTTTGAGTATGCCACCAAGGCCGGGATTTCAATCGGCATTTTTGATATGATTATTCCTCCGACTAAGGAAGAAAAAATTTCAAAAGCTCGAAAGGAAATCGAAAAAGTTGAAGAACAATTTAAAAAAGGGATTATAACACGAGGTGAGCGTCACAATAAAATCATAGATGTTTGGACCAACGCCACCGACGAAATTGCTTCAGAAGTTTACAAAGGCCTAGATGAAAACCTAGGCTTAGATGGCTTGAAGAAAGATACCGTTAATCCCGTATATTTGATGATGGATTCGGGTGCTCGAGGTAATCGTCAACAAGTGCGTCAACTTTGTGGTATGCGCGGTCTTATGGCTAAGCCTTCTGGCGAGATCATAGAGCAACCCATTCTCGCTTCTTTTCGTGAAGGTTTGTCAGTGCTTGAATATTTCATGTCAACTCACGGGGCTCGAAAAGGTTTAGCCGATACTGCCCTCAAGACTGCGGACGCAGGTTACCTGACTCGTAAGTTGTGCGATGTTGCGATGGATACTATTATTGAATGTAATGATGATGGGCGTCGTGATGGCGTCTGGAAGAAAGCCATTGTGGATGGCGATAATGAAATTGTACCACTACGTCAGCGAATAACAGGTCGATACTCCTCAGAAGATATACCAAATCCATCTAACCCTTCCCAATTAATCGTTGGATCTGGTGATTTGATAACTGAGGAAATTGCAGAAAAAGTCGATGCCAGCGGTATTTTGAGAGTTCGCATTATGTCTCCATTTTCCACCCGTTTGAAAAATGGTATTTCTGCTCTAGAATATGGTATAGATCCTTCAACAAATAAGTTGGTTGAGCAAGGTGCTGCTATTGGAATCATTGCAGCACAATCAATTGGAGAACCTGGTACTCAGCTGACCATGCGTACCTTTCACATCGGAGGTATCGCAAGTGCTGGGCGTGAAGATCCCGTCATCAATGGTCGCAGCGCGGGTAAATTGCATTTCCGTGGATTGCGACTCGTTACTCTAGAGAATGGACAACAAGTAACTCTCAATAAAACTGGTTCAATTCAGGTTTGGGATGAAGATGATCGAGTATTGGACGATTATCCTGTACCAGCTGGTGCACTCCTTCATTTTAAGCAGGATGACGAAGTTCAAGCCGATGACCTTCTTGCTCAATGGGATCCTTACAACATTCCGATTCTTTCTGAAAAGCAGGGCGTAGTTGCTTTCATGGATATGATTCCAGGAGTAACGACTAAGGCCGAACGTGATGCCTCTGGTGGTAGGGCTATGGTTGTTATAGAACACAAAGAAGACCTTAATCCCCAAGTCGAGATTCACGATGAAAAAGGTAAGATCATAGCTACATATTCTATTCCAACAGGTGCTCAGGTTTCAGTTGACGAGGGCACTCGTATTGATGCTGGTTCGATAATTGCAAAAACTCCCCGGCAAGCTTCCAAGACACAAGACATCACTGGTGGATTGCCTCGAGTCGCTGAACTTTTCGAAGCTCGTCGGCCCAAAGAAGGTAATGTTGGGCAAATGGCGAAAATCGACGGCATTGTTTCTGAGGCTGGAACTTTACGATCAAAAAAGCGCCTCTTGGTCACGAATGAGGAAAGTGGACAAGTCGAAGAGCATCTTATTCCTCACGGAAAGCATGTTTTAGTACAACCTGGCGATTTTGCATACAAAGGTCAGCTAATTACAGACGGAGCCAAGGATCCTCATGAGATTTTAGATATCCTCGGACCTTCTGCCGTGCAGGAATATCTCATTGAGGAAATTCAGAAAGTGTATCGACTACAAGGGGTAACGATTAACGACAAGCACCTTGAAGTAATAATTTCACGAATGCTATTCAAAGTGCGTATTACTGATCCTGGCGACACCGAATTTTTCTGGGGGGATCAGATCGACCGTTTTGCATTTATGGATGCTAATGAAGAAATAGTCGAAAAAGGCGGTAAGCCTGCGGATGGCGAACCCATTCTCCTCGGCATAACCAAGGCTTCATTGGAAACCGATAGCTTTATTTCAGCTGCATCCTTTCAGGAAACCACTCGTGTTTTAACAACCGCCGCTACTCTTGGTAAAGTGGACGATTTACGAGGATTTAAGGAAAATGTTATCATGGGCCATCTTATTCCTGCCGGAACTGGTCTGCCAAAATGGCGTCGCCTTAAAATAGATACCCTAGGCTCAGCTCCCTCGGTCGAGGGAAAAACTGCATAATTTAGTTCTTAGAGATCCTCTTTTCAATTTTAAGGAAAATAATCTTGTAGAATTTAAACAGTGTGATATAAACATCCCCTTTTTCTCATTACTCCAATGCCCACTATCAATCAACTTGTCCGCAAGGGACGAAAGGTTAAGAAAGTCAAGACTAAGTCTCCTGCACTTAAGGCTTGTCCTTTCCGTAGAGGTGTTTGCGTACAAGTCACTACACGGACACCCAAGAAACCCAATTCTGCTATTCGAAAAGTCGCAAAAGTTCGACTTACAACCGGGTTGGAGGTAATAGCATACATTCCTGATGAAGGCCACAACTTGCAAGAGCACAGCATTGTTCTTGTACGAGGTGGAAGGGTTAAAGATCTCAACGGAGTTCGCTATCACATCGTAAGGGGTACCTTGGATTGCCAAGGAGTTGAAAAGCGTCGTCGTAGTAGGTCAAAGTACGGTGTGAAGCGGCCAAGAGATAAGTCCTCTTAATTCCTCACGTTTTCTTTTTAACTTAGCTTTCGCAATATGTCCCGACGCAGAAGAGCAACTAAACGCCTACCTATGCCTGACCCTTTGCATGGCAGCGTAATAATCGGATCGCTTATTAATATGATCATGCGTGACGGCAAAAAGTCCACTGCTCAAGGTATTGTGTATGGTGCGATCGAACTGATGGCGGAAAAACTCGGCAAGGGAAACCCCGTTGAACTAGTACTTGGAGCCCTTGAAAATATACGACCAAAAATTGAAGTCAAAAGTCGACGAGTCGGAGGTGCAACCTATCAAGTTCCTATAGAAGTCCATTTTGAGCGACAGCAGAGTGTAGCTTTTCGTTGGGTTGTTCGTGCAGCAGGATCTCGTAAAGGAGTTCCCATGCGTGAAGCTCTTGCCAATGAGCTTATTGATGCCTATAACAATACAGGAAGTGTGGTAAAGAAAAAAGAAGAGACGCATCGTATGGCGCAAGCCAACCGTGCTTTTGCTCACCTTCGTTGGTGACGCGACCACAGTTGATCAAAAAAATTATTTTCAGCATCTTTTATCAATGAGCACCCCCGCTAATAATACCCTCGTGAATTCCCCTGACAGGCCTTGTTCCTTGGAGCGTACGCGTAACATAGGTATTGCTGCTCACATTGATGCAGGAAAAACCACTGTAACTGAAAGGGTTCTTTTCTATACAGGTGTGGTCCACCAAATCGGAGAAGTCCACGACGGTTGTGCTACTACAGATTGGATGGAGCAAGAACGTGAACGCGGAATTACAATTACTTCGGCTGCAATTTCGTGTGAATGGAGCACCAATGACGGTCCCTATGCTGAACAACCTCATCGTATCAACATTATTGATACGCCGGGTCATGTAGATTTTACTGCAGAAGTTGAAAGATCCCTACGTGTTCTTGATGGTGCAGTGGGTGTATTTACCTCTGTGGAAGGTGTTCAACCTCAGTCGGAAACCGTCTGGAGGCAGATGGACAAGTATAATGTACCTCGCCTCGGGTTCATTAACAAAATGGATCGAATGGGCTCTGACTTTCTCCATGCCGTCCGCACCTTGAGGGATAAGCTCGGAGCGAATGCTCATCCCCTGTTCTTGGCGATTGGTGCCGAAGATCAATTTAGAGGCTTAATAGACTTGGTCAAAATGAATGCTTGTATCTACGATGCTAGTGATATTAGCGGAGTAAAATTTGATGTAGTGGATATTCCCGAGGAATTCATCGAACAAGCGAATGAATATAGGGAGACTCTTATAGAAGCTATTTCAGATTTCGATGACGATATTGCTGCTAAGTACCTTGAAGGTTTGGATATATCCGAACATGAACTCAAGTTAGGTATTCGCAAAGCGACTCTTTCACTTAAATTTGTAGGGGTCATCCCTGGTAGTGCCTTTAAGAACAAAGGAGTTCAAATGCTTATGGATGCGGTGGTTGATTACCTTCCGTCTCCTCTTGATTTGCCACCAACGAAGGGTGAGGATTCTGATGGAAATGAAACTGAGGTTTCCCCCAACGACAATTCTAAAGTTGCTGGTCTGGCATTCAAATTAATGTCCGATCCTTATGTCGGAAAATTAGTTTTTTATCGCGTTTACCAGGGCACTCTTCAAAAAGGTTCTACTCTTTACAATCCCCGCACTCGAAAGTCTGAGCGGATTTCTCGTTTGATGATAATGAAATCGAATGATCGCGAGGATATCGACACGGCTTATTCTGGTGACATTTGTGCGTTAATTGGTGTTAAAAACGTTGTCACGGGAGACACACTTGCTGACCGCGACTTGGACATTCGATTGGAACCTCCTACTTTTCCAGATCCAGTCATTTCTATGTCGATCGAACCTGCCACCAAGGCCGATCAAGAAAAAATGTCCATAGGGCTTCAGCGTTTAGCTGAAGAAGATCCAACTTTTACTCTTACTTCAAACGAAGAAACGGGACAGACCATAATTTCGGGAATGGGCGAGTTACACCTCGACATCATTCGTGACCGGCTCTTCCGCGAATTTAAAGTTGAAGCAACTGCAGGAAAACCACAAATAGCATATCGCGAAACAATTTTAGGGTCATCAGAAGGTGTCGGTAAGTTTATTCGGCAATCTGGTGGGCGCGGACAGTATGGTCATGCGATTATCAAGCTTGAAGCCAATGAAAAAGGTAAGGGAATCGAACTTGAGAATAAAATTGTAGGCGGAAGTATTCCAAAAGAGTTCATAAAACCGACATTTGATGGAATAACGGAAGCTGCCCTTAATGGCGTTGTCGCAGGTTACCCTGTTATTGATATTAAGGTAACTCTCGTAGATGGTACTTTTCATGATGTCGATTCCTCTGAAATGGCCTTCAAAATGGCTGGTATCTTTGCTTTGAAAGATGCAATGAAAAAAGCTCAACCCATACTTTTGGAGCCGATCATGAAGGTTGAAGTAACTACACCCGATGAGTATCAAGGTGAGCTTATGGGTGACTTGAATCGTCGCCGAGGACAAATTCAGGGTATGGAAAGTCGAGGAAACCTGTGCGTGCTAGAATCTCATGTCCCTCTTGAAAAGATGTTCGGATACTCTACTGATATGCGCTCTCTTTCCTCGGGCCGTGCAGATTATTCCATGACTCCTTCGCACTTTGAGCAAGTTCCTCAAAGTCTTGTTGAAACTTTAGTAGCATCCATTTCTCGCCAACCTGCTCGAACTTAATTTTTTAATCGTAACACCGTATTTAGTATTACACCTCCATGACTGGCCAACGCATACGAATAAAACTCAAAGGTTTCGACTATAGGGTGATCGACCAATCCGCCTCTGATATCGTTGATACGGCTAAGCGAACAGGTGCCCGAGTTGCTGGCCCAATTCCTATGCCAACCCGCATTGAGCGCTATACAGTGAATCGTTCTCCCCACGTTGACAAAAAGTCGATGGATCAATTCGAACTTAGAACACACAAACGCTTGATCGATATTCTTGAACCCACCGTTCAAACGGTAGATGAGTTAAAAAAGTTAAACCTACCAGCTGGCGTAGAAATTACTCTCAATATTTAGTCTTTCTCTTATAAACCACCTCTACAATAATTTTACTTTAAAGCAGGCCAATAGATCATAGGGATGCACCCACCTGCCGCTTAAAGATGACTTTTGCACTAATAGGCACTAAACTTGGCATGACCCAAGTGTACGACGAGGATAATAATCTCGTTCCAGTAACCATCATACAAGCTGGTCCCTGCCCTGTCTTACAGGTCAAGACATCTTCTTCTGACGGTTACGATTCAGTTCAAATTGGTTACAATCCCAAAGGTAAACCACCCAATAAGGTTACGCGTCCCGCTAAAGGACATGCAACTAAAGCCGGCGTTGAACACCAGCAGAAATTGCAAGAGTTTACGATTAATGGGGATTCTGCTGAATATGAAGCAGGTACTATTCTCACTGTCGAAAAGTTTTCTGACATCGAAACAGTAGATGTAGTCGCCGTGACTAAAGGTCGAGGCTTCCAAGGTGTCGTTAAGCGCTGGAATTTTAAGGGAGGCCCAGCGTCACATGGTTCTATGTTTCATCGTCGTGGTGGAAGTTATGGTCTTTGTCAATGGCCCGGTCGTGTATTTAAAAACAAAAAAATGCCAGGGCACATGGGGAATAAAAGCCGAACAACCCAAAACTTAAAAGTAGTAAAAATAATCCCCGAAAAAAACTTAATTTTACTCAAAGGCAGCGTTCCTGGTCACAAGAATTCTTTACTCACCGTTAGGGTGTCGAAGAAACTTCGCAAAGCATCCTGAACCAATTCATTCGGTTAAATGAAATTTCCTTATTTTACATCTGAAGGCACAGAAGACGGTGAGCGAGACTATCCGGCTTTCATGAACTTTGACAAAAACAAAGGAGTTGATGCTCTTCGACAAGTAATTTTAGCTATCCGATCGAATCAACGCCAAGGTAACGCATCAACAAAGACTCGATCTGAAGTTCGTGGTTCTGGAAAGAAAATACAACGGCAAAAAGGTTTGGGCGCTGGGCGCGCTGGAGACAAAAAGGCTGTCCAGCGTCGAGGTGGTGGTGTTGTGTTTGGTCCGAAACCTCGTTCATACAATAAAAAAGTTAACCGCAAAACAAAGCGTCTTGCACTAGCTCGTGCTCTGTTTGACGGAGCCACTGAAGGGAAACTATCGCTTATTGAAGCGTGGAAAGTTTCTGAAGCGAAGACAAAGTATTTTACTCAAGTCATTAATAAGGTAACACCCGATTCTCGACGCTCGTTGATTGTCGATGATGCTTTTGATGATAATTTCGGTTATGCTGCTCGAAACGTCTCTCGGATTACGCTTACCAGAGCGCAAGATTTGAGCCCTTTGGATTTGGTTTCAGCTGACAAGGTCATCTTTAGCGTTAGCGGTCTAGAGGTTTTGTTGGCTAAAGTAGGCAAGGAGGAGACATCCAAATGAGTAACCCTGCTGAAATTCTTCTAGAGGCATTACTTACTGAAAAAGCAACTTTGCTTTCCGCCAGTAATAAATATCTTTTTAAAGTACATTCGGCGGCATCTAAATCTAATGTTTCCGACTCGGTTGAACGAACCTTCGGCGTCACGGTGACAAAGGTGAACATTATTAACCAGAAACCAAAATTAAAGCGGGATCGTACTCGCCGTAATCGTCTTGGTTCTAAAGGTGGAATGAAGAAAGCCATAGTAACTCTCAAACAAGGCGAAACTATCGATTTTGGAGCTTAACTCTTCCCCTCAATATTTTTCATAATGGCCATCATACACCATAAACCTACAACTCCTTCTTCGCGCTTTTACATACGCAACAAAGCCGAGGTTTCCGACAAACGTCCAGAGCGTTCCTTGACCAAGGGTCATCATCGCAAAAAAGGTCGTAACAGTTATGGGCGTATTACTTCTCGTCGTCGAGGCGGGGGTCACAAAAGGCTTTATCGAACTATCGATTTCCGACGAGAAATTATAGATGTCCCAGCTACAGTAGAAGCTATTGAATATGATCCTAACCGTACATCCCACATAGCTCTCTTGAAATATGAAGACGGAAGCTTAAGCTATATTCCTTCGCCCTCTGGAATTGAAGTCGGTGCTACTCTACTCAGCTCAAATCGCCAAATTGATTTTCAAGATGGTAATAGGATGCCAATTTCTTTTCTACCAATTGGGACAAAAATTCATTGCGTTGAGCTTCTACCTGGTTGTGGTGCAAAATTAGCACGATCTGCAGGCGTAGGAATTCGACTCATGGCAATTGACCCCGTTCATGCCACCTTAAAAATGCCTAGCGGAGAAATTCGAATTGTTAAGTCTAGTTGTCGTGCCACCATTGGTACAGTCGGCAATTCTGATCATCAAAAGATCACTATAGGTAAGGCAGGTCGAAACCGATGGAAAGGCCGTCGACCTCGTGTAAGAGGTGTAGCGATGAATCCCGTTGACCACCCAATGGGTGGTGGCGAGGGAAAAACTTCTGGCGGTGGGCATCCTTCTTCCCCATGGGGTCAACTTTCGAAAGGCTTCCCAACTCGAAAGAAGTCGAAGTCCTCAAATTCACAGATTTTAGTCCGTTGTAACGGGCGCAAGATGAGGTAGTTTCCCCTTTAAACCGATATATTTTCATGTCACGCTCGATTAAAAAAGGATATTTTGTAGAACCAAGTTTGGAAAGAAAGGTTCGTAGGGCACAAGAAACCGACGACCGTAAACCAATTAAGACTTGGTCGCGCCGGTCAACAATCACTCCTGATTTCGTCGGACTTAACTTAGCCGTTCACAACGGAAAGAATTTCCTCACCGTATATGTTACTGAAAACATGGTTGGCCACAAATTAGGCGAGTTTTCAGCCACTCGTACTTTCCGGAGTCATAACCCTCACACCCAAAAGTGACTATGGAAGTTAAAGCCTACAGTAAATATTTACGAATCTCTCCCAAAAAGGCTAGAGAAGTTGCTCGTGTCTTGCCTGGTCGTACGGCAAGTGAAGGAGTTGAGTTGCTCAAGTTCATTCCTCGCAAGGCAGCTCGCATGTTAGTTAAAACTTTGAAGTCTGCCATGGCTAATGCCGAAAATAACGCCAATTTAGCTGCTGACGGTTTAGTTATTCGTGATGCGATTGTTGAGGAAGGCCCTTCATTGCGTCGATTTAGGCCTTGTGCTCGCGGTTCCGCCCACCCGTACAAGAAACGTATGAGTCATTTCCGCATTATACTTTCAGACAACTCATAAAATTATGGGACAAAAAGTAAATCCGATTGGTTTTCGCCTTGGTGTCCGGCGCAACTGGAGTGCACGTTGGTATGCCAACAAAACCGACTACGCTAATTTTATTAACGAAGATATATGCATAAGAGAATATCTTGATAAGAAATTACGCTTTGCATCTGTTCCAAGAGTCGTAATCGAACGAGCTTCCACTAGAACTCGTGTTACCATTTGGACTGCTAGACCAGGTATTGTAATTGGGCGTAAAGGACAAGAACTTGACGGTCTTCGGGACGAATTAAACAAAAAGATCGGAAAAGAAGTTCGTCTTGAGATTCAGGAAGTAAAAAAACCGGATCTTGTTGCGTCCTTGGTCGCCGAAAATGTAGCACTTCAATTAGAGCGTCGGATAGCCTTTAGGCGTGCGATGAAGAAGGCGGTTCAAACGACTATGTCTATGGGAGCTGAGGGAATTAGAATTCAATGCGCCGGCCGATTGGGTGGCACTGACATTGCTCGTACTGAGCAACAGCGTGAGGGTCGTGTGCCTCTTCATACATTACGTGAAAATATCGACTATGGTTTTATTGAGGCTAAAACCGTATATGGCATAATTGGAATTAAATGCTGGATTTGTCTTAAGGATGAAGACCGAGTTTTCTAATTTTTTTCATAATCACTAATCTTTATTATCTGAAATGCCCAAACTGCTCCCATCACGCACAAAGTATCGAAAGATTCATAGAGGTAGAATTCGAGGTAACGCTACTAGGGGAACTAAAGTTTCTTTTGGCGAGTACGGAATTCAATCACTCACTCGTGGTCGTATGACTTCAAATCAAATTGAGGCGGCTCGCGTTGCTATAAATCGTCACCTTAAGCGCAAGGGAAAAGTTTGGATTCGCGTTTTTCCTCACAAGTCAGTTACCAAAAAACCTGCCGAAACCCGGCAAGGAAAAGGGAAAGGTCCTGTTGATCATTGGGTGGCAGTCATCCGACCAGGTCATGTTTTGTTCGAAGTTGCCGGATGTTCCCTCACTATTGCTAGACAAGCGCTGAGTCTAGCTGATGCTAAACTTCCATTTCGTTGCCGGCTTGTTTCCCGTGTTCAGAGTTTTTAATTTTTTTGTGATTTAATTGTCATGCATGCCGCCGAAATAAGAAACCTCAGTACTCCAGAACTTGAAAAGAAGTTTCGAGATACAGGAGAGGAATTAATGAATCTCAGACTACGAAAGCAGACTGGTCAGGTTGAAAAACCCCACATGCTTTGCACTCTTCGCCGAGAACGAGCCAGAATTAAAACTATTTTGACCGAAAAATTTGCACTCAAGGCTTCAGGTGATATCGCTTAATTCCTTTTATTATGACTGAAAGCCAAACACGCAATAATCGTAAGGAACTGCTCGGAGTCGTTCGTTCTAAGACTGGCGACAAATCGCTCAAGGTAGTTTACGAATACAAAGTGCCACATCCTCTCTACAAAAAAGAAATTCGCCGAAAAACTACGGTTCATGCTCACGACGAATCAAACGAAGCTGGCGTGGGTGATCGTGTTCGCATTATGGCTACACGTCCGCTAAGTAAGCTCAAACGATGGCGAGTGGTGTCAATTGTACATCACGCTCCAGAAACAGTTAACGCTTAATCTCCTTAACTTTGTTATGATTCAACTACTTAGTCGCGTAGAGGTTGCCGATAATACGGGTGCAAAGAAAGCTCGAATGATTCGAAGGCTTGGCCAAAATAAAAAAACGGCAAGTGTTGGCGATGTCATCGTTTGTCACATTAAAGAAAGTTCTACCGATTCAACTGTAAAGAAAGGCTCCGTTGTTAGGGCTGTTGTCGTTCGTACAAGAGCCCCGATCCGTCGCCCTGATGGTAGTTTTATTCGTTTTGACGAAAATGCCGTAGTGTTAGTGGGCAACGATGGAGTCCCAAGCGGTACTCGAATTTTCGGGCCTGTTGCTCGTGAACTTCGTTCTAAATTTATGAAAATTATTTCTCTTGCACCAGAGGTTCTCTGACCATGTCAAAAATGATTAAAAGAGGTGATGAAGTTACCGTTATTGCTGGAGAACATCAAGACAGTAAAGGTAAGGTACTCGAAGTACTTCGAGAAAAAAACCGTATCATTGTTGAAGGCGTAAATCTCGTGAAACGGCATGAGCGCAAGACTCAAGACAACCCTGAGGGTTCCATTATCGAAAGAGAAGCTTCCCTGCATTATTCCAATGTAATGCTTTCATCTCGCCACTCCGAACGAGTTGCCAAGCGTACTCCATAGGACTTCCTTACACTTCTAGACATGAGCCAAGCATTTTTATATAAACAATATTTAGAACAAATTGTCCCTGCATTGATGAAGGAACTTGGTTACAAAAATATTCATCAAGTTCCCAAAGTACTTAAAATTGTCTTGAACACTGGTTTTGGAGATGAAATGGACAAAGGTGGACTAGAGGACTTGCGGAAGGACTTTGCATCTATTGCTGGGCAATCTCCCGTTATATGCAAGGCTCGCATCAGTGTTTCCAATTTCAAGGTTCGTGAAGGAATGCCAGTTGGATTGATGGTTACCTTGAGGGGAGAGATAATGTGGGATTTTCTCTTTAGGTTGCTCGCTATTTCATTACCCAATATCCGGGACTTTAGGGGAGTTTCGTCTCGTCTTGATGGTCATGGCAATTACACGCTGGGGATTACCGACCATAGTATTTTCCCCGAAATCAATGTTGAACGTCAGCGCACTAACATTGGTCTCGATATAAGCATTGTTACCTCTGCACCGTCCGATAAAGAAGGACATGCTTTACTTTCCCATCTTGGAATGCCTTTCCGTAAGTCCTCTTCCGATCAAAAAACCGAGGAAGATGCCGCCGCATAAAATTTCACTTTAAGTCACTGCAAAATCATTATGGCTAAAAAATCTACCATTGCTCGCAATAACAAGCGCATTCGTTTGGTTGAACGCTACGCTTCGAAGCGTGCTGCGCTCAAGGCCATAATTACTAATCCTGAGACTGATGTTGAAGATTTATACGCTGCTCAGTCTAAGTTGTCCAAACTCCCTCGCAATTCTTCTCCCGTTCGAGTATCTAGAAGGTGTTCTGCTACCGGAAGACCTCGTTCTCTCATTCGGAAATTTGGTCTTTCTCGAATTACATTTCGCGAGATGGCTCTGCAAGGCAAGCTACCTGGCGTGATAAAAGCGTCGTGGTAAGTGCTGTTAATCCCAATTAAGAGATAGAAACATGTCAATCCATGATTCCATAGGTGATTTTATAACGGTTATTCGTAATGCCGGTAGCGTAGGCAAGGAATCTTGTTCCTCTCCTCATTCTAAAGTACGAGAGGGTATCGCTCGTATCCTACGGGAGCGCGGTTTTGTTGAAAACTTTGGGCAATCGATAGATGATAACGGTCGCAAAAGTATTCAGCTTAAACTTAAGTATGTGGAGGGAAATCATGCGATCAAAGGAATTTCTCGAGCTAGCACTCCTGGTTTGCGCTCTTATTGCGGGTACAGAGAAATTCCACGTGTTCTTGACGGGTTGGGAATTTCTATTCTGAGTACACCAAAGGGTTTGCTCGACGATTCCTCGGCGCGCCGCCAGAAGGTTGGTGGTGAAATTCTTTGCAATGTTTGGTAATTTTCACCTTCACTCTCCTTAACAGAATCATAGGACAATTTATAAATGAGTAGGATAGGCAAATTGCCAATAAACATCCCTTCAGGCGTTGAAGTGTCCGTTCGGGATAACCTCGTAAATGTTTCCGGCCCTAAAGGAAAATTGGAAAAGCATTTTTCCAAATTGGCGCACATTTCGGTTGAAGAGAATGTAGTCACAGTTACACCAGCTGACGATACCAGACCTGCAAGAGCAATGTACGGTACTGCCCGCTCCATCATTTCTAATATGGTAGAAGGAGTCGTAAATTCCTTTTATAAGGATTTACTTATCGAGGGGGTGGGCTTTAGGGCTGCCGTTAAAGGCAATCTGGTCGACCTCGAGTTGGGATATTCTCACCCCATCGAATATCCTATTCCTGAAGGTGTTATTGTAACTGTTTCCGATAATGTAAAGATACATGTCGAAGGTCCCGACAAGCAAAAGGTTGGTCAAGTTACTGCCGATATTAAAAGTTACTACCCAGTTGAACCTTACAAAGGCAAGGGAGTACGAATTGTTGGAGAGTTCGTTCGTCGCAAGGAAGGTAAAAAATCAGCCTAGGTGCACTAGTGGAACTTGATACATGAAATTATCCAAGAAAAAGCAATTGATACAGAAGCGTCGCTGGAGAATTCGCAAGAAGGTTCACGGCACTGCCGAAAGACCCCGCTTAACGGTATGTTTTACAAATAAAAACATACATGTTCAGTGCATAGATGATTCAGTGGCTAGAACTTTGGTTTCCTCTTCGACAAATGCTAATGATATGGTTGGCGTTTTGCCCAATCTTGACGGTTCTGTTAAATTGGGCAAAGTTTTCGCCGAAAGGGCTAAGGCTGCAGGTGTTACGACCGTTGTATTTGATCGTGCCGGGCGTAAGTACCATGGTTGCGTCAAGGCTTTTGCTGAAGTTGTTCGAGAAGCGGGAATAGTATTTTAACCCTTTATTGCAAATACCTGAAATGAGTGCCCAACCTAGATTTTCTCAACGTAGAAGAAAACCTGTTCCTGAAGAGGAAGAATCTGAATTCTTTGAAAAAGTAGTGCACATTAATCGTTGCTCCAAGGTAGTTAAGGGTGGGCGCCGTTTTAGCTTTGCCGCCCTTGTTGTCGTCGGTGATCAAAACGGACGAGTTGGCTATGGGTATGGTAAAGCGCAGATGGTTCCTGATGCTATACGGAAGGGAACTGAGCAAGCTCGTAAAGCAATGAAATTGTATTTCTTGCGCGGTGATACCATTCCACACCAAGTTCACGGAAAAGCCGATGGCGGTCGGGTATTTTTACGTCCTGCTAGACCTGGTACGGGTATTATTGCAGGAGGTGGAGTTCGAGCTGTGCTCGAAGCGGTTGGAATTAAAAATATTCTTTCCAAATCGATGGGCTCCAACAACCATTTGGCCGTTGTTACTGCTACAATCCAAGGACTTCAACAGTTGCGTACTGCCGAGGTGATTTCTGATATTCGTGGCGAAGAGGTAAAAGGAATGTCGATGGCTTCGTCTGCAATTCTCGCCTCGCCTTCTGAGCCTGTCGATAAAGGGAGCGATTCAACCGAAACTAATTTATCGGACACCCAAAAGTAATTCAAATGAAGGAACATTTTATCCCCGCAGGCGCTACTCATGCACGAAAACGTGTCGGTCGTGGCGAAGGAAATGGACGAGGTAAAACATGCTGTAGAGGTGAGAACGGAGCAAAGTCTCGCTCGGGTTATTCACTTAGGCCTGGATTTGAAGGCGGGCAGATGCCACTTTTTAGGAAACTTCCTCGCCGAGGTTTCAACAATGCCCGTTTTCGAAAAGTGTATGCTCTTGTTAATATCGGTGAATTGGCAAAAATAGAAGGAAATCTCCTTAATCTTGATTCCGCTAAAGCTGCTGGAATTATCCGCTCAAACGCAACTTCCATAAAATTACTTGGAAAAGGCGATGTGAATAAATCTTACACCGTTCAGGTTTGCAAATGTTCTTCATCCGCTGAAGAAAAAATCAAAGCCGCAGGGGGATCTATCGAAGCTATTTCATAGTTGTTCGAACCCCTTTCACTGGTTAAACTTCATTAGGTTTCTCTCCCTTTCAATGTTATCGGCGTTCACAAATTCGCTCAAGATACCAGAGCTTCGTCAGCGTATTTTCTTCACGTTAGCTTTGTTGTTTATTGCTCGAGTCGGTGCTAATGTTCCGTTGCCGGGAGTTGATCCTACTCCAATCCGCGACTTCTTTGAATGGCGAGCCACTCAAAGCCAGGATGATGGAAACGATATTCTTGGCTTTTACAATATGTTCACAGGTGGTGCATTACTCAATGGTGCACTCTTTGCCTTAGGTATTATGCCATACATTAGTGCCTCAATTATCATGCAGTTAATGGGTGCGGTTTTTCCGCAACTAGCCCGTTTACAGCAGGAGGGTGAACCTGGTCGCCAAAAAATTTCTCAATATACTCGGTACTTAACAATTATAATTTGTTTAGTTCAAGGCGGTTTACTTGCATTGGCATTGCGTGACAGTCCAGGCTCTCTGATTCAGGGTTTTAATCCCAACAGCCTTGGTTTGGGTGGTCAACCTTTCGGTGAAATCGTTGTTTCTCAATCATCGATGTTTTTCGCCAACACCGTTATCTTTCTTACCACTGGGACGATAATTTTGATGTGGCTTGGTGAGCAAATCACACAAAGAGGAATCGGGAATGGAATCTCACTTCTTATTACGGTGGGCATTTTATCCGATCTTCCGAAGGCACTTGCGGATGCTTACGCATTAGTTTTTCAAGCTCCTGCTGGCGATAATTTAGTTTGGGTCAAAGCACTTTTGATGGTCGGTCTATTTCTTTTGGTTGTTGCTGGAGTAATTGCTGTGACGCAAGCTCAGCGTAAGATACCGGTTCAATATGCAAAGCGTGTTGTCGGTCGTAAAGTCTATGGTGGCCAAAGCTCTTTTTTGCCTCTCAAGGTAAATTATGCTGGCGTTATGCCTGTAATTTTCGCAAGCGCGATTCTTATGTTTCCCGCTCAGTTACTTAGAACTTTAGGAGCTGCAATGGCAGATAGTCCTGCCGAATCAAACTGGGCCTTAGATCTAGCAGCTATGTTCGCCGGCAGAGGTTTATTGTATTACTCCGTGTATGCTGGCCTCATTCTTGTTTTTAGTTATTTTTGGGTATCAATTATGTTCAAACCCGTTCAAATTGCCGATGATTTAAAGAAAAATGGCGGGTATGTTCCTGGTGTCCGTCCAGGTGAACCAACTGCCCGATTTCTTGACTTTGTAATGACAAGGCTTACCCTCGCTGGATCTATTTTTTTAACACTCATCGCAGTTTTTCCGGACATTATTTTTAATTTTGCTGGTGTTTCATATAATGTCGCTACTTTTTTCGGCGGCACTGGCCTTCTCATTATTGTGGGTGTTGTTCTTGATACTATGCGACAAATAGAAACTTTCCTCCTTCAGCGTCACTACGATGGTTTTTTGCGAAAAGGTCGTTTGCGTGGTCGTAGTGCTTCGGTTCAAGGTCAAGGGATAGAGTCGCTCGAACTGAAAGAGTTTGAAGCACAATGGCGCCCCTTGATTTGGATCTCCGCTGCTCTTCTCATTCTAGGCTTAGTTGCTACCTTTCTAAAGCCATAACATTTTAAATCATACTTTAAACCACACAAATATTATGGCTCGCTTACTTGGAGTAGACATCCCAAACCGAAAAAAAATAGAGTATTCGTTAAGATACGTATATGGCATTGGCCCCACTCGTTCGAAAAGTGTGCTCGTAGAAGCTGAAATCGATCCGAATCTACGTACTCAGGATTTAAGCGAACAAGATTTAAGTAAAATAATGAATGTCATCCTCGAGCGGAAGTATTTAGTTGAAGGAGATCTTCGTCGAGAGGTCACCTCTAACCTCAAAAGACTTCAGAGTATCCGTTCTTACCGCGGACTTCGCCACCAGCGCGGTTTGCCTGTACGCGGACAACGCACAATCACTAACGCCCGAACTAGAAAAGGCGGCCGAAAGACTGTTGGTGTCGTACGCAACAAGTAATATTTTACCTCTCCTTAAGAACATTTTCACATGAGTAAAGAAAAAGAAGAAGAACCTGTCAGTGATGGAGATATTGTAAACTCCGAAGAACCTACTTCAAAGGCTTTGCCTGAAAGCTCTGAGAAAGCATCAGATATAGCTGATGAAACCGAAACTCCTGTTTCCGAAGTCGTTGGCAAAGGTGCTGACACCGTTGAAAACTCTGCGACAAAAGAAAAAAAAGAAGAAACTGCCAAGGACTTGCTCGGAACAGATATCGAGGAGGTTAAGGTTCGAAAGGCTAAGGGTAGTAAAAATGTTACTTCAGGCATTTGTCATGTAATCGCCACCTTTAATAATACCAAAGTCTCCTTTTCAGACCTTAAAGGTAATGTAATCTCATGGTCTAGCTCTGGGAAGTGTAACTTCAGGGGATCTCGAAAATCAACTGCTTATGCAGCTCAAGTCGTTACGCAAGACGCCGGTCGAGTTGCTATGTCCCACGGAATGAAGGAACTTATTGTAAAGATTAAAGGTCCGGGTATGGGCCGCGATTCTGCAGTGCGTTCTCTTCAAAGCCTCGGATTCAAGGTTTCGTCGATTATAGATGTGACTCCTGTTCCCCACAACGGATGTCGGCCACCGAAGCGTCGACGGGTTTAACTATTTTTCATTCACCACTCTATTCAAAGTCATGTCTCGTTACACTGGACCCACCACTCGTATTAATCGTCGCTTTGGTATGGCCTTGTTCCCCGCGAACAAGGCTTTCGAACGTAGAACCTATCCCCCTGGTCAACATGGTAGAAACTTCCGCAGAAAATTAAAAGATTACGGCGTCGGTTTAAACGAGAAACAGAAATTGCGTTACTCCTTTGGCCTAACTGAAAAGCAGTTTCGCAATACTTTTGAAAACGCAAAGTCTAAACCTGGTGTAACTGGAGAAGTTTTTTTGACGATGCTTGAGACTCGTTTGGACAATGTGGTTTACCGTATGGGATTGGCGAGAACCCGACAAGCTGCTCGCCAATTTGTCAACCACGGTCATATTCTTGTTAACGGAAAAAAAGTAGATGTTCCAAACTTTCATGTTTCTGCGGGAGATATTATTGGCGTGCGTGAAAAAACATCATCACGGCAACTCGCAACACGGAATCTTGAAGACGCTCAATACCGTCCGACCCCTGCTTGGGTGACTGTAAATGTAGATTCTCTTCAGGGGACCGTGGACCGTCTTCCCGATCCAGAGGAACTCGATCAGAGCATTAACGTGCAACTTGTCGTTGAATTTTACAGTCGCTAAATCGTACCGACTTCAAACAAATCAGATTTTAACAACTCATACTTATTATGGCCAAGCGACTTGGAAAGTTCGAACTCCCAAACCGTCTCATCAAAGAGGAGGAATCCTCAACCGACACTTACGCGAAATTCATAGCCGAACCATTTGAGTCCGGCTATGGGCACACAATCGGGAACGCTTTTCGTCGAGTATTGCTGAGTTCAATTGAAGGAGCAGCTATATCTACTCTGAAGCTTGATCAAGCTCAGCATGAATTTCAAAGCTTGGACGGCATTTGCGAAGATGTCTGCGACATTGTGCTCAACCTGAAAAAAATTCTTTTGGTTTGCCATAAAACAGAACCTTTCGAACTCACTCTCGATATAGAAAAAGAAGGCGAAATCACAGCTGCTGATATTGCTCCGGTTGACGGTGTGGAAGTTATAAACCCCAAGCAAATTATCCTCACGACTGATCGTAAGTTGCGAATACAAGCGGAAATGACCGTTACGATGGGGCGCGGATTTTGCCTCGGAGAAGACAATAAAACAGATGACCAACCGATCGGGGTAATTAATGTAGATGCTTTATACAGTCCGGTTAAACTCGTTAAGTACGATGTTCAGAATACCCGAGTCGGGCAAATGACTGACTATGATAAGCTTATCTTGGAAGTGCACACCGACGGTCGCATCACACCTGACGATGCGCTTAAGCAATCTGCTGCAATTCTACGTCATCACCTTGATGTTTTCGAGGAAATTAGTGACGATGAAATACAGTTTGAAAGTCAAACTAAGGAAGTCAGCGAAGAACAAAATCGCTTACGCAATTTGCTTAGTATGAGCGTTAATGAAATCGAACTTTCCGTTCGTGCCGCGAATTGCCTCAACAATGCCAATATTACTACAGTCGGCGAGTTAGCCACCAAGTCTGAACCCGAAATGCTTAAATACCGCAACTTCGGTAAAAAATCTTTAAACGAAATCAAACAGAAACTCGAGCAACTTGGTTTGTCTTTAGGTATGAAGTTCGAAAATCGCTTGCTTGAACCTTCTTCTAACTAATATCCTATTCTTACTTTCTATGCGCCACTCAAAGCATAAGCATCTACTCGGGGTCAAGTCTGCCCATCGACTCTCCTTGATGGCGAATATGTGTTGTGCCCTTATTGATAATGGGCGTATCCGTACAACTTTGGCCAAAGCCAAAGCATTGAGGCCCTCAATCGAGAAAATTATCACCTTGGCTAAAAAAGCATATCTTTCGGAGGATGCTGCCAAAAAAGTTCATTATCGACGATTGGCCATCGCTCGTCTTAAGAATATGAAATCTGTTCAAAAGCTGTTTGATGAACTTGCTGAGGATTTTGTAAATCGGACAGGTGGTTATACCCGTATCTATAAACTTGCAATCCCTCGTCTTGGAGATGCCGCTGACATGGCGATTATCGAATTCGTCAAAGCTACCGATAAAGGTTATGGTAAACGTAAAGGTAGCGGTAAAAAGACTGCCAAGAAGTCGAAGTCTTCGAAGCCTAAGCAAAAGCATACGATAGAAAAGAAAACCGATGATGTTTCGGAAAACGTCGTCCAAGATCCTCCGGAAGTTGAAGAAGAAGTTCCTGTTGAAAAAATTACTGGTTTAGAAACTACTCAAGAAACGGAAGTTGAAACTTTTTCTGATTTAGATGGCTCAACTGAAGAAACGGCATCCGAAGATGCTTCTTCCGAATCCTCTAATGATTCTATTGACGCACCAGAGAAAAAACTCTCCGAGGAAACGGACGACTCCAAAGACGATAGCAAAAAGGATTGACTTGAATTACTGTTCAGGACTGTAGTTTGTAGGGTAAACTTATGAATACTTTGATCCATTTTCCTTTTATCTGGATGAACCTCCTGTCCGTAACAGCTTTTATTATCGGAACTTTTTATCTTTGGATTCATTACGAAAATCGGGAGGATAACAAATACCGTAAAATGGCTGCTCAATCCCTTTTTCACTGTGTTAAGTGTGGTGAATTGTTTCAAACCCGAGGCAATAAAGAAACCGCAGTTTGTCCTGCCTGCAATAAGAATAACTTGCGTCTGCGTTTCTGATTGTTCAGGAACGTTTTCTCATGCCGCAAACTATTATTGTTCTCGATTTCGGATCGCAATACACACAGGTTATTGCCCGACGCATTCGCGAGGCGAATGTGTTCTCTAAAGTCCTCCCTTTTAACACCCCCGCTAAGCAACTCGAAAGTCTTTCTCCATCTGGCATTATTCTTTCCGGAGGTCCAGCCAGTGTTCTTGCGAAAGATGCTCCAAAACCGGATCCTACCTTGTTTAGTATGGGATTACCCGTTCTCGGGATATGTTATGGTTTGCAACTGATGGGCAACATGCTCGGCGGAAAAGCTGAGAGCAGCGAACGTAGAGAGTATGGTCGAGGTGAACTTAAAACATTGAGAAAAGGGGGGCTGTTCAAGGGACTTCCAACAAAATTTATTGTTTGGAATTCTCACGGAGACCGCCTCTCGAAACTTCCGAAAGGTTTTCGAGCGGTGGCTTCATCCGAAAACTCTGAGTTTGCTGCGATTGAAGATCCCAAGCGACGCTTTTATGGCCTTCAATTTCATCCTGAGGTTGAGCATACTGATGGAGGAAGGGAACTGATCCAAAATTTCCTTCTAAATATTTGTGGTTGTAAGTCCGATTGGCGCCTAGATGATTTCACCCAAAAAACGATTTTGGAACTTCGCGATGTGGTTGGCGATAAGAGAGTTCTTCTCGGTCTCAGTGGTGGAGTTGATTCCTCCGTTGCTGCAGCTCTTCTTCATCAAGCAATAGGCGAAAAGCTCACTTGCGTATTTGTCGATAATGGTCTTCTGCGGCTAAATGAGCGAAGTGAGGTCGAGCAACTGTTTAGAGATAACTTCCCCTCACGTCTCAAGGTGGTTAACGCGTCAACTCTCTTTCTTAATAGACTTAAGGGAATTTCTGACCCTGAACGCAAAAGAAAAATCATTGGAAAAACTTTTATTGAAGTTTTTGATAATGCCGTCAAAAGCATCGGTACGGTTGAATTTTTGGCTCAAGGAACTCTTTATCCTGATGTCATTGAAAGCATTCCGATTGCGGGTAATCCCGCCGCTGTCATCAAAAGTCATCACAATGTGGGTGGTCTACCAAAGAAAATGAAGCTCAAGTTGATCGAGCCACTCCGGGAGCTTTTCAAAGACGAAGTCCGTGAAGTTGGTCTTGGCTTAGGGTTGCCCAAAGATGTCCTTTACCGACATCCCTTTCCGGGACCGGGATTGGGCGTGCGGATCGTCGGCGAAATTACCCGATCTCGTTTGCGTGTTCTCCGTGAAGCAGATTCGATTTTTCAAGAAGAGCTTTTTAACTCTAGGCAATATTATAAACTTTGGCAGGCGTTTTGCGTATTCCTACCTGTCCGCAGCGTGGGAGTCATGGGGGACGAACGAACCTATGAAAACGTTATTGCAATTCGTGCCGTAACTAGTAGCGATGCGATGACTGCCGACTGGGCAAAGTTGCCTGACAAGCTATTGCGTACGGTTTCAAATCGAATAATCAATGAAGTTAAAGGAGCAAATCGGGTTGTCTACGATGTGAGCTCTAAACCACCTAGCACTATCGAGTGGGAGTAAGATAGTCACTCAAACACAATCCTTTTTGAAATGCAGCATCTAGACGGGGAAGATTCTGAATTATTTGAGAAACTCGCTTTCATCTCGGGTTCTACTCGAAATCTAGAAATCGAGAGTGCGGTGGCCGCCATTTTGAAGAAGGTTTGCGACGAAGGTGATAATGGACTGTTATCTTTTACCCTTCAGTTTGATCGAGCTTCATTGTCTTCCGCTGAGCAGTGCGTATCTGCAGCCGAATTAAATCAGGCCGAAGAAGTCCTCGATTCCCCTGATCGATCCGCAATCGAGGAAGCAATCGAAAATGTTCGTGCATTTCATTCTCATTGTTCAAGCGAGGACTGGATGTCCATTAATTCCCATGGCGGTGCAGTTGGCGAGCGATACTATCCTCTTCGGCGAGTAGGCATTTATGTACCTGGCGGTCAAGTGCCTTTAGTTTCCACTGTTATAATGACGGTAGCTCTTGCAAAAGCTGCAGGAGTTCCCGAGATAGCCGTGACCACACCCCCGAAACCTGACGGAACGATTGCACCTTCTTTGCTTGCCGCCCTTTCACTTTGTGGTGTGGACGAGGTTTACAAGGCAGGGGGTGCACAAGCTGTAGCGGCACTTGCCTATGGGACAGAGACGATTGCTCCCGTGGATAAAATTTTCGGGCCGGGCAATGCCTATGTGAATGAAGCGAAGCGCCAGATCTTCGGCACTGTCGGAATAGACCTTTTACCTGGCCCTAGCGAGGTAATGGTCGTCGCCGATGAGACCGCCCACCCAGCTTATGTCGCCGCCGCCCTTTTGGCTCAAGCTGAACATGGTTCCGGCAAGGAAAAGGTGTTTCTCCTTAGTTTGGACGAAAATATTCTTCGGCTATCACTTTCTGAGACAGAAAAACAATTGGAAAGCCTTTCACGTCGAGATTCCATTCGTAGCGTTCTCAAAACTGGTTTATTCGCTATTAGTGCCAGCTCCGAAACTCGAGTTTTCGAAGTAGCTAACTACATAGCTCCGGAGCATTTGGAACTACAGATAGATGATTCAAAGGTTGAACGCTTTACTTCCTCAATTTCGACCGCAGGTTCTATTCTTCAAGGGCATTACACCCCAACCGCGCTAGGTGATTTTGCTGCCGGACCCAGTCATGTTCTGCCTACGGGTCGAACCTCTCGTTTCTCTGCTGGTTTGCGTCTGAGCGATTTTTTTCGTCGATCCAGCATCGTACGCTACGACCTTGAGGCTCTTCGTAAAGCCGAAGATGTGATCTCCCGTTTTTCCGCAATGGAAGAGTTGGATGCACACGGTCGATCTCTGTCGATCCGCTTCGAAAACTTGCACTAGAAGTGTCCTCTACAGTTTCGCGCGTCCTACCCCATATACAGGTGCATTCCGGCTATGTTCCCGGCGAGCAACCTTTGGGAAATCAAGAAGTAATCAAACTTAACACCAACGAAAACCCTTACCCACCCTCACCGCATGTTGTAGACGCGATAAATGACGAAATTTCTAAACTTCGTTTATATCCGAATGCAACATCTTTGCAACTCCGAGAAGTAATCGCAGATCTGCATGATCTGGAACCGAATCAAGTATTAGTTGGAAATGGATCTGATGATGTTTTGAATCTTTGTGCCCGTTGTTTTGCGGATCACGATCATCCCGTTGGGATAACTTCTCCAAGTTATTCTCTTTATTCAGTTATCGCTTCACTTCAACATGCTCCTCTTGTTGAAATTCCTTTTGAAGACGAATTCAGGCTGGAATTGTCCGATCTTTTTGCTAGCGAAGCAAATTTATTTTTTCTCACAACCCCCAACGCACCTTCGGGAACGGTTTTTGCCAACGATTTTCTAAGTGCTTTTCATGATGGTTTTCCTGGGATTGTAGTTGCCGACGAAGCCTATGCTGATTTTGCGCCACACAATGCTGTGGGATTGCTCGCCGCCTGCCCTCGTCTGATCATCACGCGTACTCTCTCAAAGTCTTACGGGTTAGCTGGTCTGCGAGTCGGGTATGCTCTGGGAAACCCAAGACTTATCGAGGTTCTTAACAAGGCTCGCGAAGTCTACAATGTCGATAGGCTTGCCCAAGCTGCGGCAATTGCTTCAATTCTGGATCAATCTTATTTCCGAGAAACAATTGGAAAAATCAAAGCGACTCGAGAAAAAACGCTGGACGACTTGCGCTGCCGTAAATGGAAAACCTACAAGAGTGCTTCCAATTTTCTTCTTACTGAACCAAGAACGATGAGCGGCGAAGTCGGAATTGAAGTAGCTGAGAATCTGTTCTTTCATCTCAAGCAAAACAATATCCTCGTCCGTCACTTTCCCAATCATCCTTTGACTTCTTCTTTCTTGCGCATCAGTATTGGTCGTGAGGATGAAATGATCATGCTTAAAGAGACTCTTAATAAATGGACAACACACGAATAGGCCAAGTTTCGCGCGAAACTAATGAAACCTGCGTTAATCTCTCTTTGAATCTCGATGGAGAGGGCAAGGGGGAAATCAATACAGGTGCTCCCTTCTTTGACCATATGCTCGAGCTTTTTGCACGTCATGGTTTCTTCGATCTCTCTGTGGATGCCCGTGGCGACGTAGAAGTTGACTATCATCATCTTGTGGAGGATATTGGTTTGGCATTAGGTCAGGCATTGCGTAAGGCATTAGGCAATCGCGCTGGAATTACCCGTTACGGCTTCTTTGTCTTACCCATGGACGAAACGCTAGTTACTGTCTCCTTGGATCTGAGCAACCGTCCATACCTAGTTTATAACGCCGAGCCTCCCGTTACTTTTGTTCGCGACTTCAATGTGAACTTGTTCAAGGAATTTTTTCAAGCTTTTGCAAACGAAGCCGGTGCCAACCTTCATGTTCGCCTCGAGTATGGCGTAGAACCGCACCATGTGGTGGAAGCGATTTTCAAGGGATTTGCCCGCGCTCTAGACGCAGCAACTCGTTACGAACCCCGCCTCGGGGGAGCGATACCCTCAACTAAGGGCACGCTTTCCGATTAAAGTTTAATTTAGACCTACCGTATCACCTGTGATGTTGGGGCAGAAGTTGGCCGTAATCGATTACGGTACAGGCAACATTCGAAGCGTCGTGAAAGCCTTCGAGAACTTGGGTTCCGAGGTGATTCTGGCAACTAAGCCTTCCATTGCAGAAACTGCATCTGCTATAGTTTTTCCTGGTCAAGGTTGTTTCCCTGACTGCATGGGTGCTTTAAAGAACAGTGGATTTGATATCCTCTTGAAGGAATGGATTGCAGCGGATAGGCCTTTTTTCGGAATTTGCCTAGGCCTACAAGTACTTTTTGAATGGTCGGAAGAGGGCAATGCCTCGGGTCTTTCCATCTTTCCAGGCAAGGTGTCTAGATTTTTTCTACCTCCAGAATTAAAGGTGCCCCACATGGGCTGGAATAGCCTATTTTTTTCGGAAAATGCACCTAAGTGGTTATGTGCCGGGTTGGCTGATGGAGACCAGTTTTACTTCGTGCATAGTTACCGAGTGGAGCCCGAGAATGATGATATAGTTTTCTCACATACTGACTATGGTGGAGAGTTCGTTAGTGGTATTTCTTCAAAAAATTGTCATGCTACGCAGTTTCATCCCGAAAAAAGTCAGGCAAAAGGATTGCAAATCTACCAAAATTTTCTTGATAATATAAAATATCCCTAACCTCGCGGCAGGCTACTCTGTGGTTCTGCTTTTTTGTTTTTCCGCTTACCCCTTTTTTGCCTCATGGAAGATTCGGCTACTATTCGCATCGGCAACGATAATTACGACCTATCAATTATTACCGGAACAGAGGACGAGAGTGCCATAGATTTTAGGTCTTTTCGGAAACAGAGCGGCCTCATTACCTTTGACGATGGTTACGGTAATACCGGCTCTTGCGAAAGCAAGGTCACGTTTATAGACGGCGACAAGGGAATTCTTCGGTACAGAGGTTACCCCATCGAAGAGTTGGCCGAGAAATCAACTTTTCTCGAATCCGCTTTTTTAGTGATCTACGGGAATCTTCCAAACCACGGCCAATTGACGGCTTTTCGCCAATGTGTTTCCGCAGCTGGCGTTCTTCCCGAATCGGTAGCTAGCGTTATAGAGGCTTTTCCTCAGAATGCTCACCCCATGGCAGTTCTTTCGGCTGGTATTCATGCACTTGGAACCTGCCATCCCGACAAGATTACGAATGACCGAGTCAAGGACTTAGGAGCCTTCGACGAATCTGCAGCAATCATTATTTCGGCGATTCGAAAGATTGCCGCTCGGTACCACCGATTCCGTATGGGTCTAGCGCCTATCAAAAGTAATCCGGATAAGACTTACTGCGAAAATTTTCTCTCCATGATGTTTTCCAAGACCGACAACTGTGAAGCTGTCCCTCCCGCAGTAAGTAAAGCCTTGGATCTCATATTTCTTCTGCATGCCGATCACGAGCAAAATTGTTCCACTTCCACTGGTCGAATGATCGCATCAGGTGGGGCAAACCCATTCGCTTCTCTTGCTGGAGCGGTATGTGCTCTTTGGGGTCCTCTTCATGGGGGAGCCAACATGGCCGTTATCAAAATGCTCGATGAGATTCATGAGTCTGGGGACGATGGTTCACGCTTTATTCTTGCGGCCAAGGAAGGCAAAACTCGCCTCATGGGTTTTGGGCATCGAGTCTACCGAAATTACGATCCTCGCGCTAAAATCCTTAAAGGTGCGTGCGACAGCGCTCTTGCAGCTCTAGGTGTTTCTTCCCCTATTTTGGATATCGCCCGCCACCTTGAAGAGGTGGCTTTACAGGATGAGTACTTCATTAAGCGAAAGCTGTATCCAAACGTCGATTTTTACAGCGGTATCATCCTCCAAGCTTTAGGATTTCCCACAGACATGTTTACGGTCCTTTTCGCTATCGGTCGGGCTCCCGGATGGCTTGCCCATTGGAAGGAAATTGCTGAGAGTGGGGGCAAAATCCATCGCCCTCGCCAAATTTATCAAGGTGCCACTGAGAGAGTTTATCTTCCATTGGAAGAGCGCTAAAGCCCTGCTTTATTTATTTTTGGATACTTGTTCAGCACCAACGAGAACTTCCTCAATGGATAGTCCTGCATGGGACTTGATGCCTTTTATTAACCGCCAAAAGGCAAAAGCGGTAACGATCATGCAAGGTATGCTGATAATCGGGAAACTCCATCCCATCATAGAACCAACCTCATCGTTGAAGCTGGCTTTGTTTATATGTGGTTCCGTCTTAACGATGATTCTCGCAAGAGTATAGTTGAGAATTGCGCTTAAAATGAAGGTTGATGCAATGTACCAAGTGCACTGGGCCAACAGTCTGTCGAACTTGGCTTTTGCGGAGCGTTCTTCCAAAGCGGTTTCCACTCGGTCCACATTAATCACGTCGGGATTGTATAAAAACAATTTTACGAGAGGTTTTTTCGTGTTGAGAGTGGCCACGGTCAATATGGCAAAAAGGCCTGGAAGGGCTGCTTCTTTTATTGCAAACATTTCTACTGTGGCACCTGGAACGAGTCCTATGCCGCCGGTAAGGAATGCACTCACGGCACCCAAAATGGAAATGATGTTCCAGCGCTTGCGACGGAGCAGATCCCATATGCCATATCCTATGGGGAATAAGACCGCCAAAACTAGAATGAATGAGCCCACCAGCGGTCCATCGCTAGGTGCGTTCAGTAAAACCGAAAGCGGATCTCCTAGCCAATCATCTCCTTTTCGGAGAATTAATATAGGCAGAATTAGATTGAATCCGAAATTCAGCCAAATATTTTCCCTTTTTGGGTTTTGCATCTGATATTGTTTTTATGAAATATTGTTTTTGTCGGGAAGATTAGTTATTCTCTCGACCCTTTCTTTCATTGTGACAAAAGCAAGCTCAATTCGTTGTCTGGTTACTGCTGGACCTACTAGAGAATGGTTGGATCCCGTTCGTTTCCTATCGAACCCGTCCACGGGAAAGATGGGTTTCGCGGTAGTCGATGCAGCTCTTGAACGTGGCTGGAAAGTAGATTTGATTAGCGGACCGGTCACTCTTGAAGTAAAGCACGGGGTAAGACAGACATTTGTAGAAACGGCCGATGAGATGTTTGCCGCTTGTCTCGACATTTTTACATCATGCGACTTCATTTTAATGGCAGCAGCCGTCTGCGATCACAAACCGGCTCTCGTTGCTAAAAGGAAACTTAAGAAAGGAGAAATCAGCTCGTTTTTGGAACTGGAGCAGACTCCCGACATCTTGGCGGAACTTGGTCGTCGCAAAGCTTCAGGCCAAAAACTCGTTGGCTTTGCCGCTGAGACTAACGATTGCTTGGTTAATGGAGAGAGAAAGCTTCTTGAAAAGAATCTTGATTGGATCGTAGTAAATGATGTGTCATTGCCAGAGGGTGGATTCGCATCCGATTTAAACAAGGTTACTTTGCTAGGAAGAAATGGTGAGGTCGTCCCTATCGATATCGCCCCGAAACTTGAAGTGGCCCGTATTCTTTTGGAAAGGATAGATTCGTGAAGCCTCGGCGAAGTCCACTTGATCGCGTCCTTGGACGCATTGAAGACCTGGACGAGGTGAATCTGGGAATTTTGGTTCAAAAGCTGGCCAAGGAACGGCGGTTATTGGAAACTATATTCGATGTTATACGTGATGGTATTTTGGTTCTAGATGGTGCTGGCTCCGTACAGTACGCGAACCTGCAAGGTCGACGTCTAATTGGATTGAAAGAAAGTGCAGTCGGTAAAGTAAAGGTGGCTCGAGCCGCTCCAGAGATTGCACGAGCATTGGGGCTTGATCGTAAAGCCGGGTTTCCTGAAGCGGAGGTTATTACCCGGGAATTAAGCATTTCTTATCCCGAATATCGCTATGTTCGACTCTATGCTGTTCCTATTGACAGCGAGGAAAATCTTGATGCAACCAAACATTCTCGTAGCCTTGCAGTTGTGTTATCTGATGTTACGGAGGACAAGGTTTCCACCGAGGAGTTGATTGAGAGTGAAAAGATTGCAAGCGTAATGAACTTGGCGGCTGGAGTTGCTCACGAACTCGGAAATCCTCTCAACTCCATTAATATTCATCTTCAGTTAATGATGCGCCGTCTTAATGAAGTAGCCGAAAGCGAAAAACTTGAAAAGTCTCTCGGCGCTTGCGTGAAAGAGGTAGAGCGCCTTGATGGCATCATTGCCCATTTTCTTGAAGCGATTCGCCCTTCCGAACCTGATTTTCGTGAGACCAATCTACTTGAGGTGATAGAAGAATCTTTGCTAGGTCGAGAAGAGGAATTTAAAGCCCGCAAGGTAAGCATTCAAATCGAGGAGGGCGTTAAAACTCCTTTCGTTTTCGCAGACCCGGAACAATTAAAACAGGTTTTTTTTAATGTGATTGGCAACGCGCTCGACGCTATGGGTAAAGAGCCAAAGTTAAGCATTGTTACCCGTGGAGATGACGAAAACGTCTATGTACAGTTTGTCGATTCGGGTGTCGGCATTGCAAAGGAAGACATTCCCAAGGTGTTTGAACCCTATTACACCACGAAAAAAAACGGTCACGGCATAGGTATGATGATTGTCTATCGCATTGTGCGAGATCATGGTGGTGATGTAGGCATCGACAGCAAACCAGGCGCGGGCACTGTTGTGACCCTCCGTTTCCCAAGAAAAGATCGACGAATGAAGCTACTTGAGGAGCAGTGAAATATATTTATTATAATATTTTTTAGATTACTGAGAAATGCCTGCAACAATACTCATCGTTGACGACGAGCAACACACCCGCGAAGGACTGGAGTTAGCTCTTGAAGATAAATTCGACGTATATTTGGCTTCGGACCCCGAGGAAGCGTTCAACCTTCTGGATGCCGAGAAATTCGATATTGTCCTGACCGATCTTCGCATGTCCGGATCTTCCGGAATGAGCGTTATCGATCATGCCATACGGCTACCGAACAGCCCAGTGTGCATAATGATGACGGCCTATGGAGACATAGATGTTGCCGTGGAGGCTATGAAACGGGGAGCTTTTGATTTTCTCTCCAAACCTTTGAACTTGGAGAAATTGGAAATCCTCATTCGCCGTGGTCTTGATTCACGGAATTTAAAAGAGGAAAATGTGGATCTTCATCGGCGACTAGATAAGAAATATAGCTTTGATGGCATCTTGGGTGAGTCTTCAGCTCTTGAGGAGGTGTTGCAGAAGGTGAGGTTGGTCGCACCTTCTAAAGCTTCTGTTTTGCTTCAAGGAGAAACTGGTACGGGCAAAGAACTGATTGCTCAAGCTATTCATCAAAATAGTGACCGTGCTCGGAGCCCATTCGTACCTGTCCACTGCGCCGCTCTTCCTGCGAACCTTTTGGAAAGTGAATTGTTCGGACATGAGAAGGGTGCTTTCACAGGAGCTGCCGAACGTCGTATCGGTCGTTTCGAAGCTGCGGACAAGGGAACTCTTTTTTTAGATGAAATTGGAGAAATCGATCCGTCCACTCAAGTGAAGCTACTTCGCTTTCTAGAATCCAAAACAATTGAGCGCCTTGGCAGTATGAAGCCGATTGTCGTTAATGCGCGACTGGTTTGCGCCACTAATCGTAATCTCGAAAAAATGGTAAAAAAAGGCGAGTTTCGCGATGATTTGTTTTACCGACTCAACGTTATTCGAATCCAACTTCCCTCGCTTCGAGAACGTGCAGACGACGTGCCAATCCTCCTTAACCATTTTTTGCAAGAGTTTGCCGAGGAAAACGGTTTGACTACACCTATTCCCAGCGATCAGGCA
>MDTC01216386.1_pt1 | contig 45694 bp, 46 predicted proteins | sample 811181 | NCBI WGS metagenome assembly MDTC01 (sample SAMN05326644, study PRJNA326480) | marine metagenome | isolation source: seawater | place: Pacific Ocean: North | collected 2011 | reverse complement strand
ATCAAAGTGATCAAGAGAATGGCGTATGGGTACCGGGACAACGACTACTTCTTTTTGAAAATCAAAGCGGCGTTTCCCGGTAAAGTGCGATGAACCTAAAAAAAGCCAGCACTGAGTGCTGGCCTTTTGAATAGTGGCGGAGGGATAGGGATTTGAACCCTAGATACGCTATTAACGTATGCCGGTTTTCAAGACCGGTGCTTTCAACCGCTCAGCCATCCCTCCGAACGCCGCGTATATTACCCAATCACAGCAGAAGGTCAACACTTTTTTTTATAAATCAATACGATACAGACTCCGGCTCCACAAAGATTGCATTCACATCAAAGGCGGATACCATAACTGCAATTAACGGAACCCTGCCCATGACTACTTATTCTCTGCTGATCAAATCCAGTCCCTATGCCACAGTTAACCACCAGGCGGCGCTGGATTTTGCCACCACCCTGCTGACTGAAGGCCATAGACTGCAGCGTGTATTTCTTTATCAGGAAGCAGTCTTCGCCGCGCTGTCAACGCAGCAGCCTGTTCAGGGGCAAATCTCAATCACACAGCAATGGCAGTCTCTGGCTACAGATGCCGGTATCCGCATTCAGGTCTGCATCGCCAATGCATTACGCCGGGGCGTCACCGACAGCGCAGAGCAACAGAGATACAATCTGCCGGCAGAGACACTGGCTGCAGGTTTTGAGCTGGCCGGACTGGGCGAAATGGCGGAAGCCTGCGCCGACTCTGATCGTGTTATTGAGTTTTGATGCTTTAGTTTTGCTGGTTTAGTTTTGCTAGGTTCGTTTGATGGTTGAATTTTGATCATTGAGCTCCGGTCGCAAAGCGGAATTCTGATTATTGATAGAACAGGTACCCAGGTGAGTAAAGTCTGCATTGTTATTGACACGCCCGCGACTCCGGATCCGGAGGCCATTGAACTGGCTCTGGCACTGGCAACGTTTGACCACGAAGTAACCCTGATTTTCACCGGGGCTGCTATAGGCTGGCTGATAAAACAGCAGGGTCCGCGTAAAGTCAGCGGCAAAACGCCCTCCAGTCTGATTAAAGCCCTCCCTATGTACGACTGCGACCAGGTGTTCTATCGGCAAGAGGATGCAGAACAGTACGGACTGAGCGATGATCTGTTATTTCCTTTTGCGCAAGCCGCAACGGACGCAGATATCTCAACCTGCATTCAACAGGCAAACCATTGTCTGAGGTTTTAATATGACTCTGCATTTTGTAATGGCACCAGACCAACAGATTCTGGATAAAATCACCCCATTACTCAGCGACGCAGACACACTGATTTTGCTTGCCGACGGCGCATACCTCACTCACGCTGCAGAAAACCGCAAGTTGCCATTCCGTGTACGCGAAAAAGATTTAACGGCTCGCGGACTCACAGCAACAGCAGAGTGCACAATCAATGATCAGCAGTGGCTTGCGCTGACGCTGGATCATGAAAAAACAATGAGCTGGGCCCGATAATGCAACCACCACTGGATAAAGACGGTTTTCTGGTTAATCTCGATGACTGGAATAAAGAAGTCGCTGAGTACCTTGCAGCCGAGGAAGGCATTTCATTAACGCCAGAGCACTGGGAGATTATCAGCGCGCTGCAGGATTTTTATCGCGAATTCGAGCTGTCGCCTGCTATGCGCCCACTGAGCAAGTACCTGAAGCAGACGCTGGGCAACGAAAAATCCGGCAGTATTTATCTGATGAAACTTTTTCCGGGCAGCCCGGCTAAGCTCGCCGCCCGCATTGCCGGATTACCCCGGCCGGAGAACTGTTTATGAGCCATATTCTGGCTGATTATGTGCGCATTCTTGCCCGTGGCAAAAACGGCAGCCGCGACATGACCTTTGATGAAGCACTATTCACCATGCAACACATGCTCAGCGGTGATGCTCTGCCAGAGCAGATCGGCGCCGTGTTTATGCTGATGCGGGTAAAAGAAGAAAGTCCGGAGGAACTCGCCGGCTTTGCCGCAGCGATTAACGAACTCTGGCCGACAGACACCCAGGCTGATTTAATCTGGCCCTCCTATGCCGGCAAGCGACGCCAGCCCTTCTGGTGTTTCCTGTCTATGTTGTTGCTCAATCAGATGGGATACCGCATTCTCGCCCACGGCACAGAATCCCATACCGCCGGACGTATTTATCTGCATCAGGTATTTGAAGCGTTTAACCTGCCCATTATCCGCCAGCGTGACGCCATTGCCTCGGCACCTTCGCTGGCTTATCTGCCCTGCTCTGTACTGAATCCGGTACTGCAGCAATGGCTTGGACTGAAAGCTGTACTCGGTGTGCGCTCGCCTATCAACACGGTTATGAAAACTCTGGCGCCTGCGGGCTGCACCAGCGTGCAGGGTGTCTTTCATCCGAATTACGGCCCGGTACATACTCAGGCCGCCGCATTGAATAAAACATCCTGCATCGTTATCAAAGGCGAAGGCGGCGAGTTTGAAGTTAATCCGGAGCGCACCTGTAAGGCGCATACCAACATTAATGGCGACGCTATTCTTAATGGAAACGCTAGGGGCATCGAAATTCCGGGGAAAGCACCACATATTGAAGGTAAATTATCGGTTCCGGATATCCAGCCGCTGGCTGATGTGTGGAATGGCGTACTGCACAATGAGTACGCGGAAGAAGCTGTATTACGTACAGCTGCACTGGCTTTGTGTGCCATCCGCAAAAGCCAGCCTTACGATGATTGCCTGCAGGAAGTTACCTCAAGCTGGCAGCAGCGAGAGCAATACGGAATTCATCTCGCAGCCAATATCTGACATTAAAAAAGCGGCCATAGCCGCTTTTTAAATGTCCAAATTATTCAGGCACTGAGCTTTCAGAAGCCGTAATTACACACGAAACTGCCCGGCAACGCTTTGCAGTGTGCCGGATATGGTCGTCAATGAGCGACTGGCCTCTTCCACTTTTTGCATGCTGTGCATGGCTTCGGAAGAGGTTTCTTTAATGCCAAGTACGTTGTCTTTAATACTTGCTGCCGCTTTCTCCTGACGCTCAGTCGCACCGGCAATCTGATTATTCATCAGCGTAATGGATTCAACTTTTTCAGTAATTGCTTGCAGACTTTCATCCGTTTTCGCTGCCTGTTCAACACTGATGCTGGCCCGGCTCTTACTTGAATCCATAACTTCCACTGCCGATTGCGCGGCACTTTCAAGTTTTTCAATAACGGCCTGAATTTCCTGGGTAGAATCCTGAGTGCGCGATGCCAGAGTGCGCACCTCATCAGCAACCACTGCAAACCCCCGACCCTGCTCACCGGCGCGGGCAGCCTCAATGGCAGCATTCAGCGCCAGCAGGTTGGTTTGTTCGGCAATGGCTTTAATCACATCAAGAATACTGCCAACATTCGCGGTATCCGCTTCAAGCTGACGGATCACTTCACTGGCACGCTCTACTTCACCTGCCAGCTCGTTAATACTCTGCACCGTATCTTTAACAATGGCACGTCCGCCTTTGGCAGCCTTGTCCGCCGCGGAAGCCTCGCTGGCAGCAGAGTTAGCATGCCCTGAAACCTCGTGCATACTGGCGACCATCTCATCAACCAGCAGCGAAACATCCGCTGTTGCACGGTTCTGTTTTTCGGTAATGCGGGAGGTTTCCGAGGTCAGGCTGCCAAGATTATCCGACAGCGTTGTCAATGGATGCGTTGTGCTGACTACTTCACCTATGTTGCGGTGCAGCTTTTCTACAAACAGGTTAAACCAGTGCACAACGTCGCCGATTTCATCTTTGGCAGAAATTTCGATGCGAGCGGTCAGATCGCCTTCGCCACTGGCGATATCCCGCAGGGATTTCACCAGACGAGACACCGAGCGGTTAATACTGTGACTCATGGACCAGGCAACGAACGCGAGAATAATCAGTGTAACGACCGTAACAACAAGTCCGATAGAGGTCGCGCTGCGGGCGGCAGCGTTGGAGGCTTCAACCGTATTATTGAAGGCTGCCACACTGTTGTCTGCGTAGGACTTAAGATTTTGTCTGGCAGATTCCAGCGATGCATTCATCTTTTCGATGGTGCTGCCGATCAGTGCCGGATCCAGCGAGCCATCAATCATGCCTGACGCCAGAGTTCTGGCTGTATCAAAATAGGCACTGAATACCCGTTCGCTGGCTGCAACCTGGGAAGATTGCTCAGGCCAGAGGGTGTTCAGGCGCTTAAATGCTCCGACCATATCCGCAGACAGTCTTTCAGCACTGGATACGAAGTCCATTTCACCTGTGGTGACCGCGGTGGAAAAAAGCTCTTCGATTCTCGCCAGGCGCTCAATATTTGCCTGTGACGTCTCAACCACCGGAAAGAAGGTCTTCTGAATACGCTCAAGGCGTTCTGAGTTGGCCGTATTCATATTAAGGTTGATGAAAAAGCTGATCAGAAAACCAACGACAGCAACCCCTGCCAATGTCAGAATTTTAGTGCGGATCTTAAGAGAATTGAGAAAGTTCATGCCCTGGCCCGGTAATCATTATTACTGAGCCTAAGCTTAGATCAATTCCACAGCTTTGCTTTGGTTATTGGCGCCACTTCAGCTGATCATGCAATCTGACCACATCACCGACGATGGTCAGTGTCGGTGCGTGTATTTCACGCCCGGTAATGTAATCTGACATGGTCGACAGTGTCGCGACGTGGACCTTTTGGTCCGGCAAGGTGCCCTTTTCCACCAGAGCGATTGGCGTATCGCCAAGCATTCCGGCGTTCTGCAGCTGTTCGCAAATAACCGGCAGGCCACTCAGCCCCATATAAATCACCAGGGTCTGATCAGGGTGAACAAGTTCAACCCAGGGCAAATCACAGCCACCATCTTTCAGATGACCGGTAACGAAGCGTACGCTTTGGGCGTAATCCCTGTGGGTCAGCGGAATCCCGGCGTAGGCTGCACAGCCACTGGCCGCTGTAATGCCAGGGACAACCTGAAATGGTATCGAGGTATCTGCAAGCTGCTGAATTTCTTCACCACCACGCCCGAAAATAAAAGGATCCCCCCCTTTCAGTCGCACCACGCGCTTGCCTTCCTGCGCCGATTTTACCAACAGCTGATTGATGCCATCCTGCGGAACCGAATGATCACTCATGCGTTTACCGACGTAATACTTCTCTGCCGCCGGATCCACCAGATCCATAATGGCATCACCGACCAGTCGGTCGTAATACACCACGTCCGCCGATTGAATAAGACGCAGAGCGCGGAAGGTTAACAGGTCAGGATCGCCAGGGCCGGCGCCGACCAGAGCCACTTCGCCCTGTTGTATTTCGCCCTGTAGGCAGGCATTTGTTTCTGCTTCCGCCCGCTCCGCCTGACGCGCGAGAATCATCTCCGGTGCACGACTGTTAAGCCAGCGACGCCAGAAGGCTGCGCGGTCAGCAGATGGAATAAGTGCTTTAACCTTATTCCGCAGGGTTTCAGCATAAGCAGCGAGGCGACCGTAATCCTGTGGCAGAAACGCCTCCAGTCGCTGGCGCACATGTCGGGTCAGTGCCGGAGCGGAGCCACTGGTGGAAACGCTGATCATCAATGGCGATCGATCAATAACGGCAGGGAAAATAAAGTCGTTATCCTGGGTTTTATCGCTACGACACACAAGACAGCCGGCGTTACGGGCAACCGCCGCCAGCGCTTCATTCAGATCGCCGTCATTGCTCGCAAGAACAACAAAACTGCCTGCAGGAAATGATTCGTCAGTACTTGCCGGGCGCAATTCGAGTTGAATGCGGCCATCGTCAGCAAGCTTTTGAATATCCGTAGTTACTTTTGGGGAAATAACAGCAACAGACGCCCCGGCCTGCACCAGGGTCGCTGCTTTACGGGCGGCAACGGGGCCGCCACCAATAATTACGAAGGGACGTGCATCCCCCCGCAGAACGAGGGGAAGTGTCATCATTTAGTGATAACCTCAAGACCACGCATGTAAGGACGCAGAACCTGAGGCACGATGATGCTGCCATCTTCCTGCTGATAATTTTCCAGCACTGCCACCATGGTACGGCCTACAGCCAGACCGGAGCCGTTCAGAGTGTGAAGCAGCTCTGGCTTACCGGTTTCCGGATTGCGCCAGCGTGCCTGCATACGCCGCGCCTGATAGTCAGCGAAGTTACTGCAGGATGAAATCTCACGGTACTTCTGCTGACCGGGCAGCCACACTTCCAGATCGTAGGTTTTGCGGGCAGAAAAACCGAGGTCGCCGCCACAAAGAATCACTTTACGGTATGGCAGATTCAGCTTCTGCAGAATAGCTTCTGCATGACCGGTCAGTTGCTCCAGAGTCGCTTCAGAGTCTTCCGCTTTTACAAACTGAACCAGCTCTACTTTATCGAACTGATGTTGGCGGATCATGCCTCGGGTATCACGACCATAACTGCCGGCTTCACTGCGGAAACACGGTGTATGCGCCACTTTTTTGATTGGCAGCGGACCATCCACAACCGATTCACGCAGCAGGTTGGTTACCGGCACTTCCGCAGTCGGAATCAGATAAAAATCTTTTTCGCCCTGAGCAGAAGGAATTTTAAACAGGTCTTCTTCAAATTTCGGCAGCTGACCGGTACCTTCGAGAGCCTGCTTGTTCACCAGATACGGCACGTAGGTTTCGGTATAACCGTGTTCTTCGGTGTGAGTGTCCAGCATGAATTGAGCAAGAGCACGATGCAGGCGTGCCATCGGACCGCTCATCGCCACAAAGCGCGATCCGGCAACCAGGGAGCCCTGATCGAAGCTCAGGCCCAGAGGTTCACCCAGATCAACATGGTCTTTAGCCTCGAACGAAAACTGAGCTGGCTCACCCCATTTCAGCACTTCGATATTGTCGTCTTCATCCTTGCCGAACGGTACAGATTCATCCGGCACGTTAGGGATGCTCATCAGCAACTGCTGCAGAGCAAGCTCGGCTTCTTTTGCCTGCTGCCCGGCTTCGGTAATGTCGGAATCAATGCTGCCCATTACCTGAGCTTTGGCATCTTCCGGGGACATGCCCTGACCAATCAGTTGACCGATCTGCTTGGACGCCTTCTTCTTTTCTGCCTGCAGCGACTGAGCGCGGGTCAGAGCCGATTTGCGCTGTTCATCCAGACGATTGAACTCTGCGCCATCAAAAGTGAAGCCTTTTTTGCCCAGAGCTGATGTAACCTGCTCCAGGTTTTCACGAATAAACTTAACGTCCAGCATTACTATTTATACCAATAACAATTTATACAAAAGATTTGGAAAGCCACATACCGGCCACGGTGGCCAGCAGACACCCTGTCAGGCTGAAGCCGGCGTAACTGACAAAAGCCAGCCAGCGCTCCTGTTGCAGCATGGCAACACTCTCCAGCGAGAAAGTAGAAAAGGTCGTGAAGGCACCGAGAAATCCAACCATCAGCAACTGCTTGTGATAGTCGCCGCCCCACTGATGCTGTACCAGCCAGACGTAGGCAATTCCCATGGCAAAGGAGCCTATCAGGTTCACACTTAAGGTGCCATAAGGAAAGGGTTTGTCCATCCATTTGAAGATTGCCGTCGCCACGACATAGCGGCTGATAGCGCCCAGCGCGCCGCCAAGACCAATCCAGAAAAAACTCATTCACCATCCTCCGGGTAACGCTGCAGCGGTGATTGCTGATTCAGCTGACGCAGATACTCAAGTTTCTGCCCGATTTTACCTTCCAGCCCTCTGTTGGACGGCTGATACAGACGTTCATGGCGCAATTCTTCGGGCAGGTAGGTTTCCCCGGCGGCGAACGCCTCTGGTTCATTGTGAGCATAACGATACTCGGCGCCGTAGTTCAGCTCTTTCATCAACTTTGTCGGAGCATTTCTGAGGTGCAGCGGCACTTCCAGACTCGGATGGCTGGCAACCAGCTCTCTTGCCCGGGCAAGGCCGCGGTAAACCGCGTTGCTTTTTGGCGCGCATGCCAGATACACAATGGCATGTGCCAGATTCAGATCTCCCTCCGGTGTACCAAGTCGTTCCAGTGCGTCCCAGGCATTCAGAGCAATGGTCAGCCCCCGCGGATCAGCATTGCCGACATCCTCGCTGGCGATCGCCACCGCCCTGCGGGCGATATAAAGGGGGTCGCAGCCGCCGTCGAGCATCCGAACCATCCAGTACAGTGCTGCATCCGGATCCGAACCGCGCACAGACTTATGCAACGCCGAGATTTGATCGTAAAAGGCCTCGCCGCCCTTATCAAAGCGCCGGGTCTTATCGCCCAAAATTTCTTTAACATCCTGAGCTTCAAGCCTTGCTTCCGGATTCAGCTGTTGCGCCATTTCCAGTATGTTCAGCGAACGGCGGCCATCGCCATCTGCCGCCGCCGCAATGAGCTGCAATGCCTCATCATCCGCCTGACTGCCGGTTTTTTGCAGCGCCTGACTGAGCAGGTTTACCAACTGGCCATTGCTCAGCGCCCGCAACACATAAACCTGCGCACGGGAGAGTAAGGCATTATTTAGTTCGAATGATGGGTTTTCCGTGGTGGCGCCAATAAAAATAAAGGTGCCATCCTCAACGTAAGGCAGAAAGGCATCCTGCTGGGATTTATTGAAGCGGTGCACTTCGTCGATAAACAACACCGTTTTACGGCCACGCATGTGAAACTGCTGCGCGCGCTGCACGGCTTCGCGAATATCTTTCACGCCGGACATGACCGCAGACAGCGCAAGAAATTCGGCGTCGACATAGTTGGCCACCAGTCTGGCCAGTGTCGTTTTACCAACCCCCGGCGGCCCCCAGAAAATCAGCGAGTGCAACTGGCCGTTATCGAGGGAGCGGCGCAACGGCGTACCGGGACCAACCACATGTTCCTGGCCAATGTATTCCTCGAGCGACGCCGGCCGCATACGCGAGGCCAGTGGTTCGTAGGCGTTTTCCTGAGAAAATAAATCAGCGGCCATGACGTCCGTCGATCACGTCCACGCCTTCTGGCACATTAAAAACAAATGCCTGATCATCAACCGGCTGATTGATGGCTACGCCGTCGAAACTGATTTCGGTGATCTGCCCCGCTGCATCAAAAATCATCATGCGTACAATCTGCTGGTCACGGTAATGAAACTCCAGCGATTCAAATAACTGGCTGTTATCTTTTGGCACCAGTTGGAATACGATTTCATCACCGGCTTTTTCTTCTTCAACGAGAAAACTCTTTTCCACGTTGCCCGCATCACCGGTCAGCAACAGTGCCGGCGTTTCCTGGATACGCTGATCCATGTTGCGGATAGTAACCTGCTCCAGATCCATATCATAAACCCAGACCAGTTCTCCATCGGATACCACCAGTTGCTCAAATGGCTCATCGGTGTGCCAGCGCAGCTTACCCGGTTTAGCAACCGTCAGCTGACCTGTCATGGACTGCAGTACCTGACCGTGATTATCACGGGTCGATTGCTCGAAACGGGAATCCAGGGTTTGCAGGTTTTTAATCCGGGCGAGAAAATCGTTCAATGCTGCATCGTTATCGGCGTATGCCGGAGCGATGCTGGCCATCGTCAGCGAAATCAGCATCAGTACCGCTGAAATCAGATGCTTGGTCATGTTAAATCCTTAATGATTGCCTGCTGTATGTTTGACCCGGCTATTAGCTGAGTTGTTATTCGTAGCACCTGTCGTGCTCAGTGTCGTTTGTATTTTCTGCGGCCTGGGGGCCGAAAATACAAAACGCTGATTTGTGCCATTAGTTTATGATTTTGCGACAGCCAATTAATTCCGCACTCTGGTAATTCAATTAATTCCACTACCTCGGCAATTCAATTACTGCGGCGCCCGCCCGGCAAGGACTTCCCGGGAACCATTGTGCGCCGGAGGTGAAACAACGCCGGATGCTTCCATTGTCTCCACCAGTCTTGCGGCGCGATTATAGCCAATGCGCAATTTGCGTTGCACTGACGAAATTGAGCACTTCCCGGTTTCAGTAACAAAGGCGACCGCCTGATCATACAGGTCGTCCTGCTCATCTCCGGCTTCCAGAGTCAGGCCGCTGCCCTCCTCTCCGTGAGAAGTAATTTCTTCAATATAATCCGGCTCGCCACGTTTTTTCCATTCAGCCACCAGGCGGTGTACTTCATCGTCATCAACGAAAGCTCCATGAACCCGTTCTGGCAAGGCATGACCCGGCGGCATAAACAGCATGTCACCATGGCCCAGCAACTGCTCTGCACCGCCCTGGTCAAGAATCGTGCGGGAGTCAATTTTGGAGGACACCTGAAAGGCGATCCGTGTTGGCACGTTGGCCTTAATCAGGCCGGTAATAACATCCACCGACGGACGCTGAGTGGCGAGAATCATGTGAATACCTGCGGCCCGTGCTTTCTGTGCAATACGGGCGATCAGCTCTTCCACCTTTTTGCCAACCATCATCATCATGTCGGCAAATTCATCGATTACGATAACAATATACGGCAGTGGTTCCAGCAGTGGCGGCGTTGTGTCGTAAGACTTATCAATCTGCCACAGAGGGTCCGGAATCGGCTTGCCTTCCGCGATAGCATCCTTAACTTTCTTGTTATAGCCGGCAATGTTACGCACCCCCATAGCCGCCATCAGCATGTAGCGGCGCTCCATTTCGGCAACGGACCAGCGCAGACCGTTAGCGGCCTCTTTCATGTCAGTGATCACCGGCGTCAACAGGTGTGGAATACCTTCGTAAACGGACAGCTCCAGCATTTTCGGGTCGACCAGAATCAGGCGCAGCTCTTCAGGTGTCGACTTGAACAGCAGGCTGAGCAGCATGGCGTTAACACCGACGGATTTACCGGAGCCGGTCGTGCCGGCAACCAGTAAGTGAGGCATTTTTGCCAGATCGGTAATCACCGGGTTGCCGCCAATATCGTGTCCAAGAGCCAGCGTCAGCGGCGATTTGGATTTGTCATATTTATCTGAGGACAGTACTTCGTTGAGGGACACCACCGCCCGGTCTTCGTTTGGTACTTCAATTCCCATCACGGATTTACCGGGAATCACTTCAACCACACGCACAGCGACCATTGCCATGGAACGTGCGAGGTCCCGTGCGAGGTTGGATATTTTACTGGCCTTAACGCCGGGTGCCGGCTGAATTTCAAAGCGGGTAATAACCGGACCGGGCGCAACTGCCGTCACCTCTACTTTAACGCCAAAATCTGCCAGTTTTTGCACCAGCAGGCGTGACAATTCCTGCAGGCGTTCTGCAGAAAAACCATGTGGCTGATCGGTACGCGGGGGATCCAGCAACGCAATGGATGGCAGCGGATCATCGCCGCCAAACAGCCGGCCCTGCATATCCCGCTTAGCGCGCTCGCTGGGCTGACTTTCATGTTTTTCCAGTGGCTGAATTGGTATTTCAGACGGTGTCTGAGCTTTCGCCGGAGAAGCAGCGGCTGCAGATGCCTTCGCTGCGGGCGCTTTGTCCGCCACTCGTGGTTCTGCTTGTGCCATACTCCCTGACGCAGGTGCGCTGTTGTGGGCTGAGCCGGCTTCCTCGGAAGCATCGCTCAGCCAGGGCACATCCATAAAGTCGTCTTCGATATCGTCTGTAGCAGTGCCTGCATTAGTATTTGCAGAAGCCGAAGGAAGGTTAAACCCAGGCTCTACAGCCTCCCTGCGCTTTTTATCGTCTTTGCCATCGTCGGATTTACGATGCAGGTGACGTTTCCAGAATGATGGTGCTTTCTCAGTTTCATTCAGGTCTGCTTCAGGCTGCCCGTCATCATCGTCTGTCTCATTTACTGCATCACTGGCTACTGCAGGTTTTGCAGGCTTTGTAGATTCCGTTCGCATCGCCACTGACGCAACGGCTGGTTCAGGACTACCCTGCGAAGCCACGGATCTGTTGTCTGAATCACGGCCAGCCTGCTTTTCTTTACGTCGCTCTGCCATGCGGGCAACCAGAGCAACGGCAGCCCCGCCCAGCCAGTCAAAGAATCTGAGCCAGGAAAACTCAAGAAACAGCATCAGGCCCAATGCCAGTATCCCGGCCAGCAGAATGGCTGAACCAGCAAAGGAAAACAGTGGCAGAAACACGTCAATCAGTGTTTTACCGAGTATGCCGCCGGAGCCTACCGGCAGGTAATCGCCATGCCAGATACTCATTTCAGCCAGAGCACACAAAGCAGACAGAGACAGCAGTACACCGATACCGCGCAACAACCAGACACGCCCGCTCGCTGCCGGCGATTTACGGAACAGCTGGCCAAGCTTGGCCATCACCAGCAATGGCACGGCGTAAGCCAGATAGCCAAGGGCATGAAACAGAATATCTGCCACCAGAGCACCTACCTTGCCCACGGCATTACCCGGTGATCCTGCGCCAGCAGCGGACCAGGCCATATCCCGCCCACTGTAGGTAACAAGGGCCAGTAACAGCAGAATGCTGGCCAGCGTCAGAACAACAAATACCGCGTCGTGACGGCGACTCCAGAGCACAGGAATATCTCCCATGTTCAGTTCCGTGTCTGGCTGAATATCACGATCAGTCGTATGCTTTGGCAAAATGAGTGTCCAATTCCCTGATTTAAAAGCGAAGTTTACCACGGGTTTAGCATGATTGACTGGCTGGATGAAGCATCGTTCCCGCAATTTCCCCCAACCGGGCGGGCCCTTAAAGATCCCAACGGATTACTGGCCGCTGGCGGCCGCACAACGCCGTTATGGCTGGATCAGGCCTACCGGCACGGAATATTCCCCTGGAACGACCCGGAGGAGGTTCGCATGTGGTGGTCTCCTGCTCCGCGGGCAATCATTACGGCTGAGTCTTTCCGCCTGCCACGCAGTGTAAGAAAGGCCATGCGCCGCCAGCAATACCGGGTGACGACCAACCTGGCCTTCCGCCAGGTAATGGCAGCCTGCGCCGGCCCCCGCGATCATGAATCCGGCACCTGGATCAGTGACGACATGATAGAAGGCTACACTCGCCTGCATAAAAGCGGGCGCGCCCTGAGTGTCGAATACTGGCATAAGGACCGGCTCTGCGGTGGTTTCTATGGTTTACTGATTGGTCAGGCGCTGTTTGGTGAATCCATGTTTTCTCATATCGACAATGCATCCAAAATCGCTTTCGGTCACGCTGCCCCTGCACTGTTCAGATCAGGGGTAAAGCTGATCGATTGTCAGATGAAGACCAGCCACCTGGCACAGTTTGGCCTTTTTGAAGCAGACCGCGAAGACTTCAATTTCAGAGTCAGCGAAGCTGTCAAAGGACAGCAGACAGTGCTGCCCGGAGTACTGGCATGAATAAAATTCTGCTTTTTCAGCCTCCGGAAACCCACGATTGCAGCTACCTTGACGGCGAACAGTCGCGCAGTGTCTATGTCGACCCGCGTGCTGAGCTTGATGGCACAACACTGACCCTGCTCAGCCTGAACGGTTTCCGCCGCAGTGGCCGACTGATGTACCGCCCCGCCTGCCCGACCTGTTCGGCCTGCCTCCCGGTGCGTATCCGTCTTAATGATTTCCTCCCGTCGCGTTCGCATAAACGCACTGAACGCAGGAATAACGACCTGACTCTCGAAGTATCCATGCCGGACGGCTCTGCAGAATGCTATGAGCTCTATGAACGTTATATCAGTGAGCGCCACCGCGACGGCGACATGTACCCGCCAGGTGAACAGCAGTATCAGGATTTTCTTGTCAGTGATTTTGGTACAACCCGCTTTCTCAAGGTAAGACACCAGGAAAAGCTTATCGCCTGCATGGTATTCGATATGCTTGAGGACGGTTTATCCGCGGTCTACAGCTTCTTTGACCCGGATGAACAGGAGCGCTCTCTGGGTACATGGCTCATTCTGCAACTCAACCATATAGCTCTGGGTCTTGGCCTTCACTACGACTACCTCGGCTATTACGTAAGAGAAAGCAGGAAGATGACGTATAAGCGCAAATTCGCACCACTGGATGCGCTGATTGATGGAAAATGGACGCTTTTGTCACCCTGAATCTGCGCCCGGATCATATTCCCACAGATGCAACAGGCATTTACTTTGCTTCTTATGTAAATTTCAGGCAGAATGCGCCCGCGTTGTACAAGCTATAAACAGGTGATGAATGGCAAAAGATGATGTTATTGAAATGGAAGGTGAGGTAGTAGATACCCTTCCGAACACAATGTTCCGTGTAAAACTGGAAAACGGCCACGTTGTGACCGCTCATATTTCAGGCAAAATGCGTAAGAACTATATCCGCATCCTGACTGGCGATAAGGTTAAAGTTGAACTGACTCCTTACGACCTGAGCAAAGGGCGCATTACTTACCGCGCCCGCTAATGTCATCTGCAGGAAGTGCCGCCGTCAGGCTGGCACTTCTTCCACAGCAGCAATTGACAGCTCACCATCCTCAGCAGAAATATCCACTTCCCCGCCACGGGAAAGATCGCCAAACAGAATTTTCTCTGCCAATGGCTTTTTGATTTTATCCTGCACCAGACGAGCCATAGGTCGTGCGCCCATGCGCGCGTCATAACCATGCTCAGCAAGCCATGCGCGGGCGCTGTCGTCCACATTCAGAACCACACCCTTATCATCCAGCTGGGCCTGCAGCTCAGTCAGGAATTTATCCACTACATGCAGAATGGTTTCCGGTGTTAACGGACCAAACTGAATCGTGCTGTCGATGCGGTTGCGGAATTCCGGCGTAAAGGTTTTCTTCAGCGCTTCAGCACCATCAGTACTGTGATCCTGCAGCGTAAAGCCGATACTGGAACGACTCATCTGCTCTGCCCCGGCATTGGTGGTCATAATCAGGATAACATTACGGAAATCCGTTTTACGGCCATTGTTGTCGGTGAGCGTACCGTGATCCATTACCTGCAGCAGAATGTTAAAGACTTCCGGATGGGCTTTTTCAATCTCATCCAGCAGCAACACACAGTGCGGGTTTTTGTTAATGGCCTCGGTCAGCAGACCGCCCTGGTCATAACCGACATAACCCGGTGGCGCACCAATCAGACGGGAAACCGTGTGGCGCTCCATGTACTCAGACATATCAAAGCGCACCAGCTCCATACCCATTACAGAGGCCAGCTGCTTGGAAACCTCGGTTTTACCCACACCGGTCGGGCCGGCAAACAGGAAAGAACCTATTGGTTTCTGTGGCGACGTCAGCCCGGCACGGGACATTTTGATCGCGGTAGACAGCGAATCAATCGCCTCATCCTGACCAAACACCACCATGCGCAGCTTGTCTTCGAGCTTGAACAGCAGCTCTTTATCAGACGCCGATACGGTTTTTGGCGGAATGCGCGCAATACCAGCTACCACGTGCTCAACCTCCGCAACATTGATTACTTTCTTACGTTTGCTTGGCGGCAACAGCTGTTGCAGTGCACCTACCTCATCAATCACATCAATCGCCTTGTCCGGCAGGTTGCGGTCAGTAATATAGCGATCCGCCAACTCTGCAGCCGCGCGCAGCGCTTTATCGGTGTAACGGATATTGTGGTGCTCCTCAAAGCGGCTCTTAAGCCCTTTCAGGATTTTATAAGTGTCGTCAACTGACGGCGCTGCGACATCGATTTTCTGGAATCGACGGGTCAGCGCACTGTCCTTCTCGAAGATTCCACGGAATTCAGTGAAGGTGGTAGAGCCAATGCAGCGCACTTCGCCGGAGCTGAGCAGCGGCTTAAGCAGATTGCTGGCATCCATAACCCCGCCCGACGCAGCACCGGCACCGATGATGGTGTGAATCTCATCGATAAACAGAATGCCGTGCGGCTGACGCTTAAGTTCAGCCAGCAGGGCTTTGAAGCGTTTTTCGAAGTCACCACGGTATTTAGTGCCAGCCAGAAGCGCACCCATATCCAGGCTGTATACCACAGCATCCTGGATAACGTCCGGTACTTCCTGATCGACAATACGCTTGGCCAGACCTTCTACAATGGCCGTTTTACCCACGCCGGAATCACCAACCAGCAATGGGTTGTTTTTGCGGCGGCGGGCAAGGGTCTGCACCAGACGGTTCACTTCGTATTCGCGCCCGATCAGCGGGTCAATTTTGCCTTCGCGGGCCATGCGGTTGAGATTGGTTGCATAACCTTCGAGCGCACTCTTATTGCCACCCTCGGCCTCATCACTGGTTTCTTCACTCATGTGGTCAGATGACTCGTCGTCACCGGATACTTTGGAAATCCCATGAGAGATGTAATTCACCACATCGATGCGGGCGATGTTCTGTTGTTTCAGGAAATAGACCGCCTGGCTTTCCTGTTCAGAGAAAATAGCAACCAGCACATTGGCGCCGGTCACTTCTGATTTTCCGGATGACTGCACGTGAAAAACAGCACGTTGCAGTACTCGCTGGAAGCCCAGAGTCGGCTGAGTTTCCCGTTCGCCGTCATGCTCCGGAATCAGAGGTGTTGTAGAGTCGACAAATTCCTGCAGATCCTTGCGCAACTTAATAATTTCTGCGCCACAGGCTTCCAGCACTGACGCCGCCGCGTCGTTGTCGAGCAACGCGAGCAACAGGTGTTCAACCGTCATAAACTCATGACGTTTGCTACGGGCATCCTTGAATGCTTCATTCAGGGTTTGCTCCAGTTCACGGTTCAGCATAGCGCCTCCTAAGCCTCAGTCTTCTGCGGGTGAGATCTCGCACATCAGTGGATGCTGAGAATCTCTGGCATATTGATTCACCATAGCAGCTTTAGTTTCAGCAACATCCTTTGTATAAATTGCGCACACCGCGCTGCCCTTGGTGTGCACCGTTAACATAATCTGCGTGGCCTCTTCTGATGTTTTATTAAAGAATCTCTGTAAAACATCAACCACAAATTCCATGGGGGTATAATCGTCATTCATCATGATGACATAATACATATCAGGCTTTTTAAGCTTTGGCTTTGCTGTTTCCAGCGCCACGCTGCCATCACCACCGGGATTTTGATCCTCTGATTGTAAGTTTAGTTTAGATTTATAGATCTGATGCATAAGCTGACAAGTTCGACATATTTAGTGTAAATCATACCTGCCATACTCGCTGACCACTAGCTTTACAGCGACATATCGGTCTGCCAATGAGGATCAACATTTCGGGGGGTTGACCACGCTTTGTGCTCAGAGTAGTGTAAATGTCAACCCGTATTGGACCATTTCTATTATAAAACCGGTCAGCAGTGGAGGCAGAGATGAAAACAGGGAAAGTAAAGTGGTTTAACAACGCTAAAGGCTACGGATTTATCCTTGCCGATGACAGCAATGAAGACCTGTTCGCTCATTATTCCATGATTGAGATGGACGGTTACCGCACACTGAAAGCCGGTCAGACGGTAATTTTTGATACCAAACCGAGCGATAAAGGCACCCACGCCATCAATATCCGCACCCTCGACAGCGAGACCGGCGAGGAATCAAAGGCTGTTGAAGCAACAGACGCAACCACTGCCAGCGAGAAAACCGAGAACGCCTGACCCCTCCCTATTCAGGCGTACACAGCTGACAGAGCTTAGGCCCACTGTATTTCAGCTCACTGTGTTTAATTTCAAATTGCAGAGAACAAACAAAAAAGCCGCACAATGTGCGGCTTTTTTGTTGAACAGAGATTGATCAATCACACTCAGCAGGCGTGATTATCAATCGCGTCATTCAGAGTTGCACTTGGACGCATAACAGCTGCGGCCAGCTTTGGATCCGGACGGTAGTAACCGCCGATTTCCACTGCTTTACCCTGAACAGAGCCCAGCTCTTCTACGATCTTAGAGCGGTTTTCAGACAGCTTGTTGTACAGTTTGGCGAAACATACTTTCAGATCTGTGTCTTTATTCTGCTCTGCCAGAGCCTGTGCCCAGTACAGTGCCAGGTAGAAATGGCTGCCACGGTTATCAATTTCACCTTTCTTACGGGAAGGTGATTTGTTGTGGTCCAGGATTTTACCAACAGCGGAATCCAGAGTATCAGCCAGAATCTGTGCGCGGTTGTTATCAGCAACCTGAGCCAGATGCTCCAGAGACGCTGACAGAGCCATGAACTCACCCAGAGAGTCCCAACGCAGGTGGTTGTCGTTAACCAGCTGCTGAACGTGTTTCGGAGCAGAACCGCCGGCACCTGTTTCAAACAGACCGCCGCCAGCCATCAGAGGTACGATAGACAGCATTTTCGCACTGGTGCCCAGTTCCAGAATCGGGAACAGGTCAGTCAGGTAATCGCGCAGCACGTTACCGGTAACAGAAATGGTATCTTTACCTTCTTTCAGTCGTTTCAGAGTCACGCGGGTAGCTTCTACCGGAGACAGAATGCTGATGTCCAGACCATCGGTATCGTGATCTTTCAGGTATTTTTCAACTTTCTGAATCAACTGCGCATCGTGTGCACGGTTCTTATCCAGCCAGAAGATAGCAGGAGTAGCAGTCAGACGTGCACGGGTAACAGCCAGTTTCACCCAATCCTGGATTGGAGCGTCTTTGGCCTGACACATACGCCAGATATCGCCTTCTGCAACTTCATTCTCCAGCAGAGGCTGGCCGTTAGCGTCCAGAACGCGAACCTTACCTTTACCTTTGATTTCGAAAGTCTTGTCGTGAGAACCGTACTCTTCCGCTTTCTGCGCCATCAGACCAACGTTAGGCACTGTACCCATAGTGGTAGGATCGAAAGCACCATTTTCGCGGCAGAAGTCGATAGTTTCCTGATACACGCCAGCGTAGCAGCGGTCCGGAATCATTGCTTTAGTGTCGTGCAGTTTGCCGTCAGCGCCCCACATCTGACCGGAGCTACGGATCATTGCTGGCATAGAAGCATCAACGATTACGTCGTTTGGCACGTTCAGGTTGGTAATGCCTTTGTCGGAATCAACCATGGCCAGCTCAGGACCGTTTGCGTATGCAGCTTTGATATCAGCTTCGATAGCTTCACGCTCTGCATCCGGCAGGGTTTTGATTTTCGCCAGAACATCACCGAAACCATTGTTCGGATTTACGCCCAGCTTCTCAAAGGTTTCTGCGTATTTAGCAAACAGATCTTTAAAGAATACTTTTACTGCGTGACCAAAGATGACCGGGTCAGAAACCTTCATCATGGTCGCTTTCAGGTGCAGCGACAGCAGAACGCCTTCTTCTTTGGCTGCAGCAATTTCTTTCGCGTAGAACTCTTCCAGAGCAGCGCAGCTCATTACGGAAGAATCAATAACTTCACCGGCACGCAGTGCTGTTTTGTCTTTCAGTACGGTAACGGAACCGTCTTCTGCAACAAACTCGATGCGAACGTCGGAATCTTCGTTAACGGTAGTGGATTTTTCACTGCCGAAGAAATCGCCGTGGTCCATGTGTGCAACGTGAGTTTTGGAATCCTTGCTCCACGCACCCATGCTGTGTGGGTTTTTGCGGGCAAATTCTTTTACCGATGACGGCGCACGACGGTCAGAGTTACCTTCACGCAGAACAGGGTTTACTGCACTGCCCTTGATTTTGTCGTAACGTGCTTTGATATCTTTTTCTTTATCATCTTTCGGTTCGAACGGATAATCCGGAACCGCAAAACCTTTTGCCTGAAGCTCTTTAACCGCTTCAACAAGCTGTGGAACAGATGCAGAGATGTTAGGCAGCTTGATGATGTTTGCTTCAGGACGGTTAGCCAGTTCACCCAGCTCAGCCAGGTCGTCTGAAATACGCTGTTCTTCTTTCAGGTATTCAGGAAAGGTGGCCAGAATACGGCCGGACAGGGAAATGTCGCGGGTCTCAACGGCAATGCCGGCAGGCTGTGCAAATGCTCTGATGATCGGCAGCAGAGAATACGTAGCCAGAGCTGGTGCTTCGTCAGTCTCCGTGTAAATAATCTTAGGGGTATCAGTCGACATGGGTGCTCCTGTGAGGTGCTGGTTGCTGTATCGCCTGAGTGGCAGCAGTACTGGCTTTTGGCCGGTTAAACTGATTAGCTGCACACTCACTGATCGAATTCCACCCGGCTCTTAACCGGTGGAAGTTTGCCGTAATATTAGATAGATACGGGCCGGATTGTTTCCGGCGGCCAGTCAGGCCCGGGCGCTAATTTGTAGTTTTTCTACAAAAAATGCAAGCTAGACCAAAGAATAAGTAGTTTTCTTACAAAACCTTGTGAACATTCTGATGGCCACTCTCATCCTTTTGAACAAACCTTTTAACGTCCTTTCCCAGTTTAGCGATCAGGAAGGACGATGCACATTAAAGGCATTTATTGACCTGTCCGATGTCTATCCGGCTGGTCGTCTCGATTACGATTCTGAGGGCCTTATGTTGCTCACAGATGACGGACGCCTGCAGGCACAGATCGCCGACCCGAAACACAAAATGGAAAAGACCTATTGGGTTCAGGTCGAAGGGGCTCCTCAGGAGTCCGATCTTGAGCCGCTGCGCCTGGGCGTCACCCTAAAGGACGGACCCACACGACCAGCCAGAGTCAAGACTATACCTGAACCAGCCATTTGGCCACGCAACCCACCGATCCGCAAACGGGAAAATGACGTCACCACCTGGCTCGAAATACGAATCAGCGAAGGACGTAACCGCCAGGTACGGCGAATGACTGCGCACATCGGCTTCCCTACCCTGCGCCTGGTCCGTGCAGCGATTGGCCCGTGGCGACTGGAAAACCTGAGACCTGGAGAGTACCGCAGGCAAACGATCAACCTGCCACAGCAGAGTGACAGCACAGCCCGCGGGAGGCGGGGTTCGGGCAATAGCAAGGCAAAAACCAACAGCGCACGCAACAGCACGTTGCGCCGGCGCCGTTAATCCGCAGGCAGTATCCGGGACTGCGGTTTGAGCCGCCCCCGGCCTTTCAGGTAGAATCAGCAATTGATTTTTACAGGCATTGTTATGAACGAGCGCTGGACACCACACGCAACGGTTGCAACCATCGTTGAGCAAGATGGTAAATTCCTGATGGTTGAGGAAATTGCTCTGGGTGAGCAGGTAATCAACCAACCTGCAGGACACATAGAACCCGGCGAAACGGTCGTCGATGCGGCTGTTCGTGAAACCCTGGAAGAAACCGGCTGGCACGTCGAGCCGGAAGGCCTGGTTGGGCTCTATATATACACGGCACCGGCCAACAACATTACCTACCACCGTTATTGCCTTTTTGGCCGGGCGATCCGTTACGACGAAAATGCGCCCCTGGACGATGGCATTATCGGCCCGAAATGGATGACCATCGACGAACTGCGCGCCAGCGATGCGCTGCGCTCGCGTATGGTTCTGACCTGCGCCGAAGACTACCTCAGCGGCAAACGATTCCCGCTGTCAGTGATTATTGAGCATTCCTGAATGATGAAAACCCCTGCTGAAACCAAAGTCATTGTCGGCATGTCCGGCGGTGTTGACTCCTCTGTCTCTGCCTACCTGTTAATGGAACAGGGATATCAGGTGGAAGGCCTGTTCATGAAGAACTGGGACGAAGACGACGGCACGGAATACTGCACCGCCAAAGAAGACCTGGCCGATGCTCAGCAGGTATGTGACAAGCTGGGTATTCACCTGCATACCGCTAACTTTGCTGCCGAATACTGGGATAACGTATTCGAATACTTTCTTGCAGAATATAAAGCCGGGCGCACACCAAATCCGGACATTCTCTGTAACCGCGAAATCAAATTCAAAGCGTTCCTGGAGTATGCCAAAGTATTGGGCGCAGACCTCATCGCAACCGGGCATTATGTCCGCCGGCTGGATGACAATGGCCACACCTATCTGCTGAAAGGCCTGGATCCGAACAAAGATCAGAGCTATTTCCTGCACGCCGTCGGTGAAGCCGAGATAGCTCAGACACTTTTCCCAGTAGGCGAGCTGGAAAAACCAGAGGTGCGCCGCATTGCTGAAGAGCAGGGATTAGTAACAGCCACCAAAAAAGACTCCACCGGCATCTGCTTTATTGGCGAACGGCGTTTTAAAGACTTTCTCAAACAGTACCTGCCAGCACAGCCTGGCCGCATCGAAACCGACAAAGGCGAAGATATTGGTGAGCATCAGGGTCTGATGTATCACACCCTCGGACAACGTCAGGGACTGGGTATTGGCGGTCTGGCCGGCTATCCGGATGAACCCTGGTTTGTCGCTGGTAAAGACCTTGAGCGTAATGTGCTGATCGCTGTTCAGGGTAAGAACCACCCTCTTCTGTTTAAAGACTGGCTGACCACGGAGCAGGTTTTCTGGGTTAATAATGAGCCGGAACTCCCGCTGCGCTGTAAGGCCAAAGTACGCTACCGCCAGGATGATCAGGATTGCGTTATCGACAAAGTTGATGGTGTCTATCACGTCACGTTTGATAAACCGCAACGTGCGATCACACCTGGCCAGTCGGTAGTATTTTATTCAGATGCCTGCTGCCTTGGCGGCGGCGTTATTGAACAGACCGGAAATCATGATTAATCCGAACCAACAGCAGGTTATCGCCCTCGCCGCCGTCGTACAGGCCGCCAGTCTTGTCGAGCAACTGGCACGCACTGGAGATATTTCCGGTGATGCCAGCGATCCGTTATTACAGGCGGTGTTCAATCAGTCGCCGGAAAATTTCCACGACATTTATGGCAACGCCCGGGTCAATCTCAGTGTTGGGCTGAACCACCTGAATTCCATTGTCGGACGTACAGGGCGCGATATTAATCCCGATGTCACGCGCTACACTCTGAGTCTGCTGTTGCTGGAGCGCAAACTGAGCAAGCGCGTGGATATGCTGAAAACCCTGGGTAACGGCATACATTCCGCATCACGTCAGGCAGAGCATTTTTCCATCGGTCATGAAAACACCATTGCCGCCCTCGCCGACCTGTACAAAAGCACACTGAGCAATCTGAGCTTCCGGATTCATGTGACCGGCAATCCTACCTACCTGCAGAACAGCCATACCGCAAATAAGGTGCGGGCTTTATTACTGGCCGGAATTCGCGCCGCCATCCTTTGGCGTCAGGTCGGCGGTAAGCGCTGGCATCTGCTGATTGCGCGCAACCGCTACCAAAAAGCCTGCCAGCAACTGCTCGGCACGGATACCAACAAGTAGTACCAGCAATTAATACTGCTCCATTAATACTGCATCGTTAATACCGACATCCGGGTGTTCAATAAAGCATTGAGCACCCGGACATAACACCCCGACAGAACGCCCTGACTGTTTTTGTATATCTACGGCGCACTATTGGATTCTGCCTGTGGCAGCGCTTACAGCACCTCCACAACCTCCCGGGTTGCTTCAATCAGACGAATCAATTTGCCACCAATTCTGACGGTAAGCAGTCCGTTTTCATCGACCGGCACCACAATCTCATGGTGATCATAGATATCCCGATCAAGGCGCTGCCCGACATGAACGCGTTTCTGCCAGCCTGGCGGCAGAGAACCACCGTTATGGACTTTTTTCTCCAACCCCGGCGGCAGATCACCACCTTTATGATCATGTTTATCTTTATCCGCCATCGCCGGATAAGCGATCAAAAGAACACCTGATAACATGGCGGCGATTTTCAAGCCATTAAACGGACGTAATTTCATCAGACTGGTTTCCTCAATCATTAACAAGGTGCACTCTACCAGCCTGCTGTTTTTAACTCTGTTTTCTGCGCCACAGAACCGCTGAAAAGTGACGGGAACTTTTACGGACAGAGCTACTGCAATCCGGCGACGTAAATGCCCGGTCAATTGCCCCTGAAAAACTCTTGGCAAAAACCCATTGGCAAAAAACCAGAAAAGAATCTGACACAAACATAAAAAAGCCCTGCATTGCAGGGCTTCCCGTAAACTGATCACTGCACGTAGCTCACTGATCAGATCATTCTTTCATCTGTTATGCTTCTTTCATCTGTCTGAAATAAAAGAAGCATGGTACGCCCGTCGCTTAAACGGATACGCCAGACATATCCATAACATAGCGGTGAGCAATATCACCTTTTTCCATAACAGCGTAGGCATCGTTCAGCTGGTCCGGAGTAATCATTTCACAAATCGGATAAATGTCGTGCTCTGCACAGAAATCCAGAACCTCCTGAGTTTCTTTAATGCCTCCAATCAGTGAACCGGCCACACGACGGCGACCGAGCACCAGGAATGCTGACATAAAGTTTTCCATGGGACCCACCTGACCAACGATGGCCAGCGTGCCGTCAACATCCAGCAGCGGAGTATAAGCATCGACATTATGCTGAACAGGTACGGTATCAATAATCAGATCCAGTGAATTGCGCGCGGCTTTCATCGCGTCGCTATCGGTGGAAGCCAGAATGCCTTTTGCACCAATGGCTTTGGCCTCTTCTTCTTTTTTGGTGGAGCGACTGAGCACAGTAACCTCTGCACCCATTGCTACAGCAAGTTTTACCGCCATATGGCCAAGACCGCCAAGACCAATAACACCAACACGGGTGCCTTCTTTCACACCCCAGGTGCGCAGCGGAGAATAGGTTGTAATACCTGCACACAGGATCGGCGCCGCACGGGACATATCCATACCGTCTGGCACGCGCAGAACAAATTCTTCACGCACAACAATATGCTTGGAGTAACCGCCCTGATTCACCTCTCCGGTAATACGATCCGGCGAACCGTAAGTCTGGGTCAGACCTTCACGACAGAACTGTTCTTCATGGTTATGACACTGATCGCATTCCAGACAGCTGTCGACCATACAACCAACGCCAACGTTGTCGCCCACTTTGTATTTGGTTACTTCCGAACCCACTTCCAGAACGCGTCCGATAATTTCGTGACCCGGAACCAGAGGGTAAGGCTGAGGACCCCAATCGCCGTTTACTGTGTGTAAATCCGAGTGGCAAACACCGGAGTACAGAATTTCAATGGCAACGTCATTCGGACGAAGGTCACGACGCTCAAAGTGGTAAGGCACCATATTGGCATCCGAAGAATGTGCCGCAAAACCGATGGTTTTCATGTAAGGCTCCTGCTGGTTATCCTGTTAATAAAAAACACTGCAATATGTCGCTCTGCAGTTATTGTAAATCGTGATTTTTGGTGTCCTATTACAGCCTGATAGTTCATCCTTTTACCTGCACAATCTTCGCTCATTCTTGCCCGATTCTGTTCCGGCCCAGACGAACGACACCGCATACTGACAAAGGTCATGCACCTTTATTATTGCGGAAAGCCCGAAAAGCGTGGCAGAGTGCTCAGGCTTTCTTCCCATGCAGCAGCACTATTAACGAACAAATGCGCTTCCGGCAGGATAGCTGGCGCCTGATCGAGACTGCCAGCCGGCACAATGCAGAGGTCCCCACCCAGTTGGGCATTGGCTACAGCAGACCCACAACACGAACAAAAACTGCGCACATGCCTGGTTTCAGCCTTACGGAAGTTGGAGACCAGCTCTTCACCTGCCAGCCATCTAAGCGCACCGACATGGGTAAAGAGATTCGCAGCAAAGGCGGACCCGGAGTCTTTCTGGCAAAAAGAACAGTGGCAAACAAAAAAATGCGTGAAAGGCTGAGTTATTTCAAAACGGACCGCTCCGCAGGAACATGAACCTAAAGCAGACACAACAAACCTCCTTATTTCTCTTGGGCAGACCTTCTATCGGATGAGAATATAGCCAAATTTCAGGTGATGCATGTACTCCCGGAATATCAGCAACTGAGCGAAAAACACAGAAGAGGTGTCAGGCTCATCACTCTGCGCTGGGCGACCGGCTGCAATTTCAGCGTAGCGGCCAAACAGGCGCTCCAGATCATCACGGTAAAACCGGTGCGGTTGCTCAGCAGCGGTTATAGAGTCGTCATCGCCATTCAGGCCAGGTACCGACAGGCTCAGCCGGGCAAGGTTTCGGATAAATCCAACATCGGTTTCCAGACTATACCCATCATAGGGAATGTCTTTAGCCACCCGCTCAATTTCGTCTTCGATGTAATTAATGGCATATTCGATATCGTCATAGGTCGGCGGGGAATGACGAAAATAGCGGCTGCTGATTAATTCATAACCAACGGGTAAGATTATGACGTTATCCCGCCCACCAATCACAAACTGTGACTCCTGCGCGCCGATGGTCATGCGCACCCGATTATTCATATCCTGACTGCTCACATTCTTCCCCACATTCCTGGACAACTCTGTTCAATAATGATCCGAATCACGCAGATAAATTACCCCCACTTTTGCGCACACACAAATCCCACACACAAGCACACACCAGCCAGGCGGCCATATAAAAGATGGCCCGCCCTCGCCAGCCCAACCTCACCCGCCCCCTTGCCAGCCCACTTTCAGCACCCGCCCAGGGAACAGGTCCGGAAGTCGCAAACTGCGCTCAACAGGATGAACTTTAGTCGCCTTTACGCTCCCGTACGTTGACCGGCCTGAAAGAAATACGGATGGTTTGAGAATGAATTTCTTCACAAGGAGGTTGTTATGCAAACCATCAGACAGGTTCTTTTGACTGGCTGTGCATTGTTCGCCTTAAGTCATTACGCCGGTGCAGCGGAAGATACTCAGCCCCATGCAGAAACCAGCGACCTCAGCTATGAAAGTTACGTTCATTCCAACAATCGCTTTAAGTGCCTCTATGGCTATGCCGCGGAAAAGACGGGTGACCATGAAGCGGCCATGGCCATTTTCAATGACTGTATTGAACGCTGGAACGATGTCTACTCTATGATCTGGCTGGCGCAGATGTACGAAGCCGGAGTGTCTGTTCCCCGGGACCTTCAGCGCTCAACCGCATTGATGAAACGCGGCGCTCATGTCGAAGCGGACAGCAGCGCAGAAGACGGAGCCGGTTATGCCACACTGGCACGCTACCATTATGGCAAAGCCCTGTTTTATGGCATTGGCACCAACAGCAATAAGGAAGAAGCCGTCTATTGGCTGAAACGGGCCGCGGACGAAGGGTTGCCGGATGCCGTGCTGTTCCTCAGGGAAAACAGTCTGCGCTGAGTCAGCTCCCTTCGGTCAAAGGCGGAAGGCTGGCCCCTCCCGCCTTTTTGCTGTACCTTGCGCGCCTCCTGAGCCCGCAGGCCAATCCTTCGATAAATGCAGCTGATCAATGTACAATTACTGACCAGCTGCTACCCGACGGCAGCGGAATTTACAGCCAAAGATTCAGTATGATTATGCCTTCCAAGCCCGCAGTAAATCACTCACCTTCCACCCTTAAAGCGGGGGCACGTCGCTTCTCGACGGCTCCGATGATGGAGTGGTCTGACCGACATTGCCGTTACTTCTGGAGGCTGATGAGCAAAGAAGCGTTGCTGTACACGGAAATGGTAACCACCGGCGCTCTGATTCATGGCGACCGCTCGCGCTTCCTGCGCTACAGCGAAGAAGAGCACCCGGTTGCCCTGCAGCTGGGCGGCAGCGATCCGGCGGCGCTGGCACAATGCGCTCAGTTCGCTGAGGAATGGGGCTACGATGAGGTCAATCTGAATGTTGGCTGCCCGTCTGACCGGGTGCAGAACAACATGATCGGCGCCTGCCTGATGGCACACCCGGCCCTGGTCTCAGACTGCATCAAAGCCATGCAGGACGCCACTGCCATTGATGTGACCATCAAGCACCGTATCGGCATAGACGACATGGACAGCTATCAGCAGCTGCATGATTTCGTCGGTCAGGTGGCGGACACTGGCTGCAAAACCTTTATCATCCACGCTCGCAAGGCGATTCTGCAGGGACTCTCCCCCAAAGAAAACCGCGAAATTCCGCCGCTGCATTACGATACGGTTTACCGCATCAAACAGGAGTTTCCGCAGCTGGAAGTGCTGATCAACGGTGGCATCAAAACCCATGAAGAATGTGCACAGCATCTGCAGCACGTCGATGGCGTTATGCTGGGCCGGGAGGCGTATCACAACCCGGCGGTTATGCTGGACGTTGACGCCCTGTATTACGGTGCACAGCCGGCAAGTCCAGATAAAGTGGAGATTATCCGCAGCCTGTATCCATACATTGAAGAGCAGCTCAAAGACGAGCGCACCACGCTGCACCACATTACCCGCCATACTCTGGGGCTGTTTAACGGCCAGTATGGTGCGCGTCTGTACCGCCGCATTCTGAGCGAGAAGGCACCGCGCAAAGGCTCAGGCATTGAAGTATTGGAAGAAGCGCTTCAGGCACTGATTCCGCCGCCGGAATTTATTGCCGAAGCGGAGCTGCGGGCAAAGCAACAGAGCTGAGCGGCCATGCAGTTTATTTACGGCCAGGCTATTCATGACCTGGCAACTCACGGCCGGGCACCTCTCGCTAGGTATAAAACGCCTTATTGAATCCACTCAGCAGCAGACAGAGACTGGCAACTACTCAGCAGCGCCCTGGTAGTTCAGGGCTGCTCCCAGACTGCCGACATTCTCAACCTCACTGTACCCCATGGATTCCAGCGTTGCCTGAGCGACACCTGCCCGGGCTCCGGAGCGGCAATAGAGTTTGATATCCGTGTCGCTTTCAAGCGCCAGCTTGCCGATCCGCTGGGCAATTTCATCGAAGGGAATGTTGACTGCGCCTTCTTTGTGGCCGGCATTAAATTCCTGCGCCGTGCGCACATCAATCCAAACAGTTTCCCCGGCCGTTGCCAGTGCTGTGAACATCCACAAAGCAATCGTGTATAGTGCTTTCATAATGCCTCGCAAATCTTTGTTTGAACGAATGTTTGCCACGCCATGAATTCGTACGGCTGAGTGCAAAAGTTTCCATAACCGCAAGGTTATACTAAAGACTGAGCGTAACCAGCACAATCCCCGACAACTCGCACAAAGCGGCTCTTATCGGGGGTTCGTAAACTGAACATGACACAGAAGACGATCCGGATTTCACATGAGTAAAATGGACGCATTAAAAAGCATGACCGTGGTGGTTGCCGACACCGGCGACATTGAAGCCATCCGCCAGCACACGCCGGAAGATGCCACCACCAACCCTTCACTGATCCTGAAGGCGGCGGAACTGCCCTCATACTCCCAGTTAATTGACGACGCCGTACTGTGGGCCAAAGACAACGCCGGTGACGAAGATGTTATCACCGCCGCCGTGGATAAAACCGCCGTTGCTATCGGTACTGAAATTCTGAAACTGGTGCCCGGTCTTGTTTCTACCGAAGTCGATGCACGTCTGTCGTTCGATACGCAGGCCACTATCGCCAAGGCGCATAAGCTGATTGCACTGTACGCAGCGGAAGGCATCAGTAAAGACCGCATTCTGATTAAAATCGCTTCCACCTGGGAAGGTATTAAGGCAGCCGAGCAGCTGGAAAAAGAAGGCATTCACTGCAATCTGACGCTGTTGTTTAACTTCACTCAGGCGGTTGCCTGTGCCGAAGCCGGCGTCACGCTGATCTCACCGTTCGTGGGCCGTATTCTTGACTGGTACAAAGCCAACCAGCCGGATGCCGATTTTTCCGGCGATGCGGATCCAGGCGTGAAATCAGTGACAGAGATTTACAACCACTACAAAGCGCACGGCTACGATACAGTGGTCATGGGCGCCAGCTTCCGTAATCTGGGTGAAATTGAGTGTCTCGCCGGTTGCGACAAACTCACCATCAGCCCGGATTTACTGGCTCAACTGTCGGATTCCGACGCAGCGCTGCCGCAGCGACTGTCAGCCGCTGATGCTGTCGCGAACCATCCTAAATTCAGTGTGTCTGAAGCTCAGTTCCGCTGGGCAATGAACGAAGATGCCATGGCTACCGAAAAACTCGCTGACGGTATCCGTCGCTTTGCTCAGGATCAGGGTAAGCTTGAAAGCCTGCTGCGCGGGCGACTGGAGACACTGAGTTGATCGATCGCATACTGTCATTATTTAAAGAGCACGAGCCAGAGAAAGACGAATACGATATTTCCCTGGCTTGTGCGGCGCTGCTGGCGGAAGTCATGCACGCTGACCACACACTGGAAAAAGAAGAAGCGGAAGCGCTGCGTACAGTGCTGCGCAAGCTGTTTCCGATTACGGCGGACGAAGTAGACACCCTGCTCGCCCAGGCTGCCGCTCAGGTACAGAAATCCAACGACCTGTTTCAGTTCACCAAAATCATCAATGAGCAATTCTCCGCAGATGAAAAGGTGCGTCTGGTGCACGGTCTCTGGACTGTGGCTTACAGCGATTCCGAGCTGGATAAATACGAAGAGCATATGATCCGCAAGGTCGCTGATCTGCTGTACGTACCCCATTCTGACTTTATCCGCGCCCGCAACGAAGCCCGCGATGGATTGCCTCCCCACGTATGATTACTGAGCTGACCTCAGCCTTTGATGAACTTATGATGGCCCTGCGCGCACTGCGCCAGGCCATTATCGAGCAACAGCCACCGCATTGGTTACCGTTAACACCTCAGGAACAGGCCAGCGGAGCGCAGCCACTGAACATTCTGACGGACCTGATCACCGACGTCTGGTACCGCGATGGACAGGACGGGCGCGAAACCCGCAGCCGTCATGGCTTAGTGATGGTCAATGATGAGCTGGCCAGCCTCGCAGCTGTCGCCAACGAGGCCAAAGACACCTTCCGTGCTGCCGTTAAAGCAAGTCAGGATGAGCTGGAAAAAGACGATTTTAACGATGCTATCGCCGGTCTGGGCAAACACCACGGCAGCTTGCGGGAATCCCTGCACTTTGCCGGCCTGAGCCGGGTCCATCTGAAGCAATGCTACCGGCATCTGCCGCTACTGGATCATTGTCCGCTCAAGGTCGGTTTCAGCTGGTATGCGAACGGCCGCAGCATCCGCAGAATTTCCGTGACTGAGGCCCAGAGCAAGTTGCTGGAATTGGGTGAAGATAAGGTTCATATTCAGGTACAGCTGAATAAATTGAATCATTTACCACCTGGGCAGCAGCTGGCTCAGGTACAGACCCTGGCCCCTGTAGTGAGGGCAAACCTGGTGTACCCGGATACGGCCCCTCGCCCGCGACAGGCAATGAATGTCGCCCTGCCACTGATGTTACCGGGTCAGATATTGCCGGAATTCAACCAGATTGATACCCAGCCACCGGAGGGCCGGACACGACAGCGCCGCGGTGACCAGAAAGTATCCGATGAGCCCTGGCTGCCGTCTATCCGTGTGCATCTTTACGACGGCCAATGAAGGCACAAGAACGCTCAAGAGAAACGAAAAAAAGAAACGCTCGCCGGCGATATCAGGACATAAAAAAACCGCGGCCATGGCCGCGGTTTTTTTATTCCGTGCTGCGGAACCAGTTACAGGCTCAGGTCACGGTTACTGGCTTTAATGAACTCTTTCTTCAGATCTTCGTAGGTGTGGACCGCCGGAAACTGAGGGAACTCATCAATCACATTCTGTGGCGCATGGAACAGGATACCGGCATCGGCTTCTGCCAGCATGGTGGTATCGTTGTATGAATCGCCGGCCGCAATGGTGCGGTAGTAGATGGTTTGCAGGGCACGGATAGACTGGCGTTTAGGGTCAGCCTGACGCAGTTTATAGTCGGTAACACGACCTTCATCATCTGTGATCAGGCGATGACAGAATAGTGTCGGGAAGCCGAGCTGACGCATCAGCGGCTGAGAGAATTCATAGAAGGTGTCAGACAGAATGATCACCTGAAAACGCTCGCGCAGCCAGTCAACGAATTCACGCGCACCTTCAAGTGGCTTCAGGGTGGCAATCACGTCCTGAATATCCTGAATTTTGAGGTTGTGCTCATCCAGAATACGCAGGCGCTGCTTCATCAGCACATCGTAATCCGGGATATCGCGGGTAGTCGCTTTCAGCGCTTCGATTCCGGTTTTATTGGCAAACTCGATCCAGATTTCCGGAACCAGTACACCCTCAAGGTCAAGACACGCGATTTCCATGGAGACTCCAACAGACTGTTCATTAACTGGGCGCGTACTCTATAGCCATGACCGCCGGATGACAACAGAGCGACAGGGCAAAATACGGCAAACACCGGTTTTAAGATATATTAATATGACGTTTTATTATTATTTGACCTAAGTGGCCCGTGATAGGCTTAGGCGCTTAATAAAGTATGGGCAGCGCCTGCCGCTGACCCGGCACTGATACGAAAATCGACAGACACAGCAACCGGACAAACGCCATGACCAATAGCCTGGATTTCTCAGCGCTGAATGAAGAATACGCAGAGAAGCGCCCCAAAGACCTGATTCGCTACGCACTGGAACAGCACGATTCCATTGCCGTTTCTTTCAGCGGTGCAGAAGACGTCGTACTGATCGATATGGCCGTTAAAATCAAACCTGACGTGGATGTGTTCACGCTGGATACCGGCCGTCTGCACCCGGAAACGTATGAATTCATCGATGCTGTACGCAAACACTATGGCATTAAAATCGATGTCCGTACGCCGGAACAGCAGGCATTGCAGAATTTCGTGCGCGAAAAAGGCCTGTTCAGTTTTTATGAAGATGGTCACCAGGAGTGCTGTGGTGTGCGTAAGATCGCCCCACTGAAAGCCAAACTGGCTACGCTTGATGCCTGGATCACAGGCCAGCGCCATGATCAGAGCCAGACCCGCTCGGATGTGCCATTGGTTCAGGACGATACCAGCTTCGCTGGCGCTAACGACAGCCTGACCAAGTACAACCCATTGGCGAACTGGACCTCCGCACAGGTCTGGGAATACATCAAAGTCTTCGATGTGCCATACAACAGACTGCACGAACAGGGTTTTATCAGCATTGGCTGTCAGCCCTGCACCCGCCCTGTATTGCCGAACCAGCACGAGCGTGAAGGTCGCTGGTGGTGGGAAGGTTCCGGCCACAAAGAATGTGGCCTGCACGCCGGCAACCTGATCAGTAAAGGCTGATCAAAGCGAAGCCAGCTCATTAAAAAAGCCGCATTCTATGCGGCTTTTTTGTGAGTTTTTGTACGGTTGCTTTGTGCGGCTTTATTCTGTGGCTTTTTTGCGGATCGGCGACGTGACCAATACTGTTGAGCCCGAAGCTCAGTGCTCAGGAATCTCAACGCCTTCAAACAGCGCTGCAACTTCCTGTTTGTTGGTACACAGTGATGCCTTCTCAACCAGATCTTTGCTCAGATGCGGCGCAAAGGCTTCTATGAAGTCGTACATATAGCCACGCAGGAAAGTCCCCTTACGGAAGCCGATCTTAGTGATGCTAGGCTCAAACAACTGACTGGCATCCAAAGCTACCAGATCCGCGTCCTGCACCGCATCCACCGCCATGCTGGCGACGATACCAACACCGACCCCCAGGCGCACGTAGGTCTTGATCACGTCAGCATCTGCGGCGGTAAAGGCAACCCTTGGGGTCAGTCCCTTGCTTTTGAAAGCGTCATCGAGCTGAGAGCGCCCGGTAAAGCCAAACACGTAAGTGACTAACGGATATGCTGCCACCTGCTCCAGCGTCGGCGCTGGTGTCTGCGCCAGAGGATGATCTTTAGGCACCAGAATGCTGCGGTTCCACTTGTAACACGGCATCATCACCAGATCGCCAAACAGCTCCATGGCCTCGGTCGCAATAGCAAAATCGGTGGTGCCGTTCGCAGCCATCTCAACGATCTGCATCGGCGTACCCTGATGCATGTGTAATGACACGTCCGGATACTGCCCCATGAACTTACTGATAACACCTGGCAGCGCATAACGCGCCTGAGTGTGGGTCGTAGCAATCGACAGGCTGCCCTTATTTTCGTCACTGAATTCCTGAGCGCCCTGCTTGATTCCCTCCCCTTTACGCAGAATTTCCCCAGCCACTTCCAGAATCGCCTCACCCGCCGGGGTAATGCGCGTCAAATGCTTACCGCTGCGGGCGAAGATTTCTACACCCAGCTCATCTTCCAGTAATCGTATCTGCTTACTGATGCCCGGCTGCGATGTGTAAAGCACCTGCGCCGTGGCGGACACGTTCAGATCATGATGGGCGACTTCCCAGATGTATCGCAATTGCTGCAGTTTCATAGATCCTCCGTGCCTGATCCAGGGTTCGATTCTTGCCTTTTGTTATAAAAATATAAACAAATATTCTTTTCCAGAATAGATGGCAGGCTCTAAATTAACCGTTCTTAGAGCATCAAGTGATAGTTTAGACCATATTTCATGGATATTTTGTTATATATAGCAGCTGGGGCCGGTGTTGGCCTGATCGTCGGTATCACGGGCATCGGTGGCGGTGCCCTGATGACTCCCCTGTTGCTGTTGTTTGGCTTTCCGCCTCAGGTCGCAGTCGGTACAGACCTGATGTACGCTGGCCTGACCAAAGCCGGCGGTGCGCTGAGCCACCACCGTCAGACCCATGTCCGCTGGGCAGTGGTTAAATGCCTGGCGATAGGTAGCATACCTGCTGCTCTGCTGACCGGCCTGAGCCTTCGTTACCTGTTTGAACACCCGGAACACTACAGCCACCTGCTACGTAATGCGCTTGGTATCATGCTGTTACTGACCGCTGTGGTCATCCTGTTCCGCAACCAGATCGCCCGCCTGACCAGCCGTGGCGATGCCCAGAAATGGCTTCCCTACCGCCCGGCCGCAACTGTCGCCATGGGCGTCTTTCTCGGTGTCTTTGTTACCCTGTCGTCCGTGGGCGCGGGCGCCATCGGCACAGCGATATTAATGCTGCTATACCCGGCCCTGAAATCGACCAACATTGTCGGCACAGACATCGCTCATGCGGTTCCGCTGACCCTGTGTGCCGGTTTTATTCATATGTATCTGGGCAATGTCGATTTTGCTCTGCTGGCATCACTGCTGATAGGTTCACTGCCGGCAATCCATCTCGGCAGCAATATCAGCCGCCATGTTCCGGAACAGCTGTTGAAAACCGGGTTGGCCAGTTTGCTGATGGCTTTAGGGGCAAAATACGCCTTCTTCTGATAAATCATCGCGTCAGACAGTTAAGTCACCCCAAAAAATCTGCGTCTTTGTCGCCTCAGGCTAAGCTCTCCCTATCGACAGAGGAGATATTCAGTGAGCGCAACAGAAACACTAACCCTGGATCAGGTGGCAGAATTTTTAGCGATGAAACCCGTAACTATTAAACGTTACGTGCGTGAAGGGCTGCTGGACGGCAAAGAAGAGAATGGCCATCTGGTGTTTGAACCAGAGAAAGTAAACCGCTTCAAAGAGCTGCAGGCGCGTCTGCGCTGAGCGAAGGTACGGCAGCTCCCTCTATTTCTGCCGTATCATTCATGTCAGGCCACTTATACCAGGCCGTCTATACCAGGCCGTCTATACCAGGCCGTCTATATCAGGCCGTCTATATCAGGCCATTCCTGGCCGGGGCCAAACAGATCGGTTGTCTGGCCCTCAAGACCCGCTGCCCCATTACATTCACCCGCAACTTCACCAAGCCAGACTGCCATACGCATGCCAAGCTGCTGCAGTATCCAGCGAGCAAATTCTGGCGCATCCGTATTCGCCGGCGTATGAATAAACAGCCACGGCTGTTTACCCTGGCTCAGCCATTCACTCAGCTTGCCCGACCACTGCTGCAAATAGCGCATATTCTGCGGCCAGTCAGAATGACCGATAAAACGAATGACCGGGTTGTTTCCGGTTGATACCGGATGTACAGGAAATCTCGGCTTTTTGCGCTGACCTTAAAGCACATGAGGATCCGTACTGACATCAGCAAACAGGCCGCGGGAATCAAACACCACACGGTCAGCCTGATGATCCGCCAGCAAACGCAATAATGCCGCCTCGTTGTCTGCTTTATCAAAAAATGCCGCGTGCCGTACCTCGACCGAAACAGGCACCGTCGTCAGCGCCTGCAGCTGCTGCAACACCTTAGCGAGTTGCGGCAGAGCAGAAGGCCCGAAGCGCCCGGGCAGCTGCAGCATCAATAAACCGATACTGTCGCCCATTATCTGCAGAAATTGCCTGAACTCTGTCGCGCCAGCCAGTGCAGCAGCCATGTCTTCCGCCTGACTGATGGTTCGGGGGATCTTGAACGAAAAGCGGAAATTATTGGCGGCCATGGCCTTCCAGCTGCGGGCACGATCTGCTGACGGCAGGCCGTACAGTGTCGTGTTGCCTTCGATGGCATTGAACACCTGACTGTACTGACTCAGGGCATCCGCTGCTTTTACGTCCGTCCGTAAAAGTCCACCACGCCATTCTTTCATGTACCACATAGGCAACCCGATACGCAGATTGCTGATATCAATCAGTTCTGTAGGCAACATTGGTCGCGTCTGTGATGTGCAAGAGGAGATTCATTTGTCATAATCGGGCATTATTCTATCAGATACTGATCCGCATTATTTTCAGGACTCCTAATGACAGACAAGCGCGTAGAAAACCTCAATATTGAGTCAATCGTTCCGCTGATCACCCCTGACCAGCTCAAAGCCGAAATGCCGGTTTCCGAAGAAGCTGTACAGACCATTCAGAAGGGTCGTCAGGTCATCCGCGATATTCTCGACCGTAAAGATCACCGTATTTTTATGGTGATTGGCCCCTGCTCCATCCATGATGTTGATGCAGCCAAAGATTATGCCCAGCGCCTGAAAGCCCTGGCCGATGAAGTCAGTGACACCATTTATCTGGTTATGCGCGTGTACTTTGAAAAACCACGCACAACTGTGGGCTGGAAAGGTCTGATTAACGACCCGTACATGAACGATACCTTCAAGATTCAGGACGGTCTGCACATCGCCCGCCGTCTGCTGCTGGATCTGGCAGAAATGGGCCTGCCGCTGTCCACTGAGGCACTGGACCCTATCTCGCCACAGTACATTCAGGATCTGATTTCCTGGTCTGCCATTGGCGCGCGCACCACGGAATCCCAGACTCACCGTGAAATGGCCTCCGGCCTGTCCTGCGCTGTTGGTTTCAAAAACGGTACTGACGGCAGCCTGACTGTAGCGACTAACGCACTGATGTCTGTTGCTAACCCACACCGTTTCCTGGGTATTGATACCGCAGGCGCCGTGGCTATCGTAACCACTCAGGGCAACCCATACGGTCACGTGGTTCTGCGTGGCGGTGGCGGTAAGCCAAACTACGATTCCGTGAATGTTTCACTGGCGGAAGAAGCACTGGCCAAAGCCGATCTGGCTAAAAACATCATGATCGACTGCAGCCACGAAAACTCCAGCAAAGACCCTGCACTGCAGCCATTGGTCATGGACAACGTGACCAACCAGATTCTGGAAGGCAACGAATCCATTATTGGTCTGATGGTAGAGTCCAACATCAAACACGGTCGCCAGAACATTCCGGCCAACCTGGATGATCTTGAATACGGTCTGTCAGTGACTGACGGCTGTATCAGCTGGGAAGAAACCGAAACTGCCGTGCGTAAAATGCGCGACAAGCTGAAAGACATCCTGCCAGCTCGTACTAAGTAAGTACGGTTTTGCAGACAAAAAAGCCCGCATTATGCGGGCTTTTTTGTGTCTGGCTGTCATCTCAACATAAGACCTGATCAATAACCCTGATAATCAGAAGTCACTGTCATCCTCATCGTCGAAATCATCCCATTCAGTATCCCATTCAGTATCCCATTCGTCGTCACCGAAATCGTCCTGGGTTTCGCCATCATTAACCAGAAATTCACGACGCTGCTGATAAGCACTGCGCAGGAAGGTATAACGATCACCACTGATCAGCTTCTCGGCATCCAGCAGACTGGCGCGAGTGTTAGCCGCCCAGAGTGCATACATTGCGCCGTGAGCTTTCGCATCATCGCCCACATCACTGATGCCGACACCATAAGCAAAGTCGCCGGCAGTACCGGTGGCATCCCGCAGGTTGCTTGGCCCTAAAAACGGCAGCACCAGATACGGCCCAGTGCCTACCCCCCAATAACCCAGCGTTTGTCCGAGATCTTCATTGTGCTTTGACAGACCGATATGGGTCGCCACATCAAATACGCCAAAAAAACCCACCGTGGTATTAATCAGGAAACGCGCGGTGTCTGATGCCGCCTGGCCGAGCTTGAGCTGGCCAATATCATTGGCAACCACCATGACGTCGCCGAGATTGGAAAAGAAATTGGATACTGAGCTCTGAACCGGTACCGGAGTAATGCTGCGGTAGCCCTGAGCCACTGGCTTGAGCGCGTATTTATCCACCACTTCGTTGAAGGCGAAGACTTTGCGGTTGAACCCTTCCCAGGGATCAGGATCGCTGGTTTCTTCTGCCATTGCGCTGAAGCTTAAGAAAAAAATGGTCAGGAGTGCCGGTACACGCATGCTGTTTCCCGCAAATTAGTTCAATGGAGTCAGTGCCGCTGAGCAGCATGACATACCGTGATTGTTATTTATCCAACGCCATTAAAATTGAAATAGCCATTAAAGCCAAATATTACCACTGGAGCGGACTATTGCCCCAGTGGCAACAAAGCCGGTTACAGGTCGCGGATTTCCAGCCAGCGCCTGTTCAGGCGTTTCAGCGACACCGGCTCCCGCGTCCCTAACGGTTGCGCGAACAGCGACACCCGCCATTCCTCCAGCAGCCAGCCAAACTCACGGATCTCAGGATGCTCATCAATATTGATACGCTTCAGCACATCCATATACGGCCCCCACAGGGATTCAAACTCAGCCATAGACTGACGATCGCGCGGCAGATTCCCCTGCAGTTTCTCGATACGATATTCCATCGCTTTAAGATAACGGGTATAGCATTGCAGCTGCTCCCAGGGTTGCTCCAGCATAAAGCCACGATGCAGCAGGCGTTCCAGATGCGCCTTAATATCACTGTAGGCCATGGCGCGGTCGAGGGAAACGGAACCACTCAGATTCTTCAGAATTTTATGCCGCAGCTCCAGCCAGCCAGCAAATTCATTGATCAGCTTTTCCGCCTGATCGACTAATTCGCTGCGGCGGGCCATCCGCGCCTGAAACTCAGACTGAGTCATCGGCAACGCCTCCCCTTCCGGCACAAAAACCAGCATAAAGGAGGCCTCACCAATGTCATCGGTCAGTTCCTGCTGCGTCCCCATGCCTTTCGCCATCAGCCACTTATTCGCCAATTTTTTCTGAACCAGGCTTTTGATCATGCGTTCCTGTTCACTCAGCGCATTGCGGAACAGGCGGTTTATTCCCCGCCGATGTTCACTGCGGGCAAGGCTTTCATTGGCTTCAACCGTGAGGTCCACACGCCCGCCCTGCACTTTCAGACACGGGAATGCCCGGACCGGCAGGCCGTTAAGATCACTCTGAATACTTTCTGGCAGATCGCCGAAGTTCCATTCTTTGACATCCTGCAGCTGATAATCACCATGGGTCAGGGTCTGAACCTGCTGCTGGCCGGCATCCTTCCAGTGTTCTTTCAGAGCCACCAGATCGCGTCTCTGATCCAGCACTTTACCGTCCGACATAACGCGGATATTCATCTGCAGATGAGCCGGCAATTCAGTCTGCGTCAGTTCATGAATTTCAATAGGAGGTCGCTGATTACGGTTCAGAAAGTTCAGCAACTGCGAATAAAGCCCACCATTTAACGGACCACACTGCTGCAGAAACGCTTCTGCAGTGTTCGGTACCGGGACGAAATTTTTACGCACCGCTTTGGGCAGACCTTTAATAATGGCGACGACTTTATCGCTGATAAAACCCGGTACCAGCCATTCAACCCGGCCTTCAGGCACCTGCTGCAACATCGCGACCGGCACGCTCAGGGTGACACCATCGTCATCAGCGCCGGGGGCAAAGCTGTAGCTGAGCGGAAAGGCCATACCCTGCCATTCCAGTTCCGCCGGGAAATCACTGGCACCTATGCCTGACGCTTCCGGACTCAATAACTGTTCGCGGGTAAAAAACAGTGCCTGTTTCTGCTCTTTTGTTGCTTTCTCATACCAGCGCTCAAGGTGACGCTGAGATACAAACTCCTGTGGCAGACGCGCGGAATAAAAAGCTGCCTGCCAGTTATCATCAATAACCAGGTCCCGGCGACGGGCCTTTTCTTCATATTCAGTGACTTCTTTCAGCAACTTAATATTGTGCTGATAGAAATCCAGTTTACTGTGCAGATTCTGTTCAACCAGCGCTTCCTGAATAAACACAGTGCGCGCTTCTTCAGGATGGGTCATTGCATAATTCACGCGTTTACGTGGATTCACCACCAGTCCATACAAAGTGCTCTGCTCAAACGCCGTTACCTGACCGCGCTGTTTATTCCAGTGCGGTTCAAAGTATTGAAACTTCAGCAGCGGCTTGCCAATTTCTTCCAGCCACTCAGGTTCAATTTTTGCCACGGTGCGGGCGAACAGTTTACTGGTTTCAACAAGCTCGGCCGCCATCATCCACTTTGGCTTCTTCTTGTACTGACCGGATGCCGGGAAAATAAACAGTTTGCGGTTGCGCGCGCCAAGATACTCCTGGCCTTCCGATTTGAAACCGATCTGCGACAGCATGCCTGCCAGCAGAGATTTATGAATATCGTCATAAGATGCCGGTTCGCTGTTTTCTTTCAGCCCCAGCTCTTTGCCGAGCAAATGCAATTGGCGGTGAGTGTCACGCCATTCACGCATGCGCATAAAGGATAAAAAGTGTTTAGCACACCATTTACGGATCTGGTTCTGCGACAACTCCTGACGTTCAACTTCATAAGCCTGCCACAGATTCACCAGGGTCAGAAAATCGGATTCTTCATGGCGCCACAGGCGATGTTTTTCATCCGCCTGTTGCTGTTTATCCTGGGGACGATCGCGTGGATCCTGTACGGACAGAGCGGCAGCGATGACCAATACTTCTTTCAGCGCATGGCGTTTCTTTGCTTCCAGCAGCATGCGGGCAATGCGTGGATCTACCGGTAAGCGCGCCATGGCGACACCGGTGTCCGTCATATTGCCTTTATTGTCGACGGCTTCCAGCTCCTGCAGCAGAGTGAAGCCATCTTTAATAAAACGTTCGTCCGGCGGGTCGATAAATGGAAAATCCTGCAGCCTGCCCAGTTTCAGATGCAACATCTGCAGGATAACTGCCGCAAGGTTAGTACGGCGGATTTCCGGGTCGGTAAATTCATCACGACCAAGAAAATCACTTTCTTCAAACAAGCGGATGCACACACCGGGAGCCGTACGACCACAGCGGCCAGAACGCTGATTGGCACTGGCCTGAGAAATCGCTTCCACCGGCAAGCGCTGAACCTTAGAACGATAACTGTAACGACTGATACGGGCGACACCGGAATCGACTACATAGCGGATACCCGGAACGGTTAACGATGTTTCCGCCACGTTGGTGGCCAGTACCACCCGGCGACCACCATGGGGCTTAAAAATACGCTGCTGATCCGAACCGCTTAAGCGCGCGTAAAGCGGCAGAATATCGGTGGCCGGAATCTGTTCACGGCGCAAATATTCGGCACATTCGCGGATCTCACGTTCCCCCGGCAAAAACACCAGCACATCGCCGTGCTGACCATTTTTACGATCCTCATTGCGCAGCTCTGCCAGTGCCTCGGAAATACCTTCAAATACTGTGCGATCGTCTTCTTCGTCAGATTCGCGCACCAGCGGACGGTAGCGGACTTCTACCGGGAAAGTACGGCCGGATACTTCAATAACCGGCGCCGGCTTACCATCGGCACCAGCAAAATGTTGAGAGAAACGTTCAACATCAATGGTGGCCGAAGTAATAATGATTTTGAGGTCCGGGCGCTTAGTGGTGAGCTGTTTTAAATAGCCCAGCAGGAAGTCGATATTAAGACTGCGTTCGTGCGCCTCGTCGATAATGATGGCATCGTATTCATTTAAAAAACGATCACGCTGCGTCTGCGCCAGCAGAATGCCGTCAGTCATTAATTTGATACGACTGTGATCTGCAGTCTGATCAGTAAAGCGCACCTGATAACCAACTGCGTCACCCAGGTTCGAACCCAGCTCTTCGGCTATTCGCTGGGCGACAGCCCGGGCAGCAAGACGGCGCGGCTGTGTATGACCAATACGGCCTTTAATTCCTAACCCGGCTTCCAGACAAATTTTAGGTAACTGCGTGGTTTTACCCGAGCCGGTTTCACCGGCGACCACAACCACCTGGTGATTCTGAATGGCCTGCAGAATTTCTTCCCGCTTGCCGCTGACCGGCAAACTTTCCGGATAACTTATGCGGAGTTCTGCACTTCTTGCCTGCACAATCTGCTGGCTTTTCTGCACCCGATTCAACAGCTTTTCCAGATGCTGTTCAAAGGGTTTTTCCTGCTCAGTCAGATCGCGGATCTGTTTGATCTGGCGGCGCAGGGGAAACTGATCCTTCAGCAGACACTGATCAACGGCTTTGTGCAGCGCTTTCCATTCAGGTGCTGTGGTCTCAGGTTTCTGTTGTTCAGAACTCAATGGTTTCTCCGTTTCATAATCTCAAAACAAAAACGCCCCGTATCCGAAAATACAGGGCGTTTCTGGTCAGGACTGCGGATCAGCTTTCTTTTGCAAGCTCCTGATCACGCAGTTCCCGGCGCAGGATTTTACCCACGTTAGTTTTAGGCAGCTCATCGCGGAACTCGATATACCGCGGCACCTTGTATGCGGTCAAGTTTTCACGGCAGAACTCTTTGATCTCCGCAGCTGTCAGGTTTTCGTTTTTCGATACGACGAAGACCTTAACCGCTTCCGAACTCTTGGCATCCGGCACGCCAATGGCCGCCGCTTCCAGAATATCCGGGTGAGACACCACCACATCTTCGACTTCGTTCGGGTAAACGTTGAAGCCGGAGACGATGATCATGTCTTTTTTACGGTCGACGATTTTCATGTAGCCGTCTTCCGAGATAACGGCCATGTCGCCGGTTTTCAGCCAGCCGTCGTCGGTAATGGTTTCAGCGGTTGCTTCCGGACGCTGCCAGTAACCTTTCATCACCTGCGGGCCTTTCACACACAGTTCGCCTGGCTGGCCAATCGGTTGCTCTACACCATCATCGTCCACAACTTTACAGGCCGTGCTGGAAACCGGCATACCGATGGTGCCCAGTTTAACGTAGCCAGGTGGGTTAAACGAAACCACGGGAGAGGTTTCTGTCATGCCGTAACCTTCCGCCACTTCACAACCGGTAATGCTCTTCCATTGGTCTGCAGCGTCTTTGGTCAGCGCCATACCACCGGAAATAGTCAGTTTCAGCTTGCTGAAATCCAGCGCACGGAAGGTTTCGTTACCGCATAGGGCAACAAACAGCGTATTCAGACCAACGAAGCCGCTGAACTCATTGGTTTGCAGGGTTTTAATAAAGCCTGGAATATCACGCGGGTTCGGGATCAGTACCGAGTGGTTACCAGTATGCAGCAGCACCATGCAGTGCACAGTAAACGCGTAAATATGATACAGAGGCAGCGGTGCAATGACCGTCTCTTTGCCTTCATCGAGGATCATATTAAACAGGCCGTGGCACTGCATCATATTAGAAATCAGGTTGCGATGAGTCAGCATGGCACCTTTGGCAACACCCGTGGTGCCACCGGTGTACTGCAGAACCGCAACGTCATTGCGATCAACCTTTGCCGGTGTAAAGGATTTTCCGCCACCCAGTGACAACGCCTTACGCAGAGGCACAACGCCTGGAATATTCACTGACGGTACTTCTTTTTTTACGTACTTCAGCACGCTGTTAATCAGCAGGCGCTTAACCGTGCCATGCATATCGCCGACATTGGTGATAATAACGTGTTTGATGCCGGTATTAGGCAATACGGCTTCCGCTTTGTCTGCCATATTAGCCAGCACAACCAGCGCTTTGGCACCGGCATCGTTAAACTGGTGTTCCATCTCACGCTCGGTGTACAGCGGATTGGTATTTACCACCACCATGCCTGCGCGCATTGCACCAAAGACAACGATTGGGTATTGCAGGATATTGGGCAGCTGAATGGCGATACGGTCACCCGGCACCAGAGTGGTTTCATTTTGCAGGTAGGCAGCAAATGCCGCACTTTGCCGATCAAGTTCTGAATAGGTCAGAGTCTGGCCGAGACAGCTGAATGCAGGCCGGTCAGCAAAGCGTTTAACGAATCCATTAAAAATATCGACTACAGATTCATACTTATCCGGATCAATGTTGGCCGGATAATTCTCCGGGTAACGTTCCTGGAAGAATTCGAGATTCATACCGCCTCCTGAGTACCCTGGTTATCAATTTTATACAGGGTGGGTGAATAAGACTGACCACCGCTCCCCAACGACGGTCAAAATCGCAGCCGGAGTTTACCCGTTTTCACAGAATCCAGCAAAACTGAGCATTAGCCTGTTTACAAATCCTCACATACCACGCAATCTGAGCCTGAATCCAGGCAAAACCCGGTAAATCCCGCCAAGGCTGATCAGATAATGGACAAGACAACAATAAAAGCGCTCGACGGCAGCACCTTTGATGTGTGGATTTTCTGTCACGCAAAACCCAAAGCCACTATTCAGATTCTGCACGGAATGGCTGAGCACTGCCTGCGTTATCAGGCGCTGGCTGAGATGCTGCGGAATGAGGGGTATCGGGTGATCATGCACAATCATCGCGGCCATGGTGAGCGACGCCCTGTCGGCCACTATGCCGACAGCCGTGCTGGCGCTCCGGGTGGCTGGGATCTGCTGCTGGATGATGTTTTACGTGCTCAGGACGCCCTTTGTGGCAGCGAACCGCGTATTTTACTTGGTCATTCGATGGGGTCGTTTATTGCCCAGGCCTGGGCCATGCGTTATGGCGAAAAACTGGCCGCCCTGATTCTGTCCGGGTCAAACAGTCAGCCGGCATTTATGCTGAATGCCGGTCTCACATTGGCGAAACTGATGAAAGCCGTACGCGGCGGACGCCACCCGTCTCGCACCATGGATACCCTGTCGTTCGGCAGTTTTAACCGTGCCTTCCGCCCGCCCCGTACCGATTTCGACTGGCTCAGCCGTGATCATCAGCAGGTCGATGCCTACATTGCCGATCCTCAGTGCGGACATCTGTGCACGCTGCAGATGTGGTGCGATATGTTAACCGGCATCAAAAGCATCAGCGGCACAGAAAATCTGAAAATAATCCCAACACAATTACCCCTGTATATATTCGGTGGCGATCACGATCCGGTCGGGCGCATGGGGGCCGGACTTAAAACCCTGTCACAACAGTATCAACTCAGCGGTCACAATCAGGTCACGCTTAAGTTGTATCCTGAGGGGCGTCATGAAATGCTGAATGAAACCAATCGCGAAGAGGTCTGCACAGATCTGCTGAATTGGCTGAACACACTCTTTGAGAACAATACGACGGAGCCGTATGAACACCATCACCAACCGCACATTTGACGAAATATCCGTTGGCGACCGCTGCGAACGCCACCACACAGTTACAGAACAGGATCTGATTCTGTTTGCTGCTGTTTCCGGCGACCACAATCCACTGCACCTGGATGCCGCCTACGCAGCCACCACGCAATTCAAAGGACAGATTGCCCACGGCATGTTCACCGGAGCACTGATTTCTGCCGCCCTGGCTATGGACCTGCCAGGTCCAGGCACCATCTACCTCGGCCAGAATCTGTCGTTCCGTAAACCGGTCATGCTCGGCGATGAGCTCACCGTTGTCCTCGAAGTTGCCAGCAAACACGACAGCAAGCCTGTGGTTACCCTGAACTGTACCGTAACCAATCAGGACGGCAAAAAAGTGGCCACTGGCGAAGCAACCGTGATGGCTCCGGTTGAGAAAATGACGGTCGAAGCACCGGCGTTGCCTGCCATCAGCGTCGGCTGATACCCGCCTCCTTGCGCACATAAAAAATCGGTCTTCGACCCATTGCTGTCCCACAAATTTCTATTAAAGCATTTTCGAAAAATGTCAGGCCCCTTGTCCTCATAGAGGGGCCTTACCCCTCTCGCCGGACGGGCTACCTCCCCGCTTCGCGCTTTCTGGCTCGTATTTCCTTGAAAGCTCGATATTTCCTGACCGCGCGACCCATCGGCCATCCCTGGCCGGGGCCACT